>Ga0210003_1000899_pt1 | contig 26620 bp, 51 predicted proteins | sample LantaG_FD_182804 | JGI IMG/M metagenome (GOLD analysis project Ga0210003, IMG submission 182804) | Deep subsurface microbial communities from Baltic Sea to uncover new lineages of life (NeLLi) - Landsort_02402 metaG (SPAdes) (version 2) | ecosystem: Environmental > Aquatic > Marine > Oceanic >... | reverse complement strand
TTGACACTTTGCCCAAAACCGAAATCAAACCAGCAACACTACCAGCATTTGGTTTTTTGATTAACTTATATGCAGCGTAAGATATCTCTGTTGCCTTTGCTAAATAAGGCACGAGATTTTTATTTATTAATTTTATTTTTGGCTTGTTCATTCTCTGTCGATATCCGCCTTGAAAGATAGCTACAGTCAAAATCTAAGTTCAGGAGGTAGGATTTGAACCTACAAAATCGCCGAATTCAAAGTCCGGTGCCCTGCCAATTGAGCTACTCCTGATTGAATGTGTTTATATAACACTCATTCTTCTTTAAACATATGGTGAGCTGTTAACTCTTGGTTGCGACCTACTCTACTACCATCTTGCTGAAAGTCAAATCATCCAGCTAACTTTGAAACTTTTGCTTTCATTGCTCCATGTGCTCTAAATCCAATAATTAAATCTCTTTTAGTAAAAGAACAAATGCCACAGTTTTTACAATTAATTAAATCATTTTCAGCAGGACAAATCGCTCCCTTTTTTCCTTTTGGCGTAACAAATTCATTATGCGGAAAATTCATAGGTAAAACAGTTACTACTGGAGCTATGTTTAAATCACACAATTTATCAGCATGCTTTAGTCCCACAGCTGATAGAGATACTGTAAACCCATTTTCATTTGCAAACATAATCGCTTCCCTGTTTGCTTTGAATTGTTTACCAAGCACAGGTTTATGAGTGTAAGTGTATCCTCTTTTATTTATATTGGCTCTTACTAAAAGTTTTAAAGCTTCCAGGTCAATGAGGTTGTCAAGACCTGGCAAGTCTCCTACAACATTATGGCGCCAGATTGCGCCAGTTGGAAGAGAATGTATTCGATTACAAAATGTTCTCCATTGAAGTCGATTATTATAAAACCTTTTCCAGTGCCAAGCAATGGGACCAACTTTTCCGTAACAACCTTTTCCATTATTTAAAAGACAAACACTAGGACAAGTTGTCCATTCGGTATGAGATACGGGAATTCTACCAGTCTTTTTATTTCTAGATATTTCAGAAAACAAAACATCAGGCTCATTCATTTTGATCCTAGCGCCTTTTTTCATCAGCGGTTAGTTTTGCCTAGACCGACTTCCCGTCTATTACGCCAATTTGGAATGCCATATCTTTCTCTCCCAGCTATCGCAATGAGGTTCCAATGGATCTTCACGTCTAATCCCAGGACAAGGACAACTCTTTCTTCTTTTATGTTTACAACTTTTACAGTTTTCAAAAACTATAGTTACTTCATAATCACCACCAGGAAAAGCTCCAACAACATTGTCATCAAGATCCATCATTGCTTGATATGCTGCACCAAAAACCGTTCTCGCATCAAATGCTTCTGGTATACTTTTAATTTTTTTATTAAGACGAAGACGTAAGGTTAACCTAACGCGCAATTCATTTGACGTCATTTCCTTATCCTTTATAGAAAGCTGTTAGTTTAGCTTTCCTTCTTTTTTTGCTTGTTCTGATTCAAATTCGGCTTGTGCTAATTCAACATCTTCAGCATGCTGTTTGTTTAATTCGTGAGCTTTTTCAAACCATTCCATCTGCTCATCAATTGCACTTAAAACCTTTCCACGTTGCACAGGATCCATTTGATCTAACATCGAAGCAATGTTATCTACTATAAGTCTTGCTTTTTCTCTAAAATCAGCAACATCATTTGAAGACATTCCAATCATTGTTACTGACCAAGCCATCAATATATAAGCAAACCGTCGCACTGATTCTTTTGAAAACATAACATCGTGATTATGTAGTGTGTGTAATAAGTTATCAATTATTTCTTTCATGATAACTGCGTCTTTTATCTTTTGGTCCATTAACTAATTACCTCCTTATATTTTATATATATGGTTAGGATCCTTAGTACCAATTATTTTTATCATACAACCAATAAAAGGTCCAATAAGTAAGCCGATTATGATAGGAGTATAACGATTATAAAAAAAATTTATCACGTTTTATTATTTATGTGCTCGTTCATACGTTCTTTTTCTGTGGCAATTACCGCAAATAGACTCAACTTTTTTTAGTTCTTCTATAATCATTTCTGTTGGCCGTTCTTGATTTACCATCTTTGCAACAGAATCAACTTTATCTCCACCTTTCCCCGTATGATCTAATTCCATACAATAAGGAGGAAAAGTTTTTTTACAATCTAAACAAGGTTTAGTTTTAATACTGTTGATAGCTTCTAATAATTTTTTTCTTCGACGATTCTTTTTTTCACTACCTTTAGAATCTTTTAAAAATTGTTCCATCTTTTTAATTTTTTGACAATTGCTGCAAATGATATCACATTTATCCATCTCTTCATTCAATTTATCTTTTGAATATATTTTTCGACTAGCATCGGAAATGCTAAACTTTTTATCTTCACCATCTCGATGAATAAAATCCATAGCTGCGGGATGAAATTTATCACCACAGTGCTTACAGGGAACATCTTTGCGCTCCTCAATCAACTCTTTGAATTCGTTTCTGCGATTTTTCTTATGCTTGTTTACAAGCTCAAAAAAATGCTTACGATTCTTTTTGTACCATTTTTGCCACTTTTCATCAGTGGCAATGACATTAATTATTGCAAGAATATTCTTATCAGAATCCATACAAATATTGCTTATTATTCCCAGCTACCTTTGAATTCAGGATTCCATCGAAAACCATCATCGTTTTCTTCTAAGATGCCCAGATCTCTTAGTGAAAACAACAACGTATATAATGCATTACCAACATTATCATTCGACCAGAACACATGTTTTGCATTACCAGAAAACAGTTTGGGGTCATCAGGCATCAAGCCCATACATACGGCCAGATGAAAAGCAGCCACATCTGTGTCAGTCCAATCCTTCAGTTTTTCTTTTAATGTTTTCATCTTTTTTTCTTTTTTCTTTATATATAGCTTTTCCGCAACTGGAACATCGCCACCAAGATAGAACCCTTGAACCTTCAGATTTCATTTTTATATCACAAATAGGACACTTCATTCTTTGTTAGTCTTATCAGCAAGGTCCGCTTTTAGATTATCCAAATCACAACGCAATTTATTTACGTCCCTTGATGTAACATATGAAGATAAAGCAAACCCAAACATTACAGATAAGAAAACAAGCGAAACCCAAATTTCAATAGAACCCGGAAACATAAGTTGAGACAATAAATTATACATGTATATTATAAATAACGAGAAAAAAGAAATTGAAAATATAACAAATATTAATTTTATAGTTTTTGAAAAATTTAATTCTAAATATAACCAGTTTATCAACTCGTTCTTTTTTATCATTACCTTACCGTTTTTGAAAACGTTTTATTTATTTTTTTTATTATATTTCCATATTCTCTATTGTAAAACATTATTCTAATCAATTTGTTTTTAGAAACTTTTTCTAAAAGTTTTCCATCATCAGAAATTTTAGGAAACCATCTAGGACATTTAGATGGCAACATGAGTCCGAACAATGGTCCTCTTTCAAATACAGAATTACCCACAGCAAAAGACCTTGTACATGAAGAATTTCTATCACAATAAAAAGTCCCATCATAATTTAAAATCAATTTAGTTGCATATGCTTTATATCCATAACAATTAGGAACAAACCCTCCCCACATAACTACTTCTTGTCTTACTGAATTTTTTCTTAAACTCAAAGCATTATTCACATCATCTTTAGTTAAACATCTTTGACGACAATTGCTTTGAATAAATTTAACTTCTTCCCAAACTTCATCAAAAGAAATATCACTAGCTTTTAACATCGAGCTTCGCCCAAACTCCTATTGCTTTTTCTAAAAGCTTTTTTAAATCTTTATCTCGATCATCTCTTTCAAAAACAAATTTGTCAATTTCTATTCTGACTGATGGGGTTGCAGTATTATCAACAACATTAATTTTCATTTTTAATCCAATTTCAATTGGGCCTATATTTTCAATAAACAGACCCTGTTTGTCTAGTGCTTTTGCTACAACAGATTTGACATTCATAGCGTCATATAATGCGGCAACACTTGGGCTCCTGCTTTCTTTTACTTTTCTAACAGCCCCAGGAACCTTGCTATTCATCCAAATTTGTTCTAAAAGAAATGTAATAAATTTTTCAAGTTTATTTTTTTCAACTCCACAAATAATAATTTTATCTTTAAATACTGTTTGTAATGTAATTTTTGACATTTAGTTTAAACTCCTCATATAATCTGTATCTTCTTTGTTTTCTTCTTTATCTTCTTCATTATCAATGGCTTCACATAAACCATCGATTGTTTCTTGTTCTTCTTCTGAAAAAGGTCCAGAAACGTTGACCTTTATAATAAAAGTTTCATTTTCTTGCAATGCTTCTATTCTAATTCTAGAAGGGTCGATGTCCATTGGCAAACGAATAGATAAATCTCGGTCATCATCATCATCATCATCTTCAATCATTTTAATAAATCCTCTAAGTGAATAATATATCGGGGAGGGCGCAAGCCCTCCCCTTTTAATTTAATTATTTTAATTTTTTAGATTGATTATTCTGATTCTTTAGGCAACAACCATGGAAGAGGTTGCGAGCGGAAAAGTAAATTACCAGCCTGGGATTGGAGAGTATCCTCCATCCAAGGGTCCTTTTGTTCGCTTTCATGAGCAAAACGTGTAATTGCATTTACCATCCCCGCTCTTGTCATAGCAGGTTCTTTTTGCCAAGCCTCGACTAAATTCTCAACAGTTTTTTCTCGCTTGCACTTTACTGCAACCAATTCACGCTCCATCAACCCATTGAACAAACCTGCCATAAACAATTCATGAGACAATGAAAATCGTGGAGAAAGCTCATCGTTCTTCAAATGTTCAAGGTCAACTGTGCAAGCAACCAATTGTTCTTTGTTTGCAACTCCCCACTTTTTAGCAAAAACCCCAACCTTATCATTCGCTGACCGAATGCCTTTCCGAATGATTTCAGCGATGACAGACTCATCACCAGTATGGCGACGATTGATTGCCTGTTGAATCGCCGTGTCAAAAATAATCAAATTCAAACAAACACTTCTTTCAACATATGCTGCTACTTTAATTGCGCCAGTCCCATCATCAGATGTCTTTACTGAAATTCCAGCCTTGAAAATTTCTCCAGCAACAGCATCTTCTGGATTGATATCTGTATGAAATGTAATATTAATTCTCGTATTAAATCCATTATAAATTATTTCTGCACGAGCATCGGACGGGCAAACTTCTTTTACAATTACTGCAATTTCATCAACATCAAACACAGAATATCGCGGAGAAACAACTCCAAAAATTTCTCTATCGTTTGTAATTTTACGAGTCCGCAGCTTAGACTCAACATTATTTGAGGTCATTTTCAACCATGAATTCACATTCATAGCACGCAATGCCGGTGGACACCTTTCTAGATATCCCCTTCCGGTTGTTTCCAATACTGAACGATTCATTAGCTGACCTAAAATTTTAGAATTAGCTAGAATAATACTTCCTTGTTTGCTTTCCCGACCAATTCGTCCATCTGGCATCATATAAATATCAGGCATTGGCCATATAATATCTTGACGATCTTCTTTTTTAATTGTTTCCACCAAAACATCACAAGCTTCTGCAACCTTAGGACGCGCCTCCCATTTCTCACGAGAGCGCCTGAAATCTTCAGCATCAGATTTTGTAATCTTTGTTCCTATAGAATGCAAAGAAGGTCGCATTGCAAAACCAGCTTCACTAATTTCAGCCTGATCAATCATAACGCGCATACGACCAATTTCATCAATTGCCGTTCCCCGACCTTCGTTTTTTGACGGCACAACAATAGGTGCAACAGGTGCAGGCGCGGACATAACAGGCGCAGGTACAACAGGAACAATAGCAGATGCGGGCCAAAGAACCTTAGGAGGCTCAACAGGTTCAAGCTTTACCTCAACCGGAGGTGAAGAAATTGGAGTCACAGAAGAAACATCCTGCTGCAACACTTCCGTTCCCTTGAATGAATACCCTCCATTGTTTATATAATATGCACAAACATCCATGAAATGATTCTTACACCCATAAAACTTATATTCTTTTTCTTCTTTAGTAACAATCAAAACATGTTCGGCAACGCTTGAACATTCTTTATTTTCGCATGTGTGTGTCATTGTGTTCTCCATCATTGGTATTTCACTAGCCCGAACTTCAACAATCTTGCTTTGAATGCTTCTAAATCTTTAGCTGATACCTTAGTGCGAAGCTCGCTAGTTTCAAAAGCCTCATCAAAAGAAGTACCATCATGTACCACGATAGCAAAAGCTGTATCACCATAAACTCTAATTCTATATGTAGTTTCTTTTTTGTTTTTATTTACTTGTACTGGAGGTGGACCTACAACCAGAATATCAGCATCATCAACAGTCTGAACAATTTTTTTCTTAGAAATTATTTTAACTTCTTTCTTTTTTCCAACTTCAAATCTACTTTTACCACCCTTGCGGCCAACAATAAAAACACCCAACCCCTTTGATTCTAACATTTTAAAAGCTGATGAAATATCTTTTTTCTCAAACTTAGTAGCTAAAGCTTCCGCTTCGATACAAAACTCATAACCTTTTTCAATAATAATATTTTCTAAAACAGTAGCTAATGCTGTAGCATATTTGCTTACTTGTTTTGTCTTTCCCACTTCAAACCTCGTTCGTCCGCCGCGACGACCCACTATAATCTTTCCAACTTCTTGGTCTTCAAGACTTTTCATAGTGTGAAAAAGAATAGCTTTATCAAGACCACTTTCTACAGCGGCTTCATCAATAAAAATTTCACTACAAATTTTAGATTTACTTATTAGATATTCTCTAGCAGCGTTTTCCATTTTGCCTCAAGTTATGTTATCAGTTCATCTTAGATTGTCAAACAGCAATCCACCAAGGTGGTAGCTCTCTATTTTTCCAGCACGCTATATATTTTTTTTCATATACATAATATTTTCTATAAGCTTTTATAACACCAACATATTAATACTGACAAGGCATGCATTGAACAAATGGGGTCATATCGCAGTTTCAAGTATCATTTTAACACAATGAGAATTGTTATGATATTTTGCACATAATTTTTAATCTAAATCTAGCACAAATATATTCATCTAACTGTCGTTACATGTGGTTTAATAAATCTTTGATAGATTTTAATGCACTGATCAACATCCGCTGCTGCACCATGCTTTTGTTCACCAAGATTAAAATATGTTGATAAATCACTTTGACGAATACCAAGCGTTTTGCTACTATAAAACAATGGCCAACACATGGACCCCACATCCAAAAAATGATGGGAGAACAAAGATGGTTCAAATTTAATATTATCACGAATGCAACTTGCTGCTATGAAATCGTAATCAAACTTGGGATTAGAACCTGCCCATTGAAATCTTTTATCATTAGTGAAACAATAATTGAAAATATTCATAAAATCTTTAAAATTAATTGCTTCTTTCCCCCATACTTCTTCATCATATTTATTAATTTTTGCCGCTTCTGGAGTGATTATTCCTTGAGATAATACCTTGAAATCCATTTTCTTACTAATATTATTACCATCTAAATCTGTTACAGCAAATGCTATTTCAACAATTGCATGCACATTAGGATCTAATCCTCCAGTTTCAGTATCAACAAATATCAAACCATCGGGTCGTTTAGCTTCAAACATATTTGTTCTTTCTTTATATTGATATCCATATTTGAGAATATATTTTATTTGGATTGTATTCTTCTCCAAGCAATTCTTTCATCAATTTCATAATTGCTTTTGATCTCAAATCAATTATTTGATTTTTTCTTTTATGAGTTATCGCAGGGTATGGCTCATATCGAAATGAAGCTTTTGTTATTGCTTTGTTTTTAGAATCAATAGTTCGACTCGCCTGTTGAATTAGGCGAGCCAAACGATACGCTTTATCTTTACGGTTCATTGTTACTCTCTTGTTGAATCATACCATTCCATACCACCCTCGTCCTCATCATCTTCCTTGAACATATCATCTTGACAGACTTGACAAAAATGACTAATGATAAATTCTTTTTTAGATAAAGCGTCTTTGAAATCCGTCTCTGGATTCACAGCTTTGCCGCACATAACACACTGATCATCGCGACGGTCTCTATCAAAAATAGCCTTAGCAAAATGATTTTTCATTTCTTCTAGCAAGTCACTCATGTTTATCCCTCACTGCAAACTAATAACCACGTTGGTTTACACTTAGCTGTTAGTCCATGTTTCTTACAATAACTATAGATGGCTTCATTATAATCGCAAAAATCTGGCAAAAATCCAACTTCTTTAATACCTCCCTCACAAGATATAATTTGAGTATGACTTACCACTACAACCCAATCACATGATAAATGATATCTTGAAGAACATTCTAATGATATTTCGCCTACATTTTTATAGCCCGTTATATCATTTTCAATAGTTCCTTCAGGCCACTCGGAATCCCAGACTTCTTCATCTGTTATTATCTTTTCTATTTTTTCTATAGATTTTTTTGAAAGCAAAACACCATAAACTATATTTGCTGTTGCTCCCATTATTCTTCTTCGCCAACTGCCAGCTTTAAATCATAAGGAAGATCATTTAATGGAAATGTTTTAATTAGAGCGCATGGATAAAACTCACGAATACCAACTGCAGAAGCATAGCGCCCTTTATCATGAGAAGCTTGTTGATATCCCTTATACACCTCTAACACCATTTCATCAAAATTTACAATATACGCCCATTCACAAAACAATGAATCGTCTATAAAGTCTCTGGAATCAATCATAACCCCAGAGCTTAATGTTTCACCCAGCTTGCCTTGCATCTCTCTCAGCAAACAATACCAACTATCAACTTGACGCTCAGCTACATTTGTATTAGCGTACTTATTAAATTTTTCGATATCTTCTGTCGTAGGTTTTCCGTCTTCGGAAACCAGTCTTAGGCTTTTTACTTTTTCAACTTCCTCATCCATATTAACAATTTCTTTTAGATACGTAACAATATCGTTTCCCAATCTTGACGGATAAGAATCCCAATGATTATATGTAAGCTTATCCACACCACCGATACGAACGCCCATAAGTCCACGAGTTCCCATTATGTGCCTCTTTGTGCTATGTTGTTTCAATGAAGTTAATAAATTTGCGCCATCTTTTTTTATTAATGCGCTTCCACCATTTTCGACTCTTGGCTCCAAGTCTAGAAGTTTTTTTGAACTTCGCAGTTGGAAACTAATCTTCTATAAGTTGAGCCTTCATAATCTTTCTTTAAAGAAAGTCCATGCAGAAATTGTTATAGAATCTAATGTGTTAGTTGTTTTTATCATACGTTGAACATAATTTTTATTCATCCAAACCGACTCAAGACCGACTTCGCTTGGATCCAAGTTTAACTTTTTAGGTTCTTCATTAGTAATTTCCGCATAATAAATATATCCAGTCACACTACTTCTTGCGATGAGCGGCCTTACGCTTCCAAGAAATATTAAAGTTTCAGCAGTATATCCTGTTTCTTCTTCAAGCTCTCTCTTCGCTGCCGTCTTGCTATCCTCTTCATCTTTTATTCCTCCAGCAGGAAATTCTAAAGAAACACTCATAAGAGGAACCCGATATTGCCTTACCATTAATAGTTTATCATCTTTTTCACAAACCACAACAACAAAATTGTTTCCATTTTCAATATAATAATCATGATTGTAACCATTTGAATAAATGAGTTTCTTTTTTTCAACTTCAAAATATGGACATTTGAAAATTATTTCTGATGATAATTCTTTTGGTTTCATTTATTTTATTTCTCCAGCAATCATATCTAAATACATAGATAAATTAGTTAAAGCATGGTGACAAACCTGCTCATCTTTATTTCTAATATTTAATATATATTCTTCAATATCTTTTTTAGTTATATTTAATTCTTGAATTGATAATGCGTGTGCATTTTTAGCATAACCATACTCCAATACATCTATGGTCATTTTACCAACTTTGCCTAGTTTTTCAGGTTTCATTCTTTCTCCTATAATGCCCTTCACCCAGAAATTGACCCTTCCTTACTGTGTATAACTTCCTTTTGTATCCTATCATACATTGTAATACTTCCAGCGGTTGCAACATTAAGGCAATATATTCCAGGAATTTGAATTATTTTATGACATCTAGCCATAACATCTTTTGAAATACCATTATCTTCTGCTCCCAAAATATAGCATGCTCTTTTCGGATGTTCAAATAAAGGTAATGAATGAGATTCGGAAGTAAGTTCAACACCTATTAGTAAACAACCGTGAGGTAAATTATTATACAATTCATCAAACGTTTTATAATGGAAAAGAGGGACTCTCTTTATTGCGTTCATTGTGTCGCTACACTGACGCTTATATCGTTTGCCAATAGTAAATATGAAAGAAGCACCAAAAATTTCAGCACTTCTCCATAAGGTTCCAATATTATAACAGTTTTTAGTGTGATCAATCCCTACTGCAAAATATCCATCAGTTACAGGAGTCTTCATCTTTAAAAACTTTTGATGCGTGTTGAAAACACATTTTTCACAACATCGTTAATTTTATATTCAACACTCTCTAATCGTTCAATAATTTTATTCTGCTCACTCAAAATCAACTCAAGCGCTTTTTTCAGCACTGTTTCCCCTTTTCCTCATCATTTCTAAAGCAACTCTTTCAACTGTTTTTGAAATAAAAATTAAATCTTTAGCGTATGTTGAAAGCTTTTGTTCATTAGGCCAACTGCTTTCAATTGAAACTATTGCTAAATCATTCTTTATAATAAAACGATATCTATCATCTTCAAGTGTTGAAACATATACTCGCGACTCCATGCCAAATTGGGAAGCTGTAACATCAATAATGTTATTTTCAAATTCAACCCAACAATGTCCAGAAAGTTTTTTAGATTCTTTAGATGTTTTAAAAGTACCTAAAATAAAATCAGTTTTTATATTAACAGATGAAGCAGCTTTGTGTAGCAACAAAGAACCAATTCCGCAATAACCAGCCATTCCATGAATATGACCTTTTTTTAATAAAGAGAGAGTTTCAAGGGTTGTTCTAATTTCCGCGCCATAATCACATAAAGTAACTAGCTGTATTACACTTTTTAGCGTATTAAAACCAGCCACCTTTGCCAATTTTTCCGTCACCATCTAGCTCCTTTTGTTTTTTTAGTTTTGCTTCTAATGTTCTTCCATATACTATAAATGCTTTTCGTTCCCTTCCAGGAGGAAACGAATATGCTTCTCGATATACTTCGTCAATATCATTTTGAGATATTATTGAACCTGGTCCAAAGTTTAAAGAAACTAAACGTTTATTTGTTTTGTTTACCATATTAATATATTAATTCATTACATAGAAATAGAATCCGTTAATGCTGCTAAAATATTTTGCCAAATCTTTTCAATAGTTGCAACATGAGATTTTTCACCATCACCACCATAATCATGCGCAACTTCATGAATTAAAACTCTTAGAGTTAAAGTTCTATTATTAAGAATTTTACGCGCAATCCTAACTTGATTACCTTGATGTTGTCCTAAAATTTCATCACTATTGAAATCACAAACATGAGCAGAATACAATGTAATCTTTTCCATTTCCAATTTAACCAAACCAAGATTTAATGTGCCTACTGCCCAAATGTAATTGTTTTTCTCGACATCGTCCAACTCATCTAGCGCAAATATAATATTTGTTTCACTCTCTAGTTTTTGTTTAATATCTTCAAAATTTCCAAACCCCTTTTCCAAAATCTTTCCCAAAATTTCAGGAACCACAATTCCTTTTGCTCCGGTCAAATGAGACAAAACAGTTGCCTGCTCATTTGTTTTCAATGGAATTGCATCTTCTCCATATTTAGAAATAAATTCATTTTTAATAAGCTCAGCAGAATCCAATAAATAATTATGCGTACTCCATCCGCTAACATCTTTTGAATTAGTTTGCAACATATTAAAAAGAACTTTGGCGTCAAAAGATTCAGAGACAACCGCTTCATCCAAAATCTTACCAACATTGATATCAAATGAGTACCAATCAACCATCTTGCGATCACGATCAAGTTCCGCATCAAAAAAGTTATAACCGTAATCAGTGCTGCGAGTTTCCACCCAAATACCTTTTACATAAATTTGACCTTTATATTTCTTATCTTTAAGAAGTTCACCTTTTTTAGTTTTAACAAATTCTCCTTTATCAGTATCTGGTAAAAACAAAAATTTATCTTTCATTCCAAACCATTCGCTCTTACTTAATCCTTCAATTTCAACACGCACTCGTTTGCGGTATTTTGCATCTTTTACATTGATAGTTAATACATTTGCATTAAAAGTATCAGAACGTTCAATCGTTGGAATCCAAACTTCTCCAGTTCCATCATGATCGTTGCCAGTAAAGATTTTTACTTTTAATCCAGCACGAACTAAAACTAGTAAACCTAGTTTTAAACCTTCTCCATATTGACCAATTGTTTCAGCATTGCCAAATTTAGTTGTATGTCCAAACAATAAAGCTTCTTTGTCAATGTTGCATCCCTCATTTGTGATGCGTAAAGCCTTTCGACCAGTGGCCCCACTATACCATTCAACGCTCATAGGTGCATTGAATTGAGTTTCTGCATCTTTAGCGTTTTGAATTACTTCTCGAACGCCTTCATAAATACTCCAGTTAGGAAGATAACCATCACTACCAGAATCAGCTTTGATTGTAAGTTGGATTTTTCTGGATTTTCTCATATTGTTACCACCGTTTTGAGTTTATTCTGCACGATCAAGAATATAAAAACCACTACCACGCAAGTTAGATGCAACTTGTTCAACACGTTTCGTTTTTGGTTTATCTTTCAAACCCATACGAGTATTCGTATTTTCCCACACAGAACGTAATGCCTCTTCAATTGTCTTTTCCCCGCCACCTCTAACGTGTGTTAATACTAAAAATGCATTAGCAAAAACACTACACTCATATCCGATAAAACTAGAAGAAGAATCTTTTACAATGTTTTTTGAAAGTGACCATAAACTACTAATGATTTGTGCTTCTACTGATTTTGTTTCCAGAACTGTTTCAATTTCATCTACATTTGTTTTACAAATATTTTGCTTTGTAGTTGTTTCAATTTGAGGCGTTACTTTATTTATATCATTTCGCTTACGCTTGGGAACAGTTGAGGCATCAACTAAAATAGTAAAAGATACAGGACATTTATCGTTTGGAGCAAACTTGGAACACTTCCCCTTTCCTCTTGTACCTCTTGTGTAAGCACCAAATCCTCCCCTTTCAAGCTGTTCAAACAAAGCAAGAACATGTTGTCTCGAATATCCTAATACCTTTGAAAGGTTAGGCATTGTCAATTCTTTTGTCAAATCAAAAGTGATAGGAGAAAACGATTCGCTCATTGCTTTACCTCACTCGATGAGTGATTCTTCCTTTAGAAGTATCATAAGGTGAAATTTCAACTTTTACTTTGTCACCAGAAACTACTTTAATATAATGCTCTTTCATTTTACCACACAATGTACAAGATATAATCATTTTATTTATTTCTTCCTCTTCAGAATTCTCTAAATTACAATCAACTTCAACTGTAAATTTTGCAGATCGATGAGCTTCAAGTACGACTCCTGATAGTTCAATTCTATCTCTTTTTACTTTGCGACCTTTTTTACTGTTTTTCATATCTCGTTTATTTCTGTATCCTCTTGTACTGGAATTAAGTTTTCAAGCAACAATTTAATTGAAATATCAATCTCTGATTTTCTATCTAAAATTGCTTTTAATTCTGGCAATTTTCTTTTTATTTCAACAATTCTAAAATCAGAACAATCACTTTCAAGCTCTTGTTTTATATTATTAATTTCATCAACAGCAATATTATATTTGTCTTCTTCTGTCTTTTCATCTGCAATAAAAGAAAAACGTTTATCTTTTTTACGATGCTTTTTTGAATCTAAATCTTTTAAAAGATTAACATTTCGCACATAAACACAAGCATCAATAAACCTTTTCCACTCATGAAAAATTGAAATAATTCTTTCAATTGGGTCATCTCTTCTGCCTAATTGTTGTTTTAGTTTTTCCGAATAACTCAATTCAGAACGGTCTTCAATAAATTGTTTAACAATAGAACTATGAGTTCTTTTAGGATGAATACCTGAAAACCTTTTTGAGATCCAAGCACCACAAGAATATACATCAAAATCTACAGATTGCAAATGAGGAGAAATTTTATAATCATTTTCAAATTGATCAAATAAAACATCAGCAGAATCAACCAGAGTTGTTTGCTTTAATAACTTATAACATTTTTTTCTTACAGAATATTCATAATATTTACCTACAATATATCCCGTTTCAGTAAGAAAAAATACAGTTCCTCTTTTATTTCCACTAAGATAGGAAACAGACATGATAAATTTATGTTCTTTATTTTGATTTATTTTTGCATTATCTTGATATTCTTTTACAGAAATTACAATATTATTATGAAGCTTTACGCCATATATAATTTTTTCTGTAGGCTGCTCATTCATTAATTTTTCATTCTATTAGATACAATCATTACATCAGTTATAATTTTTTCAACATCTGTCATAGAAATATAAGGAGCAACCGGATGTGATTGGTCTTCAAACTTATCAGCCCATACAAAATCCTTAAATAGTTTATCATTGCGAATATTTACAAAACATTTCTCACCATCAACCATCCTGAATACAGCAATCTCCACACTATCATATTCTATTAGATTTTTCAAATTGATTCGAGGACTACAGTAATGAAAATCACTACCTTGTGCTGAAACACTAAAGTCACCAAAGTCAATTGGTTTGAAAAAAGAACCATCAACTGAACGAATGATGGATGCTAAAATTTCTCGGGGTGTAGACATATTTCATACTCCTTGTCGGTATCATGTTCCGTAAAAGCCCAACGAACTTTATCTTGGGCATCAGAAATTTTACTATTGGACGCAACCACGCGAGCCGTGAACATCCCTTTTAGGGTCAAGATTTGACCAATGAACATTCTGCCTTTCAAAAGATGACGTTCGAATTCTAACATTTTTTCTTTTATCTCTTCATCTGAAGCTTTTTCATCCATCGACACACAGTGTATTTTCTTGATCATCCTTTGCCTCCCAAAAAGTTTATTAATTACCTTACTGTTAACAGCTGATTAAAGATTAAAGATCTTAAGATCAGATCTAAGATTAAGATCTTAAGATCAGTTTAAAGATACGAAGTATCTTTAAAGGAAAGTTTTGAAAACCACATTGACATACATCATTCCCCTTTGATAAAGAATGTGTTATCTATAATTTCTTGAGGAAGGTCTGAGTTATCAAATTTTTGTTGCATTTTGAGAATAGTTTCTCTTGGAACATTTTTACCAGTAATTTGACGTGCTAAAATAGTTTCAATATTTGTATGAATTTGTAAAACATTGACTGTGTATTCGTTTTTCTTTGCAACATCTATATAAGGTTTCATTTCCCAATATTTCAAATTTGTATTATCTACAAAAACAACAGACACATTTGTTTCCATTGCTTCTTTTGCTTTACGTTGAGAAAATTTATGTGCTCTTCCCAATTGAGAAACATCGAAATTATAATTACCTTCTTTGTCAAAAAAGAAATGATCAGCACTACATTCTATAAAAGTAATTCCTAAATTTAAAAACGATTTTGAAATAGCTTTAATAAAAGTAGATTTACCTGAACCAGAAATTCCCCTGCAAATATAAAGTTGTTTTTTTGCTGGTTTGATATCCGTAACGTTTGTGAAATTCATATATTTTTCCTTCCCACTTCCCGAAGGAAGCGTTATTATTTGTTAGATATTATGAAGTTAAAAAGAGTTCTCGCAAGAACTCAACTTGTTCCAAGTCCATGCCTGTAATATTCATCACAACTTCATTAACAATTTTTTTAGCTGGCAAAGAATCATATTTCAATGTATGCAACCATAAATTGTTTTTAACAGAACTTTGAACCCAGCGAGGAATGGATTGATTTGACAACATGAAAGTTTCAATAATGTTCACAAGAGACTCTCTGTTTCGCTCTTCTCCACATTCACCTGAAACTATTACAACTGTTTTCGATAGCAATCTTCCTTTAGCAACATCTCTTGCTTTTTGTTTTGAAAATTTTGCCCTATCTGATGGAGCGCAGAAAGAAGCTGCTACAGCGTAGAAACCATTACCATTTGATTGAACAGCAAAACAACCATAACCTTTTCCTTTTTTTGTTGGGAAAATTGCATAAGTATAGGTGATGTCTTCAAATTCTTTTTTATGAGCATTAAATAATTCTATTTTATTTATTGGAAAACGAATACTATACTTGTCCATCTTCTTATTTTTATTATCTGTTGAAATCTTCAAAACAGTTTTAGACTTATGTAGCTTTTTATTTTTTTTACTCATAGGTTTATTCCATAGTTGGGATAACAAGATTGCTTCCATCTCTAGTTATTGAAACTTTAAGTATGAGATTTACTAAACTCAATTGCTTTGAAACGGGCAATGCTTTATAATTAATAATTAAATCTTTTATTGTTTTAAATAATACTTCAAAATCTATATTTTGATCTTTTGCATCTTTTGCATCTTCAGTATCAAGTTTTCGCCTATTGATTTCTTCCATACTTTCTCCTTTTAAGATTTCCTAAGTCAGCATTTCACATTATAACATATCGTTTTTGAAAGTCAAATCATTCAACTCTATATATTGCATACACTCCGTTCGTGCCAGAAAGACTATATTCTGCCATAACATGTTCACCTACATCTAAAGAACTTATAAGTTTATCTCCAAGAACTTTTGGATATATTGAAATATAACAATTCTTTTCAGTAACTCGACCAATCAATCCGCTGTCATTTAGCTTTGGCAAACCATCTTTGTTATTCCAAAGAATAAAAAGTTTTTTTGATAGCATTTTTTCTCTCTGATTTTTCATATTTCTTATGTAAAATGTTTGAAATACAGGTTTAATACCAGATGATTTTACTGGACATTATTTTCATATTTCGCAAAGGTTTTATTGTTGTAATTTTTCCTATTTTAACACTCTTCATCTTCCATATCTTCTATCTTATAACTTTCAACCTCCCAAGCTTGATAACATGTTTTATCTATAATTGCTTCAGTACATTTTTTCAAAATAGTATTTTCATTTTCTTCTTCAATATTTTCATCTTCAACATCAACTGTAATTACTACAATGTATTGTTGTTTCATTATTTTTTATCAGAAAGCCTATCAGCTAAATCAGCAGCATAGTTTGCTAACCAACCGTTTGTGTAGATGACATCTGGTTCATCTTCTGCATCTTGAACCAACGTTTCAACGTCACCAACAGGCATGTGATCTCTCATCAAATTGTATAGAAAAGAAACTAAGCGGCTATGAATTACAATATGACCGCTTCTAACTCGCATAGCTTTTGTTTTTTCTTCATTCATCTAATTTCTTCCAAAACTTTCTCTACCAACTCTCTAGTATCCGGGTGCAATCTCATTTTGTCTTTGTTCTTTTCATACCACTTATGCACCTCGTTGTAACCTGTGATAGCTATTCCAGCCCCAACCCAGTCGGCTATCATCTCTCTCACATAAACTTCAAACATTGGAAGGGTCTCAATTGTGCTGTCATCCCTAAGTATAGTCCAATACTGATGGTGATGAGGATTTCTCTTTTGATGAGCATTCCAAGCTAAATCAAAATCTAAAGTTGGTTTATATCTCTTAGAACCATCCTTAGCATAAAAAGTATGAGTATATGGAATCCATTCTGATGGTCTAAACTTACTTAAATCATGAACAAAGCCTCGCCACAAAGAAGCACCTGTAAGCCGACAAGCCATAAGAACAAAAAATTTATGTCTAAGTACATACTTTAAATAACTAATATGATCTTTCATTTGTTTTCCTTATCTGTTCACTGTTAGGGTTTGATAAACTTTTGGTTCGCCATATTCAGCATCAGCAACATATCCATAAATTTTATCAAAATTGAAAGTTGCCGCATAATGTGTGTGCCCAGCAAGAATTGTTAAAGTTTTATCAGGAAACTTATCTTTCACAGCAATGATCATATCCCCCAAGCTAGAGCAAGAAAAGAAAGGTAACGCATTTGTCTCTGTAGGTTCATTTTTATATGTGCACATTCTAACAAATGGAGGAACATGAGTAACCATAATAATTTCATCATAATCTTTAAATCCTTCTCTTAGGTAATATCCAAAATGTTGAAGAGCATCCATTGTAATTTCGTTCGAAATTCTAAATATTTCTTCTTTAGATCGATTAGTATATTTATATTCATCAATCAAACTAAAATCATTTAGGACAAATGGAGAAGTTATAAAAGAACCAGACTTACAATCGTACCACCCATTATGACCGATCATGACAGTATTGGGAGTAAGCTCAATCATTCCACTGTCAGTTAAATAGTGTAAATTATCAAACTTTTTTGCAAGCTTTGAAACAGCAGGGTGTACATCTTCAACACTTCCATGATAAAAATCATGATTACCTAAAACAAAATAAATTGGTTTATGAACATTAACAGCAAGTGTTTCCAACATTTTTTCAATCGTTGGAGCTTCTGCAATATCACCCGTAATTACGATTCCATCTGAATCATAATCATTAAGATACCTGCAAAAATCTTGAATTGATAAAGAGCTGAGAAAATTTAGATGAGGATCGCTTACCCAAGCTAGTTTCATTTTTTCAACCTCATAGCTGCTTCCTTTAAAAAAGGTTTTCCGATATCCAATGATACATAATTATCACCTTGCATTCCTTGCTCAGAATAATCAACATCATTAGCTGCCTTATTAGTAAAACCAACGCTTTTTAGATAAGCTTTTAGTTCTCTTAGCCAAGCTCTATCAGTATAAATCAACCCATGTTTTTTAACGTCCCAATCTTTCTTGGAGAAAAACACTCTTAGCTCTGCATATGTGAGTTTTGACAAATCATTATCATTACCATAATAATTTATTGCGGCTTTTGAATGTGTAATCTTGCGTTTTTCACACGACCACCATCCGTTGCCATGAGTGTTTAGTGTTGTTTTGAAGTTTGGCAACGATACTGTGTGTTGTTCTTCTTCGCTCACTTGATTGTTCCTTATGGACACTTGTAAGTGTCACAAAATAAAATCAAATCAAATTTCGTTATGATGCCTTGGTTGGCCCCAATATACATCAAGCCGGGATACTCAGCTTTCAAGTGTCCAATCCCAGCAATGTGACCAACTTCATGTTTGAATATGATTCCAATCTCTCTGTCCGTAAATTCTTTATCATCTGTAATTACAATAAAGTTGCCCTTCGCCGCTCCGCTGAAAAACGAATGCTTTACGACTAGATAGGCGTACTCTGTATTGTCTACGTTTCTATTCCACAACGTAATCTTATCATAAAACTCATAAAAATTAGGGTCAAAACCTCTAGGCGGTTCCCAACCTTCTACTAATTCCATTTGAAAGACGCCATTTGTTCGTTTATTCCAATCAACCAGCGCTTCTTTCATGACTTTAATTCGTTCGGGAGAAAACTCATCCGCAACGTAAATGTTTTTAGGAAACTCAATTGGCTCATTGTAGGATGACTCATCAAGAATTTCTTGTGGAGTTGGTAGCGGCTCAGGATTACATTGAGCATATGCAAGCAGCCCAATAATAAAAAGCACCACAACTGCTGCTAAAGTATAGAATGCTGTTCGATTGAATATAATATTTTTAATGGTTGAATTCATTTAGGATTTTTTACTTTCTTTTTTCGCATCAATATATTCTAATATATTTTTAGAGATTCTCTGAACGCTTTCTTTATCGTTTTTTTCTTTAGCCGCACGCAACTGCGCCAAGGCTGGTAACTTAAGATTTTTGGACCTACATAATTGTTCAATGTAACTAACTATAGAAGACATAATTTTTACCTATATATCATTAGACACCGGAGGATGTCAAGATATTCACATGTTATGTGTGGCAATCTACAACAACCAACCAGTCATTAGGATCTTTGTCTTTAATAAATCTTTGATAAAAACTATCAGAAAATTCTATCTTTTCATCTGGCGAATCGGAAGACATACCAAATAACCCTACTTCTCCAGGAGCATGCCAACCGTTTTCATCCAGAGCTGCATAGCACTGAATAGAATTGAAATTGAAATAACTCATGAAGCGCTTTATGAATTCACTCTTTGTTATGTCAGAATATACATCGTATCTAGAGTCTTCTCTCAATTTAGAACGAGATTTTTCTTCTTCACTGACTGAATCTTTAACATCCATAAGTCAAGACTATGCGCTCGCATTGTAACAAAGAAATTATCTCCAGGCTGTGCATACATACTAGGACTGTAAAGTGACTCATTTATTGTCTCCCTCATTCCTCATCGCTGGCGTACTGAAGTTTCCACCAAGGACGATTACCCCTTGTAATTTTTGACATAGGCACTTCATTCATTTCTCTATGTCCACACTTATCAAAATTATTTGAGTCTTCTCTAAATGTCATAAATGCATTTTTAATTTGTTTTGCTAATTCATCAACCTTTTCTTCCGACCAATAACCATTATCAACTGATAACTTTATCATGTTTTTAGGATCAGAATATGAAGATGGATGCATTGTCATTCGAACAGCATCAATATACATTGAAGTATCTGTTTCTTTAGTTGAGTAAGTTAGCTCCGAAACGCTTTCATCTTTTAGTTGTTCTTCATAAGCTGCGGCCAACGCTGTGTCAATACCAACGTTACCTCCTACTTCTTTTACAATTTTAAGCCAGTTGTCATACTTTTGTGGCTCAAACTTAACACCTCGACCAAAGTTTTTGAACCCCAACAAGATGATTGGAATATCATAAACCTTACAAGTTTGCAAAATATCTTTGAATTCTTTTTCGCTTGATGTCCCCATTACATAATGAAAGACCAAATTTTTGGAAGAACAATCAGAAACAAATGTTTTTATCTCTGAAAGTGACCCAACAGTTAGAGCACACGCTCCCTTTGGTCTGAGTTCAGGGCGAGCCAATCTGTAGGCACCCATTTTTGTCAAATGGTTTTTAGGAATTTCAGAAAGATCTTTTGTTTTGAGCAAGAAATCACGGGCAAACTCACTATTTCTTGTTGCAAAGTTCTTTACAATGTGCCCAGTATTATACGTGTCAAACATAATGTCTTCAAAGCTGGGAAACTCGGTCGGCTCTCCGCCACCAATTGCGACTTCAAAAACTTTTAATTTTTCCAACGCTCTAATTATTGCATCTACATTGTGTTTGGAAGCATGCTTTCCTTGCGGAGTGCTGTTCTGATAACAAAATTTGCATCCAGATAGACAGAAATCAGTTATCTTCAAATCAACAAGCAGCGGTGCCTTGGGTCTAAAGTCTTCAACTGAATCATCAAATGAAAGAGAAAATCTTGCTCCCGTTTGTTTATTGAAAAGAAACCATACAGAATCGTCTTTCCTGCACACCAAGTTACTGCTATCAAGAGAATCGATTCTCGTTATTTCTGCAGTTTTATCAAAATGCGCTGGATGCGATGGATCACTGTTATCATTTCCTCCAATAATCAAAACGTTATCTCTAGAAATAAACTCCTTAAAATCTTCAAAGAAATTTTGATCAATGGTTTTGGGATGTCCATATGATGATGGAAAAATCATTGTGCTATCATGATCAATGTATCCGTCTTCATTATAAAAACCTTTACCCACCCATGCATTAACAATTGTTTTAGCGTACCGTTCTCCAACGTCCCCAACTACACTTCTATATAAAATGTGTGACAAATATTCCATTTTGCTGCCAGTTTCAGCACATGTAAATTCGTTCCATCCATAATTTTGATTATCGCAATCATCATCCAGATATCTGTTGGCGTTATCTTCTTTGAGGAAAACAATATAATGCGTTGAACTACTATTAGTAGCCAGCCCAAGTCTTACATTTCCTATTTTCATTTTTAGATGATACTCTTTTCCTTCAAAAGCTGTATAACTTTTTCCATTGATTGATCAGAAGGTTCTAAGTCTGTATTTATTATAAGCTCTGGATTTTCTGGTTCTTCATATGGAGAAGAAATACCAGTAAAGTTTTTTATGTTTCCTAATCTTGCTTGTTTGTATAAACCTTTAACATCTCTTTCTTCACACACAGACAAGGGGCACTTACAATAAATTTCAAAAAAACGACCCGGTTCGATAAGAGCTTTTGCAGCTAATCTATCTTCTGCTTGCGGAGAAATAAAAGATACGATTGTTATCATTCCGGCTTGATAGAACAGCTTACTTACTTCAGAAATTCTTCGTATGTTCTCTGTTCTATCTTTTAGCGAAAAGGACAAGTCTTTACATAGCCCGTGTCGAATATTATCGCCATCAAGAATAAAAGATTTACAACCCATGCTGAAAAGCTTTTCTTCTAAAACTAATGCAATCGTTGATTTTCCTGAACTAGACAAGCCAGATAACCAGATTACAGCACCTTTGTGTTTGTTTAATTCTTCTCGATCAAGTAAAGTTATATTTGCTTTTTGCCAAAATATATTTTCGTTCATATACAGAAGCGAAAATATTGAATGGGGGAGGCACGATGCCTCCCCCATATTAGATTTTTAATCTAATTAGATATAATTACGCCTTGATGGAGCGCATCAGTTTTTTAAATTGTTCCCACTTGTCTTCGTGAATATTGACAAGCGGTTCAGCGAAGAAAAGATTTCCATCACGACGACGGTATACGGGACGAACAGCAATCTTTGTTGACTGCTTTTGATTACCCTGACGGTCCTCATAGTTCCAAGTTTCTCGCATAATTCGAATAGAACCAGAATCAGCAGATGATAACTCCACCGAAGTAGGCTTGAATTTTCCAGAATATAATGCTTCGCCAGTCAAATCTTCTTCAGGAACAGTTGTGGCAGCAGTTGTTGTAGTTGTTTCTTTCTTCATTTTTGCCTCAGTTTCTTTCAAACTATTCGAAACTTGATCAACAACAGTAGCGGGAGCCGCTTCTGCCTTTTTATTTTTACGAGTGGTCTTCTTTTTTGCGGGCTTGGAATCAGAAGTTGTTGCGGGGATAACAGTAACAGGTGCGGTTGTTGTAGTTGTTTTGCTCATGATGTTCTCCATTGTCCTACTGTGGTTGTGGACATCGGCATCTTGCCATGCCCTTCTAGGTTTGTCAACACCAATAAAGTTTTTTAAAAGTTCTTTAAGTTAAAAGACTATTATAATCTCTAGGAGGTCGGTCAAGCTGTCCACGCTTCCAACTCTTGAATTCTTCAAAGCTTAATATTCCTCTCTCCTGATTACATTGCTTACAAGATAATGCAAGATTTTCTATATTCCATCCGCCTTTATAATACAAAGGTATAATATGTTCTAAAGTTATATTCTTAATGTTAGTTTTTTGTTTACAAAAACAACATGAAACTATTTCTTTTCCTCGTGATAACTTCTTTTTAATAACTCTCTTTTGACGAGAACTTCGCCCATTTGGATTTGACATAAGTCATTCATTTGAAATTGACAACCGCAATCTTTTTTCCATATTTTACCTCAACACTTGCTCCAGATTTTGTGCATTTAAATACTTTCGATTTCATCACCATCCTCTTTCTTTGTGATCAGCACACTCATCGCAGCAATAAGAATGAGCCCTATCACTTGGTGTCAACTTATCAGGTTCACCACAATCAGGACAAGGAAATATTCTTGGATTGTTTGGGGTTGCCGCTCTCAGTGCAGAATTTCCGCCTGGGTTAGCAAAATCCATGGAGTCTTTTTGAAGATTATCATAATCATAATTAATTCTATTGCCGCATCTGTTGCAATATGCATCACCACAAGCTTCTGCATTGCAATGACTACAAAGAAACTTTCTTGTATCTCCGAAATCTTCACATCCACACTCTGGACATTCAGAATCCTCACTAGAATATCCTGCATCACACTCTATGCAGTAAATTGTTCGTGGTGCATCCGCTATACTATTAGCATAATCATCATCCCAGTTATCAAACATTAGAATGGATCATTCTGTTTATTATCACAAAACATATAAGATTTATTAATATATGCTTTTTGGTAAAATAAATCAATTTTTTTATTAATGGTTTTGAAATCATCAAAATTGCTTGTTCCACTATATTGTATTGTTGGAACGCATTTTGTATCAGCCATAATAATTTCTTCAAGTAAAGCGGTTGTATCCACAGAAAAAACCCACTCAATTAATTGCTTTCGTAGTGACCAAATATCTAGTCCAACAAAATTTCTTACTACATTTCCAGCAAGCGTTGAAACTGTCATTATGGTTTGTGTCCAACGAATTGAAAGCTTTTTACTGTTAGAAGACAATAAAAACTTATTATATTGTCTTGATATTTTTGCTTTATCCATTTATTTATCCTATCAGAACATATCATCTTCAATCATTCTAAATGCCCACATAACAACCATTTCTCGTATGCTATCTATACTTGTTCCCTCAAATGTACTAAGAGTAAGGCTATTAACCTTATTAGTAACTATCAAAACATAAGGATTATCTTCTGTAATATACCAATCAAAAGCAAGAGATTGCCCATTTTCAGAATTAATAAATTTCAGATATCTTCTTTCTATTTTTGTCACTCTTTTTTATACCACGGTAAAAATGTTTTAATATATTTTATTGCAGGAAATGTTCCGTTGAATTGATAACCCCTGTCATCAATATAAATCTTAGCATGAATTTTAACTGAGGTCACATGAATTTTATCAACCTCATCTTTTGTCATGCCATACTTTTGTAAATATTCTTTAATAGCTACAACGCCTTTTTGCTCGGCTGCCCGTGTTGACATGATAGAAACTCTAAAATGTTTTAAAGCGTCCTTTAAAAATTCAATTGCTCCAGGGACTGGTGGGTCAACCAAGATATCAAAACCAAGCCAACCTGACGTGTATGAATGAATGACCCCATCAAAATCTATTGCTAAATCAAATTTTCTATGTTGCGCTGAAATCTCTTCTGCTTCTTCTTTACTTGTACTCATATTCTTTACCTTTTAAATGTTGCGGAGTTCACTCAATGAGGGGAATTTTCCTTCCCATCGTTTTAGATCTTCGATTTTTGTTCTTGCACGAGATGTATTTGCAAACTTAAATTCTTCAATTTGAGACATTTCCATGCCATGCACTACAAGAAAATCTTTCATGGCTTGAAGCCCCGTTGGATGGGTAGCACGTATTGAGATTATTACAACTTTATAATGCTTTGAAACCATTTTCAAGAATTTAATTGCCCCATTTGTGGGTTGCTTTGTCAGCAAATCAAACCCTTCCCATTCTTCTGATGGGTATATAACATTATCAAAATCAATAGCTATATTCAATTTCTTTATAGATTTTTGAGTTTTTTTATTCCAGGGTTTTGCTTCCTGTTTATTCCTATTTTCCGATGCCAGCTTTCGAAGCTTGTGAGCTTCTTTTACGGACATGTTATCATCGCTAGTAAATTCTGATGTGTGTGTAATAAATATGCGGTGACGCTCAGAGATCGGAACCTTTCTACAAAGTTCTTTAATAAATTCTTTCTCTCCAGCAGCAGATGCGAGAATGCCTCTCTGCAAACAAACAGCAATAAAACATCTTTTATGATGAGTCAGCGTAAACTCGTGTTCTTGACACCATTTTATACAAGTTTCTTGTGGTAGTCCTTGCATCTTTTTTTCCTTTAGACAAAAAAAAACCTGCTACAGAATAGAAAAGACGTTGCAGGTAGGGCAGTTGTCGTCTTAAACTATCACCAAATGCAGCAGGCTTAGCAAATCCAAAAGGATTCGAACCTTTTATGTTTCCACTAAACTGGATTTATGAGGGGTGTTCCTCCTTTAATAGTCCTTGACCCATTGTACCACTGTTTTGGTGTAATTCAAGTTTTGCATCCCCAACATAAAATTTTACCATCATTTTTATCATCCGGTTCGGCCATCGGATAAAAAGTTTTACATCTTCTACAAAAACATCCATCAAGTTTTTCTTCGCAGCAATTTTCTTTACATTCTTCTTTACAATCTTCACTACAAGAATATTGTTTATATCTGCTACTGCATCCATAATGAGAAGCATAAGAACCGTAACCCCAACTGTTACTCATTGTTTCCTAAGTTATAATATTTAATGTAATCCGAGATATATTCAGATACAGATCTTTGTTGAACAACAGGTAATCGATAATAATTTTTTTTAGTTATTGAAAACCCTATGTGTTTTTCAAAAAGTCTGTTATATTCTTTGATCAATCCATTGATATTAAACCCTGTACCCAAACATTCTGGGCAACCACAACCTTGACAGCAAGAACAGTTTCTCAACGGTTTTCGGTCTTCTGTTGGCTTGGCTTTCATAAATCATCTCCCAGGAACTGTACAAGAGCATCCGATACTTGGAGGTGTTGGTCCCCCCGCATCAAAGATGTTAGGAAATTCATTAATGATATCTGACGCTTCTGTTTTTTCTTCGACAACATCTTCTTCAACAACGTC
>Ga0210003_1000898_pt1 | contig 26620 bp, 24 predicted proteins | sample LantaG_FD_182804 | JGI IMG/M metagenome (GOLD analysis project Ga0210003, IMG submission 182804) | Deep subsurface microbial communities from Baltic Sea to uncover new lineages of life (NeLLi) - Landsort_02402 metaG (SPAdes) (version 2) | ecosystem: Environmental > Aquatic > Marine > Oceanic >... | reverse complement strand
AAGCCCGTCTTGAAACACGGATTACCGAGCACATCGGTGCGAATCCAAAAAAGAAAGTGCCGAATGTCCTGGCCGAATTCTTGCCGAAGCGCCTTTCGGCCGTTCTGTGCAGGCAGGCGGGCTGTGATGACGAGCTTGAGGCCGGCCGGCTCCGTAAGGATGTGCGAAAGGAGCTGATTCGAATGATCAAGGCATTGCCTCTTTCAATCGTGCGAACCAGACCGATTGCCGAGGCGACGGTGACACGCGGCGGCGTCAGCGTCACCGAAGTCGAACCGAAAACGATGGAATCGAAAATTTGTCCGGGCCTGTTTTTCGCCGGGGAAGTCCTCGACGTCGACGGCCCCTGCGGCGGCTACAACCTCCAGGCCTGCTGGTCCACAGCCGCCCTCGCCGGCTCTTCAGCCGCCCAGGGCGGGGGAAGTTAACCTAAAGAGTATATCCATGCAAATCACCATTTATGCTTTTAATATTCTCCCTCACTGCTTTTTGTAATATTTCATAGCGTCTGGCAGGAGGTCTTTCAGGTTCTGGATTCTGGTTTGGTCGGCAGGATGGGTGCTCAGGAACTCCGGCGGTTGAGCTCCTGTCTTTTGTGCTGCCATTCTCTGCCAGAATCCGATGGCTTCTTCGGGGTTGTATCCTGCCATTGCCATGAAAACCAGTCCCAGATGGTCAGCCTCGCTTTCGTGGACCCTGCTGTAGGGCAGCAGCACGCCGACCTGTGTTCCGATGCCGTAGGATTGCATATACAGGCTCTTCGTCTGCTCGGGTTGGTTTTTCAACGCAGTCGATAATGCCACGCCTCCCATCTGGACGAGCAGGCCCTGGCTCATTCGTTCGGCACCGTGCTTGGCGAAGGCGTGCGCGATTTCATGGCCCATGACTACGGCCAGGCCGGTCTCGCCCTGTGCGACCGGTAAGATGCCGGTATAGACGACTACCTTTCCGCCGGGCATGCACCAGGCGTTGATGTTCGGGTCCTCCACCAGGTTGAAATCCCATTCGTAGCCTGCTAAGCGGTCTTTAATGTTGTTATCGGTACAATACTGCTCGACGGCATTTTGGATTCTGCCGCCGATGCGCTTGACCATTTGTGTCTGTTCGGCATTCGTGCTGAGCTTGCTACTGGAAAGGAATTCTCCGTAGGACTGGAAGCTCATCGCATTCATTGTCGAATCGGGAACGATATTGAATTGTTTTCTGCCGGTGATTTCAACCTCCGAGCAGCCGCATAGCAATAATAAAAGACCGGCAAGAACGACCAGTTTTGATTTTAGAGTATGTTTCATCGTGCTTTCCCCTTTCTTGATCAGGTATAGCGATAAATTTTCCACATATGTATTTAAACAGGCAGTATCATGCTTTTGCAAGTGTTTTTTCGCTGGAGTTCGATTATTTTTCGTTGATTTCGTTTTTAATTTCGTTCAGCAGATTGATTGCTGCGATAGGAGTCAGGTTGTTCACGTCGGTGGAGGCGAGTTTTTCCAGTACAGACTTGTTTTTCTCCACGAAGAGGATGTCTTTGTCGGATTCTTTGGTTTTATGACGAGACAGGTGTTCGCCGGAGGCTTCTTTTTGAAAAGTGCTTTCGAGATCGTCCAGTATTTCTTTTGATCTATCCAGGATAGTTTTCGGTACGCCGGCCAATTTGGCTACGTGGATGCCGTAGCTTTTGTCCGTCCCGCCGGGCAGAATCTTGTGCAGGAAAACGACCTCGTCCATCCATTCTCGTACGGCCACGTTGCAATTTTTCACGTTCGCGAACAGCTCGGACAATTCCGTTAGTTCGTGATAGTGCGTGGCGAACAGCGTCCGGCATTTCAGCCTGTTTGCGATGTGTTCAGTAATCGCCCAGGCCAGAGAGAGCCCATCGTATGTGCTTGTTCCCCTGCCTACTTCGTCGAGAATAACGATGGATTTATCGGTGGCGTTATTGATAATGTTTGCCGTCTCGGTCATTTCGACCATGAATGTAGATTGGCCGCGGACTAATTCATCCGAAGCGCCGACGCGAGTGAATATTCGATCGACCAGGCCGATCTCTGCGTTTTTAGCTGAAATAAACGAGCCGGTCTGCGCCATAAGTACCAGCAGTGCGACCTGCCGGATGTAGGTGCTTTTGCCGGACATGTTCGGGCCTGTGATAACAAGAATATCACCTGCCCCGTCGCCGAGTTCGACGTCGTTCGGCACAAATTCGGCGCCGAGGGTCTCGGCTACGACCGGATGCCTGCCTTCGTGAATAATAAGCTGACCGCCATCGGTGATCTTCGGCCGGATGTAATTTCGCCGCCTGGCCAGATATGCAAGAGCCGTCAGGCAGTCGCATTGAGCGACGATTTCGGCAAGGGCCTGGAGCCGGCCGACATACTGGGCCGACTGCCGGCGGATCTGGTCGAAGAGCTGCTGCTCCAGTTCCAACGCCTTTTCCTCGGCGCTCAGAGCCTGGGTTTCGTACTCTTTAAGCTCGTCGGTAATGTAGCGCTCGGCGTTTTTTATCGTCTGCTTGCGGACAAAATCGGCTGGAACCTTACCCGCGGCCGAGTGATTGATCTCGATATAGTAACCGAAGACCTTGTTAAAGCCGATCTTCAGATTCGCTATACCGGTTCGTTCGGCTTGCTGCTTCTGGTAATTTCGCAGCCAGCTTTGGCCGTCCCTGGAAATCGAGCGCAACCGGTCGAGTTCTTCGGAAAAGCCCGCCCTGATGACTCCACCATCACGAAGGTGCGTGGGCGGTTCCGGCTCGATAGCCGCTTCGAGAAGGTCGGCCAATTCGTCCATGCTGTCGCACTTGCCACCCAACTGCACGAGCATCTCGCCTCTGAATTGTTGCAGATTTTCCCGGAGCAGCGGGATTTGCCGAAGCGTTGCAGCCAGGGCGACCAGGTCCCTCGGAGATGCGCGGAAAGTGCTTATACGGGCGGCTATTCGCTCGGTGTCGGAGATTTTTGTCAGCAGCCCGCGGATGTCGGTTAATTTTGCGTCGGCATCTTTGATTTCCTCGACAGCATCCTGTCGCTGCTCGATAGCGGCGAGGTCGCAGAGCGGCATGCACAGCCAGTTCCTGAACATGCGGGCGCCCATGCCGGTAATGGTTTCATCGAGGCATTCCAGCAGCGAGCCTTTTCTGCTCTCGGTGCGAATCGTTCGCAGGACCTCCAGGCTCCGCAAAGAAGTCGGGTCGATCTGCAGGAAGTTCCGGCGACTGATTTTCTTCAGGTTCCGGATATGGCCGAGCGTGGTTTTTTGTGTTTCGTTCAGGTATTCGATGATGGCGCCGGCAGGGGGGATAAGTCCGCCGTCATTGTCGCCAATACCGAAGCCTTCGAGCGTGGCCGTACCGAAATGCTTGAGCAGACGCTGCCTCGCCTGGTAGGGATCGAAATACCAGCCGGGACGTTCGGTGATTATGGCGCTGGTCAGTTGCGTGACCTCCCTGGTGAGTTTTTTTGTTTCGGCCTCGAACAGCTCGCCTCGCCGGTCGGCGAGCAGACACTCGGCCGGCGAGAGCCGCAGCAGCTCATCGAGCAGTTTTTCTTCAGGGAGCTCCTGGACAAAAAAATGGCCGGTCGAAATATCGACCCAACTTATCGCGGCATGTTTTTTTGTCCCCAGACTGACGGCACAGAGAAAATTATCCTCCTTGGCGTCCAGCAGAGTATCGTCGGTGAGCGTGCCGGGTGTGACGATTCGCACGACATCGCGTTTGACGACGCCCTTAGTGGTCTTCGGATCTTCGACCTGTTCGCAGACGGCAACTCGGTAGCCTGCCTGGAGCATTTTTTTCAGATACGGATCAACGGCGTGGTAGGGCAGGCCGGCCAGTGGGATTGGATTGCTGCCTTTGCTCCGGCTGGTCAGCGTCAGGCCGAGGACTTTCGAGCAGGTTTTGGCGTCCTCGTAAAAGGTTTCGTAAAAATCGCCCATGCGAAAAAACAGTATGCAGTCCGGGTGCAACTGTTTGAACCTGTGAAACTGCTTCATAGCAGGCGTCAGTTTTTCATTTATTGGGGCCATAGAATACAGATTATACAATAACCGGCTAATTTAACAAGCCGCCATACTTTCTTTCCCTATTTACTGCTTTACACCGGCAGGGAAACCGATAAGATAAAATAGAAGAAACCCGGGATTTGCCGTTTGTTCGGCTGGATGGTTTGCTTTGATATCGACGAGCTTTGTATAGACGATGATACAAAACAGACATAAACTGGATGAGTTTCAGCGTAAGTTAGACGCAGAGGAAAGTCTTTCTTACAGAGAGGCACTGGCCATCTATGAAATGCTCCACAAAGAGGCTGTATCTTTAGGGGCGATCAACTCCGAAAATATCCTGGACGGGCTGGAAGTGGACTTGAGAATTGCAAAAGCGATAAACAAAGTTGGCTTATGATAGAAAAGCTCATCAAAAAGACGGCCCTGCATTTAGACCGGCAAAAAATCCCCTATATGATTATCGGCGGCCAGGCGGTCTTATTATATGGCAGACCAAGATTGACACGGGACATTGATATCACTCTTGGCATAGACACCGACAAGTTCGAATTAATTAAGGGGGTGTGTAAGAAGCTGAAGTTGAGAATTCTCGTTGAGAATCCACAGGATTTTGCACGAGACACAAAGGTGCTTCCGGCGGAAGAGCCGGATTCGAAGGTGCGCATAGATTTTATATTCTCTTTTACCCCATACGAAGCACAGGCAATTAAGAATGCAAAGCAAGTGTTAATCGATGACTATCCAGTGAAATTTGCATCCTGCGAGGATATTATTATTCACAAGATGGTCGCCGGCAGAGCCATTGACGAGGAAGATGTGAAGAGTATTTTAGCTAAGAATAAAGATGCAATTGATTTCGAATATGTCAATAAGTGGCTTTCAGAATTTGGCAAGATTGCAGAGCACGAAGGCATGTTGGCGAGATTCAACCGGCTGCTGAGAAAGTAATCTGATACAATAGCAATCCCTGGATTTGCCATGTTTTCGACGAGGCGGTTTGGCTTTAAATAAGCAATCCAGATATAAAAAATAGGTGGCTATCCTTAATTATTCCTTATTTATTTGGTCAATATTTGGAAATTTGGGCTCGTTTCCTTCCCAGCTATACTCCATAACTTCAATTTCCAGTCTGTTCAAAATCCTTCTTGTCCTCTTATCCGGGGCACCAGGAATTACTAAAACACGTGTGGGTGCTGGCTCCTGTGATGCTCCATTATACATCAATTGACCGATAGAACTATAAATGCTTGAGCTTGAAAGTTCTGTTTTAATCTCAAAGAGAATATCCATATCCTTTTTTGGATTATATACATAAAGATCACGGGAGCGATCATTAGCTGTTTTTAATCCACGGGATTCTAATTCATCATTCAATGCTGACACGATACGCCCATGGTCGCATATACTTTCAATAGGCCCCTTAGGCCTGTAACCCTTTCGTTTGCCAGTAAATTCAGGATCAAAAGTTGGATCATCCAACGGTTTTGGTTCTTTCCAACCTTTTGTTTTACCTGACACGACATGTTCTTTAACCCTGGCTACCTCTTTGACAAAATATGCTATCTGTCGAGGTAGGTTTTTGTCGCCAAGTTTGCCGATGCATATCGCTTCTGTTTCAATTCTATCTGGCCAAGTAATAGTCACAATCTGGTTTCCACGGTAAGAGTTCCAGAAAGCTTCTTTGCCCACTCCTTTGCGTCCACCACCCACCTTTCCTGAATGTGTAAGATAAATATTGTTATTTCCGTCATGAACAAAAGCGCCGGCAAGTCTGCGGTTGCAGCCTTGGTACGCCATGTTTATCTCTACAGTTGGAGTGACCGTAGGTATTTTATTAGGGTTTTTTACACCATAAGCACACCAGTAGTGGGTTTCAGCGAATTGAGCATCATAGTAATTCCATATTCCAAGGTCTTCGTACCAGGAAACGCGGAAAGGATGAGACTGACCTTTCCAGCCTAATACAGTATCAACCATTTGTGCTTGCTTATTCATCTGATGTTCGAGATTCGCATAAGCTGTTTTGATTTCCTCTTCTCTTGTTAAGGGTACAAGAATCATACTTCGAGCCTTTCATTTCCTTATGCTTTTTGTTTTTGAGCTTTGATAATTGTTGAACAGATTTCAGCATTTTAGCAATAGGCAGGGATCTTTCCAATATTTATTTTTCTCCAGATATTTGTTTCTATAGGGTAAAGTCCAATCTACACTTGGCCGTTTAACAACTCTTTTATAATTAAGCCTACCAGCTGCTGGGATTTGGCGTTTTTCGGCCATTTATTTTAGAAACTATCTCGTGGTAATAGCTCATTTTACGGTCTGCGTGGCTGTCGGAGAGAAATATTAAAATTCAACGAAATTTTTTAAATTAAGAAATTTTTGGGCTTGACAGATGTATAATGGCTAATTATAATGTATCTAACTGTAAAATAATGTAAGGAGATCAAAATATGTCTTACGATGGTGTTAAAAGATTATCAGAAGAACGACCAGATTGGATTCCTATTGTGATGGAATGTCTTGAATGTGCCCAAAAATATAATAGATTTGCAGGAAGCTGGGTATTAAGTGGTCTTGCAGAGAAGAGAAAAGAGAAAGTATGGAAACCGGGCCTACGAACACTGGTAGCTTATGGAATCTTGGAGAAAGTTCTAACAAGTAGAGGTGGAAGGAGGGCTTATTATATTATGCCTGATCTCGAGGGTGTGAAAAAAGCATTAGCTGAGTTAGGATTTTTGAAATAGATAGAGTACAGTGACCATAGTTCGACTTGGTAGGCTTAGCCAGGCAAAGTGTTTCATTTTATGTGTTCTTTCGCAGTCATAGAAGCAGATTATACACGAAGTTGGCCGTATAACAACTCTGTTATGATTGAAGTTGCCTGCTGTTTAGATTTGGCATTTCTTAGTTGTTTTAAAAAGTTTTCCTGTCGGTGCGTAAAGCAGATAGGCTCACGCAGGTCGAAATCTTCCGCTCCGACTGTTTTGATGATGTTTTCGCGGAGGCTTTCGATTCCGATGCTTTCTTTAGCACTTATTTGTACTTTGTTTGACAAGGGCCCCGGCAGTCGGCTTGTATCGAATTTGGCCGGCAGATCGAATTTATTCAAAACCGTGATAACTTTCTTATCGCTGAATCTTTTAGTGATTTGGTCGTCGAGTTCTTCTGCACACCGGCTTGCATCCAGAACGAGCAGAACAATATCTGCCCGTTCGAGGACTTCGAGAGTTTTCTTCTGAGCGGATTCGTCGATATTATCCTGATGGTCCTGGAGCTTTTCATCCAGCCCCGCCGTGTCGATCAGCTTGACGGACAGGGAACCAATTCGGCATCGGGCGCTGACCCAGTCTCTGGTGGTGCCTTTGATGTCGGTGACGATAGCTTTTTGCCGGCCGGCCAGGCAATTGAGAAGCGTGCTTTTGCCGCTGTTCGGCGGGCCTGTCAGAACCGCGGTACAGCCATATATGATTAGCTTTCCGGCCTGGGATTTTTGCAGTATCTGAATTGCTTCGGCTTTGATTGTATCAAGAGAAATTTCGTCGATGCTTTCGAGCCAGCCCCTGGCTTTTTTTGTCAGGCCGGCATCGATCTGGTTTGCAATAATTTTTGTACCCTGGAGAGTTATAGCCTTCGCCTGTGCCAGTTTGGCTTCGACTGCGATTGTATCGGCGGATTTTTGTGCCGTGAGAAGCTTTCTCAGCAGTTGTTCTGCGGTCAGCAGGGCGGCACCATTACGCCGGAGCAGTTGCATTATCATCTCGACGATGAGCGGATTACCGTGACAGTTGATTGCGAAAGTATCCGGGCCTTCACAGCCGATTGTTACCTGGTCGATAACCTTGGCGCCATCGGTAATTGTGCCCAGCAGAATCTCGCCGGGCTCGAATTTCAACGGTTTGGTTCCTGCCGGCTTGAATACTTTTTTCATGACAGCCTCGGCTGAATCGCCGATGATTTGAATGGTCGATATAGCGCCTGTGCCCTTGCCGGTCGTTACAGCAGCGAAAATACTCATGTCTCGTATTTCGTATATCGTATGTAGTAGATTGTTTTACACATCGCAAAACGATTATCAAGCAGGCACACGCGCCTGCCCCTAATTCATTTTTTCTTCGAGATATTTTTTATAGGCCAGGACGATTCCTTTGATGACGAGGTTGGGTACGTAATTGTCTATGAAGTCACAGTCGCCGGCGATGACTTTGGCTCCCGAGCCGGTGATGACTGTCTGCGGCCATTTTCCGAATTCCTCGGCGTAACGTCTGATTACTTCCTGCAATGTGCCCACGATGGAATAATACAATCCGCAATTAATAGCGTCGACTGTGTTCTTACCGTAAGGAGCTTTGGGCTTGGTGACTTTGATATTCGGCAATTGGGCGGTATAGTCTCTTAATGCTTTTGCGCCGATCTCGAAGCCGGGGCAAATCACGCCGCCAAGGAAAATGCCGTTCTGGTCAACCAGATCGATGGTTACAGCGGTGCCGAAATCGGCAATGATCACCGCATCTTCGGCGACTTCGTAGGCTGCTGCGGCTGAGACCACCCGGTCCGTCCCGATCTTGTCCGGCTCATCGACCCATAGCTGCATCGGCAGGGGGATGTCTTTACCGATGATGTGAATATCTTCGTCTAAATTGGTCTGGGCTATTTCCCGGACAATCTCTGTCCAGGCGGTTTTGACGCTGCTGACAACAATTACGCCGTTACGCTTATCTTCTTTTGAGCTTTCGATGACCGGTATTTTCTGCCAGGCGGATTTCAGGCAACTCGTCAGTTTTGCCCGGGATCCGCCCGGTATGGATTTAACAAACTCCTCCTTGTCCTCGAGGAAAAGCCCGATGTCAATATTCGTATTACCAATATCTACTGCAATTATATTCATGATTCTTAACTCGCGGATAGTAATTCATTGTTTATTTCTTCTATTTTCTACCCTATTTTGTTGCTGTTGTCAATCTTCAGGCATCAAGTACCTGGGTAGAAAAAAATGGATTCCAGTAGACAAATCACCCTGTTCGGTCACTATATTTGTAGAGAATCGGATTTTCTTTATACCCAAACAGCCATGTGAATCGTTATATGGGTAGTGAACGTTCATTGCTCATCGGTGAGGTTTTCTTGATGGTAGACAGGTTGCTTGTGACCAAATGTAAACAAGGGAGCAGGGATGCTCTGCTCCGGATCTATGAAAAGTACAGAGATAGTCTGATGATCCTGGCGATTGCCCTCTCGCATGATGTAAATCTTGCAGAAGATGCAGTTCATGATGTTTTCGTTGCTTTTGCCCAGAATATTGCGAGCTTTAAGCTTACCGGTAGTCTGAAAGCTTACCTGGCGAGGTGCGTTGCTAATCGAGTTCGTGATCTGATGCGGACAAATCGAAGCCGGGCCAAAGCTCTGAGCCCGGAGCAGGCATGTTCTGTGGAACGGGATTTAAACGAGCCGAGTTTGCTTATTGCCTGTAACGAAGAGTTGCGACTGCTGAGTTCGGCACTGGCCGAGCTTCCGCATGAGCAAAGAGAAGTGATTGCATTGCATATACACGGTCAGATGCGATTTCGGGTAATAGCTAAATCTCTTGATATCTCTGTCAATACAGTCAAGGGTCGATACAGGTATGGAATTCAGAAATTGCGTTCGATCTTAAATGGTGAGATATGAAAATGAGCCCAGCAGAAAAGATAAAAAGATTGTTTGCCAAATCAGATGTCACGGTCCACTCGAAAGTCGATGACAGGATTGTCAGTGATGCTTTGACTGTGTTCAACGAATCTGAAAAGACAAAATTGCTTTCGGCTGAGCCCAATACATGGAGAATGATCATGAACAAGACAATGACAAAAGTAGCCGCGGCGGCGGCAATAATCGCGATAGTGGTTGTCGGTATGCACTATCTGGGCGTTTCACCCGACGGCGCGGGCGTCGTCTGGGCCGATGTACTCAGGAACATGGAGGCGTCACAAACCGTCACATTCACGCTCGATACGGAAAATAACGATGAAACGTATGGGCACTTTTGGAGAAAAGGTACGGTAAAGATCAAAGGGCCGATTCGGCGTTTTGAGGGCATCAACGGCTTTCGTTCCAGATACGGGCAGTCCAGCGAAGAGACGATGATAGGCATGATGGACCTGAGTCGGCAGAACCGTTTGTTGGAGCTCTATCCCCTGAAGAAGTGTGCATTTACCGCCGACAATCACGGCTACAACCCAACGCTGCTCACTTACGATGGACTGAAGGAGGATTTTCATAACGAGGCCGAAGAAAACCTCGGCGAGATGGAGATTAACGGCCGAAAGGCGATCGGTTTCAGGATCGTCAAAGACAATAAGGTGATCACGGTTTGGGCCGATTCGGACACCGCGCTGCCGATCCAGATAGAGTCCAAAGCCGACGATGGAACGGAAACGCTTACTTTGACCAACATCACCTTCGGTGTGGAGCTGGACGATCAACTGTTTGACATGACTGTCCCGGATGATTGCCTTGCGATGAACATGAGCACGGAGGAGTTCACGATTCCTTTCGAGCTGACTGAGAAGTACCTTGTCGAAGGTCTGAAGATCGCCGCAGGCCATCGCGGTGGAAAGTTCCCGACGTATTTCGGAAGAGGCCGGCCCGGCAAAGAGGCCCGGGATAAGCACGGGGAGGAGTCATCGCGGATCGTTCCTCCCATTGAGGACGATTTCGCGTGCATGCTGGCGACCGAGTACTTCGTGCGCTTGCCTAAGGGCAGCGAGTGGCAATACGTGGGCGAAGATGTGCAACTCGGTGACGCAAAAAAACCTGTGTGTTGGTGGAAACTGCCGGACTCGAAGACCTATCGAGTCATCTATGGTGACCTGAACATACGAGACGTCGAACCGAGTGATTTACCTAAGGTTCCGTGGTTAGAAGAATAGAAGAGATTGCCGAAGAGCCGATTCTATCGGATCGGCTCTTTTCCCACTTAAGATTTGTTCTTTAGCTCTTTTATATTTCGCCACAGCAGTTCGCTCAATTCTTTCGTGCCCGAGCCGGTAACCGCCGATATTGGGTGAATCTCCTGCTGTAGCTTTTCTTTCAATTCTTTTACGATTATTCCGTCCGGGTCGAGGTCGATTTTGTTGGCGACGATGATTTCCTGTTTTCGGGCTAAGGCTTTGCTGTGTTGCTGAAGTTCTGAGCGGATGACTTTATAGTTCTCCGCGGGATCGGAACCATCCGTTGGCATGATGTCCAGTATGTGAACGATCAGGGTGGTTCTTTCTATATGCTTGAGAAAATCGTGGCCCAGGCCGGCACCGGCGTGGGCCCCTTCGATGAGGCCGGGGATATCGGCCATGACGAACCGGCGATAATCGCTCAGCTCGACGATGCCCAGCACGGGCTCAAGTGTTGTGAAGGGGTAGTCGGCTATCTTAGGTCTCGCCGCCGAGCAGCGGGAGACGAGCGTACTCTTGCCGGCGTTCGGTATTCCAACCAAGCCCACGTCGGCGATGAGTTTTAATTCGAGTCTGATATTTCTTTCCTGGCCCTTTTTGCCCGGTTCGGTGTATCTTGGGGTCTGATTGATTGAAGTTGCAAAGGCCTTGTTGCCTTTTCCGCCTTTTCCGCTCTTGCAAACACAAACTTTCAGTCCTACCTCGTTCATGTCTTTGAGCAGCAGATCCAGGTCAGTGTCGTAAATTAGCGTGCCGGGCGGGACCTTGATGATCAGGTCGTCGCCATTTGCGCCGTGCTTGTTGTTTCCCGAACCGGGCTGACCGTTCTTGGCCTGCCAGTGATGTTTGCCCGCGAAGTCTAACAGGGTGTCGAGGTTCTCAACGGCCTCGAAATATACGTTGCCTCCGCGCCCGCCGTCGCCGCCATTAGGACCGCCTTTGGGAAGAAATTTTTCTCGCCGAAAGCTGACACAGCCGTGACCGCCGTCTCCTGCCTTGATCCAGATTTGTGCCCGGTCTATAAACATTGCTTCGTATCTCAATATAAAAAAAGGATGGCAATTACCATCCTTTTCTATTCGACTACTTCAAGTTATTTTTCAGAGAACGTGGATTTTTCGGCCCTGGAACTGCACGTGTCCATCCGCGGTGGCGAACAGAGTATAGTCCCTGCCCATACCCACGTTGGAGCCGGGAAAGAATTTCGTCCCGCACTGTCGTACGATGATTGCGCCGGCTTTGGCTACCTGGCCACCGTACAATTTTACACCTCGGTACTGCGGATTACTGTCTCTGCCGTTCCGCGATGAGCCTTGTCCCTTTTTATGTGCCATAATAAGTTACCTCTAAAATGCAAACTTAAAACTTCTAATATCTTTTAATCACGTATTTTAACGGCCTTTTTCAGGGTTGTCCAGAGAAATTTCAACAATTTTTGGCCCAATTTTTATTGGGCCGGATTCTAACGCTCCGGGCGGGCTGTCGAAGAGCCTGAGTTTTACTCGTGCCGATAGACTTCCCAGCCCATATAGGTGTCGAGAGCCTCAGTTATTGCGTCGGCCTTCTGTGAGATATTGACGGCAACATGGTGCTCGAAGCCCATCCTGCATATGTACTGCATTAATATCTGGAGATCCGGGATTTTGATAACGCCGTAGCCGCCGAACGTATCGAGCTTGTCGTTTGTGAACTGGCCTTCGCCGACGTAAGTGCTGATAATGCCGGTTGCGTCATCGGTAGTTGCCCTGCAGAATGTTGCTTTGGCCGGAGCGATCCTGCCGACAATCGTGCCGTAGGTGTTTTCTTTACCCACCGACCCGGCGATAATTTCCTGGTAGTCCATCTTTGAATTACCGAAGAACGACTTTGGCAGATTGCTGCAGTGGAATAAGACGGCTTTATCGGGATCGGAGCCGTAGTTATTGTTCCAGTCCAGAAGCGCGCTGGGCGTACCGCCGGCAAGCTGGAGGATGTACATCCCCAGCAGGCCTGTAATATCGACCTCGCAGGCGCTCGGCACCAGCGATTCGCTCATTATGCTCATGAGTGCGCAGGGGACGATTCCGAAGAATTCTTCCAGGGCGGTCCAGCATTGAATTGCGGTGCCGTCGAGTTCGGTTTCTTTGATCCATCGGTCGATGACGTAGCCGAATTTGGCCATCTTCAAAAGCTTCTCGGTGGGAACCGATCCGGTCGGCGTGTATTTCCTGATTGCATCCAACTTCCTTTTAACCGCCCGGTCATTGTCGGCAAGCAAATCTACTCTTCCGAGGATTTCCGACAGGTCGATCGTCTCGACGGCTATGCCTGAAAGCTCGAGGATTTTCTCGCTGTAACGGACGGTGTTAAATGCGCCTGTGCGGGCGCCGATAGCGCCGAACCTGGCGTTTTTGAGGCCCTTTATAATCCTGCAGACCGAGGCAAAATCGTCCAGCTCCTGTTTGAACTGGTCCGAGGCGACTGCGACCGTGTGGGAGTTTGTCAGCGTGTACGGAATTCCCGCCTGCCTGAGATTATTACAGACGCTGATCTTGCCGCAGAAGGAATCTCTTCTGCCGGCGATAGTCATGCCGCCCTTGACATCCGGTTCGGCCTGTATCAGGATCGGCACGTCGAGCCCGGAGCGTTTGATTGCCTCGGCAACTCCCTTTTCATCGCCGAAGTTCGGCAGGGTGACAATGATGCCGTCAATCTTGTCGCCGTTTGCTGCGAAAAGGGCGGCGCATTTTTTTGCATCGGCAAAAGTTTCAACCGTACCGTATTTAGTTTCCTGCATAGAGAGTGCAACCGAGTTGAAGCCATTTTTTTTGAGCACATCAAGTATGTTTTTTCGTCCTTCTTTTGCTAATGCATCAGGGAAAAAGCCGCGGTTTCCAACGATGACGCCGAATGTTGTTTTTTTCATTTTTTTCTCTCCTAAAAAATGACCCGGGACTCAGCCCCGAGACTGGCCATAATAAGCATTTTTACCATGTTTTCGCAGGTAGTGCTTGTCCAGCAGGGCACTGCTGATCTGGCCCTGGCCGGGATTTATCGTAATAGTGCCCAGGGCCATTGCTGCGATTTCTTCCAGCACAACGGTTGCCTCAACGGCATTAGCGGGACTGGAACCCCACGTAAATGGCCCGTGATTTGCGACAAGTACCACTGGCATTTTCATCGGGTCGATACCAGCAAACCGTTGGACGATGACTTTGCCGGTGTTCAGCTCATAGTTACCTTTTATCTGCTCTTCGGTCATGACGCCGGTTACCGGAATGGGGCCGTAGAAATAATCGGCGTGAGTTGTGCCGAAGCATGGGATTTCTTTGCAGGCTTGTGCCCACATCGTTGCATTACGCGGATGGGTGTGGCAGATGCCGCCGATGGCTTCGAAATTTCTGTACAGCTCAAGATGGGTCGGCGTGTCCGATGAAGGATTGAGAGCCCCTTCGACAATTTTTCCGTCCAGATCGAGCACAACCATTTTATCGGGTGTCAGTTCATCGTATGCTACGCCGCTTGGCTTAATGACGACTGCACCTGCCGAGCGGTCTATCCCGCTGACGTTGCCCCAACTGTAAATTACAAGCTGCTTTTTCTGCAACTCAAGGTTTGCCTCGCAGACGGCTTTTTTGAGCTCTTCCTGCATTCTGTGTCCCTTAATCCTGGGCGCTGTCTTTAATGCTCAACAGCTCTTTCATAACGTTTGACATTTTGCCGGAGAAGTCCTGCGTCCCGAAGGCATCGTGAAGTTGCTTATACAGTGCGTACAACTGTTGATAAACTCGGGCGTTTTCGGCGATTGGTATATAGGTCACGTCTTTAATCCCGCACATCGCAGCCTGGGCATCGGCGAAGCTGTCGTGACCGCCGAAAACTTTGCCCGCCACTACGGCGCCGGCGATACATGCTCCCAGCGCGCAACTTTGGGCCGAGCGGGATATCTTCATTTCTCTGCCTGTTGCGTCGGCATAAATCTGCATCAGCAAGGGATTTTTCTCGGCGATTCCGCCGCAGTTGATGACCTGTAAGACTTTTACGCCGTATTCTTCGAATCGGTTGATAATCGTCAGGGCGCCGAAGGCGGTTGCCTCGATCAACGCGCGGTAGATTTCTTCCGGTCTCGTATGCAGCGTCTGGCCGAGCAGCAGTCCTGTCAATCGCTGGTCGACGAGCACGGTTCGATTGCCGTTATTCCAGTCGAGAGCCAGCAGGCCGGACTGGCCCGGCCTGAGTTTTGCCGCCTTTTCGGTCAGGACTTCATGGGAGCCTGCTTCAGGGCCGCCCGGCTGGATGTAGTTGACAAACCAGTTGAAGATATCGCCCACGGCCGATTGACCCGCTTCCAGGCCAAAGAAGCCGGGCAGGATGGAGCCATCGACAATGCCGCAGATTCCGGGGATATCCGCCAGCTTCTTGCTCGATTCGCTAACGAGCATATCGCAGGTGCTCGTGCCGATGATTTTTACCAACGTGCCCGGAGCGATGCCGGAACCGACAGCGCCTAAGTGGGCGTCGAAAGCGCCCATCGCCACTGGAATAGCCGACGGCAGATCGAGTTTCGCCGCCCATTCGTCGGTGAGATTTCCCGCCGTCTGATCGACTGCGTACGTCCGGTCGCTGAGTGTTTTTCGAAGTTTGCCGAGTTTCGGGTCGAGCTTCGAGAGAAATTTTTCTTCGGGGTAGCCGCCCCAATCGTCGTTGAACATGGCTTTGTGGCCGGCGGCGCAGCGGCAGCGTTTGAGCTTGTCCGGTGCTTGGGTTCCCGTAAGGACCGCGGGCAGCCAGTCAGCATGTTCGGCCCATGTATAGGCGGCGTCGAAGACCTTCGGATCGGTTCGCAGGCAGTGCAGAATCTTGCTGAAGAACCATTCCGAAGAATATGTCCCGCCGCATCGGGCGAGATATTCGGGATTGTCTTTCGCAGCCAATGCGGTAATTTCGGCCGCTTCGGCATGACCAGTGTGGTCCTTCCACAGCCATGCACATGCGTTTGGATTGTCCTTGAATTCGTCGAGCATGCTCAAAGGCGTGCCGTTCTTATCGACCGGGATCGGCGTTGAGCCGGTTGTGTCGATACCAATACCAATGATTTGGTCCGGCCCAAAGCCCTTCACGTTTTTCTTTGCCTCGGCGATTGCCGCAGTGACGGTCACCTCGATCCCCTTGAGGTAGTCGGCCGGGTTCTGCCTGGCCAGGTTGTGATCGGCCGGATCGAGAATTATGCCGGCTTCGCCAGTTTCGTATTCGTATACTGCCGTGCCCAATTCCCTGCCGTTAGCGACATCGACTATCAGGCACCTTACAGAGTTCGTTCCATAATCCAGTCCTATTGTATATGCCATGATATGCCCTCTGAAATAGTTTTACATGCTGCTGATAGTAAGTGCTTCTACCTTAACCGTCAAGTTTTCATTAAAGGTAATCGGAAAGAAAAAGGGAAAAATAATAGAAGCGTTTGTAGCAGGCCGGCTCTTTTGTATCGGCAAAGTTTCCTGATTCTATGACCATTTACAAAGTTTGTACGTACTCTTTGACGTTTATCATTTGGCGCTTTTATGAAAAATCTTACATTTCTTAATTTTCATTAAATCTTCTATTGTATTTCCGGAGGCACTATCTTTAACCAGCAAGGCCATCTATCCTGGGCAGGGTTATTTGTCAATCTTTTCTGCTCGCTTCCATCTGCGTTCATTACGTAAATCTCCCTGTTCCCGTCTCTGTTTGAAACAAAAGCTATTGTCTGCCCATCAGGAGACCAGGAAGCGCCTCCTTCACTGCCAGGACTATTTGTTAAATTTCTTTGTTCGCTCCCATCAATATTCATAATATAAATTTCAAAGTTCGTATCCCTGTTTGTAGTAAAAGTTATCCTATTTCCATCATGAGACCACGAAGGAATCATATCACGAGCGGGATTGTTTGTTAATCTCGTCTGCTCACTTCCATCTGAATTCATAATGTAAATCTCAGGATTTCCATCCCTTTGTGCACTGAAAGCTATCTTCATTCCATCCGGAGACCACGAAGGAAGCATGTCATTGGTACGATTGTTTGTTATTCTTTTCTGCTTACTTCCATCTGGATTCATAACATATATTTCAAAATTATCATCTCTTAGTGAATAAAAAACTATCTCCTGTCCATCCGGAGACCAGGAGGGACCTTGATCCCAAGAAGAATTATTAGTCAAGTTTATTTGTTCACTTCCATCAGCATTCATAACATAAATTTCAGGATTTCCATCCCTCCTCGATTCAAAAGCTATCTTCCTTCCATCCGGAGACCATGATGGAAGTATATCCTCATCAGGATTATTCGTAAGTCTTTTCGAACCTCTTCCGTCTTTATTCATAATATAAATCTCATAATTTCCATCTCGATCTGAACCAAAAGCAATCTTGTTTGCATTATCCAAAGAAACCGGCTCTGTAAGTGAGACATCTTCTTTTTGCGGCTCTTTTGTTACTGGCTCTTGCTCGATTGGCTCTGTTGACGTGGTATATTCCTCCTGCGGCTCTTGCTTTTTACAGCCATATAAACCAAAGCCAATTGTGGCACATACGAAAACCGCTAAAACAGTTGATATTATGGGCATAATCCATTTCTTATTGAATTTCACGATATTTCTCCTTATTTAATTTGGACTAATTCACACTTTATGATGCTCAGGTTAAAAGGTAATTAACCGTATTATTCAGGCTTATTGTCAACAAAATCCAATCGGGTAGTCTCTATCCAAGGTATTCCTAATCAAGTTCGACATGAGTGAAACGATCAGGGGTTGTGCTTCGTTTTAAAAGAGCAACAACATCAGCAATCGTAACAACCGTTATCAACGATATCTATAGGAGGTACGGAATCGCTTCAATAATTGATGATATCTTCTATGCGGCAGACAAGACAAAAAAAATACTCACTTGTTATTTTTTTCAGGATTTTGTTGTCACACAGCAAGTACCAAGGCGTCAGTTTAACCAGAAACTGAAATACAGATACAGACCAACCACAAGACCCAAAATGCCGACGGTCATGAGTACCTCGACGAGACCCCAGCTTTCGCGGGATTCCTTCTTTTGTGCGGGTGTGGCGGTGGCATAGGTCAGCTCGGCGATCTTTTCATAATTTGGCGGAGCGGTCAGCAGGGAAACTCCGACGATTGTCACAATGCTCAAAAGCAGCAGCCAACCCGTGGCAAAGAGAAAGTTGTATTCTCCGATATAAACCAGCCAGCCGGGCGAGGTAATAATCGGTTCAACTCCGCCTGTCAGTACCTGGATGGTAAGCTTGGCCATCCCGGCGATAAATCCGATAGCCAGCCCGGCCACGGCGCCATGGCTGTTAATCCGCTTACAGAAAAGACCGAGCAGAAATACTGCCGTAATGGGTGGCGCCATATAACCCTGAACGCTCTGGATATATTTATACAATCCGCCCTGGGAAACCCGCTCCATTACGGGAATCCAGATTATTCCCATCACGACAACAACCATAGTTGCGATTCGCCCGACGGTAACAAGGTGCCGCTCAGAGGCCTTCGGATTTATCTTTTCATATATATCGATGGTAAAGAGTGACGCGCAGGAATTAAAGAGCGATGACAGCGAGCTCATCAAAGCTGCCAGGAGTCCTCCGACCACCAGGCCGCGCAAACCGGCCGGCAATAACGAACTTACCATGACCGCGAAAACCCTGTCACCATCGAGCACTTCCTGGCCGTTGGCCATTTTCATGGGAATAGTAATCAGTCCTTTTTGATGCAGTGCGTAAGCGATCATACCCGGCACAACGAAAATCATCACAGGCCAGACCTTCAGGAAGGCACCCCACAGAGCGCCTCGCCGGGCGTTTCGCAGGTTCTTTGCCGAAAGTGCTCTCTGCACAATATACTGGTCGGTACACCAGTACCAAATCCCGATAATAGGCGATGCAATCAAAACGCCCAGCCACGGGAAATTCGGATCCGTATTCGGCCTCCACAGGGCAAAATTGGAGGCATTCTCCCGGCATATCAGTTGAAGCTCGCTCCAGCCGCCAAGTTTGCTGAGGCCGAAAAGCGTAATAAAGGCGGAACCAATAATCAGAATAACCGTCTGAACGGTATCGGTATAAACCACGGCGCGCAGACCGCCGAGAACGGTATAAATCCCCGTAAGGGTTACTGTCAACAGCGCCCCGATCCAGAATGCATCGAGGACAAATGTCTCTGTTAACTGTATATTAATCTCGGGCAAAAGAACGTTAAAGACCACTCCGCCGGCGTAAACTGTTACCGATACCTTCGTGAATATATACGCTATGAGCGAGACAATCGATAATATCCAGCGGCAGGTTGAGTTGAACCGTCTCTCAAGGAACTCCGGCATCGTAAAGACCTTCGAACGGTAATAAAAGGGGACAAAAAGCCACGAGAGCATTACCACGCACCAGGCGTGCATTTCCCAGTGTACCATTGCCATGCCATCGGTCGAACCCTGCCCCGCAAGACCGACAATATGTTCCGAGCCGATATTCGAGGCGAAAATCGAAGCCCCCACCACAAACCATGGCATATTCCGGCCGGCAAGGAAGTAATCGGTCGATGTCCTCTGCTTTTGCAGGACAACCCACCAGACAATGACCAGCATAATGCCGAAATAACATGCAATCGCCACCCAATCTAATGCCTGAAAACCACCCACTATGCAGCCCTTTCAAGTACTTGTTTTGAATGTTTGTTGGCGCAATGTTCGTGCCGGAAATTTTCTATATAAGCTCAAGTGAAATAAATTACAAGATTTTTCTTCACTATAAACAATCCCGGTAGCTGCAAAGTCAAATAAAACATTTTCAGTCTCGTAAATCTCACGAAGCTGCTTTTGCTGTAAATTAGGATTTACGAGCAAAAATGCAATAAAATGGCGAACAAATCATTGCATTTGTTCACTAAATCCTTATGCTAAGGTGGAATAACCTGAATGTTTGCGATCAAAGGATTACTTAAATTGTCTATCGGAAGGCTAACATGGCAAGGGGCCTTGTTGTTTTCATAATTTTACTTATAGTACCGGTCTTTATTAGCGGCTGCACCCCCGTAGAGCCCAAATCTGTCGAACCTCCCGAGGTTGGCCGTTTTGAGCCCGAACGCGAGGGGACCGAGCCCGGTCATCTCGAACCGGACCAGAATGAGCCCGATAAAATCCTGCCTATCAATGTTGATTCTGACAAAGTCGAATCTATTTATATCGATCCTGATCAAGTTGAGCCTGCCGAGCCTGAGTCCGGCGGTGTCGAATCTGTTAAGGCTGAGCCTAACGACCTAAAACCCGTGCAGGCAGTGTCTTTTCATGACAAATATGCGAATATCTTGAAAGAATTTGTCAATAATCATGGGATGGTTGACTATAAAGGGCTCAGGCGGAAAAGATTAGAGTTCAGAGCAATGTTGCAAGAATTCAACAAACTTGACCGGGGCGAATATGAATCCTGGCCCAGGGATGACAAAATCGTCTTCTGGATTAACGTATACAATCTCCAAAAGCTCAGGATAATTACAGACAATTATCCCATTAAGCCGTCGTCCCGGATCCTGACCATTTTCTACCGGGGCACCAATAGCATCAGGCACATTGAGGGGAAAATCAGCGAGCACAAATTCCTTGTGATGGATGAAGAATTTACATTTTCAAGGATTGAAAAGCGTTTTTTCCGCAGCGAATTTGGCGATCCACGGGTATTCTTTGCTATATCCAGCGTCTGCCTGTCGAGCCCGCCGCTTAGAAATGAGCCATATTATGGACACAATCTCAGCGAACAATTGGACGAACAAACCAAAAGATTCCTGTCAAGCCCCCTCGCATTTGGTATTGACAGAGAAAAGCAGAAGGTTTATTTATCAGCCTTATTTCAATCATCCTGGTACGGCAGAGATTTTATTAAAAAGTTTGCAATAGACAGAAAGTTTAAGGACCAGCCGGTAGAGACCCGGGCAGTGTTAAACTTCATTACCAATTACATTTCGAAAGAAAATGTTACTTTTCTTGAAACAGGAAACTATACAATTAAGTATATGACGTATGATTGGACAATTAACGATGGTTCGTAGAAAGGATAAATCAAAAATGGCAAAAAAATCGATAAGCAGGTCTATTGATAGCAACAAATATCTTTTTACCAGCGAGTCTGTAACAATGGGGCATCCGGATAAGGTGGCCGACCATATATCCGATGCAATTCTGGATGCAATGCTCGCGCAGGACCCGAAGAGCAGGGTGGCATGCGAAACACTTGTGAAGGCCGATATGGTCGTGTTGGCGGGCGAAATTACAACCAAGGCCAATGTCGATATTCCGACGATCGTTCGGGATACGATCAAGGAAATCGGATATGACGACCCGGAACTCGGTTTCAATAATGAGAATTGTGCCGTTCTGGTGTCGATCTCGAAGCAAAGTCCCGATATTTCACAGGGCGTAACCGAAGGCGCCGGCCTGCATAAGGAGCAGGGCGTCGGCGACCAGGGAATGATGTTCGGCTATGCTTGCAAAGAGACGCCTGAGCTTATGCCGATCCCGATCCAGTTGGCGCATGCGCTGACCACTCGGCTGGAAAAGATGCGCCAGAGCAGGAAGCTGCCGTGGCTGCGTCCAGACGGTAAAAGCCAGGTCACAATCGAGTACGAAAACGGCAAGCCTAAACGCATTCACACAGTCGTGATCTCCACGCATCATTCACCGAAGGTTTCGGACCGGGAATTGAGAAAACAAATCATAGAAAAAGTAATTCTTCCCGTTCTGCCGAAACGTCTCGTAGATAAAAAGACCATATTCCATATCAATCCGACCGGTCGATTTGTAGAAGGCGGACCAAAAGCAGATTGCGGCCTGACCGGACGTAAAATTATCGTCGATACGTACGGCGGAAGAGGCAGCCACGGGGGAGGCGCCTTCAGCGGAAAGGACCCGACAAAGGTTGACAGGACAGCAAGTTATATGGCTCGATATATCGCCAAGAACGTCGTGGCTGCGGGCCTTGCCGACGACTGTGAAGTGCAGCTATCGTATGCGATCGGAGTGGCCGAGCCTGTCTCTGTATTTGTAGACACGGCGGGGACCTCAAAGGTGAGCGAGCAAGTGCTAAGCGAGTTAATCCGGAAGCTCTTCCCGCTTACGCCCAGGAAAATGATCGAGCATCTGAAACTGGCCAGGCCGATCTTTTCTCAGACCTCTTACGGCGGCCACTTCGGCCGAAAGGGCGAAGGCTTTACTTGGGAACAGACCGATATGGCAGACGAGCTCCGCAAAGCCGCCGGGCTTTAAGCGTAGCAGCGGGTGCCAAAAATTTCATATTTTTTACTTGACAGAATGGACGAAAGTTGGTCTAATGTAAAAATCATGAGGCAAATTAACCGCAAAAATACCGGTAACTGGTGGTGGCCTGTGGGATAAATTCCGGCGGGTAAGCGGCAATTTGCTGTATAAAATTAATTAGAATTGCGAATAACGCAGCCTGTCGGACACGGCAGGTTGCGTTTTTTATTTGTATTTTCAGCCGTTTGTGCATAGAAACTGCAATATGCAATAAAGGATTCGAGATATGGATGACTATAAACAGGTAATACTCGGTGCCAGGCCCGGCCAAATTGTGCCTATTGTCAAAGAGATTGATATAGATGAGCCGGTGGATTTCTTTGCCAGGCTCAGTGATTACGGCCGGGCTAAAAACTGCTGCTTGCTTGAGGCAAGTGACCATCTATCCGAAAACGCCCTTAGTTTCGGTACCGCCAGGCCGGCGCTTTACCTGACCGGCACCGGCGCCGATTTCACTATCAAGGCCCTCAGCCGCACCGGAAAACGCATGTTGGACTTTTTATCCGCTCAGAAAGACCGGTTCGCCTTTTGTGAATTGATTACATTTTGCCCGGATGAGATCAAAGGGCGGATCAGGCAGGATGAGAAGCTGGTAGATGAGCAGTCGCGGCTGCGGAGCACAAACCAAATGGATGTCTTACGAACCGTTGCTTTTGCCTTCAGCCTGGCCAGCAAACCGTTTCGTGTTACCTGTGGTCTGCTTGGAGCTTTGAGCTACGATTTCATCGACCAGTTTGAAAAACTCCCTACCAGCGAAACGGACCTCCTGGGCAATCCCGATTACGAACTTTACTTTGCTGACAATATTTTCCTGATGGATCACGAACAGGGCAAAAGCTACGTGATTGTCAATTGTATAATCACGGACGGCGACCGGGAAGCGGCCATACGGGAGGCTCAAAGCAGCTTCGATTTTTACTTCAATGTCGCAAGATTCGAAGCGCCGAAAGGGCGGAAGTTTACGGGCGAACTGCCGGAGGCGACGACCGATACCGACCAGGCCGAGTACGAGCAGATCGTCAAAAAGGCCAAGCGGCATATCCTTGATGGTGACATATTTCAGGTCGTGCTGAGCAGGACGAAGATGGAGCCCTGTCCCGATGAACCGCTGGATGTTTACAAGAGGCTAAGGCGGCTGAATCCTTCGCCGTACATGTTCTATATGAACACGCCTAATACGGTACTGATGGGCTCCAGTCCCGAGCTGAATCTGCGTGTCAGCGGCACCGAGACTCGCGAAGTGGAGATCAGGCCGATAGCCGGCACAAAGCCGAGAGGCCGGGTCGGAGACACGATCGATCTCGATATCGATGTCAGGTACGAGGCCGAGCTGAAAATCGACCGTAAGGAACTGGCAGAGCACATGATGCTGGTCGATCTGGCAAGAAACGATATTGCCCGAGTAGCTCGGCCGGGTAGCAGAGCGGTGACCGAATTGCTGACGGTCGAGAAATATGAGTCGGTCCAGCACCTGGTCAGTAATGTTAGGGGCACGCTCGCTGATGAGCTTGACGCTCTGAGCGCTTATCTTGCCACGATGAATATGGGGACACTGACCGGGGCTCCGAAGATTGAAGCGATGAAAATCATACGGCAGCTTGAAAAAACCAAACGCGGCTACTATGGCGGGGCCGTCTGCTACCTGACCGTGGACGGCCAATTCGACAGTTGCATCACGATAAGAAGCCTACAGGTCAGGGACCATACGGCTTATATCAGGGTCGGCGCGGGCATAGTTCATGACAGCGTCCCGAAAACCGAATTCGAGGAGACCGAGCACAAGGCAGGATCATGTTTGCGCGCAATTCGAGGACCTGAGAAAAAACAGATTACAGAACCCCGTACTCTGGGTCACGAACCTCAGTGAGGGCAAAAACGAGAATCAGGGAGAATCCTATGGAAGATACAAGAAGAAAGGTGTTATTCATCGATAATTTCGATTCGTTTACGTACAATCTGGTCGATGATTTTTGTAAGCGGGATTGCCGGGCCAGGGTTTACCGCGCCGATACTGAGCTTGACGAGCTTAAGCGGGTCGCTGAAGAATTTGAGCCCGACCTGCTCGTGATTTCGCCCGGCCCGGGCACGCCTGATTCGGCGGGTGTGTCACTGACTGCTCTCGATCATTTCAAAGACAAGCTGCCGATATTCGGCGTATGCCTGGGGCACCAGGTAATCGTGCGGTATTTCGGCGGTAAGGTCGGCCATGCCCCGAAACCGATGCACGGCAAGCCATCAAGAGTGACCCATAATGGAGAAGGTATCTTTGCCGGTGTCGAAAATCCGCTGCAGGCGGGACGCTATCACAGCCTTTGCGCGCTGGAGATGCCGGACTGTCTGGAAAAAACCGCTGAGTTCGAGTCAGTTGTAATGGGTGTCCGTCATAAAGAGCTTCCGATATTCGGCGTGCAGTTTCATCCGGAGAGCATTCTTACCCCGGCTGGCGGTAAGATTATCGAAAATATTCTGTCAATTGCGGTAGCAGAGAAGATTGGATAGGAAAGGAAATAAATGGCTACTATAACCAGATTTCTTGAAATAATTTTGAATGGCGGCGACCTGACGTTCGATCAGGCGAAAGAGCTTCAGGACATAGTATTTGCCGGCGAGGTGACAGAAGTCCAGGTGGCGGCGTTTCTGGCGGCGATGAGAATGAAGCGTGCGACGTCTGCCGAGATCGCCGGGCTTGCCCAATCGCTTCGCGATCACGCGGTGCGTGTCGAAACCGGTATCGATAACCTGATTGACACCTGCGGGACCGGCGGTGCTTCTGTTAAAACGTTCAACGTTTCGACAGGAGCAGCACTGGTTGCTGCCGGCGCCGGGGCCTACGTGGCCAAGCACGGCAACCGCGGCATCACAAGCAAGTGCGGCTCGGCCGACGTGCTGGAGGAACTGGGCGTCAATATCGACCCGGGGCCGGAAGGCGTAGCTGAATGTATCCGGCAGGCTCATATTGGTTTTATGTTCGCGCCGAAATTTCACCCTGCGATGAAATTTGTCCAGCCTATTCGCAAGAGTCTCGACTTCAGGACCGCCTTCAACATTCTTGGGCCGCTGGCAAATCCCGCTCGTGTCACGGCGCAGGTTATGGGCGTCGCCGAAGAGGCGCTTCTCGATCGGATATGCGAGACGCTCGAAATGCTGGGCGCCAAAAGGGCAATGGTCGTTCACGGCCAGGGAATGGACGAAATAAGCACTCTCGGAACAACGCAAATTCGGCAGCTCATCGACGGCAACGTCACGACCGTGAAGCTCGATCCGGCGGACTTCGGGATTTCCGAGCCGTCAATCGACGATTTGCGGACCGGGGATGCAATAACCAACGCCGGTATAATTCGTGACATCCTTGCCGGCAAAGACAAGGGCTCTCGTAAAGATATCGTTGTTCTGAACGCCGCTGCTGCTATAATCGTGGCCGGTAAAGCCGACGATTTCGCCCCGGCAATCGCTCTGGCAGAAACCTCGATCAGCGACGGCAGCGCCTCGGCTTGCCTGGAGAAGTTAATCGAAGTTTCAAATAGAACCTGAGACGTGTCCCCGGACCGTCTCACGAGTGACGATAGACTGATATGTTGATAACGAAAGTTAAAATCTGTGGTATTACTAATTACGACGATGCCGTCGCGGCGATGGATATGGGAGCGGACTTGCTGGGCTTCAATTTCTATCCGGACAGCCCGAGGTATGTCACGCCGGCACAGGCTACGGATATTATCAATAAGCTGCCGGGTTTTATAGACACAGTCGGAGTTTTTGTGAATGCTTCGATTGAGCGTATACATGAGACGATCGCCGTTTGCTATTTGGATTGGGTCCAGTTACATGGCGACGAAGATCCGGATTTCTGCCGGTCGCTGCTTTCTCATAATGTCAAAACGATGAAAGCGATACGCGTCAAGGATCAGACGGATATTGATAGGGCAAACAGTTTCTTCACGGACGCTGTTTTGCTGGACGCTTTCGACCCTGATAAATACGGCGGCACGGGGCTGACTTTTGACTGGAATGTCATAGGACACATCAGCAAGCGAGTGTTTTTAGCCGGCGGAATAAATCCCGATAACGCCGCGGAAGCGGTCAGACTCGGTGTTTACGGAATCGACGTCTGCAGCGGTATCGAGGCTGAGTCCGGCAAAAAAGACCACAAGAAAATGAAGCAATTGTTCGAAAATATACGGCATTTAAGAGGGTAAATATGAAATACAGAGGCAGATTCGGAGATTATGGCGGCTTCTATGTCCCCGAGGTTCTGATTCCGGTTTTGGAAGAGCTGGAAGAGGCTTTTTATCGCTTTTATGAAGACCGGCAGTTCGTGACGGAGCTTGCGGACCTTTCGAAAAACTATGCCGGCCGGCCCAG
>Ga0210003_1000897_pt1 | contig 26628 bp, 26 predicted proteins | sample LantaG_FD_182804 | JGI IMG/M metagenome (GOLD analysis project Ga0210003, IMG submission 182804) | Deep subsurface microbial communities from Baltic Sea to uncover new lineages of life (NeLLi) - Landsort_02402 metaG (SPAdes) (version 2) | ecosystem: Environmental > Aquatic > Marine > Oceanic >... | reverse complement strand
GCCGTGAGACCCGGCCTCTTTCCGGAAGCAGGTGGAGTATCCCACGTATTTCAGGGGGAGCTCTTTTTCTTCGAACCAGCGCGCGCGGTGCAGGGCGCACAGGGGCTGCTCGGAGGTGGCGATCAGGTACTTGTCGTTTTCGTTTCCGTCCTCGCCTCCGCCGGCGGAAACCTTGTAGAGCTCCTCGTCGAACTGCGACAGCTGCGCCGTCTCCGCCATGATCTCTTTGTTGAGGAAAAAAGGCGTCGCGACGGGCTCCGCGCCGTGGGCCATGCCGTGCGCGATAGCAAACTGGATAAGGGCCTGGTTCAATAAGACGCCTTCCTTTTTCAGGTAGAAGCCGCGGCCTCCGGCGGCGACGACCCCGGCGTCGAGGTCGACGATGTCGAGGAGGCGAACGAGATCGACGTGGTTGTATTTTTTACCTTTCGCCGGTCCAGGCTCTCCCCAGGTGCGCACCACGACGTTGTCGTTCTCGTCCTTTGAAACGGGGACTGACTCGTGGACCAAGTTGCCGATGGGGGCGAGGGCCTTGTCTCGAGCAGCGAGCGCGTCGGCGGTCGAGGCCCGGGCGGCGGCGATCTCGTCCTTCATCGCCTTGGATTTCTCCTGGAGGGCAACTGCTTCTTCTTTTTTCTTCTCCTTCATGAGCTTGCCGATCTGGTTGTTGATGGAGTTGAACTCCATGGCGAGGGTCTCAGCCTTTTGCGTGGCTGTGGTGATGGAGAGGAGGTCGGTAGAAGGAGTTGTGGACTGAGAGAGAGGAGGTCGAAGAGGAGGTCGATGCATCGAAAATGAAAAAGAAAAAAAGCAAGAAAAAAAACTCACCTTCTCGCCACGCCGCGTCCAGCTCGATGACCTTGTCGACGATCGCAGGGTCGCTGAAGCGCTTGCGGATGGAGTCGCGCACGACCTCCGGGTCGCCGCCGCGGGCTGAGAATAGGAGGAGAGTTTTGAGGAGAGAGAGAGAGAGAGAGATGGAGATGGATGAGTTGTTGATGATGTTGCTTCGACGGCTGTTTTGCGGCGATCGACGACGCTGAACCATCTTTGTTTAATTTCGACGCCTTCTTATCAACTCACACTCGAGCAGCAACTCGATGGCGACGGGCATCGCGAGAACTCTGCTGTGGCCGAAGAGAGGGTGGAATGAACAGAGGGAACTGGGAGAGAAAGAGGTGCGGAAAGAGAGCTAGTTTTTCTCTTTTTTTTTTCTTCCGGCGAGAGTGAACATATTTTTTTTTCTTCCGCTCGCTTCTCGCTTGCTGCATGCCTCCGTCGCTGCCCCGCAAGCGCCCCGCCCCTCGCTTCCTCGCCGTCGGAGCTCCCCTTCTGATCCTCGTGGGCTCTGGCTTCGCCGGGCTACAGCACCTCCTGAGCGGCAAGCTCGAGATCAAGGTAGGAGAGAGGTGGTTTGTAGGGCGCGAGAAAGCGTTGAAGATTGATTGCTTCGTTTTCGATCGATGCGATTGGTCCGATGGTCTGAAAAAAAAGTTCTTTCTTCTTCCTTCAAAATACACCATCGCAGGACGCACGCAACCGCGCCCTGGAGCTCGGAGACAAAGCTCGCAAGGAGTTTGACCTCGAAGCAGAAGCAGAGGTAAAAAAAAAGAGAGCGGCGAAGGAGAAGAGGGGAGAAGAAAGAGAGAGAACAAAAGACGGCTCGCCGCCGCCGCCGCCGTTGTTTTTTCTTTTCGACCTCCTCTAACCTGTTTTGCCTCTCCCTCCTTCCCCCATCACGCACCAACCCAACAGCGCCTCGACAAGACCGTCCTGCAAAGCGAGTACGAGAACAAGCCCATCGCACGCCCTCGCTACTAGGTAAAAGAAACAAATAACAGCAGCAACAATGGCAGACTCCAACTCTTCTTCCCTCGCCCCCCTGCCGCCTCCGCCGGCAGCCGCGGCAGCCCTCGAGCAGGCTCTGGCCGCCTGCCTCTCCCCGGACGCCGCCGCGCGCGCAGAGGGCGAGCAGGTCGCCGCTGACGCCACCAAAAAGGGGTCGAAGGCGGCCCTGCTGGCAGCGGTGGGGCTCCATTCCGCTTCCCACCACGTGCGGCAGCTCGCCTTCACTCTGCTGAAGAAGAACGCATCAAAGTCCTGGCGCCGCCTCGGCGCCTCGAGCAAAGCCGCGATCACCGCCGCGCCCCTTACTGCTTTGGAAAGAGACCCGGAGCCGGGCCCCAGGAGGGCCGCGGCGGCCTGCGCTGGGTCCATCGCCGCGCAGGCGCTTCCCCGCAACGAGTGGCCCGCGCTGCTCCCCTGGGCGCAGGCGGCGGTGTCTTCCGCCGAGCCGGCCAGGCGCGAGGCCGCGCTGGACCTGCTGGCGCAGCTCGTCGACGTCGTGCCCGCAGTGATGACGCAGCACGCTCCGGCGCTGGTCGCGGCGGCCTCGTCGGCGCTCGCGGCCTCGGCTGAGCTGCCCGCGGCGACGGCGCCCGCCGAGGCCTTTGCCGCCGCGTCGCGCGTCTCCTCGGCCGCGCTCGCTCTGCTGGCGTCCGTGGTAAACGGCGAGCCCGACGCCGCGGCAAAGAACGCAGTCAAGGCCGCCTTTCCTGTTTTAATCGCGTCGGCGGACCGCGCGCTGGCCGCGGGCGTCGCCGCCGCTGCGATCCCAGGATCGGCTGTGGCCGCGAGCAACGCCGCCGCCGTCGTCAAGTCTCAGGCCGAGGACACGTTCGCAACAGCCTGCGACGTGGCCGGAGACATCGTCGACTCCGGCTCGAGCATGATGGGCCAGGTCCCCATCGCCGACGTGGTTGCCTGGTGTCTGAGCCACGCGAAAGGAGGGCCCTGCGACTCCACGCCGAGCCTGACGACACCGCCGCCGGCGCCGCCGATGCCGACGCCGCCGCGCGCGAGGGGCCCGCCGCTTCTGATAATCGAGGCCCTGGCCCGCGCCCGCCCCAAGGCCCTGGCCAAGGCGGGTCACTCCGCGGCCGCGGCGGTCACCACGCTCTGCGAGCTGATCGCCGAGCCCGTCTCCACCGCCGACGGGAAGAACGACGTGAATGCCGAAGAAGAGGAGAACGACGACGACGAGCCCGGGTCTGGCGACAGCGACGACGAAGGTGGGGACGTCCCTCTCTCGACGCTCGCGGCGCAGGCCCTGGACGTTTTAGCTTTGAACTTGCCTTCGAGAGCGATCCTTCCCGCCGCCCTGGCCTTTGTCGGGGCCGCGGCCGCGGCGCAGCAGCCCCGGGCGAGGCGCGCTGGAATGGTCGTTTTACTTGTGATCGCCGAGGGCTGCGCCGACGGGTTCAGAAAAGGTTCCGAAGGCTCCAGTTCTTCTCGCCCGCTCCTCGCCGACGCCATCGCCGCGGTCTCCGCCGGGCTCAGAGACGCGACGTCCCCGGGCGTCAGGTCGCAGGCGGCCTACGCCCTGGGCCAGCTCGCAGAGCACTGCCAGCCCGAGATCTCTCAGCACGTCGCGGCCGCTCTCCCCGCCGCTCTCGACGCCCTGGCCGCGGCCTCGGCCGACGACGGGACCGGAATACCCCTGGGCAGGGGCGCAGCGCAGGCGTGCTACGCGATCGAGGTGCTGCTGGACGCGATGGAGGACGAGGAAGAAGAGGAAGAAGAGGGAGGAAGTGGAGCAAACGGAGGGAGCAAAACTCCACCTTCGAGCGGCGTCGCCCTCGTGCGGTCGACGCTCCCCTCGCTGGTCCCCTCGCTCGTCGCCGTGCTCGCCCGCGGGTCCCCGGAGACCCAGCACGCCGCGCTGGGGGCGCTGGCGTCCGCCGCCGTCGCCTCGGGACCGGCCTTCGCGCCGCACGCGCCCGCGGTGCTCCCGGCCCTGTCGCACTTTATGCAGGCGACTGGTTCTTCTTCTGCTGGATCCACCTCTGCGGGCCAAGAGGCCCTGCGCCTGCGCGCCCGCGCCACCGAGGCCGCCGGCGTCGTCGCAGCCTGCCTGGGGCGGGAAGGGGCTGGACCTCTGCTGAACGAGATGGTGCCCGTGATGCTGGCGGGATTCGACCTCGACGACGCAGAGCTGCGGGAGTACACGCACGGCGCTCTTGCCAACGTCGCCGCTCTGCTGGGCCCCGGCGCGGCGCCTCTGCTGCCTCGGGCCGTGCCGGCCGCGCTGGCGTCGCTGGCGGCGGACGACGGGGCCTGCGGCGAGAGCGACGAGGAAGGCGACGAGGAAGACGACGACGACGAGAAGAAGGAGAAAAAGTCTCCTGGTGGGGCATCGCACGAGACCTTGGGCTCCGACGAGGACGAAGAGGACGACGACGACGATTTATCTGATGAGGACTCGGATGACGACTCTGCGATCTTGGCCGTGCGCACCGGCATCGCCGGCGAGAAGGCCGCGGCCGCGGCGGCGCTCGGGGCCTATGCGGCTGCGGCCGGCGGCGCAGCGATGGCTCCGCACGCAGGGGAGATCTTGGTCGCCCTGAAGAAAGCCACGCGCCACTGGCACTCTGACGTGCGCGAGGCCGCGTACGGGGCAATGGGAGAGGTCGCCAAGGCCGCGGGAGGTAAGAGAGAGAGAGAGAGAGAGAGAGTTTTTTCTTTTTTGAAGATGGAGAGGGAAAACCAAATAAACCCACTTTATTTAAAACGACAGCCCACGGAAATGAGACAAAGAGAGAGAACGAGACGAAAAACAACTCACTTTTTTGTTGCAACGTCAACACCCACCACACAAACAGCTGCCGCCGGCCCCCCGACCCCGCCCGGAGGCACCCCTCCCGCCGCCGCGCAGGCCGCCGCGGCCGAGGTCCTCCCCACTCTGGCCCACGCGCTCAAGCGAGACCCCGACGCCGCCGCGGCCGCCGCCGCCGGAGGGGCCGCCGCCGAGGTCGTCGAGGTCGTCGGCGCCGCCGCCGCGCCGTTCGCCGACGCGTTGGGAGACGCCGCCGGCGCCGTCCTGGCGGGCACGGCGAGGGCCCTGGGAAACAGCGCCGGGAGCGACAGCGATGACGACAGCGATGGCCAAGCTGCGCACCACCACGATGCCGACGACGACGACGACGGAGAGGAAGAGGAGGAGCGCGGCGACGCCGAGGCTTTGTTGCTGGGAGCAGCCGCCGACATCCTCCCCGCTCTGGCCCGCGCCCTCGGGGCCGAGGCCTTCTCCCCGGTCTTCGACGCCAGTCACGCAGCGCTGCTGTCGACCAGGATGGGCGCGGACCAGCCCGACGAGGTGCGCGCCGCCGCCGTCGGGGCCTTTGCCGACGTCGCGCTGGCGCTGGGGCCCGCGGCCGCGCGGCACGCCGCGGCGGCCGCGCCGGCGCTGCTCCGCGAGCTCAGGTCGTCCAACGACCTCTGCCGCAGAAATGCGGCCTACGCGGCCGGGGCGGCCGTCTCGTCCGCGCCCGAGGCCTTCGCGCCGCACGCGAGGCACCTGCTCGAGGCCCTGGCCCCGCTTTTGAATTCGGCATCGGCTTCGTCGGACCCGGGCGTCGGGGACAACGCCGCCGGCGCGCTCGCGAGGTCGCTGCTGGCCCTTCCCGCCGGATCCCTCCCCGCCGAGGTGGTGCTTCCGGCCCTGCTCTCCCGCGTGAGGCCCGAAGGGGCCGGGTGCGTCGGCGACCCTGCCGAGGCCGAGCCGATCATGCGGGCGCTTGCTGCGGTGGTGGGTGTCGTGGCTGGGGCGGCGCCGCCGGGCGTCGAGCCCTTCGTCGGGCGCGCGGCGGCAGCGCTCGCCGCGGCGGCCGCCGACGCGGACGCGCCCCCGCCCGTGAGGGTCGCCGCGGCTCGAGGGCTCGTGGCAGCCGCCTCGGCGAGGCCGGAGGTGGCCGGCCCGCTGGTGGCAGCCCTGCCGGAGAGCGTGCGGTCGGAGCTGGAGGCTTTGGCAGCTCGTGGAGGTTGATGAGAGAAGAGGTGGGAGGGTTTTGTTTGGTTGGTTTTTTAGAGGGAGAAAGTGAGAAAGAGTTGGGAGAGAGAGAGAGAAAAAAAAAGAGGAAAATCAATATGGATTTGCGAGGATAATCGTTCTGGTTGGAGTCAGCCGTCCGAATTGGCTCTGGCTGCGCTCGGTTCGTGCCGCGTTTGGAGGGAAGAGAAGAGAGAGGAAGAGAGAGAGAAGAGAGTAGAGAGTAAAACAAAAAAACGAGAGAGAACAAATTCGAAATCAATCAAATTCGAGCAGAAAATCAAAAATCACTCTATCGAAATCGCAGAAGGCTGCGAAGAATCATTGCGGCGCCGAGAGCAGCGAGGTAAAGGCGGCGCGAAAACGGGAAGCACCAGAACCACCAGCAGCAGCAGCAGCAGCAGCAGCAGCAGCAGCAGCAGCAGCAGCAGCAGCAGCAGCAGCAGCAGCAGCAGCACAAGCGCGAGAGACCACCTTCCAGGACCTCCCCAATGCGACCGTCTTCTCCATCTTCCTCGCCGTGGACGACCCGCGGGTGGGTCCACGAGACGGTCCCTCGCGTGCGCAAAGAATGGAACGCCATCTACGGCAGCCCCGACGCGAGCCCGCTCCACTCGCACATTGACGTTCGTCCGGGGGTCCACTGCCCGTTGCGCGTCGTCGCGTGGGCCCATAGGCGCGCCTCGGCCGTGAAGAGTCTGTGGGTCATTTTCCCGGATCAGTACCATGAGAGCGTTCGCAGCCCCTCGGGGACGGAAATCCACTCGGCGGACCTGGCCGTGCTCGCCGCGGTCCTGGGGACGAGCCTGGAAGCGATAACCATTTCGATTTTGTTTTGTCTTGCAATTTTTCTTCTTCTTCTTCTTTTGTTTGACTCGAAAAGCTGCCCACCCCCTACCTCCCCGTTCACCAGTCCGCCGCAGCCTCGCCGTCCACGGCCCTCGCCATCGCCACGATCCTCCTCGCCGCCGCGGGGCCCACCCTTGGTCCCGATGCCGGGGCGGCGCTCGCGCCGCCTCCGCCGCCTCCTCGTGTCCTGGTCCTCAGCTCGGCGATCGCCGCCGCCGCCGCTTTCGCTCCTCCGCTTCCTCCCCCTTCCTCCCCCTCGACGAAGCGCATCAGCCCGCCAAAGCTCCCGTGCTCCTCCGACACGGCGATCGCCGCGGCGGGGCCCACACCCGGGATCCGAGCCAGCGCGCGGGCGAGCGCCACGGCCGACGCGGGGAGCTGCTGCCCCTGCTGCGACGCTGCCGCCGACTCGAGCAGCAGCAGCGCCTCCCTCGCCGCCTGCGTGTCGCCCCTCCTCCCGCCGCCGTGCGTCCGCAGCAGCAGCTGCTGCTGCTGCTGCTGCTGCTGAGATGACGAAGAAGAAGAAGAGTCGACGCCAGCAGCGGCGGCGGAAGCCCGCAGCGGCTGCTCCGCGAGCGCGCGCGCCAGCCCCACCAGGTGCTCGGCGGCCGCGGCGGCGTCCGGCAGCAGCGCCAGCCGCAGCGCCGGGTGGCGCAGCGCCGCCGAGGCCGCGAGCAGCCTCGGGTCGTACCTGCGCGCCACGAAGCCATCGATGTTATCGCTGTCGCCGCCGGCGCCGCCCCCTCTGCCCCTGCGAGGAGGAGAGGCGAGGGAAGAAGAGGGCCCGCGTAGGCCCCTCGCCGCGGCGTCGGCGCGCTCGCGAGAGATGCAGTGGGACTCGAGGCCCTCGACGACGACGCCCAGAGAGCACCCCGGGTGGTGCCTCGCGGCCTCGCGGACCAGCCTCTCGAGCCCCGCACCCGGGTCGAAATCGGTGTTGAAATGGCCTTGTTGTTGTTGTTCGACGGCTTTTTCGCTCCTCGCTCTGTCGACGGCGCGGACGACGTCGGCGGCGGTCAGGCACGCGAGCACGAAAGGCACCTGCTCTTCCTCGAAGCTGTCGTCGCCTTCTTCTTCTTCTCCGTCTCCGTCTCCGTCTCCGTCGTCGTCGTCATAAAAACCATCGCCATGCCGCTGCGGTGCCGCCCTCCTTCCCCGAGAAGCGCTCAAACCCTTCCTGCGCCGCCGGAAGAAGAGCACGGTCCGCCACCGCTGCAGTGAGTGAGTCTGCTTTCCCTCTCCGCTCCCTCCGACTTGAGCCCTGATCCCGGCCGCGGCCAGGGCGGGCAGCATGACGTGACCCGTGGGGTGCGTCACGAGGCGCGGGTCAAGCGAGACGCGGAGCTCCTCGAGCGCGACCTTGACGGAGGAAGGGAGGGGGAAGGTAGAGGAAGAGATAGAGGGGGCGGGGTCGAAGGGAGGAGGTGGAGCTCGAGCAGCGACGGGCGCTGCTGCGTCACCAACAGCAGCAGCAGCATTCGACCTGTTGTAGGCCGAGAGTGGGCGCATCGCTGGTGCTGCTGCCGTTGTTGTTGCGGCGGGCCGCTGCTGCTGGTGCTGCTGTCGCTGGTCGGGGTTGAGGTTTTGCTGTTGCTCTTGCTCGTGCTCTCGAGTCGTCGTCGCCGCCGCAAATGCCATCGAAGGAGGTTGAGGCATGCACGCCGCGGCGCGGTTTCTGTCCCTGTGAGTTTGGTTTTCGTTGGTTTTTCCGTGGTGAATTGTGATAGAGTATTCGTGAGTACCCGCGAATCGCTATATTGAGACCAGAGAGAGGGAGGAGAGGCCAGCGCGAGACGCGAGAAGAGAGAGAGAGAAGAGGGTGCGTGCATGCCTCCTCAAAGCGTGCTCGTCGTCACCATCATCGAATTGAATTTCACTCACGCCTCCGCGGCAGCAGCATGCGCATTCCCGCCGACCATCCCGTCCACGAGGCTCAGGACAAGGTCCCCGTCGGAGTCGTAGCCTTCGTCGTCGCCGTCCATGCCTGGAAGGTGCGTGGACAAGGGGAGAAAGTGTCTCAATTCGAATAGGCGTTTTTTTTTCTTCTACGAGAACGAAGAAATGAAAAAAAAAGAAAAAACTCAGAAATCCAATTGAGCGAGAATCGACGAGCGAAGATGATCTCCTCTTTCTCCTCTTTCCGAGCCTCGGCTCGCCCTCTCGCGCCCGCTTCCGTTCCTCTCCGACACCACCAGGGATCAGCTACAACAAGACCGGTCGCCACTAGAGCAGCAGCAGAAGAACCGCAGTCCTCCTCCTCTTCAAACAACGACTCCAACAATGACGAAGTCGCCGCCGCTTTCGCGCGGCGGATCGCTGCCGACCCGACCCTCGCCCCGCCGCCCCGGGCCCCTTCGCCGCTGCTCTCCCCGACCACCGTCTCCCGCGCTGTGTGCTCGGCCTTACAGAGGCCCGACTCCCCCGAGGTAGGGTCTGGAGCCCGCGTCGCCTTCGACTTCACGCTCCCTTTGGACGTCGCACCCGCCGCTCCCGTGTTGGCCGGCGCCGGAAGGAAGGCGAGGTCGTGGCACGCCAACGAAACGTTCCTCAACTTTGACCCTTTCGTCGCCGACTCTCTTTCTTCTCCGCCCTGCGACGTGTTCGAGAACTGCGAGTCGTGGGAGCTGGTCGGAGAGCTGACGTTCACGGGACGGGGGAGCGTGAGCGGGATCGGGGACTGCTCCAAGGCGGCGCAGGCGGTTTCGGTGACGGCGGCGGCAAGAGAAGGGCGAGGAGGTGAAAAGGGGAACGAGAACGGAGACGCCGACGACGACGAAGCCAGAACGACGCGGAAATACACCACCACCATCCTCCTCACGCGCGTCGACGACCCGGGACCGTGGAGGGGGTGCTGGCTGGTCTACGGGATGCGGAGCGGCAACTACTGCACGCTTTGAAAAAAATGTAACAAAAAAGACGGAACTGGTGTTTTTCTTTTTTTGTTTTTGCACGAAGTCTCTCTCTTTCTCTCTCTATTTTTTTTTTCTCTCGCATTTTCTCTCTCGTTGTTTGAACGCAAACGACCTCGCCCCTTGGAGCTCCCCTACTTGCCCGCGGCAGCGTCCTCGGCCTCGCGCTTGGCCCTCAGAGCGGGCAGAGCGTCGAGGATGGCTCCCAGATAGTCGGCGCCAAAGGCCGCCGACCGCTGCGGGGTCCAGCCGTCCCTTCCGGGGCTGGTCTCGACGTCCTTGAAGGGCATCTCCAGCGTCATCGCCAAGCACTTGAACCTCTCCGCAATCGCGTTCTTCGCCAGGGCCAGGTTCGCCTTGCCCTTCCCCGTGCGAGGGTACCCCACCGCCGTCTGGAACTCGGGGCACATCATAGACAGCGTCTTGTAGAAGCGGGCCTGCATCTCAGCCCTCGCGTCGTCAAAGCTGGGGACGCCCTCGCACCCGGCAGCAAAGACCGCAGGCAAGGTCTCGTCGCCGTGGACGTCGCACAAAAAGTCGACCCCAACTTCTTCCATGTAATCATAAACCAGCGCGACCTCGGGGGCCTCCTCTCGGTCGATGGGCAAAGACCAAGCCCTGTTGAGGTTGACGCCCGCCGCGTTGGTGCGGAGGTGCCCTCGCCAGCTGCCGTCCGGGTTCATGTTGGGCACGATGAAGAAGGTGGCGGCGGCGCGGGCGGCCCTGCCCGTGGAGTCGGCGTCGTCGAGCAGGCGGCGGAGGAGGCCCTCGGCGAAGTACTCGGCCTGGGTCTCGCCCGGGTGCTGCCTCGCGATGACCCAGACGCGCGGGCGTCCAGGCTCGACGGGCCCGACACGGATGCAGTCGAGGTCGTGGCCGTCGAGGGTCTCGCCGAGCTGAGGAGAGAGTTTTTTTAGTTTTTTTTTTCCGAGAGAGAGAGTTTTTAGTGTTTCCTTCTTCCTTTCTTCGTCCTGAAAAAAATGAAGAAGAAAAAAAAAACTAACAAACGCACCATCTCCAGCGCCACCTCTTTCTCGTCCGTGCCCGAAGACTGCACCTCGGCGATCAGAGCCTGGTGCCTCTCGTAAGGGTACGGGGCGAAGTACGCGAAGTAGACAGCGTCCTTCGTGGGAGTGTAGTCGATCGTCAGGACGCCGCTGGCCTTGTCGAAGCTGGTCCCCTCGACGCGGAACCACCGCTTGCGGTCGTACGACGCAACTGCCCGGTAGCCCTCCCAGCCACCGGGGAAGCTGGCCTCCCCGGCGTTGACGATGCGCATCTGCAGGCGCTCGTTCTTGGCGGAAGAGACCCGGAAGTAGAACCACTGGAAGTGTTCGCGCCCGTCGGCCTCGCACCACGGGTCGGCGTGGATTTTCAGATCGACGATGTGCGGCTCGTTGGCGGCAAAGTGCTCCTTGCGGCCAGTGACTCCCAGGACCTCGACGTTGCCGCTGTCGAAGTGGGAGTTGATGAAGATGCCGAGGCCGTGGCCCTGGGCCGCGCCGCCTGTGGCGGTGGGGGCGGCCCACCTGGAGTTGGTGGGGTGGGTTGGGTTGGGTTGGGTTGGGTTGAGAGAGAAAGACAGAGAGGAAGAGGGTGAGAAGGTTGAGGTCGAAAGAAGAAGAAGAAGAAGAAGAAGAAAACCGGCGAAGAAGCGATTGGCTTGGTGAGCGTTTGCCGCACGCCCTTGCGATGCCATTTCGACCCCTTGGCGACCTCAATTGCGATCTCCGACCGTCCTGGGAGACACTCACTTGGTCTCCGCGACGCGCGCCACCGTGTCCCTCTTCGGCGGCGGGGCCATGGAAGCAGGAGCGGAGGAGGAAGGGATGCGGTTGATCGACGACGACGACTTGGGCGACGACGATGCCGGCGGCGATCTCGCGAGCGCTTTGGTCGTGGTCTTCGCGGGCGTGCGGGAGACCCTCGCGCTGCTCAGTCCTCCGCGAGCGAACGCAGCTGCAGCGGAGGTCATAAAATGAGGAGGACAAACACGCAAGTGAGAGGTAAAGGATGAGGAAGAGGGGGGAGGGGGGGAAGAAAGAAGAAGAAAGAAGGACGAAGAAGGAAGTGGAAGAGAAAAATCAAGAGAGCTCGAGAACTTCGTCATTTTTTTTTCTCGAGTTTGAGCACTCCATCGTTCTCTATTCTTTCCTTCTCCTTTCTCTTGCGCGCGCGTCTCGCTGCCCATCCCAGCGCGAGGCAGGAGTCACGCCGCCATGGCCACGCCGCTCCAGCAGCAGAAGCTGCACCACCACGAGCACCAGCAACAAAGCCAGCCGCTCCTCCCACCGTTTCATTGCGCTCCTCCTCCGACCTCCTCGTCATCGACAGGCGCCGTCGCCGAGCGAGCCCGCGCCGCGGCGCACGACGCGCTGGCCCGCTGCTCCTACTCCGGCGCGGCGTTCTTCGCCGAGCAGCTCGTGGCGCTTCCAGGTGGGTCGCTTGGGTTCTCGTGGGTGGGTGAAAGAGTGAATAGAGAGCTGGAGAGAGAAGAAAAGAGAGCATGAGAACTCAAAAAGAAAAAAACGAAACTCCCACCATCGATCGGAAAAAAAAAAAAAAAAAAAAAAAAAAAAAAAACAGCCGCGACCCCCGCCGACGCCGCCCTGCTCGCGCACGCCCACCTCCTCTCCGGCAACCCTCGCCGCGCGCTAGCGGCCCTGCACAGATCGTCGACAGTAGGAACGGCGGCATCGGCGAGCCCGGACCCGCGGGTGAGGCTGCTCGCCGCCCGCTGCCTGGCCGCGCTTGGGAGGTGGGACGACGTCGCCGACTGCCTCGGCGACGGAGGAGGTTCGAGTGACCTCGACGACGACGAGGATAGCGACGACGAGGGCGAGGGGGGCTTCCTGGACCTGCGGCCGGACGAGAACGGCGTCATGCCCTTTGACCGCGCCACGAGGGCCTTCGCTGCTTCTGCCTCAAACTCTTCCTCATCCTCAACCTCATCTTCAACCTCTGCCAACTCGCTGCTCTCCGACGCTTGGCTGCTCCGCGCCAGGGCCCGCGCCGCGGCCGGGGACCCGCGCGGCGCCTGCGGGGCCTTCGAGCGGGCCCTGCGGCGCGACCCGCGCTGCGTCGAGGCGTTCGACGCGCTCGTCGTCGGAGGGCTGGCCCCCCCGGCGAGGCATGCCGCGATTGTCGAGCGCGCGTCGAGAAAGTTGGCGTCTCAGGGAGACAGCTGGCTGGTCGATCTCTACTCGGCGAGGTGCGCCTGCGCCCCCGGGTACAGTGGAGTCGGAGGCGGAGGAAGTAGTAGCGACGCGGAGGCCGCTCTCGCTCGGCTGCAGGCGCCTGCTCCTCCTCCTCCTCCGCCGCCTCCGGCTGTTGCGGAAGAAATCGCCACCACCACCACCATGAACAACGAAACGGCTCCCGTCGCGCCAACTCCCTTCCACTCGCCCGAGGCCTCTTCCGGGAACTCCTCGCAGCAGCCCCGCCGCGTCACCAGGGCGATGGCGCGAAGCGGCGGTGGCGGGGGCAGCGCCAGCGGAGGGGCAGGGAGCGTCAGCGGAGGGAACGGAAACGGAGGCGCGACGACGGCCTTCTTCACCCCGGGCCGCGGCTCGGATTTCGGTAACGTCGACGCTGATGCTGCTGCTGCTGCTCCGTCGACCGTCTCTTCGGGGAGGAGAGGAGGAGGAGGATTCAATAATGCGGCAGCGACGACGACCCCTTCTCCTCCTCCTCGTCCTCCTCCAATCTCGACGACGGGAGAAGAAGAAGGAGGGTTCTTCTTCGGCCACGGCTTGTCTTCTTCGACCGACGTCGCCGCCGCGGCGGCCTCCCTCGCGCTCGCCCGGGGCGACCCGCGCCTCGCCTGCTCGCTCTCCGCCGCCTCCCTGGCCCGCGACCCGGGCGCCGTCCTGGCACTGCGTGCCCGCGTCGCGGCCCTCGCCGAGCTGGGGGCCAGGGCCGAGCTGTTCTCGCTCGCGCACTCTCTGGTGGCCGACCGGCCGCGCAGCCCCGAGGCGTGGCACGCTGTGGGCGCTTACTACCTGGCCTCGCGCAACCCGCGGTCGGCGAGGAGGGCTTTCGCGAGGGCGCTGGCGTGCTGCGACGGGGAGCACGCCGGGGCGTGGGTGGGGCTGGGGCACGCGTGCTCGCTGGCCGGGGAAGGGGACGCCGCCGTTGGTAAGAGGAGTTTTTTTTCGTTCGAGGTCGAGAGAGAGAAAGAGAGAAATAGCTGCGACGAAACCTTCAAAAAAACTCACTCTCTTTTTTTCTTCTCAACTCCCCACCACCACAACAACGAACCCACCTCCCAGCCGCGTACAGGGCCGCCGGGGGGCTCGCCCCGGGCTCCCCGGCCCCGCTGCTGGGCCAGGGCATCGAGGCCGCTCGCATGGGCGCCTCGGCGCTCGCCGCGACGATGCTGCGGGCGGCGCACGAGGCGGCGCCGCGGGACCCGGCCCCGTGCCACGAGCTCGCCGCGCTGGCGCTCACCAGCAGGAGCGTCGGAGGAGGAGGAGGAGAAGGAGGCTTGAGGGATGATGAAGATGAAGATGATGACGATGACGATATTGGGAGGCGCGGAGGGCACCCGGCAGCGGCAGAGGCCTGGGCCCGAAAGGCGCTCTCTCTGTTCTCCTCGTCGTCGTCATCGTCTTCTTCTTCTGCTGCTGCTGCTGCTGCTGCTTGCGAGCCCACTTTGGTCCTCCTGGGCCATGCCCTCCTGCGCCAGCGCAAGCCCGAAGAGGCCTGCGAGGCCTTTGAGCGCGCGATCGCTTGCAGCGGAAGCGGAGGAGGAGGAGGAGGAGGAGGAGGAAGCGGAAGCGGGATCAAAGACCTGGCCTCTTCGTCGACCTTCGTCGCTCTCGGGATCGCCCGCCACGCCAGCGGAGACCCCTCCGGCGCCGCCGAGGCCTACCACTCCGCTCTGGCCGTGGCCCCGGGGGACTCGTTGGCGGCAGAGCTGCTGGACTCTGCGCTCAGGGACGAGGCGGCGGAAGCATCGGAGTGGCTGGATAGGATCTGAGGAGTTTTTTTTTTTTCAAAACAAAAATGCAAAAACTCACTCCACTTTCTCTATTTCTCTCTCTCTCGACGGAAAGCGGGTCGCATTTACACGCGTTGCCTCTCTCTGCCCTCGATCAAGAGAATAAGAAAGAGAGAAAGAAAGAACAAGATTTATTTTTTGATATCAAAAGTTGGAACAGGGGGGGCGTAAAAGGGTGAAGGAAAACAAAACCTCTAAAACTTTTCTCTCTTTCTCTTTTTTTTGAAAACCAAACTCTCCTCTCTCTCTTCTCTCTCTCGCCACTAGTTCCTAAAAGAAAAACAAATCCCGATCCACCTCTACCCCTCCAGGTTGACCGCGTCCGCTAGCAGCTGCGCCTGCTCCTTGGCGTGCACCTCTGCGAAGCCGGTGGCCGTGGCGGCAGAGGGCCCGCGGCCTGCGTAGGCGACCTGGTGCGAGACCTGTCTCCCTTCCGACTGCATGCAGGTCTTGAGGCGCGGGGCGACGTGCGAGTAGGCGCCCTGGTTCATCGGCTCCTGTGCGGTGATTGGGAAGGGAAAAGGAAAAGGGGGAAAAGAGGAAAGAGGAGGAAGAGAAAGGTGGTGAGTTTTTTTTTTTCGTTCGCGGCGTGCTCCTCAAAAGAAAAAGAAGAAGAAAAAAACTATCTTCCTCTTACCTCCTGCGCCCACATCACCTCCGCGTTCGGGTACCTCCTCAGCTCCCTGCACACCAGGTCGAAGGGGAACGGCGCCAGCTGCTCCACGCGGACGATCGCCACGTCGCTGACGCGGCCGGCGCGCTCCCTCTCTGCCGCCAGCTCGTAGTACACTTTCCCAGAGCACAGCAGCAGCCTCTTCACCTCGGGCTGCGTGGGGGGCTCGGCCGACCTGTCCGAGGCCCCGCTGTCCATGATCAGCCTCTTGAACCGCACGCCCTGGATGTTGGCGTCCGAGGCCTCGTCGTCGAACTCGTCGAGGTCGGATTTCGCCGCGGGGTGCCTCAGCAGGTTTTTCGGGCTCATCACCACGAGCGGCTTGCGGAACGAGCGGTGCAGCTGCCGGCGCAGCAGGTGGAAGTAGTTGGCCGGCGTGGTGACGTTGGCGACCTGCCAGTTGGTGCGCTGGACCTGGCCTCCGAGGTGGCCGCCGACGGACCACTTGGAGTGGTCGACGTCCTGTTTTTTTTTTTTAGTATTGGAAGAGTTTTTGAAAAAAAGAAGAAAAAAAGTTAGTTTTTTTCTTCGTTTTTCGTTTTTTTTTTTTCGTTTCTCTTTCTCTCTTTCTCTCTCCTCTTCTCTTCTCTTCTCAACTCCAACTCCACCAGACTCACCGGCAGCACGTAGGGGTTCTCGTCGCTCATCTGCAAAAACCTCTCCAGCCTCGCCGAGGAGTGCTCGGGGCCCTGGCCGTCGTACCCATGGGGAAGCAGCACCGTCAGCCCGTTCTGCCGCAGCCACTTGGCCTCGCCGCTGCTCATGAACTGGTCGAAGATGACCTGCGCGCCGTTGGCGAAGTCGCCGAACTGGGCCTCCCAGAGCACCAACGCGTTGGGGTTCTCCAGGGCGTACCCTAGCTCGAAGCCTAGCACGCCAAACTCCGAGAGAGACGAGTTGGAGACCGTAAACTGCCCCGGTTTCTGGCCCTCGAAGATGTGCGCCAGCGGGGTGTAGCGCTCGCCCGTCTCCTGGTCGTGGACCACGGCGTGGCGGTGGGAGAAGGTGCCTCGCTCGACATCTTGCCCGGAGAGGCGGACGTGGTTTCCCTCGGATAAAAGGGTGCCGAACGCCAAGGCCTCAGCCAGAGCCCAGTCCACGCCCTGGCCAGACTCGATGGCGGCGGCGCGCGCAGCGTACACGCGCGAGATCTGCTTGTGCGGGGTCAAGGATTCAGGTAACCTCGTCACCGCTGCCCCCACTCGCTCCAAGACATCTTTCGTCACGCCCGTGTTTCGGATGCGCGACAGCTGGTTGGGCCCGTGGAAGCCCGCCCAGTAGGAAGAGAGCCAGTCCTTGGCCTCGGGCTTGTAGTCGCGCGCGCGCTCAAACTCGGCGTGGAGGTGTCGAGTCACGTTGTCCGAGATCTCGTCCACCTGCTCTGCGGTGACGACCTTCTCGCCCAGCAGCTTCTCCTGGTAGATCTTGTAGGGGTCCTTGTGCTTGCGGATGGCCTTGTACATCAGGGGCTGGGTGAACATCGGCTCGTCGATCTCGTTGTGGCCGTAGCGGCGGTAGCAGACGACGTCGACGACGACGTCGCTCTTCCAGGCCTGGCGCCACTCCGCCGCTAATTCACATGCCCTGACCACGGCCTCGACGTCGTCGCCGTTGACGTGAAAGATGGGCGCGTTGAGTGCTTTCGCGACGTCGGTGCAGTAAGGCGAGGAGCGGGACTTGCGCGGGTCGGTCGTGAACGCGACCTGGTTGTTGACGATGATGTGGACGGTTCCTCCGGTCGTGTAGTCGGGGAGGGCCGACATGTCGAGGGTCTCGTAGACCACGCCCTGGCCGGCGAAGGCGCCTTTTTGGTGGTTGGGGTGGGGAGGGGGAAGAGGAAGAGAAAGAGAAAGAAGGAAAGAGTGTGAGTTTTGTTTTTGTTTTTTCATCGCGAGCGCGGCGTTGTTTTCTTCTTCTTCTCTATCAACAAAACCCCTTTCGTACCGTCGCCGTGCAGCAGCACGCCCATGGACTTGGAGCGGTCGTGGTCGTCGGAGTAGTACTGCTTGGCGCGGACCTTGCCCAGCAGCACCGGGTCGACCGCCTCCAGGTGCGACGGGTTGGCCAAGAGCGACAGGTGCACCCTCTTGCCGCAGGTCGTCGGCCTGTCGTACGAAGTTCCCAGGTGGTATTTCACGTCGCCCGTGCCGTGTCCTGCGCCGTAGTGCTCGTCGCCTGATTGGTGGTAATGGTGGTGGTGGTTGGAGTAGATGGAGAAAGAAAGGGAGAAAAGAGTGAGCTTTGAAAAGTTATCAACCTCGAAAGTGAGAAAAGAAAAAGGGAAGGGAAAAAAAGAAAAGAAAAAACTCTAAACTCACCTGCGAGCGGCTTCACGCCCGTGAACTCGCTAAAGATCTGCGCCATCGGCTTCCTGACCACGTTGGCCAGCACGTTCAGCCTCCCGCGGTGCGGCATCCCTAACACGATCGACTCGACGCCCCTCTCGGCCGCCCTGTCGATCAAGGCCTTCATCCCCGGCACCAGGGTCTCGCAGCCCTCGAGGCCAAACCTCTTGGCGGCAGAGTACTTGGCCGCGAGGAAGGACTCGAACATCTCGGACCAGGCGAGGCGGTCGAGGATGTGAACCTGCGTGGTAGATTGGAGAAGTTGGCGGAAGAAAGCGAAGAGGGAAAGAGAAAGAGAGAGAGAATGAGTATTTTTTTTGAATGAAAACGGAAGAAAAAACCGAAAATTCGAAGAAGAAGAAAATCAAAAAGAAAAAACTTCTCACCTTGCGCGCCGCCGAGTAGCTCGCCGGCTCGGCCGTCTCCACCCTCTCTCGGATCCAGTTGCACCGCGCCCTGTCCGGGATGTGCATGAACTCGTACCCGATAGCGCCGCAGTAGGCCTCTCGAAGCCTAGCGAGCACCTCCCTCAGCGTCCGGATCGGCCTCTCTTCGCTCAGAAAGCCCTTCATCTTCCAGGTGCCCAGGTAGAATTCCCGGTCGAGGTCGGCCTCGGAGAAGCCGTAGGTGGCCGGGTCGAGCTCCGAGGGCGCCGACGCGGCACGGTCGTCCAGGCCCAGGGGGTCGAGGTTGGCCATGAAGTGCCCGTTGACCTGGTACCCCCTAACCAGCAGCAGCAGCTTCATCGACTCGTGGATCGTCTGGGAGGACAGGGAGGCGGCAGACAGCGGAGGCAGGTGCGTCTCTCCCTGCTCGAAGGCGTGGTAGGCCTCGGCGACGGCCTCGGCGGGCACGCCGGCCTCCAGCGCGCGGAAGAAGCCCGCCCACGACGCGTCGACCGAGGCGGCGTCGGCGCGGTAGCGCTCCTGCAGCTCCTCGATGTAGGTCGACGACGTGCCGTCGAGGAACGAGTCCTTGAGCTTGGGCATGGGGACCGGCTTGGGGACGGGAGGAGGAGGAGGGGGAGGGGGAGGAGCGGCGGCGGAGGCGGCGAAGGAGGCGCGGCCGAGGTCGAGGAGCAGGCGCGACGAAGGAGGCGAGGGCGAGGTCAACGAGCGAGCGGCGACGGCCATCGACGGTGATGATGCATTCATCGTCGACCCTGCTGCCACTGCGGCCGGGAGGACCCTGCCCGCGGTCGACGACGACGTCAGCAGCGTGCGGCGCAGGAACGTCGACGCCATCGGCGAGCTTGACGACGACGAAGAGGAAGAGCCAGACGAGGAGCGGGCGGTCCCGCGGCGGAGGAAGGAGAGGGCGGCGAGCGAGAGCATGGCCGAGGACGAGCGAAGAGGGCGACGAATAAAAAAAAAGGAAGCAAACGGACGTGCTCCTTCCTTGTCTCCTTGCTTGCGCTAGCTCCAACTGTCACGCAAAGAGTCTGTTCTCTTCACGGACGCCGAGAGCACGTCGTTCTTCCGTGTCGGAGCCGAAGAGGGGCTCTTGGCGAAGGGTGCAAAAGCGAGGGGAGCCCGGCGGCGAGGAAGAGAGGGAGAGCAACGGCTCGATGGTCTAAAAGGCGAAATGGAGAAAGAGAGATTTCGCCGCGAAGGGAAATCGACTTGCTCTTTTCGCTTCTCTCCGACAGCAGGAGCAGCAGCACCAAGCGTAGGTTCTCTCTCAGCCTCGTCCTCTCTGCGCGAGAAAGAACGCGAGGAAGAGAGAGGTGGGGGCCCTGGCGGCGGAGCGAGAACAACAAGAGGAACAAGGAGAAGCTTTGTGCTCCAAAAAGAAAAAGATGTGAGAAAAAAAGCATGCCCTTGCCCTCAGCAGGAAGAAACTCAAAACTCGACGACCGAGGAGAAGAAGCTCGCTCGACGAAAAAAAAACGACGCGCGTCGTCGAAAACAGACCTTCCTCCGTCAAGGCACTTGGAGCCCTCGCCGTCGCCCTCTCTCCCGGCAGCTGGACATCTCGTGTCGCGTGAGAGCAGAGAGAGGTCGCAAGAGGCGCTACGTGGCCTTCAAGAGGTAGGACTGGCGGAGACGATGAAGGACAGCCGCCGTCGGAGTTGAAAAGAGAGAGAGAAAAAAAGGCGATCGTCAAAGGAGAAAGAGAAAAGAGGTCGTCGACGGCAATGGTCAAATGCAGCCCCGCCACGGGGTTGTTCGGAGCCATTTCGTTCGCGATTGTCATCCCGGAGCGATCTTCGTGCATTTTGAAGAGCCCCTGTGTTTTCATAATTTCGAAGCATTGCACAGAGACGAAGAAAGAGAGCCCTCGAGATAAAAAGGCATCGAGCATCGAACAAAAAAAAACGGGAAAACGAAAACCCCTTCCAACCTCCTTCACAAGACCTCGAAGGACCCGCGGCGCTCACTTGAACCTCTCCCAGCTTCAATCCACTCGTGCACAGGCCTCTTTGAAAAGGACTCTTTTGAGCTCGTGAAAGAGAGTGGGAATTGAAAGAAAGCAAAAGCCCCAGAGGCCGAACAACAAAGGAAGGCTGAATGGCAGGAGCAACGCCCTCGACCTCGCGCGGCGCCACGAGGGAGCGAGACGACGTCGCCGCAGCAGCGGGCTCCAAGCGCGGAGGGAGCCGCGCCGCGTCTGCCGACCGAGAAAAGGACAAGGGCGAGAAGGGAGGGGACAAGGGCGACAAGGGTGACAAGCGCGCCGCCTCGTCGGACCGGAGGCAGGACAACGGCGCCGCGGCGACGACGACGACGACCTCCAAGCCGCCTCCTTCCAGCGCCGCCGCTGCCGCCGCTGACGGCCACAAGGACAAGGACAAGGAGAAGGACGCCGGTCGCTCCGCGGGGGCAGCAGCAGCTGCGGACAACGGCAACGGCGCTGCTGCTGCCGCTGCCGCTCCAAAGGCCTCGACGAGCGAAAAGGATGACGGCGGTGGAGAGAAAGAGAAAGAGAAGGAGAAGGAAAAGGAGAAAGATAAAGAAAAGAGCGCGTCGCCTTCCAAGGACGGCGCTCCTCCGGCGACAACAGCAACCAAGCCCCCTTCTCCTCCCCCTCCTCCGGCCCCGCTCGACCCGGCAGTGGCGACCAAGGCCCGCGAGGCAGCCGAGGCCGCGGCGCTCCGGGCCGCCGACGACGCGACGCTCGCGGCCGCGGCCGTCGCGCGGGGCACCCGCGCTGCCTTGGCCCACGCCTTCCTGAAGCCGTGCGACGAGCCCGCTCGCCCGATGGACGCATGGGACCGCGTGCGCGACGAGGCGCTGTGGCTGTGGGGCGACATGGGCGCGGAGAGGAGGTGGAAGCTCTCGGCCGCCAGGGCGCTCGCGGCCGAGGCGGCCCGGTTCGATCGGACGAGGGACCTCCGGGAGGCTTCCGGCGAGGGCGGCGCTCCTGCCGAGTTCGCCGAGTCGCTCAGGAAGGAGAGCGCTTCCTTCTGGAAGGAGCAGGCTTCCGCGGAAGAGGAGGCCTCGAGGCGCTGGGGCAGCAAGAAGAAGCCGCCGACGACGACGACGCCGCCGACGACGACAGCGACAAAGGCTTCTTCGGCCGACGGCGACGACACCAAGGACTCTCTCCTCCAAGCCCCGCTCACCCCGGACCCGGCGCTGCCACTCATCTACCCTGTCCCGGCCGGCCTCACCCGCGCCCTCGAGGAGGCCCTGAAGGAATTCGCCGTGGAGGAGGAGATCTCGAGGCTGGTGGCGGAGAGGGAGTGGGAGGACGACCTCTGGGCAGCGAGGCGGGCCGCGGTCGAGGCGGCCGTCGCGGCGCAGCGGCGCGCGCAGGAAGCCGCGCAGGCCGCCGCCGAGGCGGCCCTGCGCGCCGAGGAGGAGGCGCGTCGCGAGGCCGCCCGGAGGAGGCAGGCCGCCGCCAACAGGGCCGCGGGCCTTGATGACGACGGCAACCCGCTGCATCCTCCCGGAGGAGGAGGGCTCTCTCGGGGAGGCAGCGCGCTCGACTTTTCCGACGCCGAAGGTGGGGGAGGCGCGGGCGCGGGCGCAGCTGGTCCCGGCGACGGGAAGAAGCGGGGCCGCGTCGACCCGAGGAGGAAGAGGAAAGGGAGGCTGGGAGAAGAGGACGCCGCTGCTGCGCAGGCTGCTGCCGCTGCTGCTGCCGCTGCTGCTCAGGCTGCTGCTGGCGGAATGGCCGGAGACGGAGGGCTCTACTACGACGAGTTTGGAAACCCGATCTCGGCCGCCGCGGCGTTTGCGCGCCAGCAGCAGCTGCAACAGGGGCAAGGAGGTGCAGGGCGAGGCCGCGTCCCTGGCCAGCCCCCTCTCTCGGGAAAAGGAGGCAAGGGCCAAGTCGTTCTGGGCCCCAACGGGCGTCCTCTACCTCGTGGGGCCCTGCCTCCGGGCGGGCGAGCGGCGGCTGCTGCTGCCGCGGCCGCCGCTGCCCAGGCGGCGGCGGCGCAGTCTTCGTCGGCCGCTGCCGCCGCGGCCGCCGCCGCAGCAGCAGGTGGGGGCGCCCCCTGGGGCCCCGCCGACGAGGCCCTGCTCTGCGCCGTCGTCCACGAGTTCGGATCCAACTGGCTGCTGGTTTCGGATGTCTTGACGAGCTCGGGGGCTCTCAGCGGCGTGGTGAGGCCCCCGGCGGCATGCCGCGCCCGGTTCCGAGCGCTGACTCACCCGGCCGACGCCGCCGCAGCAGCAGCGGCGGCCGCTGCCCAGGCCGCCGCGGCCGCTTCGGCCGGAGGAGGGAGCCTCCCCCACCAGATCGCTCCCGTGGTCGTCGCCACCGAGCAGGGGATCGCCGCGGCGGCCACGATGACCAAGGCGCACGCTCGCGAGCTGCTAGCGAGGGCGCTCCCGGTCCCGGACGCGTCGCTGTCGGCGGCGGCGCGGGCCGGCGCAGCGGCGTTCGGCGCGGCGAGGGCGCGGCGAGGCGCCGACGAGAGGAGGGCCGTCGATGCCTTGCGTGCTCGCGGGGGCGTGCCGCACCCTTCGCACGCCGCCGTCGCCGCCGCCGCCATCGCCCCGTACGGCGGCGTGGCCCCCTCTCCAGCGGCGCTGGCGGAGGTGGCAGAGGCGGCGGCGGCGCAGGCGGCGCACGCGGCCGCGGCAGCAGCCCAGCAGCAGCAGCAGCAGCAGCAAGTCGCCCCTCCTCCTCCTCAGCCTCAGGCCCCTCCTCCTCCTCCCCGACACTCTCCTTCTCAGCAGCAGCAGCAGCAACAGCAGCAACAGCAGCAGCAGCAGGGGCAGGGGCAGGGGCAGCAGGGCCCGCGCGTGTCCTTCGCGCAGGCGCAGGAGATCCTGCGGACCAACCGCCTGCCCGACGGCCGGGAGCTCACGCAGCAGCAGCGCGCGTCCCTGGTGCAGCGGCTGCGGATGAGCCAGGAGGCGCAGCAGCATGCCGCGGCCGCTGCGGCCGCTGCGGCTGCGGTGGCGGCGCAGCAGCAGCAGCAGGCTCGGTGATAGGAGAGGAAGACGGAGGAGGAAGAAAAGGAAAAGAGAGAGAGGGGGGAAGATACCACCTCCGCCTTTTCCCTTCCTATCCAACAACAACAAAAAACGTATTCGTGCGCTCAGCAGCAGTAGCAGCGCGAGCAGGTGTTTTCTCTTTTTGTGTGTGTGCGCGTGTGTGGGATGTAAATGCAATTTAAACTTTTTTTTTCGATTCGGAAAATGGTGGTGCGAGGGGTCGAGGTCGAGAGGTTGAAGAGCTCACTCACTTGTTCTCTCTCTCTCGGAAAAAAAAACACAATTGAACAATTTCAATGTATCCTTCCGCGCTTTCCTCCTCTTCCTCCGCTGCAGCACGAGGAGCTGCTCTGCAGCCGCAGCTGCATGTCCGATGGAGTCTCCGCTTGCCTGTGAAATGCAAATCGAGCTCTCTGAATGCGCGACGAGGGCAGGAGCCAAGGGCGACTGATCGACACCCGACGCCGCCGCCGCTGCTGCTGCTGACTCGTCGTCGACGCTCGACCTCCTCCTCCTCTTCGACCTCCTGCTCCTCCCTTCCTTCCTCTCTACCCCCGGCAGCGACCGACTTCCTCTCCGCGGCTTTCACCCCTTTTTCTCCGGGATTACAACCCTCGCTCGTCATCAACGCCCTGGTCTTCACCCTGGGCGCCAAAGTCCTCTCGGCGGGGCTCACCCCTCCGGCCGTCGCCGCCTCTTTCGCGCTGGGGACGCTCACCTTCGCCGCGTTCGGCTGGCGAGGGTATCTCTTGGTCTGTGGCTACTTCGTGGCCGGTTCCGCCGTCACGAAGCTGAAGCTGAAACAGAAGCAGGCGGAAGGGATCGCGGAGGCGCGTGGGGGGAGGAGGGCGCCGGGTTCGGTGGTGGGCTCGGGCCTGGCTGGCGCGCTCGCCTCTGCCACGGCGCTGGCGTTGAGTTCTTCTTCGAAAAACGAAAAAACAACGTTTGCCCTCTGCGCCACTGCCTTCGTGGCCTCCTTCGCCTCTAAACTGGCAGACACGGCCAGCTCCGAGGTCGGAAAGGCGTACGGCACCAACGCCTACCTGTCGACGACGCTGCAAAAAGTCCCGCGAGGAACCGAAGGGGCTGTTTCAGTGGAAGGGAGCGCCGCGGGCCTGGCGGCCGCGGCGTCGGTCAGCGCCGTCGCCATATTTATCGGGATGATCCCCCCGAAGGCCGCCCTCGCCGCTGCCCTGGCCGCTGTCGCGGCCAACGTCTTCGAGTCATGGCTCGGGGCCGTGGCGCAGACTGGCAGCAAAAACGCGCTTGTGAATCTGTCGAATGACGCTGTCAACGCTGTCCAGATCTGCGTTGCTGCGGTCCTGGCCGCGGCAGCGGCTAAGGCGTTTGGTTTGGTTTGAAAGTGGGTTTTTGTTTTCTTCGATTTCTTCTTCTTCTTCCGTTCTCCCTGCGGTTTGTAAATAAGTAAAGAAACAAAAAGAAAGAGAGAAAATAAGTAGAAAAGCAGAGCGTCTCGGATTTGGTTCGCAGTGGCGTGTTTTACACGGAAGAAAACATTTTTTTTTTCATTTCTCTCTCGTTTCATTTCTCTCTCGTTTCTCTCATTGCTTTCTCTCTTTCTCTCTCTCGCGCGCGCTCTTTCTCTCTCGCTTCCTCGCTTCTCACGCGTCCATCGTGATCAGCCTGTCCCTCCACCTCCCGATGTTCGCCTCCGTCAGCCTCGTCAGCATCCCTGGCCCGACCCGCTCCCTCGTGAAGGGGCACACGCCGCCGCCCTCGGCGAGCACCGCGGCCCAGGTCGTCGAGCCCATCACGTGACCGTGCGGGCAGACCGTGGGGTCCCGCACGGGCTCCATCGTGATGGGGTCGAGCACGCCCGGGAGTAAGGGAGGGGGCGAGTCTGGAGCAGGGGGAGCGGAAGAAGGAGGAAGTGCTGCTGCTGTCGCTGTTGTCGCTGCTTCGCCATTTCCGTTTCCGTTTCCGTCGCCGCCGCCGTTGCTGTCCACCCCTGCCGCCGCGGCAGCGGCTCTCTCCGCCGCGGCGACCCTCTCTGCCCTCCTCTTCGCCCTGTCCCCCCTCTCGAACGCGGACCAGGGGCCGGGCATCCCGACGACGCGCCCGTTGTTCTCGTCGTCGTCTTCGCCAGAGTCCGGGTGGTAGCGGGGCTGCTGCCGCGGAGGAGGAGGAGGAGGTCGACGAGCTGCCGCTGCCGCTGCTGCGGCTGCCCTTGCTGCTGCTCTTGCTGCCGCTGCTGTTTCTCTCCTCTCTTGGGCTCTCGCACGCCTCTCTTCTGCCCCGCTGCCACTACCGCTGCCTTCGCTTGCGCTAGCATTGGCCCTCTTCTTCGTCGCCTTCTTCTCTTTCGGGGCCACCCGCCTCGGAGCGGGAGGGGAGGGCTCCGCGGGCGCTTGGGGCTCGGTGCCGCCGTTGGTGGTCGTCGCCGGCGCTCCTGCTCCTCGCCCAACCCCGCCGCCGGCAGCGGAAACCTGCAGCACCTTCCTGTCTGGCGCGTTCCCGTAAGCCGCCACGAACGCCTCTCTTTCTGCCTTCCCGGCCCAGTAGAGCGTGCATATCGACCTGTCTGGATCCAGAGACTCGATCGAAGGGCCGTGTTGGGTGAGCCCAAAGTACTCCGGCCCGGCGATGGCGGTCCTCGGCGGCGGCGGCAGGGCCTCCCCCCGGTCGATCCGCTCCTGGATCCGCCGCGAGATCCGCGCCAGCACCGCCGACCACGCCCCCGTGGCCGACCTGGCCGCCAAGGGTTCGTCGGGCCTGTCCGCCGCGACCACCACGAACGTGGGCAGGGGCCAGTGTTCCCCACCGGGACCCACAACCGAGCAAACGTGCTCGACCTGCTCGCCGATCCGCTCGCTCGACCGGAACCGCGTCGCGCTCGAGAAGCCCTCCGGGAAGATGTACCCCGCGTTGTGCCACCCGGGCTCTCTCCTGAGGGTCCCCAGCGACAGCAGGCGGGAGCACTTGGAGGAGCAGCGCTTGACGCGGCCCAGCAAGGGTTTGCGGGTCGGGGCCGGGGAGTCGGGGTTGCGGGAGGGGGCGACGAGAGGCGCGGGGCGGTTGTTGTTGTTGTTTGTGTTTCGGCGCGACGGGGGAGGTCGAGGAGCTGTTGCTCGTGCTGCGGCAGCAGCAGCAGCAGCAGCGGCGGGCCTCTTCCTGCGGCGGCGGGCTCCCGCGTCGTCGGAGGAGTCCTCGGGGGCGTCGTCATCGTCATCGCCGTCGTTCTCGTCTGCTTCGTTCTCTGCGATGGGGGCCCTCGCGCGCTTCGGCCGCCCCCGCAGCCGCTGCTCTTGCCTCTCGCCGCCGCCGCCGCCGCCGCTGCCGTTGCCGTTTCCTCCTCCCTGTTCAACCCTCTCTTCCTCTTCCGCGTCGTCATCGTCATCGTCATCGTCGTCTTCTTCTTCCTCCGCTGCCACCGCCACGGCCACGGCTGCCTCCTCGGCGGCCCTGCGCCGCGCCTCGACGAGCGCCGGCGCCAGCGGCGCCCTGCCGCACAGCGCGCGCATCTGCTGCACGAACGACGGCCGCGCCGCGCACGCGTCGAGCGCGGCCTCGACAGAGTCGCCCGCCGCCGCCAGCGCAGCGGCGGCGACGTCGTCGGCGTCGAGAGCCGGGATGAGCTCGCGGAGCTCGGCGATCTGGTTGGTGGAGTGG
>Ga0210003_1000896_pt1 | contig 26635 bp, 19 predicted proteins | sample LantaG_FD_182804 | JGI IMG/M metagenome (GOLD analysis project Ga0210003, IMG submission 182804) | Deep subsurface microbial communities from Baltic Sea to uncover new lineages of life (NeLLi) - Landsort_02402 metaG (SPAdes) (version 2) | ecosystem: Environmental > Aquatic > Marine > Oceanic >... | reverse complement strand
CCCCCCCCCCCCGCATCAGTCGTCGTCTACACTCTTTGCAGGCGTCTCGAGCGAGAGCTTTGTTGTGTTCTTCTTTTCTCACTTTGTTATTACTACCTTTTTTTTGCACACGTTTCTCAAAGAGGGTGGACCTCGACTGGTCGAGAGAAAAAAATAGTCTCCCTCTCTGTCTCCGTCTCCATTCTTCTTCTTGATTTATTTCCCTGGAGGCGTATTGGGTCTCTCTCGTTCGGGTTCTCTTGTCGGAGCGAGGCGCACCAAAATCGGGATCGTCCTCTCGCGCCGCGCCCCTCGACAAGGTTTCGTCGCAGAGAGAAAGAGAGAATCAATTTTCTTCAAGCCTTGTTGATGATTTTTCTTCTTCACTTGTCTCTCGACCTGGGGAGAACTTGAATCGTCTCGCGCCCGCTTCGCGCGTGTCGCCAGCTCGCTCTCGCGCTCATTCGCTTCCGCTCAGGCCTAGCCGACGCAGATCACGCCCCCACTGTGGAAGCGCAGAGGTTGGCTGGAGGCTCCCGCGTGCACGAGAAAAGAGCAGCTGAAGAAGAATAAGCATTGACATCGCCCCTCCCGACATCGCCTTTTTCTTTCCTTTTTTTATGTCGTCCAACGGGATCCGAAGGTCCACCTACGACGGTGACACGTTCTTCGTCGGCGGCGAGGAGTGGAAGGTAGGTTCTCATCCGTTCTCCTCCGCTCTCGTTCTCCTCCGTTCTCCCCCACGGGGGAGAACGGAGGAGAACGAAGGAGTTGGGAGAGAAGTTTTTTTTTTCGATGCGTCCCATGGAACAGCTTCTTCCGACCCGCGCTCGCGTTGGCTCGCTTAGTCGCGAGGTCCCCCTGGACCCCTCTTCTTTCTTCTTTCTTCTCTCGCTCTCTTGCTCTCTCGCTCGCTCGCTCGCTCTCCCCAGCCTCTCGACCCCTCACCCCCCCGCGTGCAAAACCCGATACAATAATAAAACAGGTCGGCGACCGCTACGACCTCATCAGGCTCCTCGGCTGCGGCTCCTTCTCCTCGGTCTGCCTGGCCGTCGACCGGCAGACGGGGGAGCAGGTCGCCCTCAAGCGCGTCGCCGACGTGCTGTCGTCGCCCGAGGCCGCCCGCAAGACGCTGCGCGAGGTCTGCATCCTGCGGCGGCTCACGGCGCACCCCTGCGTCATCAGGCTGCTCGACGCGTTCGTGCGGCCCTCGACCGCGGGGCCCAGGGCGCTGTCCCCGCGGACGGGCGAGCTGGAGCCGCTGAGCGTCGACGTCTTCCTCGCGCTCGAGCCGGCGACCGACGGCGACCTTTTCAGCCTGCGCGGGCACGTCTCCGCGGCGACGGCGCGCTCGCTCGTCGGCCAGCTCGCCTCCGCTCTCGAATACCTGCACGCCAACGGCGTCTGGCACCGCGACCTCAAGAGCAGCAACGTGCTGCTGTTCCGGGACGGGGGGGGGAAGCTGGTTGCGAAGCTGGCGGACTTTGGCTCCGCGAGGTCGGCGGTGGGCGGCGGGGGCGGAGTCGCCGCCGCCGCCGCCGCCGCCGCCGGGAAGGGCGGCGGCGACGGCGGGGGCCCCGCCTCTTCTTTCCACCACTCCGACTCGTTCGCGCAGGCCCTCGACGAGGCCGCCGCGAGGCCGGAGGACCTGTTCGCGAACCCGATGAGAGAAGAGGACGGCGAGGTTGTGGAGGAGGAGATGGAGGCGGCGGACGGGGGGGCGGCGACGAGGGAGGAGACGGCGGCGGCGGCGGCGGCGAGAACGAGCAACGCCAACGGCGCCAACAGAAAGAAAGGGGGCTGGGCGGCCCCGCTGACGCGCCTGGTGGCGACGCCGCTCTACCGCGCGCCGGAGGTCTGCCTAGGGAGGGTCGAGCGGTACAGCTCCGCGATCGACATGTGGAGCTTGGGGTGAGTTTTTTTTGTGTTTTTTGCGTTAACTTTTTCGACGTCTAGAGCCCCCCGGGCCCTGGTCTTCTCCCTCTTCTTCTTCCTCTTCTTCTTCCTCTTCTTCCTCTTCCTCTTCCTCTTCCTCTTCCTCTTCCTCTTCTTCTTCTTCTTCTTCTTCTTCTTCTTCTTCTTCTTCTTCTTCTTCTTCTTCTTCGTCTTCTTCTCCTCTTCCGCTCCAGCCCATTTGCTTTGCTCACTTGCCGCCTTACCCCTTCTTTCGCAAAAAATGGAACACAAAACGATAACGAAAATAAAAACAGATGCGTGATGGGGGAGCTGCTCCAGCGCGTCCCGCGCGTCGGCTCGGCGGCGACGCCGGCGCTGAGCGTCGCGCCCCTGTTCGCGGTCCAGCAAAGAGCAACAGCGGCGACCAACCTCGCGTCCGCTCCGTCGTACACCCCTCCCGGGTCCGCGGACGAGCTCGTGGCTGGCGGCGGCAGCGCCGGAGCAAACAACGTGTCCACCGCCGCCGCCGTCGCGCGCGCCGCCGTCGCCGAGCTCGACGCGCTGTTCAAGGTCGTCGGAACGCCGACGAGGGCCGACGTGAGCGCCGTCGAGTCCGCGCCCTGGCGCAGGCACCTGTCGCGGCTGCGGCACCGGGCGCCGACGCTGCAGCGCAGGCTGGGAGGCGCGGCGGGCGAGGTCGCGCTGTCGCTGCTGGCGCACCTCCTGGCCTTCGACCCGGCGAGGAGGGCGAGCGCCCCCGAGGCTCTGGCGCACGAGTACTTTCAGGGCTGGAGCCTCGAGAGGGACCTGCCCGGGATGGCGGTCCCTGCCGCTGCCGACGCTGCCGCCGCTGCTGCTGCCGCGGTCTCCTCGTCGGACGCTGCTGCCGACGCTGCCGCTGCTGCTGCTGCCGCTGCTGCTGCTGCTGCCGCTGCTGATGCTCCCGCTGTTGTCGTCGCGGAGGCGGTGGCAACAGGATCAGAGGCGACAGCGGCAACAGCGACAGCAGCAGCGAGAGCAGCAGCGCTCCCAAACCAGCAACGCTTCAGGCACTACTACGACGAGCCCGACCCGGCCGCGGCCCTCGCGCTGCTCGAGCAGGAGGCCGACGCAGCCTGCCAGGGCTACGTCTCCTCGCTGGGCTGCGGCGACACGCCCGGCGGCGGGATATCTCAGACGGAGAGCTCGCGCAGGTCGGAGGTTGGGATCCCTGCTCTGAGGGCGCTGCTGGAGGCCGAGTGCGCGTCGGTGGCCGCCGCGGCGGCGGAGGCGAGGGGGAGGAGGAAGAGGGAGGAGGTGGAGGGAGGCGGCGGCGGCGGCGCAGGCGGCGCAGGCGGGGCTGGAGTCGCAGCGACGAGCACCTCCTTCTCTTCCTCCCGCCTTGCCCCTCCCTCCCTCCCTCCGCGCCCGCCGCAGCCGCCCCCGCGCCGCTCGACGGCCTCCTACCTGGGCTCGGGGACCAACCTCAGCGACCTCGAGAGGGAGGCGAACAGGGGGAGGGGCAGCAGCGTGGGCGCGGGCGAGGCGCCGCCGTCGGCCGAGGCGCAGGCAGCGGCGGCGTCGAGGGCCTTTGGGGCGCACGTCGCCGACGCCGTCAAGGGCTCCCTGGAGCCGAGCGAGTTCCTGTCCCCGGGCAGGCACGGAGAATGGACCGACGCTCCTGCTCCCCCCGGGGGGAAGGCCCCGGGGCCGGCGTGGGGGGTGAGCCTGCCGGCGGACGAGAAGGCGGCGCAGGCGGTTCGCAGGCAGCAGGCGAGGTGAGAAGGTGAAGAGTCTGGAAGAAGAGATATTTTTTTCCTTCTTTTTGTAAAAAACAAAGGAGTGAACTTGAACGGCTGCTTTTTTTTCGGAGAGGAGAGGATGAGGGCAAGGGGGAGGAGAGCGCGAAAGCGGGGTGCGGTGGTGGAGGCGGCGACAGCGGAGGACGGAGAAGGACAGGGAGAGATGAGACGGAAGGGAGGGTCAAAGAGAGGGAGAGAGGGAGGAGGGGGGTGGGGGGGGAGCAGAGAGAGAGAGAGAGAGACTTTGACTGCTTCTAGTATAGCTTTCAAAAGCTTCTCAAAGGGTCAGAAAACCCCTGGTCCATGAGGCTTAGACGCTGCGCGTGGGCTTTAAAAGCGGAAGCGCTGAAACAAAATCAGGCCACTATTTTTCACTCGAACTATCCCTCCTTCCGCGCCGTACTTTCGCCGCCCTCTGCCTCTTCCTCTCTCTTTCAAAGTACACCAGTTGGTTATCATCTTTCTATTGTAACTTCCTTTTTTCAAAACACAAAAGCTCTAAAAGGAAAAAAAAAGGCCAACGAGAGAGAGAGGGAGACGAAAGAGAGAGACGAAAGAAAGAAAGCGTACGAAGCAGCAAGGTTTTGAGTGTTTCTTCAGGCAGGAAAGAGTTCACACATTTTTCTCTCTCTCATTCTCTCTCTTTTTGAAGTTTGAGTCGCGCAAGTAGTAAAGAAAAAGCAAGGTCAAAGGTGGGGGGGGAAGGGGCAGGGCAAGGGCAAACAAAGAAATGCAAAAAATCAAACCCAAGAAATCAAACTAAGAGGAAAAAACTCAACCTCGTCGTCGAGCTGCGCTCTTCAGCCAAACATCTTCTTCTTGAAGATCGGGATGCCCGAGGTCTCGACCGGGGCGCCAGAGATCGGGGCGCCGGAGATCTGAGCGACGGGGGCAGCCCGGGCGGGGACCCACATGCCGACCTCGGGGAGCTCGATCACCTTCGCAGGCAGCAGGGTCTTGCGGGCGAGGACGGGCTGTTTGAGGGGAGAGAGAAGAGAGAGAAGGGAGAAAAAGAAAGAGAGAGAGAGGGAGAGAGAGAGAGAGAGAGAGAGAGAGAGAGAGAGAGAGAGAGAGAGAGGGAAAAACGTGAGTTGATTTCTTTCCGTCTTTCTTCTTCTTCCCTTTTGTAAAAAAAGACAAAAAACGACAAGTTACCTGAGCGGCCACTCCGGGCTTGACAAAGGTCGCCACGACCTTGTTGGGCAGCGCCTTGCGCGGCAGCTGCACGAGCAGCGGCGCGACCGGCGCCGCTCCGCTGATGGGCGTCGCCGCGACGCGCTTGATCTTGGGCTTCTTGATCTCGATCGTCTCGAACTCGAGCGTCTTCTTGGGCCACGCGAGCAGAGGCGCGGCGACGGGCACGATTGGTGCGCCGCTGATCGGGACGAGGGGCGCGGCGAAGACGACGCTCTTGCCTCCCGTGGCCTCGATCGGGGCGTCCAAGGCGGGCGCGGGCGCGGGCGCGCCGGCGGCGCGCTCGGCGAGGGGCTGCTGCGCCGGGGCGGCCTCGGCGGGCACAGAGGCAGGGAGCGGGTCGGCGGGCGCCACGACTGGTTGTTTGCGTTTTTTCGTTTTGAGAAAGGGGGGGGTGGTTGTTTCGGGGGTTGAGCTATTTTCTCTCTCTCTTTTGAGACTTTTCTCTCGCCTCGCGGACGGCGGCAACAATTTTTTTCTTTCCCTCGTTTTCTCCCCCGGCTCCGCCAAGAATAAACAAAAAGCAAACGCTTCACTGCTCCGCTGCTTCGCCCTCCTATTTCCCAGCTCTTCAGCTCGTTCCTCTCTTTCTTTACGGCAGAGAGGAATGGACAAGAGGAGAGAGGGAGAGAGCGAGAGGAGGGGGATACTTTCGCGAAGACCTCTTTTGCCTCGCGCTCGCCGGGGCCTGCGTTTTCTGTTTTCCGGCGTCCTCGTCGCTCTCGCACCTCCCGCCTCTTGCTCTCGCCCCCTCCCCAGGGGCTCTCACCAGGGGCAGCCAGGGCCGAGTGCGCGGCGATAGCGACCGCGCAAAAGAGGCAGGAAATGAGGCGGCGGGACATCTTTGGAGGCGAGTTGAGAGGTCGAGGTTTAGAGCGGCAAGAAGTTTGGCGCGAAAAGAAAAATCGAAAGAGAAAAAAGTGAAGGAGTGACTGAACCGTCGAGGCGGCAAAATAGAGCTCAAAAGTCTTTGCTCGCCCACCCTTTTTTTTTCTTCCGTGGCAGATCGCCACACGTTCTTCCGTCTCTCTCCGCCCCCACGCTCCGCCGCTCTTCAAAACACGCAGTTAGCGGCGCTCTCTCTGCCTCATGATCCCTTCTCTCTCTTCGAGTCTCGACTCGAAAGCAACGCAATTGCGCCCTTTTTCTTGCTCTCCAATTCCACAATCAGTCGCCCGAGACCGCCGCCGCCGACGCTCAACCTCAACCTCAACCTCATCCACGAGGACCCCGACCTCGCTCGCCGCGCTGCCGACGCTCCCGGCTGCCAATGGCAGGCTTCGCGTCTCGACCTTGGGCCTCGGCACGTGGTCCTGGGGCAACCGCTTCCTCTACGGCTACGAAACATCCCAAGACGCGTCGATCGCGGAGGCCTTCAAGGAAGCCGCGAGCGCGGGAATCACGCTCTTCGACTCGGCCGACAGCTACGGCACGGGGGCCCTTTCGGGCCGCGCGGAGTCGCTGCTGGGATCCTTCCTCGGAGACAGGGCGCTGTGCTCGAGCTCGTACCGGGAGTCGAAGGTGATCGCCGCGACCAAGATCGCCCCCTACCCCTGGAGGGTCACCGGCAAGATGTTCGAGGCCGCCGCGAGGGCGAGCGTCGCCCGGATGAGCGGCGGCGGCGGGGACTCGCCTCCTTCCTCGTCTGGCCTCTTGCCCCCGTCGCGCGTCGTCATCCAGCTGCACTGGTCGGCGGCCAACTACGCCCCGCCGCAGGAGGCGGCCCTCTGGGACGGGCTGCTCCGGTGCCGCGACGCGGGCCTCTGCTCCGCCGTCGGCGTCTCGAACTTTGGGCCCAGGCAGCTGGCCAAGGTCTCGCGCTTCCTGGAGAGGAACGGCGTCCCGCTCGCCGTGGCGCAGACGCAGTTCTCCCTGCTGAGCTGCGGCAGCGAGACGCAGGCGGCCCTCGGCGCCTCGAGGGACGCCGGCGCGGTCCCCCTGGCCTACAGTCCTCTGGCTCTCGGGATGCTGAGCGGGCGATACTCCCTCTCTTCCTTGAGCGAGCGGGAAAACGGCGGGAGCGAGATCCCCAATTTGCCCAAGGGACCGCGCTCTGTCCTGTTCAAGAAGGTGCTGCCTGGGGCGCGGGGTCTGCTGGAAGTGATTGACGCCGTCGCGCGCGAGACGAGGGTTTCAACGTCGTCGTCGTCGTCGCCGTCGTCGGGCCTTTTTGGAAGCTTGCTCTCGCCCCTCTCGAGGATGACAAAGACGACGGCCGCCGCCACCCCGGCGCAGGTGGCCATCGCCTGGTGCGTGGCCAAGGGGACCGTGCCCATCCCGGGGGCCAGGACCGCGAGCGACGTGAGGTCGCACGTCGCGGCGGCGACGATGAAGCTGCCAGCGGGGGCGGTCGAGGAGCTCGACGCGGCGGCGAGGGGGGTCAAGGGCGGGATGACGAAAAACGTCTTCGTGACGAGGTGATGGAAAGTCGAAAAACCATCTCTTTTGTAAAAGTAGTGAGGAGAGCACGCCGCTCATACAATTCTTCTGAAAAGCGCCGCGCAGGGAGGGAGGACGCTCAGAAGAAAGGCCGAGAAGGCTCGCGCAGCAATTTTTTGAGGGTCGAGGTTTCGTTTTTTCTTCGGCGCGAGAGGCGCGGTTTTACCAGAAACGTTTTTTTTCGCTCCAGCATCGAATTGCAAAAAACACCCCCTCCTTTTTCCGCGGCTTTGCTCTCTTCTTTTCGCTTTTTGCTACGACGAGAGGTGCGTTTATTGGCGTGCGATCGCAACTGACAGAGCACATTTAGCGCGAGAGGATCCGGCGGCCGCGGACGCGGGGAATTGCGAGCCACCGCTTGGAGGGGGCGCAGGCACGAGCTGGCCTTTTCGCTCCGAAGAGAGTACACCACTGTCCCGCGTCGAAGCCTGCCACTCCGCTGCCCCAATCGCTCGCTTTTAGTCATTGATTGTCGTCTAATGATATCTTCTGTCGATCACGAGCAGCGGATGGACGGCATCAGGCCGGTTAAGTAGCGGTCCCGAACCGCGAATTCCCCCCGAAAGCGTACAAAATTTAGAAAAATCCATCCCATGCAATGGGAGGCGCGCTGCTCTCGTCCTCGTCGCCGACAGTTTCGCTTCCTCTTTTCCTCCCTATCTCTCCAGACCTCCCCCTCTCACCCTCCTCTCCGCCTCTTCCCGGTCCCCGCCCACCCCCAGATGGCCCCCTCGATCAAGCTCCCGACCAAGGAGCAGCTCCTCAAGTACGCCCCGCTCGCCCTCCTCGCCTTCGGCGCCCTCGCCTGGCTCGTGACCCTGGGGGGCGTCTCTGCGCTGCAGGCCGAGTGTGGCGTCGGCGGCGCCGCGGCGGACTGCCGCCCCAAGACGGGCCTGTCATGGTGGTCGCTGTGGTGGCAGGCCTTCCTGCTGCTCGCCGTCGCCGGCACCGTCGCCGCGGGGGTCAGGTCCGCGCGCGTCCCGGCGGCCGTGCTGGTCGGGCTGAACGGGCTCCTGTCGATCCTGCTGGCGGACCGCCACCTGTCGGACCCCGTGCGGTCGGTCACGCGCTACTCGATCGCGTCGGGCGCGTCGACGACGACCGACGGGCGGTACGACGCCTGCGCGGCGGGCTTCATCATGACGGCCATGGTGAACCTGCTGCTGGTGTCGCTGCTGACGCTCGACTTTGCGGAGGTGAAAGAGGCTGGAAAAGACCTGAAGCTGCCGGAGATGCCCAAGATGCCGCAGCTGCCGAAGAAGGCTGCCTCTTCTCCCGCCAAGGCCGGGGCTGCCGCTGCCGAGGTCTGAAGGAAGACGAAGGAATTTGCGTCCAAATAACACACTTTTTCGCCGATAAATAAGGGGAGAGTAACGTCAGCAACACGCGCGCGCGCCTTCCACGGCGAACGAAGGCGTGGCTCGTCCTTTTTTTAAATTTCGTGAAAACTAAATCGCGGCTTTATGAAGTAAATAAAAAAACAAGAAAAAGAGGGGAAAACATTTTCAGTTTCCTACCTTGGCTGGAACGGCAAACGCCGCAAGAGCGACAATTGCAACAAGGAGTGATGCCCTCGCGACCAGACGCGTAGAGTGCTCCATGCTTTTGAAGAACGGGAGCAAAAAGAGAAATGAAGAGCCCCGCCGTGTGGAAAAGCGAGAGGAACTCTCTTTCTCGACAGTGAAAGAGAGTTTTTGAAGAAAAGAAAAAAACTCGACGTAAAAAAAAAACTCTTCTCTCTCTCTCCCCCTCCCTCTCCCGCTTTCGAACGAACTCCCACTTTGCCTTTAGATCTCAAGCAAACATCTTTCAAACATACAAAAAACAATCAAACAGAGTCGGGACCGATCCCGGACGCGGCTCGCCCACTTCCGCCTCGAGGCGTCGAGCCTTTGACCGAGGCTCGCCGACAACTCGTCGGCGGCGGCGTTGCTGTTGGGCTTCTTCTTTCTGCCCTTTCCTTCCTCACCTCCTCCTTCTCCTCTCTCTCCTCCGATCTCCCTGCGCGCCCAGGGAGATTACATCACCCGATAATCTTCTTCAGCTTTGCGAAATCCTCCAGGGGGAGCGCCGGCTTCTCCCCCGGGTTGTCCCACTGCGCGCAGCGAGAGAAGCAGTCGCTCGTCGGCTGCTCGTCAAGGAGCTGGGTCGACCCGACGTCAAACGTTGCGGCGACGGCAAAGCCCCTCAGGAGCTTTTTCTTCTTTTTGGTTTGCTCCGTTCCTCCGACTCCTGCTGCTGCTGCCGTCGCTGCTGCTGCTTCGAGTCCTGCTGTCCCCGCTGCTCCGACCGCTGCTGCTGCTGCTGCTCCTGCGGTTCCCCCTCCTCCCGATCCTCCTTCCTCCTCCTGGGCCCAGGGGGCGACGAGGATCCCATAGGGCCTCCCTCCGACGGTTCCGGGAACGAAGGGAGCGAGGCGCGACAGAGGAGAGAGAGGAGAACGAAAGGGAGAGAGCCCGAGCTCCTTGGCAGCGTGGGCGACGGCGGCGGCGGAGGTCGTCGCGTTGTCGGCGGCCGCGGCGACGACGCTCGCCGTGGCCCAGGGCCGAGCCCACCCCATTCCCTTTTCGACTATCGCCGAAGAAGAAGCCGAAAGCAGCGGAACGAACACGGTCGCGATGAGCGGAGACTGGACCTCCCCGGGCCTGCTCGGGTCCGGGGGAAGCGGCAGGCGCTCGGGAGCCGTCAGCGTCGGCCTCGCCGGGTCGAGCGAGAACGCCGGCGTCGCCAGCCACCTCGGCAGGACGTCGCCGAAGAAGGCCTGCTGCCGGTCGTCGCGCGACCAGGGGCTCACGCGGACGTGCGTCTGGTGCTGCGACCTGCGGTTGGAGGGGTTGACGACGGCGGCCCACGTCGGCTTGGGGGTCTTGTCGACGCCGCCGCCGTCGCCGCCGCCGTCGTTGTTTGTGCCGTACGGCGAGGCCGGGAACCCGGCCGCGAGGGCCTCCAGCCACGCTGCCTCCCAGAACGCCTCGGCCCTGTCGCCCGTGCACTCTGCTCTGTCGTCTTCGACGCCGGTGCAGGTTCGCGCCGGGACGACCATTATCTGCGCCCTGGTGAGGCAGAGGCGGGGCTGATCGCTGCTTCCGCCGCTCTCGCGCTCCCGCGACGGGATGACGGCGAAGGGCTCCCCGAGGGAGAAGGCCAGCGCCGCAGCCGCGGCCTTGGCGGCGGCCTGCAAGGGAGCGGGCTTTGGTTTTGTCGCCGGCGTCGCTGCTGCCCCCGTCGACCCCGTCAGCTCCCATATCGCGGTCGAGTTGGCCTCGAACCCCGGCGAGCCGGCGAGTCCCGGCGCGGCGACGATCGCGCAGTCGTCGGCGTTCGTGTCTTGTCCCGGGGGCGAGAAGGGCGCGCACTTCGTCGAGACGAGGTGCCAGAGGGCGCAGGGGACGCAGCCGGAGTTTTCGATGCCCTTGCCGCCGCCGCCGCCGGCGCCCTTGGCTGCGGCGGCGGCAGCGGCCGTGGCACAGTCCCTCCGAAAGTCGGGCAGGCAGTTCGTTGAGCTCCGCGTCGCCTTCGAGCCGGGGTAAAAAACGCGGGTGCAGTTCGACGAACCTTGGTCCGAGGGCCAGAGCGGGCAGGAGAACCCCGGGCAAGGGTCGACAGGGGAGGAGCACCCCGGCTGACAGATGCCGAGGGGGAACCCAAAGGGCCGCCTCCCCTTGCGAGGGCCCGGGAGAGGAGAAGCGGAGAGCCACGGCGGGGCCTCCTCCTTGAGGGCCGCTTCGGCGTCCCCGAGCTTCAGGCTGGCGACGACGGCGGGGTACGAGGCCGCGACGGCGCCGAGGGCAGCGTCTGATTTGTTCGGAGGGACTCCTCCTGAAGCAAAAGCTCCGGTCGAGGTCGCGGAGAACGAGACGAGCGCGACGGCGATGGCGATGGCGAAAAATGGTTTCGTCATCATCGAAAAAAAAACACAAGCGGAACGACCGCTTTCTGCGTGTCTCGACGTTCTGATCGACAAGAGGTTGCTGCTTTATCTGCAGCGAACGGAAAGAACGAACAAAAAACACTTGGAACGATTCAAGAAGGCGTGTTTTTTTCTCTCTCTGTCGCCCACCGGAAAATTCAACGTCGCGAAATAAACGACGTCATCGTTTGAGAGCTCTGGTTTTTTTCGTTTTCAAACATTTTGTCGCTCTTTCTCTCTCTGTCTCCCCCTCCCCCGCTTTCGAACGAACTCCCACTCTGTCTTCCGATCTCAAGTATACAGCATTTACAAATAAACAGGCCCATCAAACAGAGTCGGAGCCGATCCCGGCGCGGCTCGCCCACTTCCGCCTCGAGGCGTCGAGCCTCCGACCGAGGCTCGCCGAAAACGCGTCGGCGGCGGCGGCGCTGTTGGGCTTCTTCTTTCTGCCCCTTCCTTCCTCGCCTCCTCCTTCTCCTCCCTCTCCTCCGATCTCCCCGCGCGCCCAGGAGACGACGGGCCCCAGAGCCCCGCGAACGGCGTCGCCCAGCGGGGAGAGAGCCTCCCTCGTGGCCAGAGAAGCAGCGGCAGCACCGCCGCCGCTGCTTTCCTCGCCGCCGCCGCCCGAAGAGCGCATCATCGACCTCGCGGCCAAGAGGGAGCCGAGGGCCGCGCCCGCGAGCGCGAGCGCGGAGCCGTACGCCGCGGCCCTCGCACCCGTCGCCAGTCCCCGCGCCGCGGCCTCCGCGACCGCGGGCGGGACGGGAAGGGGAGGCGGAGCCGCCGCGGCGGCCGCCCCCCCTCCGAAATCCCTCGGCCGCAGGGACAGCTTCGGAAGGACCAGCGCAGACGCGCCGTACCCTCCGAGCGACAGAGTCCCCGCCGCGGCGGCGGATGCCCTCGCCCTCCTCAGGACCTCGACGTCCTCCGCGCTGAGCGGCGGCGGCGCGCCGGTGCGGTGCCTCCTCCACCGCCGCTCGGCCGCCGCCGCCGCTCCGGGAGCGTCGACCCTCGTCTGCGCCGCGAGCACCTCGGACAAAACCTCAAAGGTCCTCTCGGACTCGTCCAGAGTCTGCTCCCTTCGGGGCCTGAGCCAGGCCTCTCCGGCGTCGTCGAGGAGGCCGGCGCCGACGAGGCGGGCGCGGTGCCGCTGGAGGGACGCTTCCTGAGAGGGAGGAGAGAGTTTTTTTTTGGTTTTGTGACCGGAGTGAGGAGGTCGTGAGAGAGGGCAAACGGCGATGGGAAACTCTCGACTCGATCTCTCCTTCAACTCACTTGCTCGACTTTGGCGAACGCTGATTCGCGGGCAACCGCCAGAAACCTGACAGCGTCGCGGCCGCTCATTGAGAGAGAAAGAGAAAGAGGCGCCGTCTTCCGCGCAGGCCTCCTCTGCGGCAAAAGGAAAGAGAGAAGACGGAGTTCACGAGAGCGGCGTGGAAGGAAAACGAAGAAATAAATTGCCTCTCAAAAAAAACACTTTTCAACGAGGAAGAAAGCACGATGACTTCGCTCGCTGCTGGGGAGGTGCGTCCGCCTTTGCTTTTTCCTTTTAATTACACGTTGACACGCGCATAGATGCACTCAATCGGTCGGGGCGACAGCGTCGGCTCTCTCGCTCTCGAATCTCTGGACGAAAGCGATGTCTGCTTCGTCTGCTTCGTCTCGTCGCGACGTCGAAAAAAAAATGAAACCAATCCCCTCAAAAACTCGACCTCAACCTCCAAACAACCTCAAATCCACCCCCTCCCACTCCCTCTCGGAACAGCCCCTCCTCCTCGCCGAGCGCGTACGCCGCCTCCAGCAGGAGCTCTCCCTCGAGCGCGCCGCCAAGGAAGAGCTCGCCGCGCTCCTCAGGGCCGCGGAAGCCTCCGCGGCGGCCGAGCGCGAGGCCCGGGCCGCGGCCGAGGCGGCACGCGACGCCGGGGTCGGCGCTCTTCCTCATGCTCCTGGTCCCCCTCCTCCCTCGTCCTCCGGGCGAGCCAATAACGACAGCGCCCCGAACGACGACGAAGAAAGCGACGTCGACGAGTTAGAGCTCCTCCAGAGGCAGGTGCACGCCCTGAAAGAGTCCCGCGAGAAGCTCATCGACGCCCTGGACTCGGCCAACGACGAGGCCGCCGCCGCCGCCGCCGACGCGCTGTCCCTGGGACAGGCCCTCTCTGCGGCGCGAGCGGAGACCTCGACGTGGGAGGCCGCGGCGCAGGAGGCCGTGGCGAGGGCCGACGCGCTGGCCGACTTCCTTGAGGACGCGAGCAGGTGGAGCGGCGGCGGCGGCGGCGGCGGAAGCAGCGCGTCCGCGGGCCGGAGTGGCGCCGCCTCGGCCGTTTCCGCCTCCCCTCCCCCTCGCGGCGGCGACTCCCTGCTCGCTGCCGAGCGCGCCGCCCGCGCCGTGGCGGAGGCCCGCGTCACAGCCCTTTGCGTCGAGCTCGGGCGCGCGAGGAGGTCAGCGGACGAGCTGGCCGCGGCGGTCGGCCCGGCGCTGGCGGCGGTCGAGGCCAAGCTCGCCGCCGTGCGGTGGCCGTGCTGAGATTTTTTTCTTCTTCGTTCCGCCGCTTTTTCTTCTTTCCCGTCTGCTCGTCCCCGAATGCCGTCCAGAATCGCTTCGCACGGCCATACGTATTTCGCCGTTGGTTCCGCCGCCGTTGGAACCGCCGTTGCAACCGAAACGGTTTCGTTGGAACCGTCTCGGGAGGCGACAAAGGGAGTCCCAGTCGAGTCGAGGGCGAGGGACGTGTAGGATGCGGGCCCCGCTGAAAAGCCTGCGCGGTCCCGACCACGGTCCACGGCCCCTGGACGTTTGCGACCTGGACTGCCGCACCGCTCGAAAGCCAGAAAGAAGTGACCGAGGCCGAGAGGGAGAGAGGAGAGAAATAACTGTTCAACAAGATGTCGACGAAGAAGAAGAAGACGAAAAAAACTGTTCTCTCACTTTTTTTTCTATTCGCCGTTCAATCCCTCCCCAACTCCCCTCCCCCCACTGCCCTCTCCAAGCAATTACAATGGCCCTCTACAAGACGGCTGCTGTGTGCCTGATCTCCCTGCTGTTCTGCTCGACCAGTTCGGCCCAGGTGCGCGAGATTTTTTCTGGTTTCTATTTTTCTTCTTCGCAATTCGTTGCACTTCAATCGACGCATATCGGGCCGCATCGTCGCCTCCTTTTTCCGAGGTTCGCGCGTCGGCAGCAGCAGGACGCTCTCTCGTCGCTTCTTGCGACCCCCGCCTCCGTCGATGACAGACATCTCTAGCTTGCTCTGGAGCGTTTGCATTTGCTGGGAACGCGAAGCGCTCGCGGACTTCCGGTTGGGCGGAGAGAGAGAACAAAAAAAACAAAATGCTCGCTTCGGCCACTCCGCTTGCGCTCGATCATTTATATCTCTCACTCACGTCTTGGAGACGCTGTGCACGACGCTTTCTTCGAAGCGGGATTCGCCGTTGGAAACGAAAAGAGCGGGAGAGAGAGACGAAAAGAGGGAGACACGAAACGCGAAACCTTTGAGAGAGAGAGAAAGCAAGCGCAAGAAAATATTCAAAGCGCGGCAGCGAAGGAAAATTTTTCTCCCCTCTCTCTCCTCAACTAATCCCATATGTTTCTTCTCTTGCCCTCTCCGCATCTTTTTTTCTTTTTTTTAAAATTAGACAAACAATCCGATCCAGAACGTCAACGCCAAAGTCAAGGCCGCCGGCACCGCTGTCCGGCTCGCGAAGGCCCACACCTTCGTCGCCTATATCCGCAACACCCAGCGTCGTCGCCGGGACCACGCCAGGCAACTCGATCGGCGACGTGGTGATCGCTAACGGCAATGTGTTCGAGGACGCCGAGGCCACGGGGCCCGTTATCGGCCACGTGGACCTGACCGCGACGACGACGGCGATCAACCCCCCGGACAACATTACCGAGCGCCGCCAGCTGTTCATCGAGGTGGCTTTCAACGACGGAGTCGCGCCCGACCTTTACGCGCCTGTCGCAGAGCTCGAGGCCTCGCTGCCTGGCGGCAACGCCGTCGACTCCACCGCGGCGGCCTTTGAAAGGGCTCTGGCGTCCGGGGATGCTCTCGAGATGTCGGGCGTTGAGACATATCCCACGGGCGGCGGCATCTCGAGGAAGAAGCCACTCGTGCTTGCGGTGAGTACGAAGAGAAAAGAGAGAGAGCGGAGAGAGAGAGAGAGCAGAGAGGGAGGGAGAGGGAACAGTGGGAGCGAGAACCGCCACTGCAAATCTTCGTTTTTTTTCTTCTCTCTCCCGCGGCGACTCTCCCCCGCTCCCTGCTCTCGCTTCGCTTCTCTCTCTTCCTTCGCTCCTCCGCGCCCTCCTCTTCGACTCTGACCTCGAAAAAAAAACAAAAAACCCCGAAAAGGTCACGGGCGGGACGGGCGCGCTCGTCGGCGCGAGCGGCCAGGTGCTCGTCGAGGTCGACGCCGCGGCCGGGACGATCTTCAAGTACACGTTTCTGCTGCTCTGAGAGGACCCTTTGGGAAAGTGGTGGGGGCAGCAGGTGCCTTCATTCCGAGGTGCCCGTCTGCTCTGAGTCGAGCTGTCATGAGTTGGAAATCGCGCTGGTTTCGGTTCTCGTCTCAGTTGTCGGGAAATGTATTTTACAAGCCAGAAATGGGAAAGGCCAAGTGCTTTGATTTTCAGTTTTTTCTTTCGTTCTTTCTTCGAGCAGAAGAAGAAAAAAAAACGCTCTTACTCCGTCGCCGCCGCTCGCCCCCTCGCGGCGGCGGCAGCGGCGGCGGCGGCGTCGATCCGGGACCGGATCTCCAGGCACAGGTCCGCGGCCTCGTCCGGGGTCATCCCCGCCAGTCGCAGCGTCTGCAGCGGGGGCAGCTTCCTCCCCTTGCGCTCCCTCCGCTCCGCTCTCTGGGGGGCGTGCTCCCCGTCGGCGGCGCCGCCGAGGCCGCCGACCGCGAGCGTCCCTCCCCCTCCTGCTCCTCCGCCTCCGCCGCCGCCCTGCTCACCCTCCGCTCCCTCTCCCTCCTCGCCGCAGGCTCTCCACCGCGCGCTCAAGGCCACCCCCGCCCCCTGCGCCAGCGCCCTGCTCGTCCGCAGGGTCCGCGGCGGGTCGCCGCCGCGGACCGCCAGCAGCCACGGCGCGGCGACGACGCGGCGCGGGAAGCACTCGTCCGAGTCGAGCGAGAGGCCCCCCCAGTCTCCTCCGCCGCCGCGGCTCGACGAGGAGGAGACCCGGAGCGCGCACCAGGCCCCGGCGCCCCAGCCCGGCGAGGGGCCCGGGGAGGCGAGCCTGACCTCGAAGATCCTGTCCGGGACGAAGCGGGAGGGGGGGGGCGGCGGCGGCGGCGGAGCGGGGGGGGGAGGAGCGAGGGGCGCCGCCGTTCCTGCCGCCTCGCCCTCCTTCTCCTCCTCCCCCCGCGGCGGCGGCGGCGGCGGCGGCGGCGGCGGAAGAGGAGGCGGCGGAGGCAGCCCCCGAAGGAACCGATCGAGCGCCGAGCCCGAGCCCATGACGTGCACCCTGATCGTCGCCTCGGCCTCGTCCCTGCCTCCGGGGCCCGAAAACTCCCAGAAGGAGGCCGAGGGCTCGACCGCGGGCAGCAGCGGGAGGCGAGGGGCCGAGGGAGAGGAGGAAGAGGCGCAGGAGAGCGAATCGCGCCCTCTCTCCCACAGCGCGAGCCCGCGGGACCTGTTCGGAGAGGGCGTGAGTTCGGGAATTGAGGTCGAGAGACGGGGAGAGAGAGAGAGAAAAGAGAGGAATAGAAAGAGTTTTTTTGTGAGCTTTTTAGTTTTCGTCAAAGCCTCTCGAGACCCGTGGGGAAAAAATACGGAAAAGGGCCCGCACCTCTGCCTGCGGCACCGCTCCATCCTCGCCAGCCGCGACAGCTTGAACACCGCGAGCGGAGGATAGGAAGCTGCTGCCGCCGTTTCGCAAGGCAAGCCAAAGGCGCCGCCGCTGTCGTCGCCACCGGCGACGGCAGCGACTCCTCCCCACCCTCCTCCCCACCCCCCTCCCCCGGATCCGCCGCCGGAAACGTCGACCCCGGTCCCGGCCTTGGCGAACGCCAGGTACCTCTCGGACAGGAATAGCGTGCCCCTGGCCCCTCCCGCGCAGGAGGCCCGGCACTCGAAGGTCGCCGCGACGCCCTCGGGGGCCCTCAGCCCGAACACCGCCGTCATCGCCGACGCCGCGGCGCGCGCGGCCGCGGCCGCGGCGGCCCGCGCGGCCTCGCCCTGTCCCTTCTCTCCTCCCGCCATCTTCTCCTCAGCGGCGGCGCGGGAGGAGAGCAGGGCGACGGCGTCGGCGTAGGCGAGCCCGGGGAACCTCGAGGCGGCGGCGAGGAGGGGGTTTTTCGCCGGAGGAGGAGGAGAAGAAGAGGAGGCTCCGGCCGTCGCCGTTGTCGCCTCGATGTCCGCCTCTCCCTCTCCTTCTCCTTCTTCTTCCTCACTCCCGCTGTCTTCCTCGTCCCCTCCTCCCAGTCGGCTCCACCTCCTCCTTCCGCTCCTTCCCCCTCCTCCGAGAAGAATCCCGCTCGACGCGCAGGCCCTCGCGCCCCTCGCCGCCGCGGCGTCCCACAGCAGCCGCGCCGCCTCGGCCACCCCCGCCGTCGGCGAGCGCGCGAGCGCCGCCAGCGAGCGGAGCCTCTGGCCGAGCGGCTCGAGCGCCGCGGCCGGGAGCGGGGCCGGGCCCGACAGGGACCCGAGGGCGTCGGCGACCGCCGCCGAGGCCAGGACGACGGCCTCTGCTTCCTCGGCGGAGAGCGTCGTCGCCGCCGCCGCAGAGGGAGAGGAAGCGGCAGAAGCGGAGGAGGGAGAGGGAGAGACCACGGCGGACAGCAGCACGGACTCCGCGGCGGCGGTGGAGACCCTCCACAGCGCCCGCGCGACGCCGGTGAGCGCCTCGCGCGACAGCCTCCCGTCGAGAGACTCAAGCTCCGCGGCGACGAGCGCCGCGGCGCGGGAAGGGGGGTCGGCAGCAGCAGGAGGAGGAGGAGACCCGGGCCGCTGCGAAGACGACGACGACGACGAAGAACGAAACCTTGCGCCGTCCGCGGCGCGCGCGAACTCGTATCGGAGCCTCTCTCCGAGCCTCCCCGCGACGACGGCGGCGCCGCGGGAAGCCGCAGAGGAGAGGCGGGCGGAGAGCTCGACGTTGGCTGCGAGGCGAGGAGCAGCAGAGGGGGCAGGAGGAGGACCTGCTGCTGCTCCGCTCTCTTCGGCGCCGCTTTCGCCGCCGGCGCCGCTTCCGCCGCTCCCGCCGAAAGTGAGCATCTGCCGCAGCCTCGCGTCCGCGTCCTCTGCGCGAACGCAGAGCTCGAACAGCGAGCTCAGCTGGACACAGGTGGCGTTGGAAAGACCGTGCGGCGGTTTCGGGGGCTTGGAAGAGATCGGGACGCGCCTCCCGAGGTCGCTGTCGGCTTCCCTGTCGCCGCTCCTCCTCGGGCCTCCGAGCCCGAGCTTCCACCACGGGCTCGGCCCGTCGCCGCCCGTGCGGTTCCCGCCGTCATCGGCAAAGGCCGAAGCAGCAGCAGCAGCAGCAGCAGCCCTGGAAGCCGCTGCGAGCTCGCCCTCGAGCTCCGCCTCCGTGAGCGCGGCCATCCTCGCGGGCGCCGGCGCCAGCGCCGCCGCCAGGGTCCCAGCGTGCCTCAGGGCGGCGCGCTCGCCGCGCGGGGGGCGCGCGAGCGCCCTGGCACCGAGCCCGTCGCTCGCCGAGGCGATGAGCGAGAAAAGGTCGACGACCGCCGGGGAGTAGAGGGCGCCCGCGGCGCGGGAGACGGGCCTCCAGATGAGCGGGGAGGTGGAAGCGGCCGTCTTCCTCCTCGTCGGAAGAGGAGAAGACCGCGCGCCGCTTCCGAAAAGGCCCCCAAAGCCGCCGCCGCGGCGGCGCCCTGCGGCGGCCGCGTCGCCCTCCCCCGCAGGGTCCGCGGCCGAGGGGGCCCCCTCAAAGACCTCCCTCGGCCGGAGCGTCCTGTCCACCCACGCCAGCGCCAGGGGGCGCAGTCCCCACAGCGCCGAGGAGATGCAGGGGTCGAAGAGCTCGTCGACGTCGAGCCGGGCGGGCAGCTGCGACGACGGCGACGGCAGGGGAGAGCGGCGAGCGGGCGGGCCGCTCGTCGACGCCGTCGCGCCTCCTCGCCCCCTCCCCGTCGAGCGCCGCTCGAGCGCCGCGGAGAGCGCCCGCGCGGCGTCCTCGAGCCTCTGCGCCGCGGCGCCGTAAGCGGGCGGGGACGCCTCCTCTTCGTCTTCTCCCTCGTCTCCGTCCTCGGCTTCGGCTTCTTCTCCGCACCCGCGCCCCCGCAGCGCGGAGCGGAGGAGCGACAGCGCCGAGGAGACGCGGACCTTCCCCGCGACCTCGACGAGGTCGAGGCCCCTGACCCCGTCCCCCTCCTCGCCTTGGCCTCGGCCTCCCGCGCCCCCGCCCTTCTCTGACCCCTCCTCCCCTCGGCCTCCCGCCCCTGGGGGCCCGGCGAGGAACGCGGGGGCGAGCGCCGAGTCGAGTTCGATCCCCCTCCTAGCGGCGTCGCAGGCGGCGGCGGCGGCGGCGAGCGCCAGTGACGTCGGCGAGGGCCCCCTTGCCGCGGACAACGGCGACGACGAAGAACGAGGGGAACCGCCCTCGAGCGCGGCGACGACGGCCCTGCGCACGCTCCGCCGCGCGGCCCTCCTGACGTGCGCGGCCAGCGGGTCGGCCAGGGCCTCGACGCGCGGGGACCAGGTCACGCCCAGCGCGCAGAGCTCGAGCGCGGTCCTCGCCGCGGCGAGGGCGGCGGGGGGCGAGGCCGGGTCCCGGTCCCAAGGCTGCCACAGGAGGTCGAAGCGCTCGACGGCGCCGACGGCGGCCGCCGCGGCGCGCCCGCCCGCGAGCGACACGGCGGCGGCCACCTCGGCCTCCAGCCCCCTCCTCGCTGCGCCCTCGCCCCTCGCGACGGCGGCCAGGGGCCTCCAGAGCGCGGCTGCGAGCTCCGCCACGGCCGTCGAGGAGGAGGAGGAGAAGAAGGAGGCGGAGGGGGCTCTCGAGATCCTCTTCCGCTCCCCCCGCGGGTCCCAGCGCTCGAGCAGCAGAGACAGCAGCGCCGCCTGCTGCGCCGGGGCCGGGACGCGGCAGAGGGCCGCGGCGGAGCGCGCCGCCGCCAGAAACCTGCCTCCTGGCAGCAGGCCTTCGGAGACGCCCTTCTCGATGGCTTCGAAGCCCACGGAGAGCCCGCCGACGCCGGAGGCCAGGTCGGAGGCGGAGGCGAGCATCGCCTGCGGCGGCGCGGCCGGGAGGGGGCCTTCGAGGCGGCGTCGCCGGCCTTGGCCCCCCGCTGCCTTCTCTCTCTCTTCCCTTCTCTCTTCCTCGCGCTCCCACGCCCGCCAGAGCAGGGCCAGGAGCGCGGACCAGGTCTTTGCGTTCGCCGCAGGGAACGAGGTCTGCTGCTGCGGAGGAGGAGGAGGAAAGGGAGGAGGAGGAGGAGGAGGAAAGGGAGGAGGAGGAGGAGGAGGAAAGGGAGGAGAGGCCGATGTCGTCGCTCCTCCGCCTCCCCCTCTCTCTTTGTCGCTGCCGCTGCCGCTGCTGCTGCTGCCGCAACAGAGCGAAAGCGGCAGCCGCTCCTCGCAGACGAGGTCGACGACGACGCGCAGCACTCCGGCGAGCTCCCGGCGGCGAGGAGGAAAAGGAGGAGACGAAGAAGAAGACGGCTGCTCTCCCTCCTCTTGCGCAACGTCCCTGAAGATGGGAACGCCGAGCGCGACGGGCCCCCCCGCCCGCCTCCCTCCGACGCGGTCGAGGACTTCGGACAGCGCGAGCTCGCCCGAGCCGATCGAGGGGTCCCCGCCGGCGACCGCCGCCGCGAGCCTCCCCCTCCCCAGCGCATCCCGGAGACGGAACACGAGCGCCGGACGAGGAGGAGCGGCGTCGGGCAAGGAGGAGGGAGGCGCGCACGGGCCTCGTAACGGGGTGCAGAAGCGGGTCGAGACCTTTGTCGGCGGCACGAACCGGTCTGCTGCGCCCTCTCCGTCGCCGTCGCCGTCGATTTCGGTCCCGTCTCCGCTCCCCGCTGGGTGCTGCTCCTCCTCCCAGACCGAGGTCGCGCCCCTGCGGGCGGGAGGGGTCCTCAGGAGCGGCGGCGGCGGCGGCTGATGCGAGCTGCTGCTTTTGCCGCCGCCGCTGCCCGCCTTGTCGTCGGCTCCTTTGCCTTCCCCTTCTTCGCCGTCGCGGAGCCACACGAGAGCGACGGCCGCGGGCCTCCGCCGCAGCGGCCGCGAGCGCGGGGGAGAAGGAGGAGGAGGGAGCGCCGTCTGCTTCGGATCATCGGAGCCTCCTCGCCCTCCGAGTCCCCCGCCGCTGGGAGTGTGCTCCCTCCCTCGACCCTTTTCGTCGCCTCCCCGCTGCTCTCCGTCGCCCTCCGCTTCCTCGAGCGTCGGCGGCGGCGCGGCGCAGCAAGCGAGCGAAAACCGGCCTCCTCTGCTGCCCTTTTCCGTGCCTCCCCCAAGTCGCTGCTGCTGCTGCTGCTTCCTGTTGGCCGGGCGGTACGAGATCAGCCTGACGCGGAGCCACCCGGAGCAGCGTGGCTGAGCGGCGGAGAGCGAGGAGGCGAGCGAGCGGAGGAGTTGAGCGTCGCTGTCGTCGCCGCTGCCGTTGTTGTTGTTGCTGCCGCCGTCGTTGCTGTTGGCTCCCCTTTCTTCTGATTCCGCTTCCGCCCTCTTCGCCGCGCCCTCCAGGTCCACCAAGATCATCCCGTTGGCATCGATGGCGGCGGACAGAGCGCCCGCGATTTCGGAGGAAGGGGCGACGCAGCGGGAGGCGAGCCAGCGGGCGTTGTGCAGCCGCAGCGGCAGCGACGAACAGAGGTCTCGCTGCTGTTCTTTCTGTTCATCATAGCCGCCGGCACCAGCAGCGGATGTATCGCACGACGCGCCCTCCCATGGGAGCATCGCGGCGCGCAGCAGGAGAGGGAGGAGGAGCTGCTGCTGCGGGGAAGAGGTCGCAGCGGCAGCGTCAGCGGCCGACGAGGACGAGAATCGCAACGACGCAGCTGTCTCTTCTCCGCCGTTCTCTCCTCCGTCTCCTCCTTCCGCGGCCGCAGCCTCGACAAAACCGTCGAGGCCCGGGTCCTCTGGGAGGGGAGGCAGCTCCAGGAACGCCGGGAGGGGCGCGTCGGCGGGGTCGAAAGTCAATGCTGTTGCCGATGACGGAATCGGCATCGTCGCCTCAAAGACGACGCCAATCTGCGACGAATGCCCGGAGACGGCCCTGTGGAAGGCCTCCCTCGCCAACTGCGCGGTCGCGAACTTGCCGATCTCGTCGCCTTTGTCGGTCATTCTGCTCTGAGAGAGAGAGATAAAGAGACAATCAATTCATTCTTCGGTGGAGAGAGTTGGAAAAGCAAGAAACAAAAAATAAAGAGAAGAAGCGCTTTTTTTTTCAGTTTCATCTTTTTTCTCAGCTTCACCTTTTTCGGAAGAGACGATGGTCTGTTCCCGAGGAGGCCGCGCTCAAGGCCGCCGACGCGCTGGGGTACCCAGTCACGGTCCGCCCGTCGTTCGTGCTGGGGCGCCGCCGAGGGCGATGGAGGTCGCCTCCTCGGACAAGGACCCGTCGCGGTAACGTCGGGAACGCCGTCGAGGTCGCGGCCCGGACAGGCCCGAGCTGGCGGACAAGGGTGCGAAGTCTCTTTTTTTTTTCGAGCGCGAGGCGCTCCTGCTCCCCGCGCCCGCCGCCTCGCAGCGATAGGACAAAAAGAGCAAACGAAAGAAAAAGAAAAAGGGCAAGTGGTGAAGGTAAATTCAAAAGTTTGATAACATTTTCTTCAAGAAAGGGGGCAAGTCTCAGCAGTTCTCACTCTCTCTCTCTCTCCCGCCTCCCTTCCCTTCCCTTCCCTTGTTCTTCTTCTTCTCACGGCCCAACGACCGGACCAGCAGCAGCAACGCCGCCCCCGGCGTCGCACAGACCCGCCGGGATGTCCAGCACGGGAGCGGCGTCGGACACAAACCACGTCACGGCCGTGTCCACAATCCGCGTCGGCACAGAGTGCCCCCCCTTGAACTCGGCAAAGGTCACCGGGTACTGATTCGAGACGAGCTGGCAGACGACGGCGTCGGCGACCGACTTGGGGAAGATCTCATCGTCAACGCCCGCGCTGACGAAGACCCCCGGGGAGCCCGAGAGGCGAGGGGGCGCGAGTCCCCCCGGCGAGAAGGCGACGACGTGGCTGAAGACGCCCTTGCCGTTGGCGAGGCCCAGCGACAGCGCATAGGTCGCGCCGTCGCTGAAGCCCTGGATCGCCACCCTCGTCGGGTCGATGTTGTAGAGGTCAGAGACCATCGCGATCGACGCGTTGATGTAGGCGACGTCGGAGCCGTAGCCGCCCCCGAACATGTCCCACGTCGCGGCGTCGCGCGACGACGGCGCGACGACGATTGCGCCCGCCGCGGCCGCGGCGTCGGCGACGGTGGCCATGCCGTTGAAGGCTGTCTTGTTCGCGCCGTGGAGGGCGACGATCAGGGGGGTCGGGATGTCGGGCGAGTAGGTGGAGGGGATGTAGACGTAGCCGTCGCGGCCGGCGCCGGCGGCGAGGCCGAGCTTGAGGACGCCCGTGGGGGCCAGAGGAGGGGCCGCTGCGACGGCGGCGGCGGAGGCGGCGGCGGCGGGAGCAGCGGCACCCGTGGCAGCTCCCTTCCACTTCAAAGGGGGAGAAACGATCCCCTTCCTGTTTTCTCCCGTGATCCCGCAGCAGCCCCCGTAGCCAAACTTGGCGATGTTCGGCAATGAGCCCTTGAGCGAGGCCGCGAGCGCGCGGGCCTTGGCGGCGTCGTCGACGGACGAGTCCTGGAGCAGCGAGCGGCCCGAAGTCGAGGCGGGAGCGAGGAGGAAGAGGGCGAGCAGAGACGCAGAGGAGAGGAGGAGGAGGCTGCTGCGTCCTCGAGCAGCCATGGTTGCGTTGGTTTTTTTGTCTGTTCCCGGGGTTGTTGTGAAGAGCTCGAGAGAGAGGAGGGAGACGGGCGGGGATGAGGTGAGGAAGGAATGAGAAAAACGAGGAGGACGAGGGAAGCAAGCGAGGCCGACGGTCGACGATTGGGGCTTTCCAAGGAAAAACAAAAAAGGTGAATCAAGGGGGCGCTGCCCCTGTCGATTCGCCCAGAGAGAGATGTTAAATCAAATGTCCTTCGTCGCCAATAGCTGATGCTGACCCCGAGAAGCTGTTCTATGCGGACAGAAGAAGCGAAAAGACGCGTTTCTCGGGGCGCGCAGCGGCCGAGGGATGACTGATGCGAGCAAGCGAGGAAACGATTGGCATCGACGACGAACGACGACGCTCACGGCGCTCCCAAGTCATTCGCTCTCACGTACGCCGCCTCTCGCGCAGCGATTGTTCCACAGGAAGCAGACGGATTTCAAGGACACACGTGCGTACCTGAAACAAGATATGGAAAGAAAGCTTCCTTTCCAAGCGCGCTCGCGAGCGCAAGAAGACCAGAAGAGAGTCCCAAAAAGAAACCTGTGGAACTGTGCTGCTTGGCCAGCTCGCTGCATTTTTTTTTCTTTCTCCGACCTCGACCTCCTCAACCTCCTCGACCTCCACCTCTCTCTCTTCTTCTGAATCCCGCTTCTCTCTCTCTCCTTTCAAAAAATCGCACGGCAGGAACGAAAGAAGAATGCATTACACAACCGCCCTTGTCTTTTTATCACCATGGATATATTCAGCGTATCGTCAATTTGCTTCAAAATTATTATGAATCACGTCACCGCCTCGCAAATCACTTCTGGGACTCTTTTCTTTTGAGCATCTCTCTCTCCCTCTCTCTCTCTCTCTCTTTTTCTCGTTCCCTCTCCCTTACGCCGTCCCCCGCCTTCTCTCTCTCTCTCACCTCTCTCTATTCCCCTCTGGGAAGAGAGAGAGGCCTCTCTCCCCTCTCCAAAAAATAGAAATCACATCACCCCGCAGCAAGCCCAGCACCCTGCCTCCTCGATCGCCCGCCTCCGCGCCTCGTCCCACCGCTCGAAGCACCCGGCCTCCCTGAGCTGCGCAAGCAGACTCGCGATGTCGGCGGCCGGGGGCCGGTCGCACGGCTCCTGCGCCCAGCACGCCGCGATCATCTCGCGCACGGGCTCCGGCCACCTCCGGGGGATCGGCACGCGGTAGCCCCTGGCGACCTTCTCAGCGTAGATCTCGCAGTCCACCGGGTCCCCGCGGGACAGGAGGAGCAGCACCGCAGAGAAGGTCTGGCGCGCAAAGAGCTGGTAGACGACGACGCCGAAGGAGAAGATGTCAGCCTTCTCGTTGTAGGGCTTGGAGCGCGTGACCTCGGGGGCCATGTACCTGTTTTTTGTTTCATTTCATTTCAGAGAGAGAGAGAGAGAGAGAGAGAGAGAGAGAGAGAGAGAAGAACGGGGCGTTTATTTTAGAAGGCGGGTGAGAAAAAAGAAAGAAAGCGGGGGAAATGAAACACCAAAAAACTCAAAAATACTCGGAAAACCTCACATGAAGCTCCCCGTCCTCCCCGTCATCTCTGCCGACGTCCCCCCCTTGGCCCCCAGCACCGGCCTGCGGGCCCGGGAGCGCCCGGCGCGGAAGGCCGCGGAGGGGTCCGGGGGCGGCGGCCTCCGAGGGCGAGCATAGGAGGCGGAGACAGAAGAGGAGAAAGGACCGGCCCCCTCGAGCGCGGCGCCGACGGCGGCCGACCGGCCGGCCAGGGCGTGGTCGTCCATCTCCTCCCCCCGAGAGACACGCGCGAACTGCTCCCTCACAGACGAGCCCCTGCGAGTATCCAGCGAGACGCCTCCCGTTGGGGAGATGCCGCGGAGGCCCCCCTCGTGGACGGAAGAGAGCGCGTCGATACTGGGAAAGGGGATCGAGGGGAGATCTGCCGCTCCCTGCTGCTGCTGCTGCTGCTGCTGCCGCTGCTGCCGCTGCTGCTGCTGCTGCTGCCGCTGCGCCCTGGCCTGCGCCGCGGCGTGGAGGTCGGAGCGGCGGTAGGGCACCGAGGGGTCGATGAAAGAAGAGGAGAGTCCGAAGTCGCAGAGGGCGACGGTCGGGGTCTCGTCCTCGCCCCGGCCGCAGCAGGCGGCGGCGCGGGCGGCGGCGTTGGAGGCAGCGGGCGCGGCAGCAGCAGCAGCCGGGACGGCCGCGGCTCCGGCAGCGCCCCCCTCCCTGCCGCCGCCGCCCCCTCCCGCGACGGCGGCGACGACCCCGCCCCCCGCCGAAAGCCCCGCCGCCTCCCGCACGCTCGACTCGCCCCTCTCCATCCTCTTCCTCGCGCGCGGGTCCCTCGGGGCCCGCAGCAGCACGTTCGCGAGCTTGAGGTCGCGGTGCACGATCACGGGGTTGCTGCCGTGCAGGTACGCCAGCGCCTCCGCGATCTGCTGCGCCCAGCAGGCGGCCTGCGCGTGGGAGTAGAGGGTCTTGTGCGGCTTTGAGGCCTGGCGGGAGACGAGGCGGTTGAGGGTGCCGCCTGGGGGAAAGCGGGGGTGGTATGTGTGTGGGGGGGGGGGGGGGAAAGAGAGGGGGG
>Ga0210003_1000895_pt1 | contig 26649 bp, 17 predicted proteins | sample LantaG_FD_182804 | JGI IMG/M metagenome (GOLD analysis project Ga0210003, IMG submission 182804) | Deep subsurface microbial communities from Baltic Sea to uncover new lineages of life (NeLLi) - Landsort_02402 metaG (SPAdes) (version 2) | ecosystem: Environmental > Aquatic > Marine > Oceanic >... | reverse complement strand
TCTCTCTCTCTCTCTCTCTCTCTCTCTCTCTCTCCCTCCATCTTTTCAGGCAAGCTGCTTCGCCCTCCGCCTCTCCTGCGCCACCCCGCTCCTGGCCCCGGCCGCGGGCGCCCTCGGCGTCGGAGTCTCCTCGGCGCTGGCGGGCCAGGCCTCGCTGCGGGCGCGAAGAAATTTGAAGTCGGACGACGCCGCGGGCACTCCGGTGCCGAGGCAGTGGAGGAGGGCCGACGTGCTCTGCGACGCAGCGGTGGGCGTACTGCTGTTCAGGGCGATGGGGGGCAGGTTCCGGTCGCTGCTGCCGAGCGACCTGGTGAGAGAGTGTGGAGGTGGAGAGAGAGTCGGAGGTGGAGGTGGAGTTTTTGGGGGGGGGATGTGGAGAGAGAAAAAAGGTTACAAAAGAAAAACTCACTTTCGCTCTCGACCTTTCTCTCTTTTCTCTTCCCTCTTCCCTTCCTTCCCTCTTCCACGCAACACAGGTCAAGCCCGGAGCCTGCGCCGTCGAGTCCCTGCCTGCCCCCGGATCTCAGTACGCTTCTGACGTCTGCAAGGGGGAGCTCGCGAGGCTGATGAGGCGGTGAGAAGGAGGTTTGGAGTCCGAGAGAGACCGAGAGGGAGAGAGCGAAGAAGAAGAAAAAGAAAATCGAAACGTTTTTTCACTCACTTCTTCGAAACCAAAAAAAAAAAAACTCCCCAACAGCGACGGCTGCCACCACTGCGGCCGCAAGCGAGGCCGCGTCATTGGCGACCACATCCCCCCCAACAAGCTCACCTACGGGTCCAGAAGCGCTCTGCCGGGGGGGAGCTACCCGACCAGCTCGCAGAACCCCTTTGCTCGGTCAACCTCTCCCTCTTCGAGCTCCTCTTCTTCGAGCTCTTCTGCTTCCTCTGCCGCCGCAGAAATCGCCAGCGCGGCCTCGCAGTTCATCACCACCGCGGCGCGGTCTCAGCCCCGTGGCGGAGGGTACGGCATCGGCGGCCTGTTCGGCGGCGGGAAGAGGCGAGGAGGAGGAGGAGGAGGCGGCGGCGACGCGGCGGCAGAGGTCGTGGGAGGAATCGTCGGCGGCTCTCTGCGGCTGCTCTGGTCAGCGGGCTCCGCGGCCCTGCGCGCGGCCGGAGTCGCCGGGAGTAAGACTGGAGGTCGAGGCAGAAGGCCCTCTGCGTCGCTGAGCCGGCAGGCGAGGGCCTGGGTCGCCCGGCAGCGGCTGACCGCTCAGTGGAAGCTCAAGGAATCCCTCGGCCTCAACCCGCCGAGGCAGCGGTACTTCCCGCAATGCAGGCCCTGCTCGCAGCTGCAGGCCGCGGCCGTGAGGACCGGGAAGAGGACGCTGAAGACGCACGCCGGGGGCTCGAAGCCCTGGTTCTATTCGGTGAGAGAGAAAGAGTTGGAGAAGAGAGAGAATAGTTTTTTTTTTTCGTTCAAAAAACAAAACGACAAAGGACGACGTCGAAAAAGGCTCACCTCTTCCTTTCTTTCTTTCTTTCTTTCTTTCTTTCTTTCTTTCTTTCTTTTCTCTGATTCAAATTCAAAAAAACAGGGCACGATCGTCGGCCTGAGGCACTACCAGGAACCGGGACTCAAAGGACGGAGCGGGAGCGGAGGAAGCGGGGGCAAGGGCGGAGGAAGGAACAGGAAGGACGACGACGCCGACGTGCTCGAAGATCTTGCGAGGTCGATGAGGCGGGCCGCCGACGCCGCGATGGGCTCTTCGCCGTTCGGGCGGTGAGAATAAATACCAGAAGTCATTTATTTCATTCAGTTACTTGTGTGTAGAGCTTCTCTCTCGGGGGGAAAATCAAAAAAGGAAAAAAAGAAAAATTGTCTCTCTCTTTCTCTCTCTATCTCTCTCTCTCTCGTTGAAAAAACAGAAAAAGTTCGAAAAAAAAAAGTTCAAGCCTCCTCCTCCTCACTCCGCCACCGCAACGACCACCTCAACCTCGACCTTCTCCGCTCCTCCGGCCTCCTGGTCATCATGCCACGGAGCTTCCCCTTCCTCCGTTCCCTCCGCGGGCACCAGGGAGACCGGGACGGCGACGGCGAACGGCGGCGAAGGAGAAGGAGAAGGAGAAGGAGAAGGCGACGGCGGCAGCAGCTCCGGAGCCGCCTCTGCCGCGGGCTCGACCTCCTCCTCGACCTCCATCTCCATCTCCATCTCCATCTCCATCTCCATCTCTGTCTCTGTCTCCTTCTCCTCCTCGATGCGGCCGCCGCGGCGCCCGCGCCTCAGCCTCTTGGAGATCAGGGCCTCGCCGCCGCCGGCGCCCTCCCCCTCTTCCTCCTCCTCGGTGCACTTCCTCTTCTTCTCCGCCGGCACGTTCCCTTCGACGACGCCCGCGACGATCATTCTGCGGATGCGAGCGTTGTCGTGGCTCCTGGGAGCGAAGCCGAAGAGCTCCCTGAAGCGCTGGCAGAGCTGGGAGTAGGTCAGAGGGGCGAGCTCGGCGAGGAGCAGGGCGGCGGGGGAGTCGGAGTTGGTGTTGGTGTTTTCGTTTCCGTTGACGTTGACGTTTCCGTTTTCGACGACGGCAAGGGGCGCGGCGACGAGCGACGGCGAAGAAAAAGGCGCCGCGGCAGGGGGAGCAGGAGCAGGGGCAGGGGAGGGCGAGGCGAGAGGGGTTGCCACTTCTTCTTCTTCTTCTTGCGCCGCGGCCTCCATCACCTGCCCCCCGACGCTAGCCCCGCTGCGGGCGCGCAGGCGCCTCGAGATGGGAGCTGCCGCAGTTGCCGCCGCCGCAGGCGCCGCTGCCACCGGAGGAGGAACAGGAGCAGCAAGAGGAGGCGCGGGGGGGGCCACGCCGCTCAAGATCATCCTCCGCAGGCGAGTGGCGTCGTGGCTCCTGGTAGCGTAGCCGAAGAGCCGCTCGAAGCGCTCGACGAGGCGGGACCAGGGGAGCGCGGCGAGTTCGGCCTCTGCCTCGGCCTCTGCTGCGGAAGAAGAAGAAGAAGAGTTCTTTTCTTTTTCCTCCTCTTCTCCTTCTTCTTCTTCTTCCACCACCGCCAAAGCCTCCGCCACCTCCGCAGCCGCCTCCTTCTCCACCACCACTGCCTTCTGCTCCTCTTCGCTCCCTCCTCGTCCGCGGCGAGCGCGGACGCGCCTCGAGATCGGCGAGTGCGGGCCCGCTTTCGCCGCCTCGAGCTCGGCCGCCAGGGGCACTAAGGGCGCCGGCGGCGCTTTGTTCGTCGCGAGCGCCCTCCGGATCCAGCCGTTGTCGTGGGAGCGCGGGAGGTAGCCGAAGCTCTCGAGGTAGAGGGCCGAGAGGGCGTGGTGGGGCAGCGAGGAGAGGGAGGCGAGGGCCGCGGCGACGGGGTCCTTTTGGCCTTCGCCGTCGTCGTCGTTCGGAGCGCCCGCAGCAGTGGCCTCCTCTTCTTCTGCTTCTTCTTCTCCTCCGACCTCTTCCACCGCTTCCTCCACCTTCTCGGCCTCTTTCTCCTCGTCGTCGGCAGCAGCAGCAGCAGCAGCAGGAGGAGGAGGACGAGGGACAGCGGCGGGGACCGAAGGAGGAGCAGCAGCAGCAGCTGCTGCTGCAGGGGCTTCTGCTTCCCTCGTCCTCCTCCGCAGCCTCCTTGACAGAGGTCCCGCCGCCTCCTCCTCCGCGCGCCTCTTCTTCTCCTTCTCCGCCAGCGGCGGCCTCGGCACGTTCCCTTCGACGCCCGCGACGATCATCCTGCGGATGCGCGCGCTGTCGTGAGAGCGCGGCGCGAAGCCGAAGAGCTCGAGGAAGCGGGCGCAGAGCCGCGAGTAGGGGAGCGGCGCGAGCTCGGCGGCGAGCGCGGCGGCGGCGTCTTCGAGAGGAGGAGGAGGAGGAGGAGGAGCTTGGGCTTCAGCTTCAGCAGCGTCAGCAGCAGCTCCAGCAGCAGCGGGGTCGGCAGCCGCCGCCGCAGGGGAGGGCTCGGGAGCGGCAGAGGGCTCGGGAGCAGCAGCAGCAGCAGCAGCAACAGCAGCAGCAGCAGCGACGACGACGGCGGCGGCGAGCGGAGAGGGAGCAGCAGCAGCAGGAGGCTGCACCTTGCGCGGGCGCCCGGGTCCGCGGCGCGGGGCGGCGCCCTCGTCGGCCGCAGCGACGACGGCCGAGAAAACAAACGCCGCTCCTCCGCCTTCGCTCCTCTCACCGCGCCTCCTCTTCCCTCGCCCGAGCTCCTCCTCTCCCCCTCCTCCACCGCCAGCAGCAGCGGCCAGAGCCGCGAAGCTCTTCCTGCCCCTGCCGGCGGCAGCCTCCTCGGCGGCTCGGAGCATCGGGGCCGCCTCCTCGTCGGTGAGCAGCCTCGAGAAGGAAGGCAGCGAAGAAGAAGAAGAAGAAGAAGAAGAAGAAGAAGAAGAAGAGCTCGAAGAGGAAGAGTCGTTGAAACCTCCTCCGCCACCGCTCTTCCAGGTCCTCTCCTCGGCGGCGGCGCGGCGCTCGTCGGCCTCCTTGACGAGGGCGGCCTCGCGCGGGTCGCGGGCGGCGAGCGCGGCGAGCGCGGCGTCACTCGTCGGGTCGAGGAGGCTTTCGTCGGCGTCGGCGGCGTCTTCTCCGCCGCCGACACCGACGACGACGACGCTCACCGTCGCTCCTCCTTCTCCACCACCTTCTCCGCCTCCCTTGTCCTTCTTCAGCAGCCCCTCCAGAAACTCCCTCCTCGCCGCCGCCGTCGTCCCGCCACCGTCAAAGTAACCGCCATCGATCGCGGCCTCGGCGGCGGCCTTTTTTTCTTCTCCGACCCGCAAGACCCGCCCCTCGACCGCGCTGCCCGCCGACACAAACCGGAAGACCCTGACTTCGCGCTCCTGGCCCAGCCGGTGCGCGCGCGCCACGGCCTGCGCGTCCTGCGCTGGGTTCCAGTCCGTGTCGAACATCACTACCGTGTCGGCGGCCTGGAGGTTGAGGCCCACGCCGCCGGCGCGGACGGTCAGCAGGAAGGCGAAGGCGGAGGGGTGGTTTCGGCGACGACGACGACGAGAAACGACTTTTCCGTCAACCTCCTCCTCCATTTCCACCGCCGCCGCCTCCACCGAGAACCTCCTCACCGCCTCGTCCCTCTCCTGCGCCGAAGAGTTCCCGTCCAGGCTCTCGAAAGGCAAGCCCCTCCTCTCGCATACCTCGGCGAAGAAGGGGAGCATGCGGCTCATGGTGCAGAAGACCAGCACGCGGTGCCCGGCGTCGGCGGCGCGCAGCTTGAGCAGCAGCCGGTCGAGCGCCTCGAGCTTGCCCGAGGCCCTGACGGCCAGAGGCAGCGGGTGGCGGTTTTTCCCTTCAGCGAGTGCTGCTCCCTCTGCCGTAGGGGGGTGCAGCCTGGCGAGAAAAGGGTGGTTGCCGATGTTTCGGGCCTCCATGACGGCGTTCTGAACTCCCAGGGCCGCCGCGGAGAAAGAAGAAGAAGACGAGAGAGATTTCGAGTCTTCGCCGAGGTTGCGGAGCTCTCGCGCGAAGCGGCGCTGCTGCTGCCTTTGGGCGTCGGAGAGGGGCTCGGCGGGCGTCTTCGTCGTCGTCGTCACCGTCGTCGTCGTGGCGCCTTCTCCAGCAGCAGCAGCAGCAGCAGCAGCAGCAGCAAGAGAAGAAGAAGCCGCCGCCGCCGCCGCCACCTCCGTCGGAGCAGGAGCAGCAGCAAGGCCTCCCCCCGCCAGCAGCCGCCCCAGCCCCCGCTGGTACCCCGACTCCCGCACGCGGACCAGGAAGTCCCGCCTCGGGGGCAGGTCGCGCACGACGTCGGCGAGCCTCCTGCGGAGCACGAAGGGGCGGAGCACCTGGTGCAGCCGGGCCGAGACGAGCAGCGAGGCCTCGGCCGAGAGGAGCTCGTCCTCCTTTGAGGAAGAAGAAGAAGAAGAAGAAGCTCCACCTCCACCTCCGCCTCCGCCTCCGCCTCCGCCTCCGCCTCCGCCTCCAGCGCCACTCTTCACGCCGCGGTCCCTGACCCCTCCACCAAACCACCCCTGGAACTCCTCCGCGTCCGGGAAGGCTTTGGGCAAAACGAAGTTGAGCAGGGACCACAGCTCGCCCAGGTCGTTCTGCAAAGGTGTTCCGGTCAGCAGCAGCCTCGCGCCGGCCTCGAGCTCTCGCAGGGCCCGCGACAGCTTGGCGGCGCTGTTCTTGAGGCGGTGGCCCTCGTCGACGACAAGGTGGCCCCATTGCACGCCGCGGAGCCTCACGTGGTCGGCGTCGGCCATCGCGAACTCGTAGCTGGTGACCAGGACGTCGCAGCGGAGCTGCGGGCGGAAGTGGGCGGCGGCGGCGGCGGCGGCGCGCAGAGCGGCAGCGGCGGCAGAAGCGGCGGCAGCAGAAGAAGAACCCGCTTTTTCTCCTCCGTCGCCGTCGCCGCGAGCGGCGTTCGCGGCCGCGGCAGCGGCGGCAGCGGCAGCGACAACCGCAGAGTTGTCCCCGCCCTTCTTCTTCTTCCCTCCGCTCTTCTTCACTTTCACCTCCTTCCAGATCTCCTCCCTCTCGGCCGCGGTGCCACGGTAGGGGGTCACGACCAAATCGGGGGCCCACTTTGCGGCCTCGGCCACCCAGGTGGAGACCAGGGAAGCAGGGACGACGACGAGCGCAGGGTGGAGGCCGACGAGGGACAGGTCGGAGGCCGGGAACGAGATCGACGAAGAGGAAGAAAGAGCAGAAGAGGAAGAGGAAGATGAAAGGGCCCGGCGTGCCGCGAGCGCCCTCGCGTGCAGCAGCGCCGACAGCACTTGCACCGTTTTACCTAAACCCATCTCGTCCGCGAGGATCCCGTTCAGCCCGGCAGCGGCGAGCCCGACGGCCCAGCGCACGCCGTGGAGCTGGTGCGGGCGCAGGGAGAGGGAAGAAGAAGAGGAAGAAGAAGAAGACGCGGGGTTTTTCGCTTTCGCTCCGACTCCAACTCCGCCGGCAAAGCCCAGGGGCTGAGGAGCTCCGCCGTCGGCCAGGCTCTCCTCCCCGGCGATGAACCTCGAAGCCAGCGCGTCCCACTGGGAGCAAGAGGCGCGGGCGGCATCGACGACGGCGTTGGAAGAGAAAGAAGAAGAGGCGTTGGCGTTGGGGCCAGCAGTGACGGCAGTTGAGGAAGACGAAGACGAGGGCAGCGCCGGCGGCGGCGGCGGCGGCGGCGGCGGCAGCCCCAACCGCCGCGCCAGGGAGCGGAGGCAGGCATCCGTCCGCGCGAGCAGCGCCTGCAGGCGCCCCCCTCCGCCGGAGTTGCTCCCTTCGGCGGCGGCGAGCTTGAGGTAGGCGTCCCCGTCGGCGGCGCGGAGGGCGACGACGCGCAGGGCCGCGGCCTCCTCGCGGCGGCGCCTGGCCTCTCGCGTCGCGAGCTCGAGCTCGGCCGAGGCCGCGGCGGCTAGGGCGAGGGCTCGCTTCTTGGTTTCGCGCCTGCCGTCCGCGGTAGCAGAAAGCTTCCTCTGGAGATCCGAGAGGCGCAGGGAGAGCAGGAGAGGAGGGGGCTTGTAAGAGCAGCAGGAGGAGGAGGCGCGCAGGCTGGCGAGGGCGGCCAAGGCGGCAGCGGAAGACGACAGAGAGGTCGCCGTCGTCGCCGCCGTCGCCGTCGCCCTCCTCGGCGGTTGCGCCGCTCGCGCGACGAGCGCCAGGGCCTCGCAGCGGAGAGACTCCTTGCTTCCTCCTTCTCCTCCTCCTCCTCCTCCTCCTCCGTCGCCTAATAGGCCCTTGACGATGCAGGGGGGCGCCCAGGCAGCTGTCGCCGAGGCGAGAGCGCGGGAAACGGCGGCCGCGGCGGCGGCGGCTTCTTCTCCTTCTTCTCCTTCTCCTTCGTCAGCCGGCAGCAGCGGCGAAGCGGCAGCCATGAACTCTTCGCCTTCCTCTCCCTCCTCCGAGATCTTGTAGCTTTCCTCGAGGCCAGTGATCTTGGCAATCTTCAAAGCGGATAACAGGCCGTGGAGGCCGCTGTTTTTTGGTTTTTTTAAACGAGAGAGAGGAGGGGAGAGCGAGAAAATTGATTCGTCGTCAAACAAAGAAGAAGAAAGAAGAACGACGACGAGGGCGACGGCGGATAAAAATTCACTTTTTTCAAAAACTCACCCTCCAGCCCTCTCCCCCGCGCCGTCGCCCGCGGTCACGAGCCCTGAGCGCAGGTCGCTGCAGGCCAGGGCCGAGGCCGAGGTGGCGGCGAGCAGGGAGAAGGAGACGCGGGCCGCCTTGGAGGTGAGCAGGGTTGTCGTTGAAGCGCGAGCGGCGAGCTCTGTTGCAACCGCTTCCGCCGCCGCCACCGCCGGCGCCTCTGCGGCCGGCGTCGAGGGAGCGACGGCGGCGGCTGGAGCGACGGCGGCTGCTGCCGCCTCGGAGGCCTCCTCTCCCATCCCCTGGAGGACGAAGGCGTGGAGCTTGCTCATTGCGGGCGGCGGAGTTGGAGGAGACGGAGGAGGCGGAGGAGGCTCGGCGTGTTCTGGCTCCATTTTTGCTTTTTTTGTGAAGAAAAGTCGAACGAGGTTTTTTCGTCGAAAGAAATTCTGGTTTTTTTTTTTACAAAACGTTTCATCAGGTCCACCTCTTCGCTGCCGGCGCTTGCGGAGGCGGAGGGTGAAAAGAAGCTCCCGCCGCGGTCGTCGCCGCCGTCGTCGTCAGCAGCGGCTGCCTGAGCAGCGAAGAAGAGGGAGAACCCCCTCCCTCGATCGAACCCCCTCCTCTCGACCTCCTCGCCGCCACGGCGGCTGCCAGCGGCGACGACGCGGCGCCCACCCGCGACGTGTTGTCGTGCGGCGGGACCAGGTCGGAGATGTTGCCGATGACCGCCTGCCTGGCGGCGGGGGGGAGCAGCCTCGAGCCGCCGAGAGAGATCGAGCGGGGGAGGCCGTTGCCGATATCGCCGCCGCCGCTGCCGCTGCCGCTCCGGCTGCCGCCTCTTCCGTCGCGGACGTGGCTGTGGAAGTGCTGCCCGACGCCGTAACCCGAGGTTGAGCCTCTCCCCAATCCGCCGTCCCCTCCTCCTCCGACCCTAATCTGGTGCTCGCGCAGCAGCTCCCGTAGATGGCTGGGAAGGCTCGCGGCGAGGGCCCTGGCGTTGACCCTCCGCTCTCCGTGCCGGTCCTCGAACCGGTCGGTCTCGTCCAGGATCGCATGTCCAATTAATTCTTCCAAAACGTCTTCGATGGTCACGATCCCCAGGACTCTGCCTCCCAGGGCGTCCTCGACGGAGGAGGAAGAAGATGAAGAGCCGGTGGGGGAAGGGGGGGGGAGTTGTTCTACGGGAGGGGGGGCGTCGGCCTTGGCGGTCGCCTTTGCGGCCTCCCCTGCTCTTTCTCCTCCGCCGCCGCTGCTCCTCGTCTGCAGCGAGGAGGAAGCCGCCGCCGCCGAGCGGGGCGTCAGCCTATCGCCCCTCGCGACCAGCACCTCCGCCAGCGCCGAGCGGCTCTGATTCGAGGGGAAGGAGGGGACGGGAAGGACGGAGGAAGGGCGGGAGGGAGCGAGAGGGGCAGGGACAGCGGAAGCAGCTCCGTCAGAGGCGTCGTCGGAAAAGTCGCGCATCGGGACCCGGGTCCTTCGCTCTTCTTCTTCTTCCTCGTCGTCGTCATCGTCGTCGTCGAAATCATCTTCGCTCCCTCCGTCCCCTCCTCCTCCTCCTCCCCTTTCTTTCACGCTCCCCAGAGGCCTGGGAGGCGTCACCAGCACTGCCATGTGGCACCGACCCGTCTCGAACAGCCGGAGCATGTCATAAAGCTTGGTGTCGGCCCTGAGGTGCGGCAGCGTTCTCAGCTTGAGCTCGGCGACGAGCGGAGGGAGGCGGCGCCTGCGGCTCTCCCGCCGGCGCTCCTTGTCTTCCTCGCTCTCTTGTTCTCCGCCCTCGCCGCCCTCGTCCTCGTCCTCGTCGTCAAAGTCCCGGTCCACCGTCAGCAGCTCTTTAACTAAAATCACGCCCACGATCGCCTCCTTGTCCCCGGGGGAGTGAACGGGAACGCGCGAGTGGCCGGAAGCCACGATGGCTCTGAGCGTCGCGCCGTCGAGCCTCGCGTCGGTCGGCAGCGCAAAGACTCTCTCGATGGGCGTCAGGCAGCACGAGGCCGTCTTTGCCGAGAGGTCCAAGGCCCCTCGAATAACGGCGACTTCATCCACTGTTAAGTTGCCTCCGAGCCCTTCGTCCTCGGCGTGGACGTCGACCAAAGCCTTGAGCTGCGCCCTGCGGAACAGTGCCGAGGGCGGGTTCGAGGAGCCGCCGGCCCCGGCGTGGTCCCCACCTCCGAGCGTTCTGTCTAGGATGTAGGCCAGAGGGGCAGCTACGGGGTAGCTGACCACCATCAGGATCTTGACCAGCCAGGCCGCCTGCGCGCCCACCGCCAAGCCGTAGCGGGAGCAGACAGCCTGAGGGATGACTTCCCCAAAAAGCAAGACCACCGACATCGACAGAGCGACGGCGGCGAGAGGGGAAGTGAGGCGGTCCAAGAAAATCGGAAGCGTCTCTGTGGCGAAGGCGTTGCAGAAGACCAAGGTGACCAGGAGGAAGTGCGGGTGCTTGACGACCTGGAGAAAGGGAGGGGTTGGTTGGAATTGGAATTGGAGAGAGGGAGGCGGAGGTGGAGGGTGAGGAAGAAGTGGAAGGAGGGCAGGGGTTGAAAAAAGTCTAATCCTTGCAATTGGCATCTCTCTTCTCTCTCTCTCTTCTCTTACCGGCGCAATCTTTCTCGCGTAGCGCTTCTCCCTCTCGGACCCGCTCCTGAGGATCACTTGCAGGTCGACCACGTCCAGGGACATCAGCCCGAGCGTGAGACCGCTCATGAGGCCGGCCAGCAGCACGAGCGCGACGCTGGCGAGGATGAAGAAGAGGCGCTCGCCTTTCGAGAGAACGCCGTCGCCGTCGTCCCCGCCGCTTCCGCCGCCGCCGCCGGAAGGATCATCGCCCCATCGTTGGCCCCTGCCAATCAGGTGCGCCTTCCAGGCCTGGGCAAACAGGGAGCCCGTGCCGGCAATGGCCGTCGCGGAGAGGCTGGCGAGGCGGTGGCCCGCAGAGGCGCCGCCGGCCAGCTTCAGGGGGCGCATTGCTTTTGCCTTTTTTTTCAGATCGAGAACAATTGTTCTCGATCAGGAGCGCAAATTGTACTCCCTTCGAATTTTTTTGAAATTTTTCCCTATTTTACAACCTCCTCCTCCTCTTACAGCGCCGCCGCGCTCCTCTCCGCCCTCTCTACGGCCTCCCGCACCCTCCTCGTCCCTTTCAGCGCCTCCAGAGAGCCCGCCTCGAGCCCCAGCCTCCTCTCCAGGACAGCGTCGGAGCAGGCGAGCAGGCTCGACAGCGGAGGGAACCTCCTCTCTTTCCTCTTCTTCTCCTTGCTCCTGTTCTTGCTCTTCCTCTTCCCTTTCTTCTCCTTCTCCTCCTTTTCCTCCTCCTTGCTCCGGCGGTCTTCCGCCGCCTTGCCACGCCTCCACGCCTCGGCGGCGGCGTGCCTCGCCACGAGCCTGTCTAGAGAGGTGGCGAGGGCCGGAGAGAAGCGGGCAATCTCCGAAGCAGAGCGGCGCCCTCGGATCGGTTGCGGCTCTTCTTCTTCTTCTTCTTCTTCTTCTTCGGTTTTGATCTCGGGTTTTCTTCTTCGCCCATCTTCGCTTCCGTCTCCCTCCTCCTCTTCTTCCTCTTCTTCGTCTCGCTCCTTCTCCTCCACCTCTTCCTCCTCGTTCCCGTCCATCAAGAAGGCCGCCCTCGCCCGCAGCGACCGCAGCCGCAGCCCCAGCACCTGCGGCATCTTCGAGACGGCAACACCCGCGGCCTCCCCCTCGCTCATGCCGATTTCGTCCGTCAAAAATCTCAGCTTGCCGTCGAGGTTGGCGAGAGCGAGGCCGAAGCACTGCGGGAAGCGCCGCGCCACGCCGGCGACCAGCAGCAGCGGGGTCGTCGTCGTTTTGGCGGCGGCGCCTCCTTTCGTGCCGTTCCGGTCTTTGCTTTCTTCTTCTTCTTCTTCGGGGGCGCCGTCGTCGTCGTCGTCGTCGTCGGAGTTGTTGGACTCGAAAGAAGAACAAGACGAAGGCAGGGAGAGGAGGAAGACGCGCGCCCTCTCCTCCAGCCACGACGCTGTCCCTTCGAGCCCCGACAGCGACCTCCCGAGGAGCGCGGGGCAGCGCCTGATAGCCGCCGAGGCGAGGGCGCGGCCGCGAGGGGTCGAGGAGGGGGGGAGGTCGCGGAGCGGAGGACGAGGATTTTGCTGCTGTTGTTGTTGTTGTTGTTCCGTTTCTGTCTCCGATCCCGTTTCCTTTGCCTCCGTTTCCTTCGTTTCCTCCGTTCCCGCTTCAACGCTCAGCAGCCGCGCCAGCCAGTCGGCCGCGGGCAGCATCACGGCCTCGGGGCCCGTGAACGCGTGCCTCAGCAGCGCCGGGTGCCTCCTGACGAGGTCGGAGGCGAGTTCCAGCTTTTGGGCCTCGGCGTCGTTTTCGACGCCTTTTTCGCTGTCGTTTTTTTCGTTCCCGCTTTTTTCTTCATTTCCGTCGTCGTCGGTTTCTTCGAAGCTCGTGATCCGCACCAGGGCGTCCAGCGTCGCCGCCACCTTCTCCGCGCCCACCAGCAGCATCGAAGGGGCGGCCGCGATCGCCCTGGACCGGATCGCGGCGTCCGGGATCCTCCGGGAGAGCTCCGCGAGGGTCTCCTCTCCCGTCTTGAGGCTGAGGTGGAGTAAGGAAGGGGAAGAGCGGAGTGCCTTGGCAAGGAGAGGGTTGTTCGTGGTCGACGAGGAATTTGTATCAGAAGAGAGCGCTCTCTCGAGGAAGGCGACGCGCGGCTCGAGGGACCTCTCGACGGAGAGGCCGAGGACTGAAGTTGAAGAGAAGACGAAGAAGAAGAGGAAAAAGTTGAAAGTGAGCTTCTTTTTTTCGAAAAAGTTTCCGCCTTTTTTTTCCTTTTTCGAAAATCCAAAACTTCAAAACAAAAAACTTTCTCTCTCTCCCCCTCACTCACCCGTCGGCGCCGACACGGCCAGCCTCGCCACGTCCTCCGCCCCCATCCCCACCCTCCTGCTCCTCAGGAAGCTCGCCACGGGCGCCATGGACTCGGCGACGCCAAAGCCCAAAAGCCGCGGCTCCCGCGAGCACGCTGCGGCGACGTCGGAGGCGTCGAGGCCGAGAGACCGCAGGAAGGCCGCGGCCAGAGCTATCTGGTTGGGGCTGAGGGCGAGCAGCGAGGGGCACCTCCGGATGGATCGAGCAAGGGAGGAGGAAAAGGAAGGAGAGCCAAGGCCTGCGTGCTCTCGGAGGGCGGAGAGGGTCGCCGAGAGGGAAGAAGGGGAAGGGACCGCCGTCGTCGCTTCTTCCTCCTCTTCTCCTTCCTCTTCTCTCTCTCCCTCTGCTTCTTCTCCCTCCACCTCCGCCCTCTTCGCTTTCTCCTTTGCCTGGTACCTGCCCCCGTCGCGGGACCGGCGCCAGCCCGTCTTTAGCAGGAGCTCGCGGGCCTCCCGGGCGGAGAAGGGGGGCTCGAGCCCCTCCTCTTCCTCTTCCTCGTCGTCGTCGTCGTCGTCGTCGGGGCCTGTCGTCGAAGAAGGAGGGCGAGGAGGAGCGCCGAGCGCGGCCGAGAGGAAGGCGACGGAGTCGGAGAGGGACCAGGGGGCCTCCTCCCCTTCGCTCTTTTCCGTCGTTTGCTCTACTCTTGCTCCCTCGGAGACGGGCATGCCGTCCTCGCGGGCCTCCCTCAGCAGCGACTGGAGGGCGTCGAGGTATTGGGAGGACGACGAGGAAGAGGTCGAGGACGCAGAAGAGGTCGAGGAGGTCGAGGTCGACGTCGAGCCCTTTCTCGCCGAAGCATCAGCACCGTCGACAGTGGCCCTCAACTTTCGCCCGGGAGGACGGAGGCTATTTATTTTTATTCGAGACCTCAGAGGATATCCGCCTGGTGTTCCCCTGAGGAGGAGAGCATCCCCAGTTGCCGCCGCCACGGCGCAGCGCATATCGCCGCAATTGGATAGAGAGAGGGAAAAAACTGAAAAATGAAAATGGTCACTTTTTTTTCAAAATTCTAAGGAAAAAGAACTTCAACTCGCCCAGTGCTAGCCCGAGCTTGCTCCCGCCATTCCGCTCAATGAATATGCAAGCAGTAGCCTCTGAAATGTTCTGAAGCAGCTCATGTCGCGCCTGCTCGGGAAAGCGCTCGCCGAGGGCACGCGGCGGCGGCATCGAGCTCGCAATCATTCTCCGTCGTCGTCGTCGTCGTCGCCGTCGTTCTTCTCCTTTTCCTCACTCTCGACCTCCTCTTCCTCTTCAACCTCTCCGGGCCTCTTCAACCTCCCCGGCCTCCACCGCCCCGAAGACTGGGCCCGCCTCGCCGACGACTGCATCCGCGAGTCCGACCGCCTCGCCTCCGTCGCGGCGGCGGCCCCTCCCACGGTGGCGGCGGTGAAAGCCTTGGATGATCTGAGCGACTCCGTCTGCAGGGTGGCAGACGCGGCCGAGCTGTGCCGCGTTACGGCCGCGGACCCGCGGTGGAGGCGCGCCGCCTCGGAGGCGGCCTCTAGGCTGGTGTTTCATGTGGGAGGCCTGAACGCGCACGCAGGAATGGCCTCCGCCCTGGCCGCGGCGATGGCACAAGAGAAGAGGGAATCGAGAAAATCTTCGAAGTTTTCGAGAGAAGCCTCCAGGGTCGGCGGCGCGCTGCTCCGCGACTTCGCGCGGAGCGGGATGTTTCTGCCCTCTCTCTCCGCCCGTAAAGCCGCTGCAGAGTCCGAGACGATCGCGGCCGTGGCTTCCATGCGCTTCACCGACGCGCTCGCCGACCCGGAGGCCGGTGGGGTTCGGTTCAATGTGTCCTATGCGAGCTCGCCCGTCGCGGCAACGCCGGCGGCCGTCGCCGGAGCGCTCCGCTTCGAGCCGAGCGCCGGGCTCCGACGCAAGTGTTACGAAGCTGCCTTCTCGCGTGAGACGACGCAGCATCTTATCCGACCTTTGCACGCGATGCTCGAGGCCAGGAGCGCCAGGGCGGAGGTGCTGGGTCTCGGGGAGAAGGGTTGGAGGGGGATGTTGATAGATGATGACGACGACGACGACGATGACGACGACGAAGGAAACGAGAACGAAAAAACCCGAAACCAAAGAGGCCTCGCCTCCCTGGCCGGCGACGCTTCTACCGTCCGCTCTTTCCTGCTCGACCTCGCCGAGCAGCTCCGCCCTGCAGCAGAGCAGCAGGTGGCGCTGCTCTCGCGGGCCAAGAAGAGGCAGCAGGGAGGAGAGAGCGGCGACGATGAGGCTTTGCAACCCTGGGACGCTCTCTACTTTTCGGCCAGGGTCAGGGCCGAGGCCGCGGCCGCCGCAGCAGCAGAGGCCTCGGGCGGCCTGCTGTCTTCGACCTCCGCCGCCCCTCCGACACCCTCGATCCCCGTCGAGGACGCCGTCGGGGGAATGCTCGACGTGCTGGAGGCGGCGGTGGGGGTCAGGCTCGTGAGGGTCCCGCTCCGAGAGGGAGAAGCGTGGGCTGCCGGAGTCGCCAAGTTTGCTGCCGTCGAAAGTTTCGATAAAAAAGACAAAAACTCCACCTCTGCTTTCAACGACCTCACCTCCCTCGACCAGAGCTTCGACCCGTCGCGGGTCCTGGGCGACGTCTACCTCGACCTGGCCCCTCGCCCTGCAAAGTTCCCCGGGGCAGCGCACTTCACTCTCCGGTGCGGGAGGGACTTTTTCAACAACGGTGGGAAAGGGCATTCCTCCCCTCCTTCTGCTGCTGCTGCTGCGAGGCCCGCTGTCGCCATCGTCGCCTCCTTCTCCGGCCTCCGAGAGAGGTCGAAGCAGCACGGCAGCAGCAGCAGCAGCTCTAACTCTTCTTCCCTGCCTTGGATGGGGTCGATGGCGCTGGGAGAGACGACGACGCTGCTGCACGAGGGGGGCCACGCGCTCCACTCCCTGCTGTCTAGGACAGAGTTCCAGCACCTCTCGGGCACGCGAGGGCCCTTGGATGTCGTGGAGCTCCCGTCGCACGTCGCGGAGAGGTGGGGGCGGCTGTCTGTCGGAGGGGGAGTCGGAGGTGGTGGAGGTGGTGGAGGTGCCGCGGCCGCCGCCGCCGCTCTGGCGACGAGGGGCAGGATTTCGAAGATCGACCTCGTCACCGCCGAGGCCGGTCGGAACGCCACGGGGGCCCTCGACTTCCTGGGACAGGTCACGGACGCGCTCGTGGACGCCGAGCTGCACAGGGGGGAGAAGAAGCGGGGAAAGAGGTTCAGCGCGGAGGCGGCGGCGAGGGACGCGGCCGAGCTCGTCGCGGTGCTCTCGCCCTTACCCCACCCGGAAACCCCACCCTTTCCGAACTCAGATTCCCGTCCTCCCAACCTTTCCTCCTTCAACCCGCACGCGAGGTTCGGCCACCTGGCTGGCTACGGAGGCGCTTATTATTCCTACGTGTACGCTGAGTGCGTGGCCGCGGACGTGTGCGCGCGCTCGGCCGGGAGGCGAGGAGGTGGAAGCGGAAGCGGAAGCGGAAGCGGAAGCGGAAGGGGAACTGGAGGGAGCGGAAGCTCTTTCGCCGCCGTTAACGCCGACGGCGACGAAAAAGAGACCGAGCTCACCCTCCGCGCGCTTCGGTCCGCCGGAGAGGCGCTGCGCGAGTCCCTGCTGCGGCACGGGTGCTCCGCGCCGCCGAGGGAGGCCGTGCGGGAGCTGCTGGCGCGCTCGAGCGGAGGAGAAACAGGAGGAGGCGGAGGGGAAGAAAAACAAGGAGCGAGGAAGAGGAAGGAGAAGGAGAAGGAAGACGGAGGAGGAGGGAGAAAGGGGTGGAGCCCAGATCCGAGGGCGCGGCTGGCAGAGGCCGGGGTCTTTGTAAAATGTTGAGATTTTTTTCGGATAAATGGGATCGGATTCTCGCGGGCGTGCGCGTGGAGGGCGCGCGCGGGTGTGTGTGTGTCTCGGGAAGGAGGTGGAGCGTGTGGAGAGGGCGAATCTTTTTTTCCCTTGGACCGTCCAAGGTGGGGAGGGAAGGAAAAAAAAAAAAAGCCTCGATGCTCACTACCTCGGCGGAAACAAGGCGAGAGGCTCGAAAGAAGAGAAGGTGCTCTTTCTCTTTCGTGCGCGGCCTCTTGCTGTTCTCCCCCCCCCCCCCCCCCCCCTCTCTTCCTGCTGCCCTGCTCTTTGGCAGGAGAGAGACCCTTCTCTTCGCCAGAGGCGCGGCCGTCAGAGGCTCATGGCGCAGGCCGTCGCTCGGCCAAGGCTCTTCGGAGCGGCCAAGGCGACGACGCCATCGGCGAGCACACGCCGAGCGCAGGTTGTTGGCGTCGTCGATCATCACCACCCCCGCCCCTCGCCTGCGGCCCGCTCCCGAGCCCTCCCGTCGCCCCACTCCGCGGCGCTGGAGCCGCCGCAGCAGCCCCGAGGCCGCCAGCAGCAGGAAAAGGGCAGCGGAGCTTACCGCGCGTCGCAATCGGCCGTCTCTGCGGCCTCTGCCTTTGAGCTCTCTACGAGCTCATCGCCGCCGGCGACAGCGGCGCAGAATCGGCAACGCCTCCGCCGCTCGCCCTCTCCGCCGCCCCCACGCTCCCCGCGCTCGCCCAGGCTCTCCTCGCCCGGACAGCACCACCAGCACCTGCCTGCCTGGCTCGGCTCGGCGGTCAGGAGAGCGGTGCTGTCGCTCGACGAGGCCCCTCTGCTGGTGGTGAAAGTCGACGCGGACAATGAGGAATCGTCGTGGACTTTTCCTTCAACCTCGACCTCAGCTTCCTCTTCGTCGCCGTCGCCCTTCTTCACCCACGCGCTCCCCCGCGCGGCGCTCTCCGCGCCAGCTCTCTGGCCTGCCATCGCGGCCACCGTCGTGGCCCCGGGGGGAAAGGAGCCAGAGGCACTGCTGCTGGTTCACAAGATAGAAGAGGAAGAGGAAGACGAGAGAGACAAAGTCAGCTCTTCTCCTTCTTCTTCTCCTCCTTCTCCCCACTGCCACTCTCACCACCACCTCCGCCTGCGCGACTTCGCGGCCCTGGAGCGCGGCGGCATCGCGACGGCCGAGCTCGCCGGGCGCGTCGGGGACTGCTGCCACGGGGAGGGAGGAGAAAGAGGAGAGAGAGAAGGGAACTTTGTCGACGGAGAGCTCAGAGCGCTGATCTCCCCTCGGAGCTCCCTCTCGCCCTCCCTCCACTCCGAGACTCACTGGAGCTCTTCGTCTTCTTCTTCTTCCTCCTCCTCTGCCTCCGACGTGGCCTTCTACGGCGTGGTCGTTCAAACAACAAAAACGGCGACAGAGAAGAAGAAGCAAGCTTTTTCTTCTCCTTCTTTCTCTTCTTCCTTTGACGACGAAGACAACTCCTCTTCTGCCTCGGGCTGCTTCGTCCTCAAGACGGTCCGGACCCGCCCTTCATCCCCGGGGGGCTGCTCGTGCATCTACTACTCGCTCACGCGGGTGGGGAGGGCCGGGGAGCCGCTGGCGGAGCAGCTGAAGAGGAGCTGGCTGGCGTGAAAAAGAGGGTTTTCTTTCATTTTTTCCGTTTTCCGAAGGAAAAAAAAACTCAAAAAAACAACAACACTGCTTCTCCCTTTCTGCTCTTTCTCTCTCCCTCAGCGAACTTTTTCTTTTCCGCGAGATTTAGAAATCCGGCTCTCTGAGTACATTACTTGAAAAAGAATGTAAAATAAGAAAACAATGAAAAACAAAACTACTAGCAAAGAAAGAGGAAGGGCGGGCGTTGCTCGTTTTTGCTTCTTTTTTAATTTTTCTTACACTTTTTGAACCCTCTCTCTCCTTTTTTGACCCTCCCCAAATCATCGTGCGCGCGCCGCATAATCACAAGAAGAAGAAAAGAAAGAAATCACTCCCCGCGCAGCACGGCCCTAACAGCCTCGACGAAAGCCCCCTTCTTCGCCCTCTCTCCGTTGAGCCTCCACGCTATCTCGCCCCTTCCTGCGTCCGTCAGCCACTGCTTGAGGGCAGCGACCGTCATCGTCGAGGGGTCGTCGCTGCCGCCGTCGCCGAGGGGAGGGAGGGAAGCTGAGGCGGGAGGTTGGGGAGGCGGAGGCGGAGGCGGAGGTGGAGAAGGGAAAGCGGCGGCGGCGGCGGCGGCGTTAGCGTTTGCGTTTGCTGCTGCTCCTGCCGCCGCTTCCAGCTCCGCCACGCGCCTCCTGCTCCCTTCCAGCTGCCCCGCCAGCCCCTGCGCCTCCTGCTCGGAGGCCCTCGCGCGGCGCTCCGCCTCGAGCCCGGCCCGGCGAAGCGCCTCGTTCTCCGCCGCCGCCGCGGATGCGGAGCCGGAAGCCGCAGCGGCCGTCGCCGCGGCAGCAGCGGCGGCATAGAGCTCCGACCGCAGCCTCGCCACCTCCGCTCCCAGCTCCGCCGCGCGGACCCTGGCCCCCTCCTCGGCCCTGGCCAGCGCCAAGCTAGTCTCCTGCAGCTGAGAACGGGTTCTCGAGAGCTCGGCTTCGAGCTCCTGGACCCTTTTGGCGAAATTCGAGCTCTCCGCCGTCGCCCCCGCGGCGGCCGCCTCCGCCGCGGCCGAGGCCCTCGCCGCCGCCCGCGTGGCGTCCCGGGCGGCCAGAGACCTCGCCGCGGCGGCGGCGGGCCCGGAGAGGAAGCTTGCCCACTGGGCAGCGGCAGAGAGGTCGGTCGCACGCAGCTCCCCGCCACCCAAGGAGGCGGCGAACGCCTCCTCGGCTCTCGAAACGGCTCCGGCGAGCCCCTCCAGCGTGGACTCGGGCCTCGCCACGAAGGCGGCGACCTCCGCCCCGGCGGCTGCGGCGGCCCTCGCTGCCACCGCGGAGCCCTCGGCCTCGGCGCGGGCGCGGAAGTCTGTAAAAGACCTCTCGGCGCGCTCCCTCCAGAGCCTCTCCCCGGCGGCTCGGACGCCCCCGTCGTCGCCATCCAGGGCGCGGGCCGCGTAGGCCCGCTCTCCCGCGAGCAGCGCCGCGGCGTGCGCGCGGTCGATGGCGGCGGTGGGAGGAGGTAAACACGAAGAAGAGGAAGTTCTTGCTCTCGAAATTTCAGTCTGAAAAGTCTCTCGGTAGGCCTTTTCGGCAGAGTCCGCCGCGGCCCGGCACTCGGCCTCGGCGACGCCGCGCCACGCCGACGCGATCGAAGGGACAGCCCCGCCGTTGATTGCCGTCACATAAGCCTGCGCCAGCGCCGCGAGCGCTGGCCCCGTGACGAGCGACCTCCCCAGCCTTTTTGGAGCCGCGAGCGAGAGCACCCGCTGCGTCAGCTCTTTCATCCCTTGCCTGAACTCCGGGCGCAGCGCCGATTCGGGCAGCGAATCGAGCCGCTGCAGGTCGCGCTCGTCGGCGACGGGGCGCACGAGGGCCGCGGCGCCCCTGCGAGGGAAGAGGCGCTTGATGGCAGCCCTGACCTCGTTCTTGGAAAACGCGTCGGAATCGGCGTTGTTCTTGCTTTTGTCCTTGCTCGCTCCTTCCGGCGTCGGCGCCAGACACTGCTCCAAATAGTCGTCGGCGGTGATCCCCCGCCCCTGGTCGTCGGCGAGCTGCAGGTAAAAGTCGCGGAGCAGCCAGAGGAAGGCCGGCGTGAACTCGGAGAGCTCGGCGTCTGAGCTGGAGACGTTTCCTCCTTCCTTTCCACCACCATTTCCACCTCCACCTCCTCCGCGCCCCCCTTCGTCGGCCCTCACCCTGATCCTCCTCGTCAGCGCCGCCACCAGCGACAGCCTGTCCAGCGCGGCCTCGTCGATGGGCCCCACTTGGTTCAAAACGAGCAGAGAAGAGAGCAGGAGAGCCAAGGAGAAGATCTGCGCGGAGTAGCTCGCGGTCTGGTCCGTCGCGTCGATCCCTTCCGTGTCTAAAAGCAGCAAGTGGTGTTTTCCACCGTCCGCTGAGCGCACCTCGATGGGGCTGCCCCAGATCCAGAGGCCCTTGGTGGTCGGGCGGGTGGTGGGGCCCACCTCGAAGCCGGAAGAAGTCGAGGTTTTGCTCCCTGCGTTGGCGGCTCGCAGCAGGCCGTTGAGCAGCGAGCTCTTCCCCTGCCTCGCCCTTCCCGCCACCGCAGCGACCGCCACGGGCCCGCGGATGGAGCGCAGCACGGCGAGGGCCTCCTCCCCGAGCTCGAAGCCCGAGCCGTCGGCGGAGACGCGGACGAGCTGGAGCGGGACGGCGGCGGTTGAGGTTGAAGAAGGGGAAGGTGAGGAGAAGGTCGCCGCCGCTGGAGGAGGGATCGACGATGGTGCATTCGCGGCTCCCGTTCCGCCTCCCGTTCCGCGCCCGAAGAACCACCCGCTCATCGCTGGTGGAGGAGGCCGGGAGAGAGCGAGAGGACGACGCTGGCGACGTTCGCTTGCCCGAGAAACGAGTGGGAGGGGAGAGCTCTCTCGGGAGAGGCGCGCCGGAAAGGTCTCTCGAGCTCGATGCGAGTGAAAAAGTGAAAAAAGGGAAGCGAAAACGGAAAGAAAAAACGGCTTTCTTTTTTCGTCCGCTGTCTCTTTCCTTACTTTCTCTCTCTCTCTCTCTCTCTAGTGTTTTACAGTTCGTCCCTCTCGCCGCCGGCCCTCGCCACCCCGCCGCGCAGGCCGTCGAGCAGCCTCACCAGCCTCTCCGTGGCTTCGAGCGCGTGCCTCAAATCGATTTCCTCATCGCCATCGTCATCTTTTTCTCCTTCTTCTTTTTCTTTTTCTTTTTCTTTCTCCTCTCTCCTTTGCCTAAGCCGCTCCGCGCGCGCCCTCGCCGCCGCCTCAACCTCCGCCGGGAAAGCAGGAGGAGAAGAAGAGGACGAAGAGGAGCTCGGCAGGGGCCCGCTCGCCCTCCGCGACGCCAGCGCGGCTAGCGCGTCCACGGCGGCGGCGGCAAGGTCCTCGTCGTCGTCTCGGTCCGAAAGCATCCGTGCCAGCGACGAGGAGAGGGCGTCGTCGACGGAAAGCGCGTTGCTCGAGGGAGAAGCCGAGGCCGAAGAAGAAGCCCTTTGCTGCCTCACTAGGTCCCCGAGAAGCGCCGTGGCCCGCAGCACCAGCCGCAGCCTCGCCGTTTCAAGAGCAGCCGTGCCCCCTCCTCCTCCTCCTCCTCCGAGTCTCAGAGAGCTTGGGAGGAAAGACAGGAGGCGAAAGAGGAGAGGAGAAGAAGGAGAAGGGGAAGAAGCTTGCCCGCTTCTCCCTCCTCCTCTTACTCTTCCTCCTTCTTTCACGATCGAGGCAGCAAGGCCCGCGGCGTCGACCCTCTCGCAGGGCTCCCCGGCAGCGGGATCGGACCCCAGACACAGGGCACTCAGGGCGGAGAGAGCCCTCTGCGCTCTCCTCGCGGCGGCCAGAGCAGCGGAAGCGGAAGCAGAGGAAGAAGAAGAAGAAGCGAGAGAAGAAGAGGAGCCCGAAGAAGAAGAAGAAAGCGCTTCCCTGCTGTCGGAGGCCGCGGAGGCGGCGAGCACCGCGGCGGCCCTCGGGCTCGCCGCTGCCAGCGCCCGCTGCGCGGGAGGGTTGTTCCTGCAGGCTATGGAGAGGGCGACGGCGGCGGCGGCCCGCTCCTCCCGCGAGGAGGTAGGGGAGGACAGAGAGTTGGTCAGAGCGAGCGCGGCCGCCGTCGGCGGCGGCGGCGGCACTTCTCCGAGCTCTTCTTCCTCGTTCTCGTTTTCGCTCTCGCTCTTCTTCTTCTTCTTCTTCTTCTTATCTCCGACCCTGAACGCCGCCACCAGCGCGTCCGCCCCCCGGGAGGACCCGGAGAGCTCCGCCACCTCCTCCCAGGCCCTCACGCGGTCCGAAGGGCGCAGAGAGGAATCCCCTGCCCTTCCGAGGGCAGAGGCCAGAGTCGGCCCGAGCGAGGGGCCCCCCCGATCTTCTCCTCCGCCAGAGAGCGCCTCGTCGAGCTCCGCGGCCCTCTCCTTGAGCCTCAAAAGGCGCTCCGCCTCGTCCTCGGGGCTTCCCGTCGATGCGAGCTGCGCGGCGCCCTCCTCAGCGAGCCTCGAGGGGTCCGAGTGGCGGATAGCCCAGCCGAACAGCGAGCCGAGCCGTTGCGGCGGCGGCGCTCCTCCTCCGCCTCCTCCTGCTCCTGCACCTGCTCCTGCACCTGCTCCTGCTCCTGCACCTGCTCCTGCTCCTGCACCTGCTCCTGCACCTGCTCCTGCTGCTGCGCTCAGCGTCACGACTGGCGCGTCTTCTTCTTCTGCGCCTGCTGTAAGGCAAAACAGGGCGCTGGAGGAGCACAGAAGGAGCAAGAGGAGGAACAGGAAGGTCCGGGTCGAGGAGGAGAAAGGCAGCAGCCTTGCAGCAGCAGCACGGCGACGACGAACCATCGAGCCTCTCTTTTTCCCCTCCCTCAATTGTCTCTTTTTCCCTCCCTTCTCCGATCAATCGGCGCTCGCAATTGTAAAGAGGGAGACGACGAGCTTTTTCTGATGAGGTGCGTTCAGAAGAATGCGATGGGAAAGCTCTGGAAGGCAGTGAGCGCGGGCGACCACTGGAGGAACTGATTGAAGCGAGAGAGAGTGATCGATCGGAAACACAAAATCTTTTCGACGAAGGAGAGCAAGCCAATGCCGAACGTGTTCGATGGCTCCTCTCTCCGCTCCCCTCTATAGCATCTCTTCCTTTCTCCTTCTCTCTTGACCCTCCTCTCAGACGTAAAAGCGCGAGAGAAGAAGCCGGCAGTGGGGTCTCTGCGCTGATCCGAGGACGCATTCGGCGAGGAGGCGCGAGCGAAAGAGAGACGAGATGGCTGGCGACGACGAGCGACCTCCTCAACCTCAACCTCGCGTCTCGCTCCCTTCGGCGCCGCGGCCCCGCGCCCCCAACCTTTCCACGGGCACGGGCGTCTTCAGCCCGAAGAACGATGGAAGGAACGGCGGCGGTCAACAGCAGCAGCAGCAGCAGATAAGGCAGCCCTCTTTCGCTGCTGCTGCTCCTCCTCCGCCTCCTCCTCGACCTCCTCCGCCGCTGCCGCCGCAACAACAGCAACAACAGCAACCCCGCTCTCTCGCACGGCCCCCACCTCCCTCTTCCATCCCCATAGCGTCCCTGCCGACGCTCCTGGCCACGCACCCGGGCTCCATCATCGTTTCCAAGCGCCAAGAGGGCAATCCGTTGCTGAAATTTATGACGAATGTTCGGTGGGTCTGGGGCAGCGAGTCTCTCTCTGCGGATTACTTCCTGGGGCCCGACGCCGCGGCGCTGTACCTCTCGCTGCGGTTCCACCTGCTGAAGCCGCAGTACGTGCACGCGAGGATGGCGGCGCTGGCTGCTGCGGCGTCAGTTGGTGGAAGCGGTGGAGGGAGCGGAGGAGGAAGCGGAAGCGGAAGCGGAATGAATTCTTCCTCTTCTTCCGGCGCAAACGCAAACGCTTCTTCCGGCGGAGGAGGAGAAGGCTCCAATTCCGGCGGCGGCCCGCGACTCAAGATCCTTCTGACGCTCGTGGACGTCGACGACGCCGAGCCGGCCCTCGCCGACGTCAACGTCGCGGCCCTGCGGCGCGGCTTCGTGCTGATCTGCGCGTTCTCTGCCCCGGAAGCTGCCCGATACTTAGAACTGTTCCGAGCATTTGAGTCGAAACCTGCCGACGTGATCCGCGGCCGCGCAGGAGAAGATTACTTGTCTAGGCTGAACGCCGCCTTAACCAGCGTCCGCGGAGTGAACAAGACGGACGTGCTGGCGCTCGGGGCTGCTTTTGGGACCGCGGCGGGGATCCTCTCTGCTCCCGGGAGGGCGCTGGCGGCGGTTCCCGGAGTCGGCCCGACCAAGGCCCGCAGGCTGGCTGCGGCATTCCACGAGCCCTTTTTCAAAACCTACAACGGTTCTTCTTCTACGGCGAATGCGATTGCGACGGCGACGAGGGGGCCCAAGCAGAGCACGCAGGCTCGGCTGGTGGTCGGCGGAGGCGGCGGGGGCGGGAGTGGGGCTCCTTCCCTCCGCGTCGCTCCTCCTTCGTCGTCGTCGCTGCCGCCTCCGGAGAAGGAAGGAGGAGGAGGAGGAGGAGGAGACGAGGGAGAGCCCCGCGACGAGGACGAGGAGGAAGAAGACGAGTTCTTCGCCGCCGTCCCCGCGGTGGGCACGCTGGAGGCCGAGGTCCAGGAGATCATGGATGATGACGACGCCGACGAAATGGAGGAAGAAGACGGCGTCGGCATCGTCGAGTGAAGAAGGAAAAAAAAAGGTTAAAAAGTTTTTGTTTTCGTTTTTTTGAATTGCACTGTTTTTCTCTTTTTCTCTTTTTCAGACCTCGCACTATCTGTTTTCTTTTTTTCTGTTTTATATATATGTCAGCGCTCTTTGTGTAAAATAGCCTTTTCTCTCGATAGAAAAAGAAAGAGAGAATAAAAATAGAGAGAGAGAGAGAAAAAGGTTTCAAAGAAAAAGATGGTCGAGAAGAGCTCTCTCTTCTGCTCCTTTCTTCCTTTCTTTCTCTTCTCCTTCTCTCCTTCATCTCACCTCCTCACACCTTACCTCACCGCCCCAGGCCCCCCAGCCCGAAGCCCCCCCCGTACCCGCACCCCCCCATGAACCCGCACCCATAGGCGTCGATAGGCTGGGGGCCGTCGATCCGGTTCCAGATCGAGGACTGATAAGAGGAGCGCGGGGCAGCCGGAGGCGGCGGAGGAGGGGGCGGAGCTTGGACGACGACGACGGTCGGCGGAGGCGGCGGAGGAGCTGCAGCCGTCGCAGGCTCCTCCAGATAATAATCGTCGATGAACAGCTGCACGTTGTCCCAGGTAAGCTTCTTGCTCGGGACGGCTTCCAACAGGTGCGTCTTGAGAGGGGCCCCTTCCCCTTCGCCCTCTTTCCTCTCTCCGGCGCGCAAGTAGTTTCTGGCGATGTCGCTCGAGACTTTTTTGTCGTCATTTTTAGCCTTTTTCTTCCCGTCTCCGTCCTCTCCTTCTTCTGTCTCGCTACTCCCGGCGGCGGGCTTGATGATCTCTGCCTGGAACGAGATCACCCCTTTCGAATCGATCGAAGGGTTCCTGAGAGTCACCACGGCGGCTTCGTCGTCCTCTTCCTTTTTGTTGTTCTTGTTCGACGGGCCGCCAGGGCCCATGCCCAGAACAACGGCGTTGGGCTCCCCGAGCCAGGGCCCCGTGCCGTTGCTCCCAGAGAAGGCCTTGGACAGGAAGAGGTCGGCATCGAGGGCTCCCGCGGCGCGGGAGGGCTTGTCAGCAAACCAGATCACTGTGAGAGAGAAAGATTTTTTTTTTTAGAGAGGGAAACAAAGAGGTGAGCTTTTCTGCTTCCTTTTTTTTCTCGCCTTTCTGTCTGTCTCTTTAGAGAAGAAGACAAAGAGAGAGAAGAGCGTGCTTGTCTCTCTCTTACCGTGCGGGTTGGCGTCGACGAGCTTGAGGATCACGGAGTCGTTGCGCTGTTGAGAGAGAGAGTTGTTGTCGTTGAGAGAGAGAGAGGTGGTGAGGGTCAAGAGGTCAAGGTCGTTGAGTTGAGCATTCGATCCCATCGATTGCTCTCTCTCTCTCTTTCTCTTCTCTTTCCTTCCCAACCCAATGGCCTCTCCTGACCCCCCACTTCCGATCCGTCTGCACCCACCTTCGGATCCGCAGACAGCTCGGCCTTCCTGGCCGTGATCGTGAACAGGAAAGAGGCGTTATTCGGGGCGCCGGAGCCCAGGGCCGAAGAGGCGGAAGGCATCGGCGGCGACGGGGCTTTCTCGGCAGCTGCAGGTGCCGCGGCAGCGGCTTCCCTGTCCTCTCGCGGGCCCGCCGACACGCCGGGCGACGAGCGGAGCGAGAGGAGGGCCAGCGCCAGCACGAAGGGCGCGATTGCCCGCAGGGGGCGCAGGAGCGGAGGCATTGAGCGGGCGGGCGCGCGGCTTCAATGCTCTCTTGAACAGAAGGAAGATTCCGAATTTCTGAACGTCTGAAAAGCCGCGACCCCTTTCGTCAAAATTCGTTTGTCGTCGAAAAAAAAAAAAAAAAAA
>Ga0210003_1000894_pt1 | contig 26669 bp, 21 predicted proteins | sample LantaG_FD_182804 | JGI IMG/M metagenome (GOLD analysis project Ga0210003, IMG submission 182804) | Deep subsurface microbial communities from Baltic Sea to uncover new lineages of life (NeLLi) - Landsort_02402 metaG (SPAdes) (version 2) | ecosystem: Environmental > Aquatic > Marine > Oceanic >... | reverse complement strand
CTGTTTGAGCAGTGGATGCCGCCGCCATGGTTTTCGGCCGAATTCCAGCTAATCGTGCAGTTAGTCAGCGTCACGCTGCCGTAGTCACTGTAGACGCCGCCGCCATACTCGTTGGCCGAATTTCCGCTGATCGTGCAGTTAGTCAGCGTCGGGCTGCCTGCAACGCCGCCGCCGTAGCCTTCGGTCGAATTCCCACTGATCGTGCAGTTAATCAGCACTTGACCGCTGCCGCCGAAGTAGCCGCCGCCCTTGACAAGGCCGCCGGTTGCCGAGTTCCCGCTGATCGTGCAGCCAGTCAGCATCAGGCTGCTGTCGCCGCTGCAGTAGACGCCACCGCCTCGGGCAGTGCTGCCGGTTGCCGAGTTCCTGTCGATCGCGCAGTTCGTCAGCGTTGGGCTGCTGTCGACGCAGTAGACGCCGCCGCCAGAGTAAGCGCTGCCGTTTGTGATTGTCAGGCCCTCAACAACCGACTCCGGCCCCTCACCGCTGCCGAAGTAGAAACCGCGGCCGTCGGCTTCGCAGTCGATGATCACGCAGGCCGGATCGCCGGTTGTGCTGCGGACCGTGATCGCCTTGCCGTCGAAGTCCAGGTTCTTGTTGCCCAGGCCGGTGTAGGTGCCGCAGGCGATTTCGACCGTGTCGCCGTCGGTCGCCGCGTCGATTGCCGCCTGGATGGTTGCCTTGGGGCCGTCGGGGGCGACGCAGTCGGGGCTTATGCCGGTCCATGTGTCGTCGCCGCAATCGGTGTTGACATAGATCGTGTCCGCCGCCGTGGTCAGCGCGCAGGCCATGACCACCAGCCCCGCCAAGAATGCTCGAGTTCTGAACACTTCGTTCCCCTTGCTGAACTGCCTCACACATGCCAAGCGGGGTCTTTACCTCGACGCCGAGGACGCTCCCCGAACGCCTGGAACCAGTGTAGCGGGTATGAGGGTGCCGGTTCAACGCCAAAGACGGGGATTTCGTTCGTCTGACCGGTTACAAACCGGTCCCACACGTTGGGCAGGCCGAGTTGACTCGCACCTGGGGTGGCAATAGCCTAAACTGTGTATTGGTACGCGGTTGATCGTGAACTGGGGCCCGAGGCCGGCGCATATATGAAACGGCAACGACTGGCGGAAACGGTGCGGCACTACGCGTGCCAGCCCCCCGAGACGCTGACCGGGCTTCTGGCCGAGCGGATCGCCGACGACCCGCGCTGCCCGATCACACGCTATCTGCTAGGCTGCCAGTGCTTCGATCGCGGCAACTCAGCCATCGGCGTCCGGCATATGATGGTCGCACACCACGCCGAGCCGCAGCTCAAGTCAGCCGCCCTATTGGCATTCGCGGGGCTGAACTGGGTCGGCCGGCGCGGGGAGGCACTGCTACCCGTGCTGCTGGAAACATGGGAGGAGTTTCGCCGGCCGGAGTTCGACCGTCTGCCGCGTGAACGCCTGCTATTGGACAGCTTCGCCGAAGCCGATCCGGGGCTGGCCAACGTGGCGCCACTGGCCCGGCGGTTGTGGCGACTGCCAATCCAGACGTTGCGGGCCCAGATTCGCGAGGCGGTCGTGTCGCGTGACGCCGGCCTGTACCCACTGTTGACGAGTCCCGCGTAGTCCCGTCGAATCGGGATCAGGAGTAACCACGCGCCATGGTGCTGTCGGTCGTTATGCCGGTCTACAACGAGCAGAACACGCTGCTGGAGATCATCCAGCGCGTGCTGGAAGCTCCGATCAACCTAGACCTCGAAATCGTGCTGGTGGACGACGCCTCGACGGACGGTACGCGCGAGTTGTACCCACAACTGGCATCCAAGTTCCCCGGCGCCAATATCCAACTCTTCGAACAGCCCATCAACCGCGGCAAGGGCGCCGCTATTCGCGTGGGGTTCACCAAGGCACGCGGCGACATCATCGTCGTGCAGGACGCCGACCTCGAATACAGCCCAGGCGACTATCCCAAACTGCTCAAGCCAATCCTCGACGGTCGGGCCGATGTCGTCTACGGCTCGCGGTTCATCGGCGGCGCCGAGCATCGCGTGTTGTACTTCTGGCACTCGGTTGGGAACCGGTTCCTCACGCTGATGTCGAACATGACGACCAACCTCAATCTGACCGACATGGAAACCTGCTACAAGACCTTCCGAGCGGAGGCCATCAAGAGCCTGAACCTCAAGTCCGATCGCTTCGGCATCGAGCCCGAGATCACCGCCAAGGTCGCACGCGGCGGCTGGCGCGTATACGAGGTCGGCATCAGCTACTCCGGGCGATCCTACCAAGAGGGTAAGAAGATCACCTGGCGCGACGGGCTCAAGGCCTTCTACAGTATCATTCGCTATGCACTTGCTGATTGAGTCCAGCTCGGCGGTCTGTCGGCCCCCGGGCAGCGTTCCACGAGTCACGGGCCATGGTTGATCCACCTGTTGCCACAACAGTTGTTGTCCCCACCTACAACGAGCGTGACAACCTCGCACCGCTCGCCGAGCGCGTCTTCAATGTGCTTGATCCGGACCGCAATGAGCTACTCATCGTAGACGACAACTCGCCGGATGACACCGGCGGCGTGGCTGAGCAGTTGTCACAGACCTACCCGATCCGCTGCCTCGTCCGGCTCAGAGAGCGTGGCTTGGCGACGGCGGTGATCGCCGGGCTGCGCGCCGCCCAGGGCAACCATGTTGTCGTGATGGACGCCGACTTGTCCCACCCGCCCGAGAGCATCCCGGACTTGCTGGCCGCGCTGCGCAACCCAAGCGTACAGATGGCCGTCGGCAGTCGCTTCGTCGCCGGCGGCCAGGTCGATCTGGGTTGGCCGCTGCATCGCCGGCTGAATAGCCTGGTCGCGCGTCTTATGGCCTGGCCGCTAACACCCGTGAAAGACATGATGTCGGGCTTTTTCTGTGTCAGGCGTGAGGATCTGCGGCTCGATCGGCTGCGGCCGGTGGGCTACAAGATCGCGCTCGAACTCATTGTGCGTCACGGCTGGAAGAACGTCGTCGAGGTGCCGATCAGCTTTGCGGACCGGGCCGCGGGCACCACCAAGCTCAACGCCGCCGAGCAACTGCGTTACCTCCGGCACCTGACTCGGCTGTACGCCCACCTGTTGTTCGGGAATCGGGCGGACCGATCATGAACGATGCCCCGGACCAGGGTCGCGTTTCAGGCCGGCGGGGCTGGCTGCTGCTGGCCATCGCGGGTGGGGTCTACGCGCTCGTGATCCTGGTGGTCGTCGTCAACCGTGCGGAGAGTTCGAGCGACTTCCGCGATTTCTGGGAGAACGCCGTCCACTTCCGAGAGACAGGTGTTATCTCGGCGGAACTGGGCGTGCACAATTACCTGCCGTTCTTCACGATCTTCATGTTGCCATGGGGTTTCATGCCCTTACAGGTGGCGATTGCGGCCTTCACGTTGTTGTCGCTGGCACTGTTTGCGGTCTCCGTTGTGCTGGTCAACGACTTGCTCGACGACGGTCCGGTGCAGCGGCCGCGCGGCGCGCTGCTAGTGACGCTGGGGTTGATCCTGGCGTACGTTCATTCCTGCGCGGTGCTGGGCAACGTCGGGTTGCTGCTGGTGTTCCTGATCGTCGCCGGCTGGTTCCTGGTCGAGCGCGGGCGCGAGTGGGAGGCCGGAGCAGCAATCGGGTTGGCGGCTCTGATCAAGCTCCTGCCGATCGTTTTGCTGCTGTTCTTCCTGTTCAAGCGACGTTGGCGAGTGCTGGGCGGGGCGGTGACCACCACGGTCGTACTCGGCATCGGCCTGCCACTGGCCACGCTCGGCTACCAGGAGACGGTCGCGCAGCACAAGGCGTTCTACGAGCGTGCCGTTAGCGGCCACTCCGCTATTAAGACCATCACCGCCGACCGGCCTACCAAGGCGAACTTCAGCAACAACGCCGTTCCCATGGTTCTGCGGCGATTGCTGTCCCCCATCGACGGCGGCAAGACGAGCAGCCGCCCGCTGCATGTGAACTTCGCCGAACTGCCACGCGGCGTAATCCTGGCGATCTACGTAGCCCTGATGGCAGGATTCGTCGGCCTGACTTGCTTGGCGACCATCCGCAGCCCCTGCTGTTGGCCGCCGGAGAGCGTTAATGCTGGGCGCGTGTTGCGTGCCCAGTTCGGCTTGTGGTGCTGCGTAATGTTGCTGGCGGCGCCGCTGGTATGGACGCACTATCTACCACTCGCATTCTGGCCCCTGGCGCTGGTTGCCGACGATGTCTTTCGCACCCAACGTGGCGGCGGATCGCTTCGCAAGACTTCGGCAACAGTGCTCATTCTGTGGCTGGTCTGCGTGGGTCTGCTGGCCTGGCCGGCCGGCCGGGCGGCGGGGGCGCAGATGGCCGGTGTGGTGTGTTTATGGGCCGGGCTTCTGATTCTGGTGCTGCACAGACCACACCCGCGCCCGCACGCCCCATAATATCTCCCTTTCATCAAACATCGGCCACTTTTCACAAATCGCGAGCGGAAATCGCATGTTATTTGTGTTTTCTCTGCATGATTATCGGTAAACGGCCGATAGCCACGACAGAGAGCGAGAGGTTGGCGGTGTATGGACTGATGCCGAGGGACCGGCTGATGCTGCATCGTCTTACTGAGCACGAGAGCCAACAGGATGGCCAACCGACGGCGCCACCGGCAAACGGAGGCAGCCACGAGAAGGCTAGGTAGTAGATATGAATGAGACCGGAGCAATCAACAACCGTTTGACTGGCCTGCCGACCCCCATCGAGCGCGAAGCGAACGAAGCCGCACGCCGCAACACTACGGCCAAGGCCGGAGCCGCGTCGAAACAAACTGACAGCGTCGAACTGTCGGAGGCGGCCATCAAGTACGACCCCAAGGCCGCGACGGAGCGGCATATTGCCGGCATCCGCAGCCAAATCGCCTCCGGCACGTACCTGACGCCCGAGAAGCTGGACATCGTTGCCGAAGGCTTGATGAAGGACATCGCCAAGCTGTAGGCATCGTTGGCCTTCACACCAACCTGGGGGGCATGTGGGGGCAGCGCCCCCACCCAATTCCCACTTTGATACCGCAATAACCGCAACAATCGCTGGAATCACCACAATGCAAACCAGCGATGTTTGGAAGCCAACCGGCGGGAGCCGCGCTGACGTTCAAGCCGCGCCCGACGAGGCGACGATAGCGCTGACGTAGCTCTGCCTGACGGGCCGGTTGCGCGCCCATCGCTTGCAAGGCTGCTCTGGACGGAGTGCCGAACATGTCGAACGCTGTCAGAATCGCCACCTTGATCAGCCTGTGCCTGGCCGGTGCTTTGCCGGCGACGAGCCAGTGCGATATTCACGAGTTCCTCGACTTGGTTCCGGATGATTGCCGGGAAGACGATCGGGTTGGCTTCGCGGTCGCCATTAACGGCGACCTGGCAATCGTCGGGTCGGTCTGGGACGACGACACCGGGAACGATTCCGGCGCGGCCTATATCTTCCGACTGGACGCTTCAGGGTGGGTCCAGGAAAGCAAGCTGGTGGCCTCTGACGGGACCGGCGGAGAAGAATTCGGAAACGCGGTCGCCATTGCGGGCAACATCGCGATCGTTAGTGCTCACCACGACGACGATCCGGCGATCGACTCGGGGGCCGCGTACGTCTTCCGCTTCAACGGCATTCGATGGGTTGAAGAACAGAAGCTAGTGGCCGCGGATGGCGCTGCTGGCGACGGTTTTGGCTGTTCAGTGTCACTCTCGGGCGACATGGTGGCTGTCGGTGCGCACCTCGCGGACAGCAATGGCACCGATGCCGGTGCGGCGTATATGTTTCGTTACTCTGGGGGCAGTTGGCTGTTTGAAGAACGCCTACTGCCGGACGACCTGTCGGCGGGCGACAGCTTCGGGTACTCCGTATGCATCTCCGGGAACATCGTGGTCTGCGGCGCGCGTCGTGCCGATGCCGCGGCGCTCGACTGCGGGGCGGCATACGTGTTCCGCTATGGTGGCGCGACCTGGGTGCGGGAAGAGAAGCTGCTGGCCGACGACGGGGCAGCCAGCGACTGGTTTGGACATTCCGTCGCGACGGACGGAACGACCGCAGTCATCGGCGCCCATTATCACGACCACAATGGTGTCAACTCCGGAGCGGCGTATGTGTTTCGACACGGCGCTGGTGGCTGGGAGTCGGCTGGCAAATTGCTGGCCGACGACGGGGCGCCGGTCGATGAGTTCGGTCAATCCGTGGCTATCTCAGGCGACGAAATACTGATCGGCGCCCACCAAGACAACGGACCGTTTCACGAACAACGCGGGGCGGCCTATCTCTACACGCGCGACGTAGACTCCTGGACGCAACGAGCCAAGCTGACGGCCTCGGGCGGTGCGGGCGATCTTTTCGGCTATGCGCTCGGAATCTCGGACGGCCGGGCAATCATCGGGGCGCCGTTGCGCGATGCGCACGGTCTCAATTCCGGCGTGGCCTACGTTTTTCACGCACTATCCGACTGCAACGCGAACAACTCGCCCGACATCTGCGACATCGACGGACAGGTCAGCCAGGACTGCAACGCCAACCAAACGCCGGACGAGTGTGACATCGATGACGGTACATCGAGCGACGTCAACATCAACGGTGTGCCGGACGAGTGCGAGGATTGCAACGGCAACGGCGTGGTGGACGATTTTGACATCGCGGCCGGCACGAGCGCCGACTGCAACATGAACGGGCTGCCGGACGAATGTGACATCGCCGATGCGTACAGCCCGGACGTGAACACGAACGGCGTTCCAGATGAGTGCGAGGTGCCGACATCGACGATCTCGGGCGAGATTCGGACGGCGGCGGGCGTCGCAGTTGCTGGAGTGGAGCTGGTCGGATTCCCAGACGAGCAGAACGTGGCTAGCGGCGCCCTCGGCCAATTCAGCGGGACCGTGCCCTGGGGCTGGTCGGGCACGATCGAACCGGCCGCGGCTGGATACAGCTTCCTGCCGCAATCACGCGTCTACAGCAACGTGCTGGCGGACCAGGTCAACCAGGATTTCGAGGGTACTCTAGCGACATTCGTCGTCGCGGGCTTCGTGCGCGACACGGATGGCGTAGGACTGTCGAACGTTGAGCTGGACGGCTTGCCCGGTGCGCCAGTTAGTGATGCACAAGGCTACTACGAGACGACGGTTGACTATGGCTGGTCGGGCACGGTCGCGCCCACAATGAACACCTACGTCTTCATCCCTGCCACACGCGACTATGCGGCCGTAGCCGCCGACCACATAAACCAGGACTACATCGGCACACAGCATGGCACACACGCGATCGCGGGCTTTGTGCGAACGAGTGCCGGAGAAGGTATCGGCGACGTGATACTGGCGGGGTTGCCGGATGAGCCGCTCACGGACGCAGACGGTTACTACACTACGATGGTGTATCATGGCTGGTCTGGCACCGTGACGCCGACCTTGGCCGGCCACACATTCGTGCCGGCTGAACGGCCATATGTGGACGTCGTGACAGACCAGGTTAACCAGGACTACTCAGCCATTCCGCCGGGCGATCCCCCAACGATCACCCAGCACCCGACATCGGACACAATCTGCGCGGGGCAAACGCACTGGTTGTGCGTGAGCGCCACCGGCGCGGAACTGCAATACCAATGGCAGTACAGCGAAAGCGGCGAGTGGTTCGATCTCAATGGTGCTCAGGCGCCCTGCGTCGAGGTCGATGTGGCGGGGACGTACCGCTGCGACGTGTGGAACGCCAATGGAGCCAGTTACAGCCAGTCGGCGGCTCTGACGGTCAACCAATTCGCGGTCTGGTACCGTGACGCTGACAATGATGGATGGGGAGCGGACGAGCTTACACGCGTAGCATGCGAACAGCCGGGGGGCTACGTGGATCGCGGCAACGATTGCGACGACAGCGACTGGAACACACACCCGGGTGCCGCCGAAGTCCTGGATGACGACATCGACAACAACTGTGACGGCGTGTGGGCAGTGACGCCGCCGCCATCCGGTGGTGGTGGAGGCGCCGACCCACCCAATCCACCCGCCACGGCCGAACAGGCAGACCCGGCGGACAATCCTGACACAACCGAGCAAGCGGGTTCGGACCTGCCCACGAGTTGGTCACCGGACGGCGCGGATGACAGCCCTGGCGAAGATTTCGCCGAAGCCGAGGATGAAACCGAGCTATCTTCCCAGACAATCCCGCCGGAAGTTGCTCCGATGGGTTGTGGTGCCGGTGCGTGCGGCGCGGGAGTCGTAAGCTGGCTGCCGATGACACTGTTGGGAATATGCGGGCTGAAACTGCGCCGGCGCGTCCGGACCTGATGCCACACGGGGGGTGATGCCGGATGCGTAATCGCCGCTACAATGGCCGGCGTTATGCAACCTGCAAGCGAATCCAACGCGAACTCGGAGCAGCGCGGCGAACTCGAGCTTGTCCGGCGTCTGAGCAAGACGCTCGGGTGGCCCGGCGAGTCGAGCGAGGCACACGTCGCATTCGGGGACGATATGTGCCAACTCACGCCCGACGACAACACCCTGCTAGGCACGGTTGACATGCTGATGGACGGCGTGGACTTCGACTCACGCAAGCACTCGTGGGAGGCGATCGGCCGCAAGGCCATGGCGGTCAACCTCAGCGACTGTGCCGCAATGGCCGCCGTGCCTGTGTCGGCGTTGTGCGCGGTGGCACTGAACGCCAACCTCACGATGGACGCTGCTCTGGAATTGCACCGTGGGGCGCACGAATTCGGGCTGCGTTACGGCTGTCCGATCGTGGGGGGCGACACCAACAGTTGGCCTGCTCCGACCACGATCAGCATCTCGGTCACGGCCCGTGTCGCACCCGCTACGACTCCGGTGAGACGAGACGGGGCTCGTGCCGGCGACCGCATCTTCGTGACCGGTCCCGGCGGTGGTTCCATCCTCGGACGCCACATGACCTTCGAGCCGCGGGTAGAGCTCGCGCTCGACATACGCCGCCAATTGCGGCCCCACGCGATGATCGACATCAGCGATGGGTTGGCCCTTGATTTGGGACGCGTGCTGGAGGCTTCGGATTGCGGCGCAGTGCTCGACGAATCAGCCCTGGAGGCCGTTATCCACCCCGATGCACGCCTGCTGGCCAAACGCGACGGGCGTTCACCTCGCGAACATCTGCTGCACGACGGGGAGGATTTTGAGCTGATCGTCGTCTTGCCCGACGAGGTGCCGGACCAGGATTGGCAGCGGCTGGGGCTGCTGCCGATCGGAAGGATCGCCTCGGAAACAGGCCTGTTTCTGGAGCAGGCCGACGGTCAACGGGAGACAATACCGATACGCGGCTGGGAGCACTTCAAGTGAGCCGCGTGTGTGTATATGACTCGCGAGGTGCGGCCCAGACGCTGGCCCTGGGGCTGGCCCTGGGGTCGGAATTGCGTGGGGGAGATTTTCTGGCCCTGAGCGGACCTTTGGGAGCCGGTAAGACACAATTGGTAAAGGGGTTAGCTCTCGGGCTCGGCGTGCCGGAGGACGAGCCTGTCACCAGCCCGACCTATGTGCTTATTCGCGAGTATGCCGGGCGCGTAACACTATACCATGTAGATGCTTATCGCCTGTCTGGCACAAGCGAACTGCTGGATTTGGGGCTGGAGGAGATCGCGGCCGAACCAGACGCGGTAGTTGTTGTGGAGTGGGCCGATCGTGTGCCGGGAGCGATTCCGGCGGATGCCGTCCTCATCGAATTGGAGCATACGGGGGTTGATGACCGCAGGCTGACGATCAAATGCGCGAAGCCCGAGCGAGCGAACGCCTTGCGGCACCGAATCACAAGCTTGGAAGCGTGATGCTGGCAAAACGGTTGACAGGGACCGGTTTTGGCCCGACACTGCGATGCAACTTGAGTGAGTTTGACCTCAAAGGGTGCATTATGCGTAAGAGCTTGTTTCTCGGGTTGCTGGTTGGTCTGGCACTGGCCAGTGGCTGCGCAACAGTGACAAAGACCCCAGCCCAGAACCTTGCCGACTACAGGTCGATCGCCGAGTTCGACATGCGCGCGATGGGTGACGACTGGAACGCGTTGTGGCTCATGGATCGCCAGTCCCGGCTGACCAAGTGGCACACGCGCTAGCCGCGCCCAGCCACCGACTCACCTGAGGTCCGCAGCCCATTCGGGGGGCAGCCTGTTATGTACTTGCAGCTGTGCGAGTGCTGCGGCGTTGCATCGACGGCCCGGCTGTGCTACCAATGCGACATGCAACGCGAAAAACGCCAACCAAACGAGTTACGGTCGATTCAGATTCAACGGGGCTTCACCCGGTTCGCCCCCGGTTCGGTCCTGATTCGAGCCGGTCAGACACACGTATTGTGTACCGCCAGCATCGACGAAGCGGTCCCCGGATGGCGCGAGAGCAGCGGCCGGGGATGGGTTACGGCCGAGTATGAAATGCTACCCGGAGCCACGCCCGAGCGACGCGCCCGCAGCCGCACGCGAGTCGATGGCCGCACGCAGGAAATTCAACGGCTGATCGGCCGTTCGTTGCGTGCGGTGGTGGACATGGCCGCAATGGGGCCGCGGACGATCTACCTGGATTGCGACGTGTTGCAGGCCGACGGCGGCACGCGCACAGCGGCCATCACCGGCGCGTACGTGGCACTCTGCGATGCCTTGGCGCAAGGACATCAGCGTGAGCTGTGGGGTGCTGACGTTCTCACGGCCGGCGTGGCCGCGGTGAGCGTCGGCATTGTCGACGGTGAGTTGCTGCTGGATCTGGACTACAAGGAAGACTCCAGCGCGGCAGTGGACTGCAATTTGGTTATGACCACCGCCGGCCAGTGGGTCGAAGTGCAGGCGACCGCCGAGCGCGACGCATACAGCACTGAGGATATGACCCGGATGATGGATCTGGGGCGCGGCGGCATCGAGCAGTTGTTCGGCCTGCAACGTGCGGCGCTCGAGTCGTCCGGCGGGGAGGGAGACTGATGGCGAGACCGGCCCGCGAGCGAGCGCGTGCTGCACTAACAGTGTTGCTGGCGTGGACACTGGTGTGGGGCGGCGGTTGCGCGGCTTCCGGAGCCACGGGGTCGGCAGCGGGGTCTAGCGCTGGCCACTCACGCGGAAGCGACGAGGAAATCTGGACTATTCGGTGCATCACGCTGACATCCCCCGATCGTTTCCAGCGGGCCGACAACTACGCCGAGGCACTCAAGCAAGTGGCCGGGATCAAACCGAAGCTGGTGCGCGTGCTCAGCGACGAGGACGGGACGGCCGTGTTCTATGGGCGTTACAAACCGGTGTATGCTCCCGACGGGGCAATCAAGCGTTACCGTCCAGCCCATCTGAAAGACATCCAGACCATACGCAACTTGTCCATGAGCGGCCCGCAAGGTGCTGCCTGGCCGTTCCTGATGGCGTCGATGGACGTGTTGCCGACATATCGTTCGCAGCATCCGCGATGGAATGTGAGCAAGGCCGACGGTTACTGGACGCTGCACGTGGCGGTTTTCTACAACACCGACACGCTAAGAAACCGGCGCTCGGTGGCCGAGGAGTACTGCGCGCTGCTTCGTAAACAGGGCGAGGAGGCCTACTACCATCACGCCGCCGCTCGCAGTTCGGTGTACGTAGGTACCTACCCGCTCACGGGGGTTGCCGAGGTTCGTCGTGAGAATCCGCTCAGTGGAGATGTGGCCATAACTAGCCGGATCGCCGGCCCCCAGATGGTCGCGGCCCAGAAACGTTTTCCGCACAGTCTCCACAACGGCCACAAGATGTATAACTTGGTCCGCGACGCGACCACGGGGCGGGTCAGCGAGCGCATCGCCGCGTCTTCGTTCCCGGTCATGCTGCCGAAGGCTCGGCGTCAGCAAGAACTGCTCGAGGGGCGCTAGACGCGATGGTTAAGGTACTACTAGCCACGGGGAACGCGGGCAAGATGCGGGAGATGCGTCAGATCGCGACTGGTTCGCCGCTGGAATGGCACGGCTTGGATGAGTTTCCGGAGCTGCCCGAGGTGGAAGAGACGGGGGCCACTTTCGCCGAAAATGCGCGGCTCAAGGCACTGGAGTATGCCGCCGCCACGGGTTTGCCGACGCTGGCCGATGATTCCGGGCTGGAGGTAGACGCGTTGGATGGAGCCCCCGGAGTCCATTCGGCTCGCTACGCTGGTGAGCGGCACGATTTCGCCGCCAACAACCGCAAGCTGATACAGTCGTTGGCGGGCGTTCCGCCGGAGCGACGTGGTGCGCGTTTTCGCTGTGCGATGGCCTTTGCTATTGACGGGCGCGTGCTATTCGAGACCGCGGGCGAGTTTGAGGGGCAGATTTGCGACCAGCCGCGCGGCACCAACGGTTTCGGGTTTGACCCGCACTTCCTGGTCCCCGAGTTGGGGCTGACGGCCGCCGAGTTGCCGCCTCCCGAGAAGAACGCTCGCAGCCACCGCGGTCGAGCGTTACGGCCGATGCTGGCGTGGATCGAGGACTTCTTTCGCCGCCGTGGGCAATGGGGCGCATAGCACCCCGGGATACCGACGTCGCGATGAGCAGGACGCGGATCAGACTGAGGTATCGTAGTCCGCAAGTCGGCATCTGGCTGGCGTGCGCGGCGGTGATTATCGTGGGCGTGGTCGCCAACCAATCGGCGGTCCACTGGCGCGCCACGATGGCCGACGATTATCTCTTCTCATATCACGGCTGGTGTATCAGCGACGGAGCCCGGCCGTACCTCGACGTGTGGGACAACAAGCCGCCGGGCATATGGTGGCTTAACGCGGTGAGTATCACGCTGTGTGGGGCGGGGCCGGCGAGCGAAGTTCTGATTGGCTCGCTAGCGCTGCTCGTGACGATGGGGTCGCTGGTCGGGATTGCCCGCTTGATCTATCGCCGATCGTTGGCTCTGCCCGCAGCGATGTTGGCGGTTGTGCTGCTGACCGACATGCGGTTCGAATGTGGGGCCAACCGCACCGAGACCTATCTGATCGCGTGTGAGTGTGTCGCCGTCCTCGCATATCTACGCTGGCTGAAGGAAGCGCGGCCCCGTTGGCTGTTGCTGTGTGGACTGGCCGCCGGAACCGCGCCGCTGTTCAAGCAAGCCGGCTTTGCGGCTGTGGGCGCCGGCGTTCTGCATTTGGCCTGGGCACAGTGGCGAGCACGCGCCACCGGCCGTGGACACCCGTGTGGCTGGCGCCCTTGGGTCGTTGTAGCACTCGCGCTGCCAGTTGTGCCGCTCGCGTCGGCGATTGTGTTGGGCGCCCAGGGAGCGCTGGGTGAGGCCGTCTTCGCAATCGGCAAGTTCAACCGCGCGTATTTTGCCGTCAATGACGCAACATGGACCGATTTGGGCCGCGCTGTGCGGATTTACCTACCCAACTTGCGACCGCTGGCGGGAGTATTCGCGGTCGTTCTCGTCGGTCTGGCATGGGGCTTGGCGCGGAAATTGGCGAACCGTCGGCGACGTGTCGGACAGTGGCCGCCGCGCCGTGGTATCGGCCTACTGGTATTCTGGCTGGCGCTGGCCTTTTACCTGGCGCTGGTTGGCCCGGGGCGACGTGGCTATCACCTGATGACTATGTTGCCGCCACTGGGGTTGCTGGCGATTTACCCACTGCACCTACTCGCGGGTCGCCGGGGGCTACTCCGTCAACTCGTGGCCATGCCGCTGACCGTGGTGGTCTTAGTGGTGTGGGCATACGTGTTTGGCTCCGGTTTGCCGGGCAACATGGCGGAGATGACGCGCTGCTGGCGGGCCAAGCCCGCGTGGTATGCCATGAGCCGCACACAGCCGACGCCCGAGGAACTGCAGGGAGCCGAGTTGGCCCGGCTAGCGGGGCCGCGCGAGACGGTCTATTCCTGGGGCTGGAATCCGGGGGCCTATCGCTTCTCCAGACGCCGGCCGGCCTCGCGGTTCGCCACTTTCGAGAAGACGGGCCAGGTCGGCCGACACGCCGACTTCATCTTCGAGCAGGGTACGGCCGATATTCGGCGGCGACGACCGGCGGCGATCGCCATCGCCCACAACGACTATCTGGAGTTGCAACGTTCACCGCACCGCGAGTTCACCGCGTGGCTGTGCGAAGAGTACGATGTTGTCACGACGATCGGCGGCACCCACATCCTCGCTCGTCGAAACCGACGATGATCACCACCCGCTCGCTACCATATCCAGGCGGAAAGACTGACACACGCGGGTGGCGACACGCGTCGAATTGGTTTCAAATGCACTCTCTGGGCGCCCCGCGGCGGTCGTGGAGAGCGCGATCCAGTGCGTAAGACCTGTCTCCAACCATCAGAGTGACATGCCGGAAGTGCACCAGAGTATCATCGCGGTTTTTCAGGGCTCGTTCGACCCCGTAACGTACGGCCACCTTGACGTCATACGTCGAGCGGCGAAGCTCTTTAACGAGTTGGTTGTCGGAATTGGCGTGAACCCCGACAAGGAGGAGTTTCTCAACTCGCGCGAGCGACTGGAACTGCTCTTACCGCACATCGCCGACCTGCCCAACGTGCGGGCCGCGACATACGACGGCCTGACGATCGACTTCGTCCGCGAGTGCCACGCCCACGTACTGGTACGCGGCGTGCGCGACATGTCCGACCTCAATCACGAAGTCCAGGTGGCGAACCTCAACCGGCTGGTCGGCAAGGTCGAGACGGTCTTCATCCTGGCAAGCGACCAGCACGTGTTGACCTCCAGCACGTACATCAAGCAGATTTACGAGATGGGCGGCGAGGACATCAGCCGGATCGACCGACTTGTTCCGCCCAATGTCGCCAGACGCATGGCCGAGAAGTTGGGCCAGACTGATGGCTAGCTCGCCTAACCTCGGCCGACTGCCGGCTCACCCCTCACAGGAAGACAACGCATGACCGAGCAGCACGAGTCTCCCGACAACACTCCGGACCGCACTCGCCGAAAGCAGGCTTCGCCTCGCAAGGTTCTGCTCTGGGTAATCGTCACCGTCGCCGTGGGCTATGTGCTGTACGGCGTGGCCCCATGGATTCTGCCGGCGCGCCTCTACGAGGGGCCTCTGGTCCAGATGGCAACCGAGGACGGCGTCACGCTCGTCTGGTACACCACGCGCCCCGTCGAGTGTATCGTCGCCGTCACCGTGGACGGAACCGAGCGCATCGAGCGCGCCGTGGCCGATGGCAATCGCAATATCGTGCGCGTCGACGGCCTGGCCCCCGGCACGGCCTACGACTATGAAATCCGCGTCGACCAGCGCGCCATCTCCGAGAACCTGAAGTTTCTGACCAACCAAGCCGACGAGCGCCGCTACTCGTTCATCGTCTTCGGCGACAGCGGCCGCGGCACGCCCGCGCAATACGAGTTGGCCGCCGACATGACACACGCCCAACCCGCCCCCGAACTACTCCTCCATACCGGCGATATCGTCTACAGCGGCGGAGGCCGCCACAAGTACAACGAGCGTTTCTTCACGCCCTATCGAAACCTGATCTCACGCGTCAACTTCTGGCCATGCCTAGGCAACCACGAAATCGATGACGACGGCCACGCCGAACCGTATCAGGAGGTGTTCGAGGTTCCCGCCAACGGGCCGGCGGGCTTGCCCGAGGACTTCAACTACTGGTTCGATTATGCCGGTAGCCGCTTCGCGGTAATCGATACGAATGCCGACGAGACCATCCTGCGCGATAAGGTCGCGCCGTGGCTGATCGAAGTCATGTCCGACCCCATGCCACGCTGGAAGTTCGTCGCCTTTCATCATCCGCCCTATACCGGCGGCAAGTACAAACCTGACGAGCGCGTTCAGCGGGCACTGGTACCGGCGCTCGACCAAGCCGACGTGGACGTCGTTTTCTCCGGACACGACCACGGCTATGAGCGGACACATCCGCTGCGTGGCGGCAAGATTGTCGAGCCCGGGCAGGGCGTGACCTACATAATCACGGCCGCCGCCGGTGCCCGACTGTACGAGCCCAAGAGCCCGTGTCCGGAGTATATCGCGATCCTGAACCACGACGTGTACAGCTACACACAGATCACCATCCTGGACGACCAGCTAACGCTGCGCCAAATAGCCATGGGCGGGTCGGCGATCGACGAACTGATCCTCAACAAGCCCGCCACCACGATGGAAACGACACCTTAATGAGTAATTCCGGGGAAAGTCTGGCGCCAAGACATGGGGGGACCTCCCACTGCCGCACGGTTAAGAGCCCAACATTCATGGAAGAGTTGAGGGGGAAGTAGACGCGTTGCGGATTATCAGGCGACGAGCGTGCGAAACTGTTTGGGGGGCTTTGACATGATCGGACGTTTGATTGACGCTAGGGTAGCCAGTCAGTGACCGGCTGCCTTGACAACCGTATGTCTGCCCGCACGACGAAAGGAACACCATGCACCGCCACCCCCGCCGTTTTGTGATTCCGACACTACTGCTGATCGCGGCACTGGCCGGGCCGGCCGCATTGGCCGACCGGCGCCCGCACGCCGGCATGTTGCGCTACCCAGACGTCAGCGCCACGCACATCGTATTCTCCTACGCCGGCGATCTGTGGTTGGTGTCACGCGCCGGGGGGCAGGCGACCCCGTTGGCCAGCCCGCCGGGCGCCGAGCGGTTCCCACGGTTCAGCGCTGACGGGCAGGCGGTGGCGTTCGTCGGCTACTACGACGGCAACGCCGACATATACACGATTCCGGTCACGGGGGGTGTGCCGACACGCGTAACACACCACCCTGCCAGAGAGCTACTGAGCGACTGGACGCCGGACGGCCGACTGGTGTTTTCCGCGCGGAATCACGCCGGCGTCGAACAGGAGATGCAGGTGTTCACGGTGGGTGCCGCGGGTGGAATGCCCGAGCAGTTGCCCGTGCCTTATGGCTACTTCGGAGCGATCAGCCCAGACGGCGAGTGGCTGGCCTACACGCCGGGCACGCGCGATTTCGCCACCTGGAAACGCTATCGAGGAGGAATGGCCAGCGACATCTGGCTCTTCAACCTCCGCGACCACTCGTCCAAGAAGATAACCGACTGGGAAGGCACCGACAGCCAACCCATGTGGCTCGGCCATACTGTGTACTACATGTCCGACAACGGCCCGGAGCATCGGCTCAACATCTGGTCATACAATACCACCAACGGGCAACGCGAGCAGATCACCCGCTTCGCGGACTTCGACATTAAGTGGCCGGCAATCGGTCCCGGCGACGACGACGCGGGCGAGATCGTGCTCCAAAATGGTACCGGGCTGTACCTGCTTGATCTCGAGAGCAAACGCAGCCGGGCAATCGAAGTCGTTATCCCCGGCGATATCCCGACCATGAGGCCGCAACGCATCGACGTAAGCGATCAGATCAGAGGCTGGGATATCTCAGCAACCGGCAAAAGGGCCGTGTTCGAGGCTCGCGGCGACATCTGGACCGTGCCCGCCAAGCAGGGCGCTCCACGCAGCCTGACCCGCACCAGCGGTGTGGCCGAACGCGACCCGATGTGGAGCCCGGACGGCCGCTGGATCGCATACCTCTCCGACCAGACCGGCGAATACGAGCTGTACATCATGCAGAGCGACGGCAAGGGCGAAACCCGCCAACTCACGCACGACGGCACGATGTTCCGCTTCACCACGGCCTGGTCGCCCGACTCGAAGCACATTCTGTTCAGGGATCGCAGCGCTGCGATATACATGCACACCATCGAGACAAAGAAGGACGGAGAAGGCGAACAAACCCACAGTGGCGAAACCAAGCTGATCGACGTTGATCCGTGGGGCAACAGCCCCAGCGCGAGTTGGTCACACGACTCCACATGGGTCGCGTACACGCGCCACGGCGACAACCAACAGCCGGCGATCTGGCTGTACTGCCTTTCGACCGGTGAAAAGCACCAAGTGACCAGCGGCACGTTCAACGACACGTGGCCTACGTTTGATCGCGAGGGCAAGTACCTGTTCTTCGCCAGCAATCGCAACTTCAAGAGCCCGATCTACGAGGACATCGGCTCCACATTCGTCTACACCAACACCGACGTACTCGCGTTCGTGCCGTTGCGCGGCGACGTGGGCTGGCCCTGGACTCCCAAGATTGACGAGGAAGCCTGGGAGGATGACGAAGAACAGGCCGACGACGCGGAAGATGAAAACGCGGACGAGGACGAGGAGTCATCCGACGAAAACGCGGAGGACTCAGACGACGAGGATTCCGACGAGGAGGCGGAAGACGCTGAGCAGCCATCGAAAGACGAGGCCGAGGACGCCGCTAATGGTGATGACGGCGAAGACGACGGTGAAGACGACGGTGAGGATGAAGCTGAGGACGAAGACGAAGATGATGCGGACGAGGACGAGCCGCTAGAGATCGATCTGGAGGGTTTCGAGCAGCGTGCGACTCGCATTCCAGTCAAGTCCGGCGCGTTCTACAACCTCGCGGTCAACGCGCAAGGCCAGTTGCTATACGTCCGGGCCGGGCGATCGGGTGCCGGTCAGCCTCCGGCGATCAAGCTCTTTGACCTGAGCGACGACGACCGTGAAGAACAAAGCGTCATGGACGGTGTGGGTAGTTTCCGCATGTCCGCCGACGGTAAGAAGCTGCTGGTCAGGCAGCGCGGCACAATGGGAATCGTGGCAACCAGTGCGGGCCAATCGGTCAAGGACGGCCTGTCGCTGGACGGCATGGAAGCCGTGGTCAACCCGCGTGAAGAGTGGCGGCAGGTATTCATCGAGGCCTGGCGAATCCAGCGCGACTACTTCTACGTGCCAAACATGCACGGCGTGGACTGGCCCGCGCTGCGCGAACACTACATCGCAATGCTCGACGACTGCGTGTCGCGCTCAGACGTAAGCTTCGTAATCAGCGAGCTGATTTCAGAACTCAGCATCGGCCACGCCTACTACAACGATGACGGATCGAGCGCGACCAAGTCGGTTCCGGTCGGGCTGCTGGGCGTTGACTTCGAGCTACACGACGGCGCGTACCGAATCAAGGATGTCATCGAGGGTGGCGTGTGGGACCTGGATGCCCGTGGACCACTGAGCCGGCCAGGAGTGAAGGTCAAGGCCGGAGATTACTTGCTGGCCGTCGATGATATCCCACTCGATGCTACGTTGGATCCGTGGGCGGCGTTCGAAGGACTCGAACCCGGCCGAACCGTCACTCTGACCGTTAGCGACCAGCCAGCCCTGAAGGACCCGGACGCTGACAAGGACCAGGAGCCGTACGAAGAAGATGACGACAACGATGATGAAGACGTGGAGGGCACCGACGAGGAAGGCAACGAAGACGAGGAAGTAGACGAGTTCAGCGGGCAGCGCGAAGTGTCCGTCCGGCTGATCGGTTCAGGCCGCGACAGCGCGTTGCGCTACCGGTCCTGGGTCGAGAGCAACCGCGCCTTTGTGGCCGAGCAGAGCGATGGACAGGTCGGGTACATCCACGTGCCGGACACGGGCACCCGCGGCCAGAACGAGCTGTTCCGCCAGTTCTACGGCCAACGCCACAAGGCGGCCCTGATTATCGACGAACGCTGGAATGGCGGCGGACAGATTCCACTGCGGTTCATCGAGCTGCTGAACCGCCCGTTGACCAACTACTGGGCTCGCAGGAATGGGCGTGACGATCCGGAACCAAGTGACGCCCATCACGGTCCCAAGTGCATGCTCATTAACGGAGAGGCCGGCTCGGGCGGCGACGCTTTCCCCTACTACTTCCGCCAAGCGGGCCTCGGAAAGCTGATCGGGACACGCACATGGGGCGGCCTGGTCGGAATGTCGGGCAACCCCGGCTTGATCGACGGGCATTCCGTCAGCGTGCCGCAGTTCGGCTTCTACGAGCTAGACGGAACCTGGGGCATCGAAAGCTACGGCGTCGACCCGGACATCGAAGTCATCGACGATCCGGCCCTGATGGTCGACGGCGGCGATCCACAACTCGACCGGGCCATCAAGTTGATGCTGAGCGAGATAAAGCGGAATCCGTATGTTCCAGTTCCCGCGCCAAGGCCGCCAGACCGCAGCGGAATGGGCCTGCTGGGAGATGATAAGTAGCTGCACCACAAGGCGTTATGGCCTCCACCGTCCATACGCCCGCCCCATCGAAGCCGCAATCGCGCCGGCCGAACACGCCGCGCCGGCCCGGTTGGAGCTTCGGTCGAGCGTGGTAGATCGACAACGTTTTCTTACAAGGATGGCATCCCCGGGCGGTCGATACTGTATGATGGTATTGGAATGAATGCACTGAAACTTGTCGCCATGTTGTGTGTCGTGCTGCACGGCGTTATGCCGTCCACGCCTCGCGTGTGCGCCAAAAAGCCAACCTGCACGCCGCAGCCCCAGCCCATAATGCTCGGTTCCTGGCGATGGCCGGCAAGTCCGCAGCGTGACTGTCAGACCATGCACAAGCGCTGTTGCAGTACGAAATGCTCGCCGGCACCGTCTACTCAGTGTGACCCGACATCCGACCGCTGCCGACAGCGCTGCAAACGCGGCCGCTGCCCCATGCCCAAGGATCCGATCATTCCGACCACGACGGTGAATGACACACGGATCGCATTGGCCAAAGAGATAACCGCGGCCAGCACATTTGCTGCCGGCACCACGACCTCCGATGGCAAGCCCTGGGTTTCGCCCCACGGGCCGGCTCCACCCACAACTCTCATTTCCCACAATCAGCGCCAGGCTCAACTCGCGACTTGGCTGAACTAGGGCGAATACTTTTCCGTGGGGGCATTGCGCGCGATTGTTGCGCGCCATTAGAGTTTCTTTCGTTCTGGATCACCCGGATCACATTGAAGAGGATAATCGTAATGAAGCGAAATGCGTTGATAATCGCGCTGGCGTTGCTGTTGGTGACGCCGGCGTTGGCTTGGTGCCCCGACAAGCAGGCCTGTAACGACAACAAGGCCTGCGCCACAAAGTGCGGGCCACAGGCGGGGAACTGCGACAGGGCCTGCGCACCGAAGTGTGGGCCACGGGCAGGGAACTGCGGTCAGGCCTGTGCAACGAAGTGCGGACCACAAGCAGGGAACTGCGGTCAGGCTTGCACGCCGAAGTGCGGACCACAAGCAGGGAACCGCGGTCAGGCCTGCGCACAGAAGTGCGGGCCACGAGCAGGGAACCGCGGTCAGGCTTGCACGCCGAAGTGCGGACCACAAGCAGGGAACTGTGGCCAGGCCTGTAAACCCTCCGGCCGTAACTGCCGCCAAGGTCAGCAGTGCGGCAACGCTTGCGGCGGCCAATGTGAGCCCACGCGACGCGGCAATGCCCGCGGCGGCCACGGTCGCTTCGATGGCCGGCCGGGCCAAGGATGCCGTCCAAGCGGTTGTTGCCCACAACAGCGGGGCACGTTTGCACAGGCCGGCCATTGCGACGGTCAGTGTGGACCACGCCGAGGTCAAGCTCGTTGCGGTAACCAGCGCGGCGGCGGACGCGAATGCACAGGCCGGGGCGATTGCGGCCCCAGGCATGGCTGGCGCGGCCAATCTGGACACCATCAGGCCTGCCGAAGCGATCGCGGGCGCAACCACGGCCGCCAAGGCGACTGCGGGTGCGGCCAGCACGGCAACTACCGTCACGGCTGCCAAGATAGCTGCGGGTGCGGCCAGCACGGCAACTACCGTCACGGCTCCAGTTGTCAGGGCGATTGCCATCCAGGCTGTGGGCCGCAAGGTGCTCGAAAGTCATGTGACGGACGCTGCGGCGACCGCGCCGATTGCGGGCCACAGCGTGCGAGGAAGTCATGCGACGGACGTTGTGGAGACCGTGCTGATTGCGCGCCGCAGGGCGGCAAATCGTGTGGCACGCCGCGCGGCAAGAGTGCATGTGGCGGCAATGCGAAGAGCTCCTGCGGCAGCACGTGCAAGGACGCCGCCGCCAAGGGCTGCGGGACGAAGAAGGCACCTCGTGGCCGTCGCGGCGACGCTGGTATCGAAGCCATCCCGCTGAAGCGCTAACACCCAGCGCGCTGCCGGCAGTTCGAGTTAATCAGCCGGCACCGCAAACACACAACTCAACGAGCCGGTTCCGCCACTGTGGAACCGGCTCGTATCTTTGTGCCAGCCGCGACGATCACGTTCAAACCGCGCGTCGTTGACGCCCCGGCAGAGCGCCGGTACTACGGGTGTTGACACACTCGCACTTTCCAGACCCAATCGCGGAGAGACACATCATGAGGATCGCGCTGCTGGTCATCGTTGCTTTGCTGAGCTGCGGCCCATCGCCAACGATGGCCGGGGACGCGTTGGACGAAACGCTGTCGCTGGTCGGGATGCGGCGGGCGGACCTAGGCTGGACGCCCAAGGGCTGGTGGCCGCGCTACCCGGATGTGCCATACAAGCTGCGGGCGTTCGACTCGTTGTTCGCGGCGCCGCTGGACACGATCACCTACACGCGCGTGCTCGGTGCAACGGCTTGGGACAAGCTCGATCCGGAGAAGCTCGACACCATTGACAGTCGCCAGGCGGGCAACCTGTTCCAAGCCGTACAGGGGCTGGGAATCGATCCGAAGTTCGGCGGCTTCCGGGGCTACACGACCAATCTGCACGCCCCACCGACGCCGCTGGACGAAGCTATTCTCAAACTGACGGAACTGGCCGGGCGACCGACACGGGCCTACACCTTCGGCGGCGACCTGCCCTATCCCAAGCAGCGCGAGGAGCTGGCCGAATTGGTGAAGGTGCTGCCGGAAGGCGTAAGCCCGATCCTGGGACAACTGGTGCTGAACATCGCCGACGCCCACCGTTGGGCCGAGCTGGCTTTTCGTAAGGTAGATGGCGACGACCGCATGGTGGTCGCGACGCGCTACAACATCGGCGCCGAGACGGTCGATGGTTTCGACTACTGCCCGCAGTTCGACGACGTGGCCCGCACGTTCGACGAAGCCAGCCTGTGGTACGCCGGCCAAAAGTGCGTACAGGCCCTGGACAACGCTCGCATACAGCTCAAGGCGCTCGATTTGGGAGACGTGCCCGCGCTGGCGTTCGACTGGCGGACGCCCTGGGGTTGGATCCGGATTCGCGGCGGCGCCAACGACCACATCAACGGGCACGACGCCTTGCTGATCGTCGATCTTGCGGGTGATGACGCATACTCGGGAGAAGTCGCCGCCTCGACCGCCGCGCGGCCGATCGGATTACTGCTCGACATGCGTGGCGACGACACCTACGTGGCCACGGTGCCGGCGCAAGGGGCGGGAATGTGCGGCGTGGGCATTCTGCTAGACGCGGGCGGCGACGATCGCTACCAAGGTCATCACTACGCCCAAGGGGCCGGGCAGTTTGGGCTCGGCTTGCTGGCCGACCTGGGCGGCAACGACACGTACTTCAACAAGTTTAGCGGGCAAGGGTGCGGGTTCTTCGGCATCGGACTGCTGTTCGACGTGGCGGGCAATGACGAATACAAGCTCTACGCCGACGGCCAGGGGCTCGGCGGGCCGTGCGGCGTGGGCGTGCTGGCCGATCGCGCGGGCGACGACCGCTACACCGCCGTCCGTGAGCACAGCGTCACCGGACGCCCGTCATACCATTCGCCCGACCTGGACGTGGCGGTCTCGAACGCCCAGGGCTGCGGTCTGGGGCGGCGCGGCGACGGGGGCGACGGACACTCGTGGGCCGGCGGCCTGGGCGCCCTGCTCGACGAAGGCGGCAACGACCACTACACCTCCGGCAACTGGTGTATGGGTACCGGATACTGGTTCGGCATCGGACTGCTGCACGATCGCGACGGCGACGACGAGTATCACGGCGCGGTCTATTCGCAGGGCTCGGGGGCTCACTTCTGCATCGGCGTGATGATCGACGAAGCCGGCGACGATCAGCACCTGGCCGAAGCCAACTCGAACAACTCCATCGCCTGGGCCCACGACTTCGTCATCGCCATCATGCTCGACGTGTCCGGCGACGACCTCTACAGCGTCGATACCAGCGGCCTGGGCTACTCCATCAACCGCAGCGTGGCTCTGGCGCTCGATCTGGGCGGCGACGATGTCTACAAGACCGACCTCGCGCAGCGCCGGGAGAAGAAACAGGGAGACAAGCCCGGATTCGCGCTAAACGCCGAACGCTTTCGAGCACGCGGCGGCGTAAGTACATACTTCGCCGACACGACCTCGATCGGCCTGTTCCTAGACGTCGGCGGCGACGACACCTACTGGGGCGATCTTAAGAACAACACGCATTGGCTCGACCCAGCGGACTCCCCAAACTGGCCCGACCGCAACTTCAGCGTAGGCGTGGACCGCGCCGCGGGAAGCGTGGACTTCACCCCGGCGCCAGTTAAGCAACCCAGCGGCACGCACTAAAAAGTGGCTCTTCCGGGCTTCCCGGGAACCGCCAAGGTTGTGAATGGCGGGGAGCATCGGCGTCCCGCCGGTGAATGGCGGGGAGCATCGGCGTCCCGCCGGTGAATGACGGGGAGCATCGGCGTCCCGCCGGTGATTGGCGGGGAGCATCGGCGTCCCGCCGGTGATTGGCCATGGTTGAGGATCGGGGATTCGGCGGCGGGGTGCGTTTTGACGCACCATCCCCCCCGCCGGCGATCAGCCGCCGCTCAGGATCGCCACGAAGGGGTCGATGTCGTCGAAGTCAACGTGGTGGTTTCCGTCGCCGCGCCACATTCCGGACAGCGGCCGGACACGTTGCCGGTCAGGTTGTAGCCGCAATTCCCGCAGTGGCCCGGCCTCGATGATCGTGAAGTCCGCCAGAGCCAGACGCCCAGCACGGCCGACACCATCGCCGGAAGCCAGAGCGGAATCTCGATGTACTCCACGCGCCCGCCCGCAAGCTCGATTCGTGGGAGCCCCGCCAGCGTGGCGAGTCGGTCCGGCCACGGGCAGCGTGGATTGATCGGCGCGATGGTGAAGTCGGCGACGTGCGGCGGATCGAAGTAGGCGAACGCCAACCCGCCAGCAATACCGAAACGGTCCTCGGATGAACCAACGAACCACAGCGAGCCGACGGCGATCATGGCCGTCAACAGCGACATCCCAGCGAGCAACACGGCTAGCCGTCGTGCGGCGCGAATCCTCATAATCCGTCGGCCTCCGCGACTTGCCGGGCCTCGGCTCGGTCGGTCCGCTAGCCGCCGCTCAGGATTGCCACGAACGGGTCGATGTCGTCGAAGTCAACGTATCCGTCGTCGTTGCAGTCGGCGTGGAGCCAGTTGCAATCCGGATACGTGGCCTCATAGGCAGCGTGGCTTTGCATTGCCAGCACGAACGGGTCGATGTCATCGAAGTCGATGTCGCCGTCACAATCCATGTCGCCGGTGGGGTCGGGCGGCGGCGGGCCCGCCTCGCCCTTCAGGCCGAGACTGTGCCACCCGCCCGCCGCGAGGGCCACGAAGCCCGTGTTCGGCGCCGGCACGTTGCATTGGCCCCAGCCGTCGTTCTGTCCCCATGCCATGATCGAGCCGTCGGCCTTCAGACCGAGACTGTGCTTCTCGCCCCCCGCGACGGCCACGAAGTCCGTGTTCGGTTCCGGCACGTCGCATTGGTCGTCGCCACCTATTCCCCAAGCCACGATCGAGCCGTCGGACTTCAGACCAAGACTGTGCGTCCAGCCCCCCGTGACGGCCACGAAATCCGTGTTCGGCGTCGGCACGTCGCATTGGCCGTCGTAGTTCCATCCCCAGGCCACGATCGAGCCGTCGGCCTTCAGACCGAGACTGTGGTCATAGCCCCCCGCGACGGCCACGAAAGCTTCGTTCGGCGCCGGCACGTTGCATTGGCCGTAGTCGTCTTCACCCCAGGCCACGATCGAGCCGTCGGCCTTCAGACCGAGACTGTGGTACCTGCCCCCCGCGACGGCCACGAAGTCAGTGTTCGGCGCCGGCACGTCGCATTGGCCGTAGCCGTTGCCCCCCCAGGCCACGATCGAGCTGTCAGCCTTCAGACCGAGACTGTGTATCCAGCCCGCCGCGAGGGCCACGAAGTCCGTGTTCGGCGCCGGCACGTTGCATTGGCCGCCCCAGTTGGATCCCCAGGCCACGATCGAACCGTCGGCCTTCAGACCGAGACTGTAGAGCTCGCCCCCCGCGACGGCCACGAAGTCTGTGTTCGGCGCCGGCACGTTGCATTGGCCGTAGGCGTTGAGCCCCCACGCCACGATCTCGCCCTCCGCCAAGGCCACCACCGGTATCAGTAGTGCAAACAGCAAACCACACGCAGTCGCTTCGATCACTCTTCTCGTGCTTCTCATGGAAACAGCTCCCTTTTCTGAATGGCCCAAGTGGTTCTGACAACGGAGCCCCAACTCCGAGCTTCCCACATTCGTACGGCATAACGTTTCCCCAGCAACATCGGGAAGCCAAAAACCGCCGTCGCCGGAGAGTGGACCGCCGCCGCCGGGGAGTGGGCCGTCGCCGCCGAGGAGTGGAACGTCGCCGCCGAGGAGTGGAACGTCCCCGCCGAGGAGTGGACCGTCCCCGCCGAGGAGTGGAACGTCCCCGCCGAGGAGTGGACCGCCGCCGCCGAGGAGTGGACCGCCGCCGCCCTTCAACAAGATAGTTGGCGACGGCGCCGCTGAAGTGGGATAGTTCGCTATCTCATATATCGGCCTCTCCACTTTATCTGGAGAGACCTACGGCTTAATGTTGGTTGGCGACCATGAGAGTGGCGACATGTAGCGATTGTTGGTAGCATGGATCAGAAGTGTCCCGGAGGCCAGTGATGCGGCCCTGGGGGCCAGGAAAGCGTTTCTTGGGGCCAATTAGGCGGTCCCGGCGGCCAGGAACGCGAGGATTGAGGGTTGCGGGTCGAGGATTGAGGGTCGAGGATCGAGGATTGAACGCCGGCGCCGCGTGGCGGACGGCGGTGCG
>Ga0210003_1000893_pt1 | contig 26685 bp, 31 predicted proteins | sample LantaG_FD_182804 | JGI IMG/M metagenome (GOLD analysis project Ga0210003, IMG submission 182804) | Deep subsurface microbial communities from Baltic Sea to uncover new lineages of life (NeLLi) - Landsort_02402 metaG (SPAdes) (version 2) | ecosystem: Environmental > Aquatic > Marine > Oceanic >... | reverse complement strand
TCCATTTCCATTCTTCTCGAAGAGGACGGTGGATCGGATTCCGTGATCAAGGCCCTGCGCGACACCGACTACAAGGACTCGTCGGCGCACTTCAAAATGGTCCAACTCCTCAAAGGGCTGGCGTCGGCGTCCGAGAAAGACGAGAAGGCCAAGAAGTTCATGGACGCGGTGAGCGACGCGCTCACGAGTGCGGCCAAGAAGATTCTGGGCGAAGACGTGATCGGGGAGGCCGATAAAAAAGGCGGAAAAGATCCGATGTCGTCACTGGAAGCTGAAATGGACAAGTACAGAAAGTATTCTCCCGACCCGGAAGGAGTTTACAAGTTGCTGGTCACTGACTTGGCCATGAAGGTCATTCAGTTCTCCGAAAAACTTGCCGGAAAGAAGTACGACAGTCTGTCCGGCGGCGAGTTTAAGAGTCTCATCGGAAAATTGACAGACGGGAAGCCTGAGTTGCAGCCGTTCGGTCACGCAATCGACTCGATCAAGAAAAAGAGAATTGAAGTCGATGTGGAAAAGGCGATTGCAAAGGCTCTTGGCAGGTAGCAATCCCGCACACGTGTGCGGGCGGAGGGTGTGATGACTGACTATCTAGATAAAATGGCGCGGCTTGCTGGTGTTCCGATCATGGAGGATGCCCCGCTCGAAGAGAAGAAGAGCGACCCGCGAGTCAGCAAGTTGTTCTACAAATACTTCGAGAGGATTCAGATCGATCTGTTCGCGATCCCGAAGGTCTACAAGGACATCGAGCAAGTGCTGGCGTCCGGCGGGGACGAGGACAAGCAGATGAAGGACCTCGTTCGGAAATACTCCAAGGACAAGGTGGAGAGTCTTGGCGAGGAGTTGAAGATCACCCGTGACAGCAAAGAGGTCATCCGGGCGTTCACCGAGAAGAAGTCGGCAGAAGGCAAGAAGCTGTCCACGAACGGCAAGGTTCTGGACGGGCTGTGGATGGGCGGCAAGAAGATTGCCGAGTGGGACAAGGGGAAGATTTTCTTCAATGACCTGGGGAGCAAGGCCGCGCAGATTGTTCAGAACGCAATTCGCCGGGAGGCCCCCAAGAACGACATCGCAGAATCATTCGAGATGATCGAGGCGGTCAAGGCCGGTACGTTCTTCGTGGTGGTAGACGTGGACAAGCCCGGAGGCAAGATGGTTTCTGGGACCATTCACCACGGGGCCAAGAAGGCCGACGTTGAAGCCGCCAGGTACAGGGACAAGGGCCGCAACGTCCAGGTCATCGACGCGCTGTGGTACGGCCCTGCGAAGGACCAGCTCATTGCCGCTGGGATCATCGGCGAGGCCGCAGAGGCCGAGTTGACCGAGAAGCGCGGACGGATCTTCATGTCCCCCAGGAACGATGCTGACTACGCGGAGCTTTTCACCTACGTGGACCACGAGCTTGGCGAGAGCATGATGTCGCTCGACGAGGCCGCGAAGCGGTTGTCTCACGCCGTTGGCGAGTTCGAGACGCTGTTGGAGCACGTCGCTGGCAAGGCGGAAGTATCTGGTCGAAAAGCGATGAAGGGTTTCGAGAAGTGGGAGAAAGCCCTGAACCAGATAATCGGCGGGATCTCTGATTCTCGTTCGGCGTTCTACCAGGCCGAGCGGGAGTTCAACGCCAGAAACAAGTAGAGCCGAAAGGGAGACTGAGAATGAAGATCGATAATTACATGGACGAAGTAGTCCGCCTGTCTGGGATTGAGATTTCCGAGGACACCGTTCTGCAAGAGTCTGTGATGGGCGACGCGCTGGATCTGCGGGCGAAGATCCGCAGTGGCGAGGACGAGCTGAGTCTGGAAGACCTGGATCTCCCGTCCGAGGATTCGATCATGGATTCTCCCCGGAAGTACGGTGCCAAGATGAAAAAGGCACTGGATATTCAGGATGCGATCCGCAAGCTGAAACAGGACTACGCCAAGCTCAGAGTTTGGTAGGAGGATCAGATGAGGAGCATACTAGAACGCCTTGAGAATTTAAGTGAGTCCAAGAAGGGTTTTGTGATCATCAAAGCGTCTCGCGTGTACGACGGTGGAGATGGTTACGATGGACCCTCGTGCAAAAGAGCTGGCATCAAGGGTGGAACGCTCTACAAGACGAAGAAGGACGCCGAGCGAGATGTCAAGAAATTAGATACCGTCAACGATGTCGGCTGGGACGTGTATCCGTATCGCCCCTAAGAAGCAGAAGCATGAGGATGGAAATTCGATGAAGAATCTTCTTGAAAAACTGGAGGGCCGCGAGATCAACGAAGCCCTGTCTCTACAGGGGGTGACGGCCACGCTGGAGAGAGCCGTTGGCAAGGCCAGGGAGTATGCCAAGCGGTTGACCCAAACCCGGTGGACTAAAGGCATGGCCGAGGAATTCTCCACCGAGGTCCAGGGTTTCTCCGACGATCTGGAGAAGATCGCATCGGGAATCAAGAGCGAGTCTGTCGAGTTGGGAGAAGCCAAGGTCAACACTCCGTCTGATTTCAGGCGCGTGTCGGCGGGCGTCACCAAAGCCTGTGGCGAGGCGTACATGGCCGCGTTGAAGCTCAAAGGTATGTTCGACCAGATGGAAGAAATACCTGGCGCGTACCAGAAGATCTACGAGCGGACCATGAAGGTCATGGGCATGGCCGGTGACGCGAAACAGGACGCCTACCAGAGCGAAATGGAAATTCGGAGGATCGGATGAGAGAATTGATCGAGAGAATTGAACAGTTGGAAGAGGGGTTCAAGCTGCGTGGTTCGAGCCTTGGACGGAAAAAGGTCGTTCCCAAGGCGAAGGACCGGGCGAAGGGCGAGATGGGCACAGGGGTCAAGCGGATAACCAGGGGTTGCCCCAAAGGTACGAAGATGATCTTCGGAAAGTGCCGGGAGCGACATGAGTCCGTCGGTCTGGACGATGGCGAATCGATAGAAAAATTGATCGAACGAATCGAGCAGTTGACAGAGCGCAAGAAGCGTAGTGCGGCACAGCGTCGGAAGGCGAAGGCCGCTCGCAAGAAGCGTAGGATCAACAGGAATCCGTCTGTTCTCCAGGGTGAAGCGATGGCTCACCTGAACAAGATGGTGGAAGGCTCTGACGTGTACAAGCTGGGTCCAGACTCGGGTCGAGACGATGTGGATATGGAGTTTCAGGAGGTGGAGGGTGATCTTGAAGAGATCATCGTCTATTTCGCCGGGAGTGCGAGCGACGAGTTCATGATTGATGATGCTGATTTGGAAGATCCCCAGGAGGCGAGCACTGTGGATTACTCCGCTGCATTGACCATCGCCCCGTCGTCAGACGGCAAGGACATCGAATTCATCATGGAGTACAGTGTTGATGTTCAGCAGGGTGACGGCACAGTAGATGATGTAAGGACCCCCGATTCTGGTCAGGTAGATTTGCCCAGCAAGGAAGTGCTCAAGCTGAAAAGCATTGGGCAGTTGAGGTCAAAAATCAGCGGAGCGATTGGGAGTGCTCCATATCCTCCTTCGTTTACCGACTGGGACGATTGGGCCAACGAGAACGATCCGGGTAGAGCACGAGACTGGGCCGACCACTTAAGGTACGACTGAGGAGGATCGGATGAGCCTGGACAGTTTGAAATCGAAGAAATTGATCATCGGCATTCTGGCCGCAGTCGGTATCATCGTGAACGATGCGCTGGGTAGGCCGGTGGGGTCCGAGGCGATCTACGCGGCTCTTGGAATCCTTGGAACGTACATTCTGGCGCAAGGTGTGGCGGACCACGGGGCACAGGGGGCCGCGAAGGCGGCTGAACGTGCCGTCCAGAAGGGGGCCGACGTTGCGGAGGCTGTGGGCGGTGCCCTGGGTGCCAGGTCTGGTACGAAGGTGGTTGTCCACGACGACGGCGACGAAGAGGAAGGCCCGGACTGGGAAGACACGTCTGCGGAAGACGAAGCGGACAAACCAAGGGAGCTGAACGGATGAAAACGACGATTGAGATACTCTCGGAGGCTTCCAGACGAAATTCCCTGTCGGCCCCGTTTGAGGCCGCAGTGAAGAAGATCGCCAAGCAAACCGATGAGAACGATCACGGTGGCGCAATCTTGACGGCTGCGAAGTTGCTCAAAAACAAGAGCATCGCCGACAGGGTGACTCTCGTGATGAAGCTACACCGGATCGAAGGCCATATGCCTATGGAGCTGATGCAGTATCGCCGGGGCCTGTACGACGAACTCATGCGGGACGCCAAGAGCAGTATGTCAACGGAGAAGTTCGACGAGCTTCACGGAGCGTTCTAGGAGGGTCCCATGCCCGAAGAGAAACAGGACATCGTGAGCAAGGTAGAGGCCATGAAGAAGGCCGGGTTTGCGCCTCTGATGATCGTGTTCATCACAGTCCTGAGTACACCGGGCATCTGGGAGCGGTTCTTCGACGACACGGACGACAAGGCTCTCGCGGCCATAGAGAATGCGTATCCACTTCTGGCCAAGGAAGTCGAGCAACACTCCAAGGCCGTGGAGAAACAGCAAGAGATCAATCAGAAGCTCTTGGTCGAGATCACGAAGTTGAAGACCGTAGTAGAGATGAGCCACGAGATGAAGTTCGTTTCTGACATTGGGCCAGTGATAGGCGCTGGCGGCGGCGGGTCCGGCGGTGAGTTTGGAATCGGATCTCTGTCCCCTCTGGACAGTTGCGAGCGCCAGGTCGAGAAAGCCGTAGATCCGACAAACGATGAAGTCCAAGATGAAAACGAGAAGGGTTCCCTGGGGGATCTGATACAACAGCAGAAACAGGTTCCGGTTCGGGATAACCTTCCCAATCTCAGAGATCTGCTTGGGGACAAATGATGGATACTTCTGAATTGCTCGCCAGGTTTGAGGGTGTTCACAGTGATGCGGTCGGGAAGGCCGGACGACTGGACGACGTTGACCCTGGGCTGGCAAAAGTCATCGTGAGAGCTGGCAAGAAAGACGGGGATGCGTCGGACGACAAGGTTTCGGTATCGAAGGCCACGTGGGTCGCCACGACATTGAAGCCGTCTCAGTCGACGATGATATTGGAGAAGGCCCTCGGGATGGCCATGGGGATGTTGGAGTCTGGAAAGATCGGCGGGGACCTGGGGGCCATCGTGTCGGACGACAACTACATCATGGACGGCCACCATCGCTGGGCCGCTACGATCTTCGCGAGCGGACGCGCTGGCAAGGTCGGAGGATTCAAGGCTGACATTTCAGGTGCGAAGCTACAGCCGGTCCTGAATCTTCTCACCAAGGGCCAGTTCAAGATCGCACGCGGAAAAAAGGGGAAGGGTTTCCTGTCGAGGTTCACGGCGTCCAACGCGAAGGACGTGCTCGACGGGTTTGTGAGTGACGGAATCCCTGGGGACTATCCGAAGTCGCCAGAAGAAGTGAAGGCCATCCTGACAAAGAACTTTGGGAGTCCAGAGGGAGGTGTCAAGGCGATGGCCGGGAACGCGAAGCTGATTGAGAAGAGCACTCCGGCCTGGGCACCGTCCAGAGATCAGATGCCGGTGATTGAGCCTGAACAGGTTTCGGTCGCATCGCGCAAGCTGAAGTCCGGTGAAGTAGATCACGCGAGTCCTTACGCTGAGAGCGAGGGGCCGACAGATAAAGATCTTTTGGAGGCTAGGTCCATGCACACGAATATTAAATCTGCGGTGACGGAGGGTCACAAACTCGCCGCCATGACTGGGGTTCCTCACTACTGCTACGGAGAGAGCGGGAAGTACAAGATCTCGAAGGAGAAGCCGGAGGCAGAGCTTCGGTACATTCAGATCACACCCGGAGGGAACGAGTGGACGTGGAGCTACAACCCGTCCGCAGAGAAGTGGACGAAATCCAGACTCGGTATGGTTTCCGAGTCCACCGGCGGGCCGGAGTGGGATCGCGTTCTTCAACTCTCGGGGATTGTAGAGGGGTAGGTGGCGGCTCGTGCGGTACATCATTGAAAGATTGCTGCGCGAGAATCCAGAGTCCGACGCCATCGCTGTTCCTCTGCCTGCCAGTCCGTCTTCCGAGGTGGACGACCTTCGCCAGACGGCCACGCAAGACACCCTGTACGAAATCTTCGGGATGCTTCAGCGCAGGGGAATGATCCGAAAAGCCAGAATGACGTTGTACGCAAACCAGAGTCCGACCTACTGGGAGTCCCGGATGGTTGCGGATGCGTATCGAAAGCGGACGGACCCACTGGGAACGATTCGCGTGTTTGTGGAGATTCCAAGGTCCGTCACGGACCCGATGGCCCCTGCCATCGTGAAGATGGATTGGGCCTTGAAGATGGGCGGTGTCTGGTACACGCAGACGGTGGACATCGCGGACCCGCTTCGCATGGAAAGCAACAGTGGATTGAAAAGCATCATTCCCGTGATCCAGGCCGCGCACAGGACGCTCGATGGAATCATTCGACTCGACAGTGCGAACCATATGTTCAAGAAGCAGAAGAAGAGATCCATGAACGACAAACTTGTTCTAAACGGACTCAGGCTCGTGTGATAGAAGGGTAGTGCAATGCTCACCAAGGAACAGATGATGGCTGCGGTACGGTACAACTCCGGTCGTATCATGGACGGACTGGACATCTTTAGCCTTCCGCTTCCCTGGCGTGAGCTGACGGGCATTCCGTTCGCGCAAGCTACCTTCGACTTCCAGTTTGCATCCAGGCTCACGACGGACGGCAAGCTGGGTCCGCTCACCGAGAAGGCCATCCGCAAGACGAGCGACAACACGCCTGTCGATAGGCCGGTGGCAAAGATTATTGATGACTTGTCGAACGCGATCATCGTGAACGGTGCCAGGGTCATGCTTCCGTGTGATTTTGTTTCTGCCGGAATCACGGCGAGCAACTACCTGGACGACGGGGAGCCGCATTTCAAGTTCAAGAACCGCAAGAGCCAACTGATTCATTTCGTTTTGCACGAGACGTGTGGAAACACGGCAAAGGGCTGCAAGGACACGCTGTTGAAAAGGGGGTACGGGGCGCAGCTCATCATGGCCCCGTCCGGCCACATATCCTGTCACGGGGATCTCGTGACGGAGCAGATGATCCATGCGAACCACCTGAACAGTACCAGTTTTGGGATCGAGGTGGTGAACCCCTACGCTCCGAAGCTGGTACGTGACAAGGCGATCTTCTCGAACATGATTCCGGCGGAGTGGTGGACGTGGTGTCCAGACAAGAAGGATCGCCGGTACGTGACACCGACACCGACGCAGATGTACTCGATTCGATTGCTGGCTCCCTGGCTTTGCGGTATCACTGGGGTGCCTTACAGGTTCCCAACCAGGGGGCTGAACGCGAGGAAACGAAGTATCGACGGGTTGACCTTGAAGCCAAAGGCGAAGCCTGGACCTGGGATAGTTGCTCACCAGGATTTCGCGTCTCACGCGGACGGTCGCTATATGCTCGAAGATTTGATAAGGAGTGCAGAATGAAAACGATGGCCGCTCTGTTTGAGAAAATAGATCAAGAGGACATCCGCCAGATGCGAGAGTGGTCGGACGCGATCAAGGAAGCGCACCTTGGAAAGCCGTTCTTCGTGAGGATGCACGACGGTGTGTTCGGTCAGTTTCTTCTGAACGCCAAGGGATCTCCCGTGTACTCAGAACGCCAGAAGGACGCTCGGGTTGAAGTTCGCCAGGGGCCGTTTGTTCTCTCCGTGGAGTGGGATATCGAAGAGGTTCTGGTAGACGCAATCCTGGAAGAGTCCGGGGATCTCTCGGAGAGGGTAACGATCTCCCACGAGGCGTTTCTCAGGAATCCGAAGTCGGAGCTTCAGAAGGCAGAAGCCGCGCTCTACAAGAAGACTGCGAAGTGGCCCATCGAAGAGGGTGTGCGCGTGGGGTCTTCCGCAATCGTCGAGTGGGAAGCGGAGGTGAAGAACGGGTGGGCCTACGATGACGAGGGCAACCGTACTTACGTCGGGACACACGTTCGGGACGGCCAGTACGGTCTGTCAGATTTCTCGAAGATGACGCGAGCGAGCCGTGGGTCGAGCTACGGTGGTAACACGTCGTCGAAGCAGACCTCGCCGGACATATCGAAGATGATGGCTGCGGTAGACCGGGCGATTGAGTACGAGCCGGACAACAAGTTCTTGAAGTCCGTGCGAGATCAGATGAGCAAGGGCCGGAGTCTGAGTTCAAAGCAGAAGGCCGTCGTGAAAAAGATATTGACCAAGCTCGGGGGCACGGTGTCTGCCAAGCTGTTCGAGGGCATGATGCTTGAGCGTGGCGAGTCGAGCGAGGCCATCGGGACCGCCATCCTTGAGAATCTTTACCCTGGGAGAATCAGGAGGGTCTGATGCACGATCTTTCAAGCAAGCTCGAAGGGTACATCGTTGAGGACCCGGCTGTCCGCATGACGGTGGAAGAGTCCCGGCTGTATCGAACGCTCATGACTGAATCTGAGAGGTTCAGGGCTTGCCGGAATGTTTCGAGTGTCATTTACAAGGTGCGACCGAAGGACACCGGGGCCGTGCTTCTTGCGATCTTCGAGGGCCGGGACGCCAGGTCCGTTGCAAACCAAGTGAAGCGCATGATGTGCGAGTCCAGGGACGGTATCACGGCGAAGGTTTTCTGTGGTAAGTGCAGCGCCCGTGTGGTTGTGAAGCTGGAGGCATGATGACTACTCTGTCTGGAAATGCTGGACCATATGTGAAGCCCCTTGGCGGGGTGCTTCGCCGCGTTTTCCCTGGGTCCGGCCTGATTGATGTTGGGGATCTCAAGCCCAAGAAAAAGAAGAAGAAGAAAGTGGTCGGGGGATCCGAGGACCAACTGTTTTTCAATCACGCCGAGAGCATTCTGCACGTCGGATCTCTGTTTACCGAAGAGGCCGCGAACGATGTTGACTTCGACGGGTTCTGGATAACGGTAAACGGTTCCCCAATGTTCATCGGAGCCAAGGCTCTATTGATGAAGCCGAAGAAGCCGAAAAACTTCAAGTTGGTCAAGGTCAAGAAGACCAAAAAAGACGGGACTGTCTACTACGAGGAGAAAGAGCCGGGCGCCTGGGTAGAGCGCAAGGAAAAGTACAAGTTCGCCAAGACGGCTTCCATGGCCCGGAATTTCGACCAGATGGGCAAGACGCTTGAGCGCGAGTCCGACAGTGAAGAGTTGGACCAAAAAAAAGCGGCTGCGACTGTGCTGTTGCTGATACACGCCACCGGGATGCGTATCGGGGGAGCACATGGGGGACCTGGCAAGTCGAAGCGCCGACGGGTCGAGGGCGGAGCGAAGTCGGACGAAGAGGTCGACACGTTTGGGGCCAGCACGTTGCAGAAGCGCCACGTGAAAGTGGAAGGCGACACCGTTCACATCAACTACATCGGAAAGGCCGGTGTGGAGCACAAGAAATCTGTCAGGAACAAGGTGCTGGCCAAGTCGGTGAAGGCATTCCTGGGGGGCAAGGACTCCTCGAACGAAGAGGCTCCGTTGTTCAAGTTCAAGGGGAGTGGTGACAAGCCGGTGTCCCGTGAACAGTGTTCCAAGCGTTTGAAGAAATTCAACGAGCATTACAATCCAAAGGATATGCGAACGGTGAAGGCCAACCAGATCGCGAGCGACATTCTTATCGGGATGAACCAGAAGACTGCAAAGGCAAAGATGAGCGCCCGCGAGAAAGCGAAAGCGGCCAAGGCTTTGGTTGCCGAGATCGGGGACAAGGTGGCAAGCGCCCTGGGCAACACGAGGAACGTGGCGATAGCCAGCTACGTGAATCCTGCGCTCGTCATGGATGCTCTCCAGAAAGCGGGGCTGGCGTAATGGCAAAGTGGAGAGACGACAAGAAGGACGAGAAGGAAAAAGAACTTCTCATCAAGATGCAGAAAGAGATCAAGAAGCCAGCGGCGGACCGGTACGCGGCTTTGCGTAGGCTGCTGGGAAATAATGTGGTAGATAATTGGGTGCAGCAATACTCGGACGAGTCCGATATGCCAGATGACGGTCGAAGCATTTTCGACGACGAGGAGGAAGACGACGATGAAGAATCTGAGTAAAGACCTGTCCGGGTTCATCGGAGAGGCATCGAGCATGGTGACGCGGACGGACATCAACAAGATCTTCAATCGGCTGGTTCCCGAGTCGAAGATGGAACGATTGCTGATGGCGTTCGGGCCGGAGGTGGCGGCGGAGGCTCCGTACATCTGGAACGATATGTTGGACAGCTTTACGCTGGCCCTGTCGAACCTCGTGGACGTTCAAGGGTCCGTCGCGTCGAAAGCGAAGAGGCGCGTCCGCTCCGGCGTGATCGGCCAGGGGGCATCCGTGAACCTGAGCCAACGGGAAGACGTAAGCGAAGACTAATCGCCGCCATCCACCGGAATCCAGGCACCTGCACCATTGGAAACGCTCCCTTCTCGCCTCTGGGGCTGGCTGGTACAACCCCACCCGCTATGGCCCACGGGCCTCTACGGGCCTTCCAGGGGCCTTCTAGGGGGTATATACCTAAACTATCAAAATCATTACGTTTTAAAAAAAGCGCACAGCCTGTTGTTTTTTTGCGTTTTGCCCCTTGCAAACTTCTAAAAAGGGGTTATATTTATAATGTAAGCAAGAGATACTGGCCGAGGTGGCCAGGAGGAGAAACCAAGATGACAACCAAAGCCTTTGAAACCGCAACCCCCGAAGATCGTGCCCTCACTGGTAGTGACATTCTCGAAGCGTTCGAGAACGTGCGTATCAAGAAGGAAGACCTTCGATTCGTAAACCGCGCTGGCGACTGCAACGTAGTGGCCAGGGTTCGCAAGACTCGCAAGGGCGAGAAGGGTCTGGGGACCACGGCTGGAGTCAACGGCTCCGTGTACTACGTGATCCGGCTCGGAGTGGACGGCAAGCTGTACTGTACGCTTCCTTCCACGAACCGCCCGTGCCCGTCGTTCACGTTCAAGAAGGGCCTGGACGCGAATGGCCACTGCAAGCACGTTCGCGCACTGCTCGCCTCGGTTCGGGAGCTGGTAGCTTCTGGCGTGAACCAGAACACGGACATCATCATCTACAACGCGAAGGCTATCCTTGCCGCCGCGTAGTCAGCACGAGAAGCCATCCGCACACGTGTGCGGGTGGCGGAGTTCATAAAACGAACAACACAGGGGAGCAACGAGATGGAAAATTACGACGAGAGACGGATCAAGGAAATGGCAAAGGTATATTCCGACGAGTACGATGATCTCGTTCTTGGTGATTCCGAGGATATCTACATCGACGTAGAAGCCACGGACGAGGCAATAAGAGAGTGGCTAGAAGCCAGAGCCGAGCAACTGGCGGGAGACGAGCCGAATCGCGAAGACTACGAGACGGAGGATGATTTTGATGCTGCCGAGCACGCATACTCGGAGCGGCTGCATGAAGCCGAATCCGAGAGTTGGCTAGAAGTACGAAACATTGATGTGGACAAGTTCGTCGTTAGCAGACCTGCACAGGACGAAGCTAACGAAGTGATCGGAATCGCTGTCAGAGCAGCCAACAGGACTGGGCATCCGTCCGCGATAGCCATCGACGACGAAGATGATTTTGTAGAGGCATTCATTGCCACCGCCGTACGAGCAATCACCGGACCCTACCAATGGCAGGAGCCTGTCATCGCCCTGGTGAAAGCATACGCTCGTGATAAGTGGAAGAACGAAAAATTGAATTAGGCAGATCTTTTTTTGTTCTGATGCTTGCAAACCCCTAAACAGTGGTTATATTATAACTGTGAGGGGATGATGACGGTCAAGATGGCCGAAGGAGATTCAAGATGTTCAAAGTTGGAGACAAGGTTGTTTTTGGTCGCCGGTTTGGCGAGCAGACTCTCGGAGAGATCGTTGCTGTAAACCAAAAGACCGTCAAGGTTCGCCAACTGGAGAGCCGTGGAACCCGCAGGCTTCGAGAGGCTGGCGTGGTGTGGAAAGTCAGTATTGGCCTCGTGCGCCTTGTTGATCTCTCCGAAGAGCTTGCCCGTTTAGCTCCCGTAGACGTTCCGCGCACGGCCCCCGTCAAGAACGAGAAGCCGGTTTCTGATGACCTGGCGGCCCGTAGAAAAGCCGCCGGTCGCAAGGCCGCTGAGACTCGTCGTCGCAACGCTGCTCGCAAGTTGGCGAGTTAAGGAGTTTGCCATGGAAGGCTGCGTAAAAGATTATCACTCCCTGTGCGGTTACGAGGATTGCCCGTTCTGGGCGCGTTGCCGGGGCCGGGACGATGAAGCCGCACAAGAGGCCGAGGCCGAAGCGCAGATCGCAAAATGGGAAGACGAGCGGGACAACCCGCCAGAAGGCTGGTAGGAGGACATCATGGGCTGTTGGAGTGCGACGGTCATGGGCGGGGATTCTGCCCTGGACTACGCTGGGAACATCGCAAAGATCTTCGGTCTGGAATGCGACTACGAGGACGAGGGCTGCGCGAGTTTTCATGGATACCATTTCACTCGCGAGATGCTGGAGAAGCGCGGGGTTCGCAAGAAGCTGCGGGAAGCTCACGAGCGGGTCCGCAATGACGCGGTTTTCGGACAGGTTGTCGGGGCCATCTATCTTTGGGCCGGTGCCCGGATGACCAAGGGAATCCGCGATGGCGTGATCAAGTGCGCCATGGCGGACGGATGGGCGAAGGAAGACGAGGAGAGACGGATGTACATCGACCAGTTGATCGGACTGGTTGATATGTACTGGGAGGGCGGCGAGCGCATCGAGCTGAAAGAGGAGGGGCTGTTCAGAAAATTCGCGGAGATGTTCGGATAAACGAAGAAGGAGCTACAATGACAACCGTATACCGACGAAATCAAGACGGGACACTGACTCAGATCGAGGTCGAAAAACACGAGGGAGAATACATCGCTGGCATGTCCGTACTCTATGAGACATGCGAAAGCACTGTGGTAGTCGGGTGGGATCCGAAAAAGGAATTCACCGATGTCCGGGTGTATCGCACGGACGGCGGGATCGAAGTTCTGATTCCGTTTGAGGACGGAGCGAAGATAGGCAAAGACGATGGTAAATAAAATTCTAGGCTGGAGTGCAGCGAAGGACAAGAGCGGGGACTATTCCAGCGGAATAGCCCACTTGATCGTCGTGCGCGGAGACTTCGGGGTCACTGCTTGCGGGTCAACGGGCATGACCTCTGGGCAGGTTGAGAAGGACGCCCCGTGGTACGCGCCGACGGAGTGCGGGAACTGCCGGAAAACCAAGGCGTACAAAAACTGGAAGACCTTGCGAGAGGAGGAAGTCATTCCAAAGAAACGAATGGAGGGAGATCTCCGGTATCAGTTGTGCGAGTGCGGCTCGTGTGGACTGGTTGCCACGTGTACGCCCGCTTTTGACTTCTACGAGGCCGGGGGGCTTCTGAAATGCGAGGCGTGTTTGATGGCGAACTACGGTATCAAGAAGCCGATAATCCACATGATCCCCACCGGTGGGGATGAGGCGGAGATCGTATCCAGGGAAGAGTTCGCCGAGTTTGTCGAGAACGTCGAGGCGTTTGTCGGCGGACGAGGCTGGGGCAAAACGAAAGTGGAGTAGATCATGGCGCGTCGAGACGATGAGTTCAGCACTTGCGATGGGGATGCCGTTTTTCCGGTTTGCGCCGAGCATTACCCGTGCTCCCTATGCTACGGGAGCGGCTCCGTGTCGGACGGCTACGAGGACCATCGGTGTGGAGCTTGCGATGGAACTGGGTGCGGTTATGCGTCTGTTTGTGGATGCTGCGAGGAGGAGTAGATGGGATTTTTCAGTTGGAAATGTCGAGGGTGCGGCGAGTCGATACACTCAGACACCGAGTCCGAGTCTCCCCTGAAAAAATGATTGTGGACTTTCGCCGGACCATTCAGTAGGGTCACTACTCAGCGGCCAGCTTGGATTCATGATGCTACCCCCCTGGCGTCCCCAAGCTGGCCGCGTTTTTCTTGCCAGCATGAGTCGATTTGGTATAAGGTCTACTCATGTCACGCCTGAATGTTGAATTGAAGGACACAATGTACGAGGAGTTCCAGAAACGGTCTTCGATAGAGGGCCGGTCCATGAGCGACGTGGTTCGCTCGTTGATCGTCGACTGGATCACAAAGAAACGCCGAGAGGATTTTCAGTCGGCGTCCATGGCTGTAACCGATGAAGAGGTGGAATATGTCGGATGAGAAGTTGGGTGTAGAGACTGTGGACACGGACATCGAGGCGGTGGAAGAGGCCCCCGTCGTCGAGAAGATTGAGTTGGATCGCACCAAGGGCCATATGCTCGATGTTGCGTCCGGCACGATCTCTGGGGATCTTCCCGCCGGATACATTGACAAGGACGGAGCGATCCACCGGACGTTCGTCGCCAAGGAGATGACTGGGCACGAGGAAGATCTCCTGGCTGGCGTCGGCCCCGTGATGCCGCGACTGAACCAGATGATCACGAATTGTCTTCTCAGTCTCGGGAGCATCACAGACCGGAAATCGATATCGACGGGTGTGTCTCAGCTCACTGCGGTGGACCGTATCGTGATTCTCATGGCGATTCGCAGGGCCAGCCTGGGGGATTTCTGGTCCGCAAAGATCACGTGCCCGAAGTGCGACAAGCAGGACAACTTCACAATTGACTTGAAGAACATGGAGATCGTCCCAATGCGGGACCCTTCAAAGCGTCGGTTCGAGACGGTGCTGACCACGGGAAAAAAGATCCAGTGGCACATCATGTCTTCGGAAGACGAGGAGTGGTTGACCAAAAAGATCAAGGCTCAGGAAGACGTTCTCACGCTGGGACTCATGGCGCGAGTAGAGAAGGTGGACGAAGACACGGTGGATAGGACCGGAGACTACAAGGGTGCTGTTCGCATCTTGAAGGGTCTTCGTCTCATTGAGCGCCGGGAAATCAGGTCCACAACGAAAGAGCATGAGGGAAGCGTGGACACGACCGTGGAGTTCTCTTGCAAGTTCTGTGGCAACGATTGGGCCTCGGAACTGAATATTGGACGACCGGATTTTTTCTTCCCATCGGAGTAGTAGCGGTCTTCGAGTCCGAAGTCTTCTACCTCTCCGAAACGTGGGGCGTTCCGCCTGAGCAAGTTATGGCTATTCCATACTCTCGGAGGAGAAGGTATGTTGAGGACAAGATGGATCTCGAACGCAAGCGCAAAGCTGCCCAGCAGGACGCTCAGAACCGGTCGAGATCTCGTTCGCGACGTAGGCGGTAAACCCGCACACGTGTGCGGGAGGGTGTAATGCAATTCCTCGGCATGGGCTTCAACATGGCCGCTCACGACGTTGGGCTGGAGCAGTCATTCAACCAGACAGAGAAAAGTCTTTCCAGTATCAACGGGATGGTGGAGGACCAGAACAAGCTCGCCAAGAAGACGGAGAAGAGCGGTATCTGGTCAAAGATGAGAGAGGGCGTGAAGTCATTCAACATCGCGTCCATCGCGGGGAACGTGCGAAAGCTCACCGGGGAGACGGGAAACCTCACCAGCGAACTGGAAGGCATGGCCGTTGCGAATGCACAGGCCACGAAGCCGATCATCGCCCAGCTCGATTTGTCGGCGAAGGCCGCGCAGAAGATGGTTGGACGTGTCAGCGGGATGGCCATTGGGATGAACGTGGGGGCCACCGAGGTGGCCGAGGTGTTCAAGGCCATGGCACAGGCCGGGAATCCTGCGAAGGCCGTTCTCGACGAGCTTGGAATGTCTCAGAGGGACTGGGTAAAGCTCACGACCACCAGCGGAATCTCCATGGCTGAGATGACAGGCGTGATGGGGGACCTGGCTGGGGAGTGGAAAGTTGCCCCTGCCAAGGCCGCAGGTCTGTTGAATTCTCTCGTGGAGATCGGGAAGAAGACCGGGACCGGGATCCAGGCATTGAAGACGGCGACCTCCGTGGTGGATGAGTTTGGACAGGTTCAGTTTGGCCTCGCCCAGAATCTTCGACTGTCCGGCGACGAGATCGCGAATGCTACTCTCCAAGCCTACAAGTTGTCAGGCGCGTTTCGCCAGATGGGCGCGAACGAGGAACAGGCCGTAACGCTCGGAAAAGATACGGCCAAGATGTTCATGGAACAGTCTGCCGCCTACAAGAAGGCCCGGTCGATGGGAGAGCCTTTACCAGACGACAATCTCTTCATTCAGCTTCAGCAGATGGGCGTAGACGCCACGCGGGCAATGGAGATCATGACGACCGGCGAGCGGGATGCCGTGGCCGGTATGATCATGATGAACGAGGAGATCCAGAAGTCGGCGGGCGGGACCGAGGCCCACAAGGTGATGCTCGGGAAGCTGGCCCAGACGATAGGTCAGACCGGCCAGAGTCTCGTGTGGCTGGCCGAGAGTAGCGATGTCGGTGCCAGGGCTTTACAGGATGTCAGCAACATGGCCCTCGACGGCAAGTCGAACTTGAAGTCGTTTGGGGACCAGGCGTTTTTAAGTGGCAGGACGCTTTCGCAGGAGTTCGATCTTGCGAAGCAGTCGTTCGACCAGCAGATCAGAAATATCGCTCGCGCCAATGTCGGGAAGCTCGTTCAGAAGCAGATGAAGGGCTATCAGCGCATGGGCAAGGTGGTCAAGAAGCTCGGGTCGGACGAAACCTGGGGACCGTTGATGAACGCCTACTCGACCTTTCAGCAGATGGGAGCGCGGGGCGTTGGTCTTGCATTCCTTGACAAGAATGCGTCGAAGGAGGCGGTAAGCAGCGCAATCGACATGGGGATTGGTTTCGAGATGGGGTTCGATGCTTTGAAGAATGTTGGAGAAGAGTTGGCTCCCGTGATGGAAATCCTCGGGATGTTCGGGCCACTGGGTCCGATTGCCGCGATAGGCGGAGTTGCTTCTCTGTTCCTGATGGACGAGGCCGACGCGAAGGGTATTCTTGGGGGATTTTACGAAACCTTCAAGAACATCAAAGACATAGTGATGGATGTCTGGGATATGATTCCGTTTGAGAAGATGTGGGAGAAGCTAAAATCAACTTCGTCTACGGTGTGGCATACTCTTGTCGATGATATCCCTTGGAGACAGATGATCGAAGACGCCAAGCCTATTTTCAAGGACATAGCGTCTGAGTTGCTGGGAGCCTTGTCGGACGCTATTGGTATGTTGTCTGAAAACTTCTCGTCTGGAGAGTTTGCCCTTGGGGGGGCTATCATGGGCGGGATCATGGGCGGGATGGCATTTGGTCCCTTTGGTGCCTTGGTAGGCGCGTTGTCAGGTGCCCTGATAGCAGGTTCCGAAGCGGCGGCTTCGGGGGCTGAGAAGGTGATGCGAGATTTCGCGGACCGAAAGAGGAAAGAGAAAAACGACGCAGACGCGAAGAGCAAGAAGGGTATTCTGGAGATTGAGAAATACCGTAAAGACGAGGCGATAAAAACGGATCTTCTGATAGCGGAGGGGGCGAAGGCGACTTATTCGAAGTACCTGGCAGAATCCGGCACAGTTCCCACGATGGACATGGAGGATGACAGCGGACAGGTCATGAAGTTTGCCATTGGCCTGACAGGGACCGATGCCGATTTTGAAACGCCAGAATTCAAGTCATTTGCAGAAGACTTTCGTGAGAAGGCTCAGTTGGCATTTGCAGACGCCGCGCCGTTGTCCATTGATTACTCTTCGAAGATCGGGACGAAAGGTGTCGGGGCCAAACTTGCAATGCAGGAGTATGCGGGGGTTCAAAGGGAGCAGGATCGGGCTTTCGCGTCGCGTATTGACAGCGCACAGAAGCAGATGAAAGAGATGGGGGCCATTGGGACTTTTACATGGGGCGTTGGAGGTGGCATAGGCACCGGCCTTGCAAAGTTAATGGACAATGCTCTAAATCTGACAGACGACCTGGGCTTTCTTTGGGATAAATTGGACAGCATTGACAGTGGTGCTCTGTTTGATTCTCAGTCTCTATTGATGGACGAGTTTAAACTCGTCCAAAATCTTCCGCAGGTTCAGCAGACATTTGAGGAATTGGGCAAAGCCGGTGCGAGTTCTGCGGAGTACCTTGCTGCGGCTCAGGATGCAGTGGCGAACTACAGTGGTATGGTGAGTAAGGATCTGGCGCAGACATTGATTGATAGTCAGGCATTCGGGTCGGGCGTTGCGATCACTGTCCCTCAGATGGCCAAGCACCTAAAGGGTCTGGGCGAAATTATCGGAAGAGATCTGACAGGCGATCTCCTGGCCGCTGAAACGGCAGGAGAAGACCTAAACATGACATTTATCAGGATAGCCGGTGAACTGTCTGGCATTACAGGGACGGAATTCAGAGTTGTCACCGAAGGCATGATAGACGACGCTGATCGGCTATCTTCATCTTGGGACAACTTCGGGAAGGCAGTTGATAGAGCGATGGGGATGGACCAGAGTCTTTCCCGTGAGGACGCCGAATGGAGTGCTTCTAGTTGGGAGAACGATTACGAGCAATCGGTCCAGGATCCTATTGAGGAGAGAACTCCAGAGAACCAGGCCGATGCTGCTCTGAAAAGGGCTGTTGACAACTTCGCGGCGGGGGCGTCTGGGGCGATGGGAAAAGTTGCTGGATCTATCGATCTTATCAATTCAGAGTTGAAGACAAAGACGGATGAGATGGCCGTAACTGCGCTTGCTGGCGGCGGGGCAGTCGCTCATCAGTTTGGTCTTGGTTTTTCAAAGCAGGGTGCCATAGATGACATTTTGGATGTGATGACAGATGCGGCTGGGTTCTTGGGGGGATCTCTGCCAGAGAAGGGTCCGCTCGGAGGCGTGCCTGGAAACAACCCGGCGTTCCTTGGGGGTCGATCTGTGGCGGAGCAGTTTGGCCAGGGGTTCATTAGCGCCGAGGGTGAGATTTCGTTGTGGATTGGGGATTCCATGACAAGGCTCGTGGACACTGTTTTCAGCAGCTACGAGCAAGCGATGCAGGATCAGATGGGGAAAAGCTCTGCGATGTCTCAGATCGCAGATCAGATCATTCAGCAGTTCGGAGGAACAGTCTTCATGGGCAAGCTGAGTGCCGATGCGGATCTCAGCCTGAGTAGCGGAAAGGATCTCTTCAAGGTTGCCCTGGACAAGCCAGGACTCGTGAGCGTGGTTACTGCCGTGATCACGAGCGGCCAGGAAACCCAAAAGATTCTGTTGAAGATCAAGGAACAGAACGACGATATGCTTGGTCGACCGATCATGAGCAAGACGTTGAGGTTCACCAGCGGAACGATGACAACGGCGGGATAGAATGACGACTACAAAAACAGAACCCAGAAAGAAGCTGATAAAGCCCGGTGTGTTGTCGTGGATGAACTACATGGTTGAGGAGGTCGTCTTCGACCGTGACAAGATGTCCTTCGTGCGTTTCCTGAATCGCTTTGTGCTACCGAACTTCACGGGTGTTGAACAGGACGAGTTCGAGTACGTGTGCCAGAGCGAGTGGGAGCGGTTGGACAAGCTGGCGAAGACCTACTACGGGGACGAGAGACTGTGGTGGGTGATTGCTGCGCGTAACCAGATGGAGCTTCCAGATGCGTCTATCTACAAGGGTAGGCTATTGAAAATTCCGTCTTCCCGGTTTGTGTTCGAGAAAATTGTTGGGGCGCAGCAGAATGTGTTGAGGCTAGAGCCGTGACAGAAAACTTTTTCAAATCGTTTGCAGAGGTCGAGATACGCGATACCGCCGATGGTGTTTGGGCGTTCAACACCAAGGACAATCCGTTTCTGTCCGGCGTGTCGATCATTGCACAGCCGATGGCCGGTGCAGCCGGTATGCCCACATTCACGGTGAGTTTTACGATGCCCTACGAAGAGGGCGTCAAGTATCTGGACAGCGGGATTTTCAGGATTGGAAACAAAGTCGCGGCCAGGATTGGGTACGTTGGAGGCTTGTCGACCCCCTGGTGGTGGGGAGAGCTGAATAATGGAGGAGACGGAGTATCTCTTACTTCAGACGGCCTAGAAGGCGGCGTGACTGTCCAGTGTATTTCCAGCAGGGCATGGGGGGACATCCCGGCCCCGGATCTCAAGGGAAAATCTGGGTCCGTACTCTACAAAATGGTCAGCTCTGCGATGGGTTGTAAGCTGGTTCGTTCTCCGGGGGCAATTCAGGTCATCAATGAAAAGCACAAACCAGACGAGGACGCCTACCCGCCCTATCCTCCGATCTCGTGGAGTGGGGCACCGGCTGCAAAAAGCGCCTGGGACTGGCTGTTTTTCTTGAACGCCACATACGGGTTGCAGTCTACGATTGCGTTCGGAGAAGACGGTGCTCGAAATCTCTACGTGCTCACCAAGGCGGAGGCGGAGTCCGGGGTCGTAATGGACCTGGACGGCACGCCTTCCAAGTTGGTCAAGTCCAGGGTCTATAGGATGAGAGGCCCGCTGATTCCACAAGAGGATCAATATCCAATTTTCACGTTTGGAGCGGACCCAAGTCTGGCCACCTGGGACGGTATGCTTCCTCCGGGTGGAAGTGGTGGCGTCCACACGACTGCGATCAATGTTCACAGTGGGGATCCTGTTGTAGCAACGGCCCCGCCTGGGGAGCAGGAATCTCCAGTGAACAAGTCGGTCGAGAACCCGAGTCCAAAGAACGACGACTGGTCCGACGACATGTATGCGCTTTCAAGACAGCAAGACGAGTATGAGATGGAGATTTTCTACTCTACCCCGGCCCCTCCGCCTCCTAGTCCGAAGGCAACGGATGATGAGTCGATAAAGCAAGAGGCCAAGAAGGTCATCGAGCAGAGACAAGCCGAAGGCAACGTGACACAACAGGCCACGATTGCCACGATTGGGGTCCCCGACGAGTTCCCCGGAAACCTGTGCAATGTGCAGGGATGCTCGAAGCGGTACAACGGGGTCTACAAGGTTTGGACGCTCAATCACCAGTGGGCGGGTGGCATTTGGGATATGACGCTGACTGTTCGTCGAGAAGGCGTTGGCGGTGACGGCTTGAACCAAGAGGAGATGGTCCCCCTTGGCGGGACAAATCCAGAGGAATAGATGCCAGCCAGAACACCAGAAGCCAAGACGTATATGCAGAACCCGCTGGCGTGGCTGCGAAAGCAGATCCAGAAGTGGGGGCTTGAGAACTGGGCGAAGCGGTTCTATGGGATCTATCCGGCACAGGTAATTGACAACGAAGACCCGGACAACCTCGGGCGCGTGCGGGCGATCATTCCGGCGATTGGGATTTCCAAGAAGGACGACGTTCCGATGAGCCAGTGGATTATGCCGTGCTCGCCGTCGCTCGGGACGAACAGTGTGAAGATGAGCGAGGATGCTACGACAGACGGACAGATGTCTGGGATGTTCTTCCCGCCGGACATCGGCACGAACCTGTGGATCTGTTTCCAGTGGGGGGACGTGCGGTTTCCGGTCTACATGGGCGGGTTTGTCACCGAGAAGAACAAGAGTACGACGTTTGAAAATGCTCTTCAGAAGGGTATCAGGACGCGTTCAGGCCACTTCCTACGGTTCGACGACAACCTGGACAACCTGAGCATCATGTTGGCCAAGGGCGACGGCACGGGGGAGCCTACGTCCGCGTTCATCAGCATCGACAAGGACGACAATGTTCAGATCTCGAATGGCATTGGGTCCACGGTGTACATGAACGCGAAAGACAAGGAGACAACGATAATGACCTCGGACGGGGAGGACCCACCCGCTGCGGCGAGTCTTCTGTTTCTGGGCCAGGATGAGATCACGCTGGCCACGAAGTCTGGCGGAGCGTTTGGCATGAAGGGAAAGAACTTCACGGCGACGGGTGACAATTTCGTGGTTGACTGCAAGAAGGAGTTCAACGCGAACACGGGATCTGTTAGCCTTGGGAAAGGCGCGAAAGAGCCAGCGGTGAAGGGCACGATGTTTATGACAAACTACACTGTCCATGCCCATCCGAGTCCTGGTTTTGGAATCCCTGTTCCTCCGAGTACGCCGCCCATTGCGCTGTACAAAGAACTCTCGACGGTGGTGAAAGTCGCATGAGCAAGTGCAAGATACCGGGTCCGCCGTCTCTGAGTCTGGCAATCCCTATTCCTGGGATACCGTTCAGTTTGCCGACGCCTCCGTCTCTGCCGGGGCTTCCGTCATTGCCTGGGGTGACGCTTCCGTCTCTGAGTCTTGCGATTCCGGTGCCTGGGATTCCTTTTTCAATCCCGGCTCCTCCGTCGCTTCCAGGGTTGCCGTCTCCGCCGTCGTTTGGGCTGTCGGTGTCGATGCCCTCTTTGTCGCTTGCTATTCCGATTCCGGGGATACCGTTTTCGATTCCGGCCCCCCCGTCGCTGCCTGGGTTGCCTGCACTTCCAGGTTGTCCGTTGGACTAGGAGTTTGAGATGCCGTTGCCAGACATTGACGTAGTAAAATCCATAGCCTTCCCGTTCCGGCTGGGCGCTACGTCGTTCCCAGAGGGAGCCGAGGGTCCTGGCGTTGTGTTCGCCAATATGGTAGCTCTGATCATGACTGGAAAGAGCGAGCGGGTGATGCACATAGACGTTGGGACGAATGTTCACCAGTTCATCTTTGACAACATAGATCCTCTCACTCGGGCAAGGATTGCGGCAGACGTAACGGCTGCGATTTCCAACTGGGTGCCGGAGGCGCAGATTATTTCCGTGAACCCTGTCTTGGAAGAGGACAAGAAAAACTCCAAAGGCACGACAATCAAGATCGATATTATTTACCGGGTGGCCGGTCAGATCTACAACCAGCAGGTCCCGGTGACTATCCCGACCTCTTCTGGGCCATAGGAGAACGCGATGCCGATCACGAATCCAGATTACACTCCGCTGGTTCAGGACCGTGAGCCGCTGAGTGAAGTTCGATATTCTGGGAAGGACTTCCAGAGTCTTTTCGACGCGATACTTCGTCGGCTGAAGATCGAGTACAAGACCGTCTACAACGATTATGCCACGTCGTCTCTCGGGATCATGCTGATTGATTTGATGGCCTACGCCACGTCTCAGTTGACGTGGTATCTGGACCGTGTGTCCAGCGATTGCTTTCTGGACACGGCCAGAACCCGGTCTGCGGTGGCGAGGCTTGTGAAGCAGATTGGGTACAAGATGGCTCCGGCCACTGCCGCCAGCACAACAGAGGAGATCGTGTTTCCTAGTGGCGCTCTTGTTCCGTTTACAATCCCGGCTGGGTTTAGGTTCCTTGGTCCATCCGGCCTGTACTTCGAGAGCTATGCTGACTGTCTCGTGAATCCGGCCCCGGCCCCTGGGGACTCGGTATCTGTTGATATTCGCCAGGGAGAGACGCGAACTCTTGTGTACACGTCGAGCGGCAATCCGAACCAAAGCTACCGGATGGCGAACATCGTATCGACCCGCTTTTTGGCCGAGGGCAGCGTCAGGGTGTGGGTAGACGGAAGTGCATGGACCGAAGTTCAGTTCTTGGAATACGAGAAGACGGACCAGTTTGAGGTCGGGTACAACGATGACCCGCCAACAATCCAGTTTGGCGACGGGGTTGCTGGGAACATCCCCCCGGCAGCATCCGAGATCAAAATACGATTCACGATCATCGACGGCTTGAAGGGAAATGTGAAGGCGAACACGATTATGTCCGCCGCAGACAGCGTGCTTGCCGGTGGTTCAAGCGTAGAGATGTCTGTCAGCAATCCCACTGGGTCCAGCGGTGGAACGGACCCGGAGTCAACAGACCGCGCGAAGGCTCTGGCCCCGTTTGCGTTTGCTGCAAGGAACGCGGCGATCACGCTGAATGACTACATCGCGCTCTCGAACAGTTACTCGGATCCGATGTACGGGCGAGTCGCGGTGGCCTACGCTTTCAATCCTCGAACGAGCTACGAGGATGCGCTGTTCAACGCGATGGTGGACGCCATCGAGGTCTTGGTAACGGACTACCAGGCCACGGTGTCTGCAATCGAGAGTTCTGTTTCGTCGGGGGCTGCGAGCTTGACGGACGCCCTGAGCAGTATCAGCACGGACAACGTGATCCTCTCGACGATTGTAAGCAACATGATCGGGTACTTGCAGTCGGCCCAGATCCAGATGGAAGGCGCGAGAACGTCGAATTCCCTGTACGGAGGCGTGGTCGACGACGTGCTCGCGATGATTGAGCAGCTTGTGTACGCGACCTCCGGCACGGACCCGAACTTCGACGCGCTTGAGAATCAGATCAACGCGACGACCATGCTTCCCGCCAGCAAGGCTCTCTTGTTGGGCATGGCGACGGCGCTTTCCGACTACACGGCTTCGATGACTGCGTTGCTCAACCAGTTGAACTCGAAGAAGTCCACGACAGAGAACGCGATTGACGCCGCCCTATCGTTCATCTACGAGGCCAGGTCCGCCACTGAGGATGCGAATCCTCCTGCCCCGCTGGTCACTCTGGCATCTATCCAGGCGGACACCGCAGTCACGCTGGCGATGATGTCAGACACCTTGAACGATCCGACGGACGGCCTGGTAGTGACGGCCAACAGTATCAACGGGCTTGCGTTCGCTCTCAGGAACGGGGTCTTCGACGTGCTGAGTCTCATGCACGACCGGATCGGCGAGCTGTTTGATGCAGACTGCCTGAGCAACTACGTCCAGGTTCCGATCCTGGCCTACGACTCCGAGGGCTACTACGTGGCCCCCAGCGCGGGATTGATGTACGGATTGCAGACGTACCTTAACTCCGTGAAGGAAGTGACACAGGATGTAGAAGTCATCGACGGGAGCTTCAACCTGATACCTGCGGAGATTGTGGTTCAGGTGAAGGTGTCAACGGAGTTTGTGCCTTCGGAAGTAACGGCACAGATTTCTGCGACGATTGCTGGAATTCTGCGCGGTCGCTCGTTCAACCAGCCTCTGTATCTGGACTGGCTGTACAAGAACGTGAAGGACATTTCTGGGATCGAACACGTGAACATAAGAATAGCGGGTCCGGTTGCCCATCTGGATTCCAATGGAAACCTTGTTCCTCCGCCGACGACGATCATCTCGTTTGGCACATTGAATATCGGAGCGGTGTAATGGCTACAAACGAAACCCCAAGGTTCAGAATTCCGTTTCCGAAAGAGAACGCGGAATCCTGGTACTCTGCTTTCGTCGACACGATGTCCAACGTGGACTCTCGAATGTTCGACAATCTCGAACATCTGAACATCATTTGCACGGAGCTTACGACTGCCACGATCGCTGACATGGGTGGTGGCGTGTACCACTTCATTCCCACTGGCAGCGCGAAGTTCTTGTCGAGGACCCACCACGTCGAGATCGATGTGAACTCGGCTTTCGTAGAGTTGTCTCGCGGTGCGCTTATCGGAGCAGTGTTGCAATCCGGGGCCGTCGGTCCGCAGACCGTGGAGTGGGAGATTTGGCCGGGACAGATGGACATTGATGCGGATCAAGTCCCGCTCGGATACGTGACAGACGACTACAGCATCATTTGGTTCAACGGGTCCGTGCTGGAAGTCGGAGTCATGAAGCGCCTGTTCGCGTTCGACGACCCTAGTTCGTTCAATGGTTACGGTGACGTTCACGTCGACATCACGAACGGAAGCGACGTTTACGGGACGGGCAGCATTAGTTTTCCGTACAGGACCCTGGCCCATGCCGCAGACGAGCAACCGGCCCCGACCAACTTTGCCACGTTCTCTCAGCCGTGCCGGTTCATCGTGGCTTCCGGCACGTACTCCGACAACGTGATAATGCCGGACCGTTTGAAGATCGAGATCATTGGGGACAACTTCGATATCTCTGGCGACATCACGTGGACGTATGACGTGGACAGTTGGTTCGGGGAAGACCCGGCCCTCGAAGTGTCTTCGCTCACGTTCACCGCGCAGTCCATGCACAAGAGTTTGATCTCCGGCGACATTCTGATGCAGAACGCGGTCCCGGCCTCGGGCGGGGCGGTCACTCGAAATCTCGTGGTCAACCAGATGGAAGTGTCTGGCAGCGTTTGGAACTACGCGAGCGGAGATGACAGTTCCGCAAACAGGACAGGCCGGGTGATGTTCCTCGTGAACTCGTCCAAGTTGTCCGGTGGTAGCCTTGGATCTGGCGCAACGATTGGTGGCGAGATCGAAAACCTCGCGGCGATCTACTACCCGAACCCGATCTGCCTGACCGCCAAGGACAGCCAGATAATGCACGCCATCTATGGTTGCGCTGAGTTCCTGGGATGCAGCTCGTCATCTTTCTACGATAAAATTTCGTGGCAGTACGACATTACGGGTGGTGCTGGGTACACCGGCGTGATTGGCGGGGTGTCAGCCTCCGAGGGAAAGTCATTCTACAACTGTTGGTTTCATCCTGACATTAAGGAGATCACGTTTGGTTGGTACTCCAAGGCGTCTCCGCAGCCAGCGGCGCTTCCTGTCAGCTTCGACACAGTGTCATTCGATTCCGCCTACGCCAAGGGAAGTGGAGTGTCTCGTACTTCTTTCGCAGGATGGGCGGCAGACGAGAATCCTCTGATTTGCTCGGATGATCAGATTGAAGATGGGATTTTCCGCGTTTCGATTGGATCATCTACCTCTGAGTACAACGGGGCAGCATTGAAGTCGGCCATTGCTATGGCCGCGAACAGAAGTGGGTTGTCTGCGGAGAACCGGGCGATAGTTCTGATCCCCCCAGGACAGTATTCCATCGGAGAAGATCCGATCCTGTTGGACACCGAGTACGTGGATCTGATTGCCATGTGCGAAAAGGGAAATGCAAGAATGACTGGGCCGACGACCCCATCCCAAGGGTCCGTCTTTATTTATGGACAGACATATGGGAGCGCGGTGATTGTTCAGACCGCAGAAGATGTTCGGATGTCTGGCCTGACTCTCATACAGACGGTGAATGATCTTCCATGTATGCTGATCTCTACCCGTTCTGG
>Ga0210003_1000892_pt1 | contig 26714 bp, 17 predicted proteins | sample LantaG_FD_182804 | JGI IMG/M metagenome (GOLD analysis project Ga0210003, IMG submission 182804) | Deep subsurface microbial communities from Baltic Sea to uncover new lineages of life (NeLLi) - Landsort_02402 metaG (SPAdes) (version 2) | ecosystem: Environmental > Aquatic > Marine > Oceanic >... | reverse complement strand
CCAGCGAATCAGGTAAGGCTCGCGGATACCACCTTCATACAACCAGCCCTTGCCCCCGCGCAGAGGCAGATTGGATGTCGGCGAGCCCTCGCTGGTCGATAATCCGCCATTGTCGGACATAAGAATTACAGCCGTGTCGTCGGCGATGCCAAGCTGCTCCAGCTTGTCCAGAACACGTCCGATCTGCTCATCCATCGCCTCGACCATAGCCGCGTAAACTGCGTGACATTGCCTGAGTCGCACCTGCCGCTGCTGCTCGACCGGCAAGACCTGTTCCTCCGGTCCAAATTCCCGCTCATCAGCGTCCAGCAGTTTTTGCCGCTTGGTTTTGTATTTGGCTATCAGGTCGTCCCGGCCCTGGAGTGGGGTATGAACGGAGTAAAATGCCAGGTAGAGCAGGAAAGGATTGTTTTTGTATTGGTCGAGGATTTTCAATGACTCGTCTGTCAGAACCTTCGGCAGGTGTGAGCCCTTGGGATAATCGCCGAGTCGAGGATTATCGAAGGGAGCGAAATAGCCGCCGCGAGGCGAACCGACGGCCCAGCCACCGATGTTGATATCAAAGCCCTGGTTCTCGGGCCAATATTTTTCCTCCGAGCCGAGGTGCCACTTACCAAGGAACGCCGTCTTGTAGCCATGCTCCTTCAGGGCCTCGGCCAGGGTGACTTCCTCCAGGGGCATCCAGTCATTGAGCGGCGCCGGGTCGAACCGGCCCGACCGTTTGCCGCTGAACCAGTTAGTCGCACCGGCGCGCGATGGATACTTACCCGTCATTATACTGAACCGCGTCGGACTGCAAACCGGATTTGCCGCATAGCCGCTGGTGAAGTTCATGCCGGTACGCGCCAGCCGGTCGATATTCGGAGTCTCGTAGAAGCAGTGGGGATTATTGGCGCCGATATCCATCCATCCGTAGTCATCGACGAGGAAGAACACGAAATTGAGCGGTTTCTTCTTCGGGGCAGCGGCGCGCAGCATTGCACCGGCGGGCAATAACGAGGCGGCAGCGCCTCCAAGCATGGTCTTTAGAAATGTACGTCGGGTGGTTGTATCTGTCATTTTGATTTCCTCCTTTCGAGTTTAATCATAAGTTCAGCATATCGCCTGCCCAATTCCCGGGATGACTTTGTATCGAAGTGCAGGACATCGCCTTTATGGTTCAGCCCGGAGACATCGACACAGGCGGTGTTTTCGACTTTGCCGTGTATGTTCGCCAGAATTCTGTTGATCGATTCCGCGTCCGGATTTCTTGCAACGTAAAAATCGCCCAGCTTCGCAACAACAAACGGGAGTTTTTCGTCGCCTAAATCCCGCCGGAAGTCGGAGATTAATTTTTCGAGCTTTGCCTGATATACTTGTATTTTTTCCGGATTGCTGTCCGACTCACCCTGATGCCAGATTATACCTTTCAGGACTCCGCTCTGCATCGCTGCTCTTGCCCTTGCGAGAGCGTCGTCATAGGGATGACTTTTCGTCTGCTCGTGATATCCGCCTTTTGTCCAGGAGGAAATCGGCGAGCCGCCAGCCGCACATGGTATCAGTCCGATTCTCACATGCTTTTTGTAGCCGGCCATAGCCTTTCCGAAAGCAAGGCCGGGGCCTGTGCCGACAATGCCCGGCTTGTCAAAATGAAGTGGATCCTTTGCCAATTCCCACTCATCATTTTGATTTAGAACATAAACTCGGGGATGAGTTTGCATGTCCTGCTCCAGGACCTTACCCCTGCCGGCCATATTTGACTGACCGGCAAGTATATACAGGTGGAAATTCCGCCGATTTGAATACTGTTGTGAACAGCCGGCACTCAAAAGTGCGAATGTCAGGACCAAAGCACTCAATTTTTTCATGTTTTTCAACTCCTGTATTACGTCGTAAACCGAACCGAATGGGCTATAGGCAGAATTCACCGTTGTCCATTATCATCTCGCCGTCTACCTCGATAGTCGGGCTTATAATCACGCCGTCAACGTGTGCTTTGCTGTCCCACTTGGCTCCGGTTTTGCCGGGCAGGGGGCTGCCGAAAGCAATATGCACGCCGGGGAACTTCTCATCCTGAAGCAGATTGTAGATTAACTTGGTCAGGCCGGTATTCGTACCGATGGCAAATTCTCCGATCCTGCTGGCGTGTTCGTCGATCTCAAAGAGGTATTTGGTCAATTCTTTCCGGAGTGGCTTATTGTCACAGCGGATACTTTCTTTTATGGCCCTGCCGTTTTCGACCTCGATGATAACGGGCGTATCTTCAAGAGAACCGTATTTCCGGGTGAAGAAATCCCCGAGGCAGCCGTCGATGACAACTGTGCCGTCGACAGCGAACGGGGACGTAAATACTTCACCATCGGGAAGGTTATTCCAATGGCCCGGGGTGATGTCGCCGTCGCTGATTATCCATTTGAGTCTCGGTTTGAATTCAGCTACGAAATCGTTTCCTATTTCAGTTATTACACTGATTTTGCCTGCGTTTCGAACCTTTTCATAAACCAGCTTGCTGATGCGCTGAATCTCTTCGTAATCGCTGCACATCCCGTCTTTCATAATCTCCGGCGTGATTCCAATCATGTGGGCATGCCTGAGCCCGTGATTGGCCTCGACCGCCTTGAGCATCCGCATTCGGAAGCTCTGGAGCTCTCCTTCGGCGCCCTGGGCGGCATAGATACTGACATCGGCAGCCTTAATGGCATCGTCTATGACCTGCGGATAATCTATCGGCCTTTCGCCGAAATCCTCCATTACGAAGAATTTAACTTCGGCGGTAATTTTCTCGATGGCGGTTCTAATAGCTGAGCCGATTTCGACGGTCTCGACATCGGTAATAACCACTACGCTCTCGCCCGCCTTGACTTTCAGACAATTCTCGACGGCCTGTTTTACGCCTTCTTCAATAGTTCCCACTTTGCTTCTCCTGCGTATTCTTTTACCTCACTCGGATCACGCGGCCCGCGGCCAGAAGCCGGCATTTAGAGGCGATTCTACAGGCCTGCCAACTATCATGCAAGAGTTCACTGTCGTTAATGGTGGGCAATGCCCACCCTGCGCTCGGTATGAAGGATTCTTAAAATCGTTTTAGCGACAATTCGGTAAAAAACATTGGAACAGCAGGAAATTACATTACGTATTGCTTTAATAGCTTCGATATGTTAATATAGGTAGAGATGGACGATGTAAATTTGTATTATAGGACTTGCTGTTTGGAAAATAGATTAATAAATCGTACAGAACGTATAAAACGTAAGAATTTAGTCCTTTTCGTTATAATATTTTTTATTTTTCCGGCCGGGGGCGTTGTTCGGGGTCAATGGGTCGCGTATAACGACTGCCTTCGCGAGCCTGGTGACTCTACGGCGGCGAATGTAACCGGCTGGACAATTCATAATAACGATCTGGCTCATTCGGCGGGCCGGCTGAAGAACTTCGAGACGGGCAGCGAGGCGTCAATGCCCGACGTAACGTTCACGATGGGAAATGCCGGGCTGAGCGTAAGCGGCGGTAGCTCCGGCGGCAATCCTTCTCCGGGCACGGAAGCCTATGAGATATTCGGCGATGTCGTGGACTTCGGGCCGAACCTCGTCTACTACGGCAGCGCGGGCTGGTGGGTGGAGATAGAATTCACCGGGTTAGACCCGGCAAAGACGTACAGTTTCGTCGGCACTGCTGTTCGCTCAAGGAGCTATCCCGACCGAATTACGCTTTTCACTATCAGTGATGCCGTCAGTTATGTCAATAACAGCAGCGATGGGATTGTCGAGAGGAGTGGGAGCCAGTCCAAACTTTTAGCGGGAAATAACAGCGTTACCGGGTACGTCATTCGATGGGACGATATCGTGCCGTCGTCCGGCGGCAGTTTCAAGATCAGGGCCGAAGCTACACCTGATTCCGAAGGCGGGAGAGCGTATCCTTTCGGCGGTTTCATGCTCGAAGAGCTTGGCAAGGCCGGGAACAGGCCGCCGGAAGTCGATGCCGGAGACTACGATTCGCTTACCTGGCCGAACAACAGCCTGAAGCTAAGCCCGATTATTGAAGACGATGATCCATGCGATGTAGGAATATTGACGATAAAGTGGTCGAAACTCAGCGGTCCCGGCATAGTGACGTTCGAACCGGGCGACGACATTGCGGATCCTTGTGCGGTATTTTTCGAGCCGGGCGACTACGTCTTGCAGCTCCAGGTATGGGACGAAGTGCCGCAGCTTCAAAGCAGTTCGGTCGCCATAACCGTAATTGAGCCGCTGCTGGGCGATCTGGATGGGAACAACAGAGTTAACTGGCATGACATTGTACTTTTCGCCGCACAGTGGCTTGGGCCTTTGAGAAGTCCCGCCGACCTTAACGCCCGTGACGGCATTAATATGGCGGATTTTGCCATCCTGGCCAATAACTGGCAAGAGGGTGAGGGAGCCATCCTGGTTATAAACGAGCTTCTCGCCAGGAACGATTTCGGTGTTACCGACCCTCAGGGCCAGCGCGAGGACTGGATCGAAATCTACAACTCCGGGCAAGAAGCTATCAACATCGGCGGAATGTACCTGACGGACAATTTGTCCGAGCCGGCTATGTGGCGGATTCCGAATGAAAACCCTTCGGCTACAACAATTTCGCCGGGCGGTTACATATTGATTTGGGCGGATAACGATACGGCCGACGCCGGATTGCACGCGAACTTTCAGTTCGACTCCGATGCCGGCGACGAAATCGGCCTGTTCGATACCGACGGTGCTACGCTCCTGGACAGCGTCACCTTCGGTGACCAGACGCCGGATGTTTCCTACGGCCGGGACCCTGACGCCACAAGCAATTTAGTAACCCTTCATCCGACTCCTGGAGCCTCTAACAATGGTTCATATCTGGCGGTAGTGGCCGATACGAAATTCAGCCATGACCGCGGCTTTTATGATGCGCCGTTCGACGCGGTAATTACCTGTGAAACTCCCGGGGCGATGATTCGCTATACCACCGACGGAAGCACTCCGACTACGAGTCACGGTGTATATTACAATCCCAACTCGCTCATAACAATCAATACAACAACCTGCCTACGCGCGATGGCATACAAGTCAGGCTTCAAATCCACTAACGTCGATACGCATACATATATCTTCCTCAATGATGTCATCAAACAGGCCACGAATGCCCTCAGCGGAGCACAGGTTGCTCCTTCGGGTTATCCGAGTTCGTGGGGTTCGGTCACCGGCGATTACCAGGTGGACCCGGACGTTGTCGCACAAAACGGCAGGGACCGCTTCGATGGACTCTACGCAGACACTATCATAGACGACCTCAAGTCGGCTCCTACTATTTCCCTGGTGATGAACAAAGACGACTGGTTCGGGAGCAGGGGCATTTATATCAACCAGTCCCAGGATGGCACCGAGCGCATCGCTTCGATCGAGTATATCGATCCGAATACCAAAGACGAATTTCAGGTAAACTGCGCTATAGCCATGCAGGGTGGCGTCAGTGGCGGAGGTACAAGCTTAAACAGATGGAAATCGTTCAAGCTCTCCATGCGCCCGAGGTTCAAGACTCAAACCGACGACCTGAAAGCAACGGGCGGCCCGCCGAAACTGAATTTCAAGCTCTTCGCCGATTCGCCGGTGAACCGCCACAACACCTTCGTACTGGACGGGGTTCTGAACCACTCGTGGCTGCATCCCAGCAGCAGCCAGACTAATACCGCACTGTACGTTCAGGACCAATACGTTGCCGACCTCCACAACGCTATGGGCGGCTATTCCCCTCACGGCTCCTATGCCCATATTTATATCAACGGCCTTTACTGGGGAATGTACTATATCCACGAACGGCCGGACGATGCCTGGGCGGCGGAAATGTTCGGCGGCAACGAAGACGAATATGACGCGATAAAACATAGCAGCGGAAGTGTAATCAACAACGGCATCGGCGGCAGCGCTACCGCAAATTACAATTCGATGGTAAGCGCCGCAAGTGCCGTGCAATCCAACCCGACCAGCCTGGCCAGGTACGATACATTGACCCAAAAGCTGGACGTCGACAATTTCATCACTTACCTGCTGGCCAACTGGTTCTGCGGGAACCACGATTGGCCGCAAAAGAACTGGTACGCAACCCATCGCAATCATTCGGACGGAAGATGGCGCTTCCATTCATGGGACGCCGAGCACTCACTCGAAGGAGGCAACGATGTAGGCGAAAGCCCGTCCGACATTCACAACAAGCTTGATGGAAATGCCGAGTACCGAATGAAATTTGCCGACCACATACACCGGAATTTTTTCAACGGCGGCCCGCTCTCATATCCGGCGGCGGCCCAGCTATACCAGAAGCGGATTAATCAGATCGACCGCACAATCGTCGGCGAGTCCGCCAGGTGGGGCGACAACCGAAGATCGACGCCGTACACTCGTGAGGACTGGCTCAAAACCGCCAACGGCAAGCTGAGCAGCTATTTCCCGGGCCGCTCAAACAGCGTCCTTAACTACCTGAAAAGCGCCAACCTCTACCCCAGCATAAGCGCGCCGGTCTTTAGTATCAACGGCTCTAATCAGCACGGCGGCCACGTCGATACCAACGGCAGGCTGACAATGACAGCCGCCGGCACGATATGGTACTCGCTCAACGGCGCCGATCCCCGGTTAGCCGGCGGTTCGGTCAACCGCCTCGATGCAAGCGCATACAACGGCTCTGTCATCCTGACCAAAAGCACCCATGTTCAGGCACGCGTCTTAAGCGGAAGCACCTGGAGCGCCTTGAACGAAGCGGTCTTCGCTGTCGGGCCGGTCGCTGAGAATCTGCGCATTACGGAGATTATGTACAATCCGCAGAATATAAATATATTCGACGACCCAAACACCGAGTTCATCGAACTGAAAAATATCGGCACACAAAGCATAAATCTCAATTACGTCAGCTTTACCAACGGAGTCGAATTTACCTTCCCGGACGTGGACCTTGCCCCCGATGAATATGTTCTAATTGTCGAGGACATAGACGCTTTCACAAACAAGTATGGCCCGTCTCTTATTATTGCAGGCGAGTACTTCGGCAGCTTGAACAATGCCGGCGAACGGATCGAGCTGCTGGACGGCGCAGGCTCGATTATCCATGACTTCAAGTACAGCGACGGCTGGTTTAACATCACCGACGGCATGGATTTCTCGCTCGTTGTGATAGACCCGCTCAACACCGATCCGAGCGCCTTCTCCGACAAAAGCACCTGGCGCCCAAGCACCGGCCCGGGCGGCTCGCCAGGCACCGATAACGCCGGCCAGCCTCCGGAGATCGGCGGCGTAATTATCAATGAAATTCTCGCCCATTCACACGCAGAAGCCCCCGACTGGATAGAGCTCTACAACACCAACAGCCACGCAATCAACATCGGCGGCTGGTTCCTCAGCGACGACGAGCAGAACCTTAAGAAATACGAAATCACCGATACCACGATTATTGAACCATACGGCTACGTCGTTTTCTACGAAGACCTTCATTTTGGCAATCCGGCCGCACCCGGCGCCCACAGTCCGTTCGGACTCAGCGAGAACGGCGAAACTTTATATCTGCACTCCGGCTCAAACGGCGAGCTGACAGGTTACAGCGACGAGGAAAAGTTCGGAGCCTCGGCCACCGGCGTATCCTTCGGCAGGTATCTCAAGGGCACAGGTTCGTATAACTTTGTGGCAACCAGTGAAATCACGCCCGGCGGAGATAACGCCTACCCGATGGTCGGGCCTCTGATTATAAATGAGATAATGTACAATCCGCCCGTTAACGGCGACGCCGAATACGTCGAGCTTCTCAACATCAGCGACTCACCGGTAATGTTATATGATCTGATCACCGCCGAGCCCTGGCGATTTACCGACGATCCCGACAATCCGGGAATAGATTTCTTCTTCCCAACGAATCCCCCCGTGACGGTAGAAGCCGGCGAGTATTTGTTGTTGGTCGGAAATTGGGGAGAATTTGACAAAATGTTTAATGTTCCCGCCGGAGTGCAGGTATTCGAGTGGCCCGACGGCAAGCTCAACAATGCCGGCGAGAAAATCCAGCTCAGCATGCCCGGCGACGTCGACACACAGGGCCTGAGGTACTGGATACGAGTCGATCGAGTCAATTACAGTGACGGTTCGCACCCGATCGATGCCGACCCATGGTCCACAGAACCGGATGGTTTCGGCTACTCATTGAGCCGCATTAATCCGGCCGAATACGGAAACGACTCGGTAAACTGGCAGGCCGAAATACCTTCTCCAGGCAGAGCAAATCCTTAGCAACACATAACAAAAACAGAAATTTCGCCGTATCATTCATGCGCATGGCTCGCAAACGCCCACTTTTTATAGAAAGTCAGAAAAGCTCCTCCCTTTTCGAGCAAATACTACGGACTAAAGAGCTTGAAATTTAACCGGGTTTGGTTATAATTCTGGCACAATTTCCGAATCGATTTAATAAAGAAATATTCACAGTAATCAGTAAAGGAAGAAAAATGGATACACAAATCAGCATTATGCCATGTTTGGATATGGAGAACGGCCGGGTTGTTAAGGGCGTTCATTTCGTCGATATTCGGGACGCCGGCGATCCGGTCGAATGCGCGAAGGCCTATTGTAAGGCCGGAGCGGATGAGCTTGCCCTGCTGGACATTACAGCCACCGTTGAAAATCGTCCAACTATGCTCGAAGTGGTGAAAAACGTTGCCGCCGCAGCGACTGTTCCGTTCACCGTAGGCGGGGGCATTCGCGACGTCGCCTCGGCAGTCGAAGTAATCCAGGCCGGCGCCGATAAGATATCCGTGAGCAGCGCTGCTTTTCGCAAGCCCGAAATCATCAAGGAAATGATTGCCGAATTAGGTGCCGATAAGGTAACAGTCGCTATCGACGTGGATCAGAACGAATCATTGCCCTCCGGCTACGAAGTCTACATCGACGGTGGCAGAACCGCCACCGGCGCCGACGCAATCGAGTGGGCGAAGAAAGTCGACGGCTATGGCGTGCCCGTCATCCTGCCGACAAGCAAGGCCGGGGATGGAGCTAAAACGGGATATGACCTTCCAGTTATCAAGGCGATGGCCGATGTCTGTTCGGCAACGATTGTAGCTTCGGGAGGAGCAGGCAAGCTGGAACATTTCTACGAAGCCGTCGAGGCCGGAGCGTCTGTTCTTCTTGCCGCCTCGGTGTTCCATTTCCATACTATCGATATACCCGAGTTGAAAGACTATTTACGCAGCCGGGGCTTAAATGTAAAATAACAATACCGGCAGGGAGCTTGGCCAAAAAACAGCTTTCTTTGCGTCCGGTTTTCTGGTAGAATACATAATTCTTGTAATTTGGTGTGTTTAGACAGGGTCGTGAGTCGATTCGGCACACTGTGAATTTTTAAACAGAAAAGGAGACTATAGTGAAAACGAGAAGTTACATTGTGATGATAGCGTTGGTCTGTTTGACTGTAACGTCGGTTTATGCAGCCCAGGAAGGTGCCAAAAATGATGTTCAAGAACCGCAAGTCACCGACCAGGCCGCTGCCCCGAAAGTCGATACACTAAAGACGGAAGTGGAAAAGGTCAGTTATATAATAGGGACCCAAATTGCCGGAAATTTCAAGGCGCAGGAGATCGAAGTCAGTCTCGATTCGCTTATGCAGGGGCTGAAAGATGTTCTTGAAGGCAAGCAATTGGCGATTAGCCAGGAAGAGATGAAGCTGGTTTATACGGCTTGGCAGCAGAAGATGAGAGCCAAACAGGCCGCCAAGCAGGCAATGGAGGCCGCAAAGAACCTTGCCGCCGGGACGGCATTTCTTGAAGCGAATAAGGCAAAAGAAGGCGTAAAAGTCCTGCCGAGCGGTCTGCAATACAAAGTCATTAAGGAGGGTACGGGAAGTACCCCCACCGCGGACGATAAAGTCAAGACCCACTACCGCGGTACTCTGATTGACGGCACGGAGTTCGACAGCTCTTATAAGCGTGATCTGCCCGCTGAGTTCCCCGTTAAGGGCGTAATAAAGGGCTGGACGGAAGCCCTGCAGCTCATGAAAGAAGGCGGCAAGTGGGAGCTGTATATACCCGCAGATATCGCTTACGGACAGCGCGGCAGGCCCAGCATACCACCCAATTCCACGCTGATCTTCGAGATCGAGCTGCTTGAAATAGTAAAGGCGGCAGCACCGGGTCAGGCGGCCCAGCCGACTATAGAGGTTAAGTAATAAAGATATTTAACCGCAGAGATCGCAGGGATCGCAGAGATTAAATTAAAATTCTTCTCCGTGTCCTCGGCGGTCTCTGCGGTTAATTTTATAGCTCACCCCGAAAGATCCGGCACAATATATGGCTTGCGGTAAAAACCGCGGGCCAGGCGATTGGCCGGTTCGTTGTCCTTGAAACACTCATTTTTCCTGTCGATTTGGAGCCACGGCCCAAGCGTAACCGTTCCGGCGTTAACGTCGATTTCGTGAGCCGAAAGGTGCTCCAGCAGCCTTTCGAGCATATCGCCAAAAAGCGGCACATCCAGTACATTGGCACGCATTGCTTTTGCGGAGACCTTCTCGCCGAGGCGGTACGAAATGTTGCCGGTATGGCAGACGGCGGTCGAGAGGTGGCCTTCGAGCACCTCGGCGTTAAGATCTTTACGCCGACCGCTGCGAACCGCATCGATGAAATTCACAAAATGATCGCCGCCGCCGCTGAACGACTTGATTTGTTTTCCTTCGTTGTCCCATGCGATACCTCGATAGAGACTCACCGATCCGCCCTCACAATTGACGATTACACCGACACGCTCGCCGCGGAACGCTGGCACTTCCTTCGAATCCTTTGCCTTGTACAGATTGTGCACTTCATAAAGGATAGGGGCTGTTGGAAAGTCGTAATAGATAATCTGGGTGTTGGGCACATCGCACGCATCGTTGAATACGAACCGTCCGCCGATGCTCATCACCCTGCGGGGCAGCATCTTCTCGCCGAGGCACCAGCGGGCCACGTCTATTTCATGCACGCCCTGGTTGCACGACTCGCCGTCGCCGGTGTTCCAATCGAAGCTGCAATCGTACTGAAGACGGTCGCGATAGATCGGCACTTTTTTCGCCGGGCCGCACCACAGATCACAATTGACCGTATCGGGAATCGGCAGCGGCGTGTCTCGCTTGCCGCATGATACACGCGGCTTGTTGGCAAAGGCGGTGACATAATTGATATTGCCGAGGTTGCCTTCGCGGAGCCATTGAATGGCCCGGATGATTAAATTCTCCGAGCGGTGCTGCGTGCCGCACTGAACTATCCGGTTGTACTTTCGAGCGGCGTTTACCATCTGCCGGCCCTCCCAGATATAATGCGAGAGCGGCTTTTCGACGTAGATGTGCTTGCCCGCCTGGCATGCCCAGATTGTGCTGAGTCCGTGCCAATAATTCTGCGTCGCGTTGCCGATTACGTCGATATCCTTACGGTCGAACATCTCACGCATGTCGATATATTGCTCGACGCCGTGGTTGAATTTCGATTGAATCGTTTTGGCCGCAACCGCCATACGCTCGCGGTCCGGATCGCTTACGGCCACAACAGTTACGTCCTTCTGGTTCTCGAAGGATGGTATGTGGGCTCCAACACCCCGGCCGCCAAGACCAACCACACCTACGCGGATGCGGTTATTCGCTCCTCGGGCTCGCGAAAATGGTAATGCTGCCCCGGCGATAATCATACCTTTCATAAAATCTCGACGAGTAAAGTTTTTCATAATCTATCTCCCTTCCAGAGAATCCAGAAGCGTGTGGTTGACGGCATGGAGTATTTCGGTCAGTTCGGCCAGCTCATCTGCGGTTTCGGCCGATTCGATAGACTCCAGAATCCCGCTCAACTCGACAGCTCCGTTGATTTTATCAAGTGCATTATTTTGCATTGTCACTAATACGTGCTTTACTCTTGCAGCCAATCGCCGGCGAAAAAACTCGACCTGACCCGGCTCTATAGCACCCGCCTTGAAGGCCGGCTCAAACTCGTGAAAAGCAGTACATGCCTTTTGAATATAGAGCAGGACCATCCCTTTAGCCGGATTGCCCTCCGAAAGAATCCGTGCCCATTGAAACTCCTCCTCGCGCCAGTGCTCGTCGGCTATGGTTGTCTTGTATTCAACCTTGTCTCTCGAAGTCATGATAACACCCTGTTACTATCAGAAATTCTCCGCTGAAAACTTCTCCTCGGCACAACCGGGCCGGTCAGCTATTAAAGAATATCAGATATCCATCGACAGTACAATGCCCATCTCTCGCCGCAGGCTGCTCTTATATATTAATAACTCAAACTGACCGTTTTGAATGCAAAGGTCTTCGAAAGTTCTTCTCATAAAAGCACTTGGCTCAACATGTCATTCCTTCGCTGCGCTCGATGACAGTTCTGAGGGTAACGCAGTGAAGCGAAGAATCTAAACGCTGCGGGAGCATAATTAACAGATGCGTTGCTTTAAGATCGCTGAGATTGAGATCCTTCGCTGCGCTCAGGATGACAAGGGGCGGGCTAAGAGCCAGCCCTTAGTAAAACGAAGGGATGACGAAAATCGGTCAGTCTGAGTTAATGATTAAAGCTATGTTGTCAATCGCCGGTTAAGGGATTATAATCTATCTCTGCCGGACAGCTACTAATTTGGGATTAGATCAAAGGGATAGAAAAGTGCAGCCTCTGGTTATTTTCGTCTTTATTGTAATCTTTGCCGTCGTGGCGGTGCTGGGTTATTTCAGCTCTCTGAAACGACGCGAGGCAATGGCCGCCATGGCGGCGAGACTCGGCCTGCACTTTATGCCCGGCAAGGACCGTGACATGGCCCGGCGTTATCGCTTCCTGGACAAACTGCGGCGCGGTTCACAACGCTATGCGTTCAATGTCCTCTCCGGCAGCTACCAGGGACATGAGGCACTTCTGTTTGATTATCATTATAAGACCGGCTCCGGCAAGAACACCCACCACTATTACATCTCCTTCTTTATCCTGCACCTGCCGGTATTGTTTCCGGAGTTGATCATCGCCCCAGAGGGGATTTTCTCGAAGATCGCCCAGGCCGTCGGGTATGATGACATCGATTTCGAATCGCACGAATTCAGCCGTAAGTTCTGCGTTCGCTCGAAGGATAAGAAGTTCGCATACGATGTATGCAACGCACGGATGATCGAGTACCTGCTGTCCAATACCGATCTGAGCATAGAAATCGAGGACACAGTGCTGGCCATCTCGTTCGACTCCCGGCTGGCGCCGGAGCAAATAGAACCGAACCTGAATCGACTCATCACCGTCCGGTCGCTGCTGCCGGACTATCTGTTTACCGGGAGATAATTATGGGGCCAATTCTGATAGTAATCGGTGTCGTCTTTTTTCTGCCGATCGTTTATGTTGTCCTGACGTACAATACGCTGGTCGCTCTGCGGAACCATATTCGGGATGCATGGGGCAATATCGATACGGAACTCAAGCGCCGGTATGATTTGATTCCCAACCTGATAGCCACTGTCAAAGGATACGCAGCACATGAAAAAGAAATCTTCGATCGTGTTACACAACTGCGCGCGCAATGCCTGGCCAGCCGGGAATCTGTTCAGCAGCAGGCAGTGAATGAAACCCAGTTGGTAGGCGCCCTCCAGCAGCTTTTAGGCGTCGTTGAGAACTATCCCCAGCTCAAAGCCGACCGGAATTTCCTGGAGCTGCAAAAGGAGCTGGTCAATACCGAGGACCGCATCCAGGCCGCCCGCCGTTTCTTCAACGGGAATGTGCGCGACTATCGCAACAAGTGCGAAACCTTCCCGAGCAGTATCATCGCCGGTGCGTTCGGCTTTCAGCCGCAGGACTATTTCCAGGTAAGCCCATCCGTACGCGAGGTGCCGGATGCGGACTTCAGTTAATCCTGCAACTGCCTTTTTACTGCCTGGGCATGAATTAGCTCGAACACAGCCTTTATGAATTCGCCGTCCAGGTCGAGCTGCCCGGCTTTAGCTATGTGGTCCTTCAGAAGGTTCTCCCACCGGTTAATCTGAAGCACGGAAATACTGTGTTGCTGCTTGAGTTTGCCTATCTCCTCGACCCACCTGAACCGCTCGGCCAGGTCCTGTATGATTTGCGAATCCACGTGACTGATCTCGGTACGCAGGCGGGCTATCTTTGCCTTTACCTGTTTGTCCGTTATCGTTGTGTTTCGTGCCCTGAGTCTGTCGAGCAGCTCGATCAAAACTTTGGGCGTAATCTGCTGCTTCGAATCGCTCAACGCACGGTCGGGATCGATGTGAGTCTCTATCATGAGACCCTCGATACCCAAATCCAGCGCCGTCTGTGAGATCGGTTCAATGAAATCCCGGCTGCCGCCTATGTGGCTCGGGTCGCAAATAATCGGCAGGTTCGGGAGAAGTCTTTTCAGCTCGATAGGAATCCGCCAGTTCGGACTGTTGCGATATTCCATCTCCACGAAAGTCGAAAAGCCCCGGTGTATGGCGGCGAGTTTTTTTATGCCGGCCTGATACAGCCTTTCGATAGCTCCCAGCCACAGGCCAAGCTCCGCATTGATCGGATTCTTCACAAGAACCGGCACATCAACCCCTTTCAGGGCGTTGGCTATCTCCTGCACCATGAACGGGTTTACCGTCGTTCTGGCCCCGATCCAGAGGATGTCAACGTCATTATCGAGACAAAGCTCGATATGTCGCGCGTTTGCTACTTCGGTCGTGGTCGGCAGAGAAGTCTCAGCCTTAACCGCCTTGAGCCATTTTAGGCCGACCTCCCCGACACCTTCGAAGCTGTTCGGGCGCGTACGGGGTTTCCACACGCCGGCACGAAAGACCTTCACGTGGGGACTCTTCGCCAGCTCTCGCGCTGTTGAAAGAACCTGCTCTTCGGACTCGGCACTGCAGGGGCCCGCAATTACCCAGGGAATCTTGTCGAATTTCAACCACGTTGAAATTTCGGGCAGATCCCGGCTCAATTTCTTAAGTTTATCCGGCATCGATCTATAAGACCTCTAAACAAAAACTATTGTTTCTGTTTCCAAAAATAACGTTTCACATATAAAGCACTCATTCCAAACATCCTGCACATCAATTATAACCTAAAACGCGCATTAATTCAATAGCGCCAGACGGTTCGGATATCTTTAAGCGGCTATTAATCTGATATCAGCAAAAGTCACGTCAGGACGGTTGCAATATGGAGATATTATTGGTATTTTGGAAGATTGTTAGAGACAAGATTGTTGCTAATGCACTGCCTGACATGCAGTCTCGATTGAGAAGGACGGTTAAAATATTTTTATTCCCCCATATTTAGGAGATCGTTATGAAACGCTGTAGACTGTTGATTCTGGTTGTATGTACTGCTTTGATCTGCTTTAACGGACTGCTGGTATATTCCGGCGAGCAAAACAAAAAGAGCAATGAATTTCGCAATGAGTTTATCAAGAACTTCCAGCGTACGGGGCTGAACACTACGGCCGGCGATGCCATGATGCTGCGAATTCTGGTCGAAAGCTCTGGAGCCAAACGCGGGATCGAAGTGGGATCGGCCAGCGGCTTCGGGGCCGTCAATATGGGAATTGCTTTCGAGAGAACCGGCGGACACCTTTACACGCTGGAAATCGATCCGCAGAGCGCCAAAGAGACCCGGGACAATCTGCAGAAGGTTGGCCTGGAGAATACGGTAACCTGCATAGAAGGCGATGCCCTTAAAACGCTGCCGACACTCGAAGGCGAGTTCGATTTTGTTTTCATCGATGCTTTGAAACAGGATTACCTGAAATATCTCAAACTGATCGAACCGAAGCTGAAACCCGGCGCCGTGGTCATCGGTGATAACGTGATTCGATCCGCCAGGGCGATGAAGGATTTTCTGGATTATATCCAAAACAGCCCAGACTACGACACGACCACTATCAGGGCATCTATGGAGAAAAACGACGGGATGACAATAAGCTACAAAATCAGATAATATTATTCCGTGCAGGTGGCATCCGCTTTATAAGACTGGCTTATTCAGCGGATGCCGCCTTTCGCATATAATTGCCGGGAATCAGAATATCTTTCTGTAAATATGGCAGTAAGGCGTCTTGCCGTTGTTTTTATAGTAGTCCTGATGGTAATTTTCCGCAGGCCAGAATTTCCCTGCCGGCGTCACTTCGGTCTTAACGTCGAATCCTTTCTGTCTTAGAGTCTCGATTAGTTTGACGGTGGCGTTTTTCTGATTTTCGTCAAGGTAGAAAACAGCCGAGCGATATTGCGTGCCTATGTCGGGCCCCTGGCGATTCAACTGCGTAAAGTCGTGCGTCTCGAAAAACAGCTTAGCCAGTTTCTCATAGCTTGTCTTTGACGGGTCGTAGATTACTTCGACCGCCTCGGCATGACCGGTCTTATCTGTACAAACCTGCTTGTAAGTCGGATTGTCCACATTACCGCCTGTGTAGCCAACCGCTGTCGAGATAACGCCGGGGACTTTCTGGAGGTGATATTCCGTACCCCAGAAACAGCCCGAAGCAAAAATCGCTCTTTCGGTCCGGTTATTTTCCGCCGGAGCAAAATCCATCGAAACCGAGTTCACACAATAGCGGGTATCCTTTGGCGTGTATCCCTCGCCGGTAAAGACGTGCCCGAGATGGCCGCCGCAGTTCGTGCAGATTATTTCCGTCCTAAGGCCGTCGGCATCCGGCAGTTTCGTTACAGCCGTGGCCTTCTGGTCGTCAAAGCTCGGCCAGCCGCACGACGACTTGAATTTGGAGGATGAATCGAATAACACTTCGCCGCAACGCTTGCAGGTATAAACTCCATCTTCGAAGTGCTTGTCGTATTTGCCCTTAAAAGGCATTTCGGTACCCTTATTAACGATCACCCGTTCTTCTTCGGGGGTTAGTTTCTTATACATGGTCTTGTCCCCATAAAAAGCTATTTCATCAACGAAAATATCCGCCTCGAATTCTCTGCCCATAGCTGCCACGGCAATGCTTTTAAGCGTCATGGTATTGAGCGGACTTGCCAGAGAATTCGGCTTAAACAGTGTAAACGGAATCTTAATCTCCTGCCACTGCTGATTTGTGGAAAACGCCGCCTGGTAGTATTGCCAGGGCATTCGTGTATCCGCTGTACGCAGGTGGACGGCATACTGCTGGGCGTTGCCCCGGGCGAGCAGCGTGATTCCAGTGAACCGGCGAGCGTCGAAACTCCTGCCTTCGGGATTAAAGCCCGTTCTGGCCTGAATGAAACCGCCGTTATTGGCCAGAGATACCGTTCCGGTCATGTGCATACACGAACGCTCGTCATCGCTGACAAATTCCATTTTCCCGGATGAGACTCCGCCCATCACCCGGTCGCTGACAAACTGCCAATTGGTGCCGAAGCTCTTTTTCGAACCGACGGAGGAAAAATCGTCGATAAACGTTGTTTTAGGCGAACTTTTGATCTTTTCCCCCGCCTTATACGGCTGAACAAGCGTGCCGCCGATCGCAACGGCGACAAAAAGAAGTGCAATGGGCAGCCATCGTGAAACAAGTGAATATTCTGTAAGTTTCATATTCGGACTCCCTGAATTTTCTTAACATAAGTCTTTGCTCTTTAATACTATCAACCAGGAGGATTTGTTTGAACAAAAATGCCGATATTTCACGATCTGCGTCCCTGCCGCAAATCCGTTGCCGGGATGGAACACATCTGATATATTCATATAGATAAAATACTGCAATATAACCGGTTAAACTGAATTAAAAACGCAGGAGGAGTAAATGTCCGCTGCTAAGCAAACGAAGAACGCAACACAAACCAGTAATATCAAATTGACGCGACGCAGCTTTTTGGCGGCGGTGGGGACTTCTGCCGTCGGACTTGCACTTCAGGGGATGTCAAAGGCCGCGGAAAAAGATGTCCGCCCCAACATCCTTTTTATTATGGTTGACGATCTCGGCAAAGAATGGATCAGTTGCTGTGGTGCCGAGGATATCGAGACGCCGAACATCGATGCCCTGGCGAAAACCGGCATGAGATTTGAGAATGCTTATTCCATGCCGCAGTGCACACCCAGCAGGGCGACGCTGCTGACCGGGCAGTATCCATGGCGCACCGGATGGGTCAATCACTGGGACGTGCCGCGATGGGGTGTGGGGTATTTCGACTTCAAGCTGCGGCGGAATATGACGTTTGCAAACATTCTGAAAACCGCCGGGTACACCACGGCGGCGGTCGGCAAATGGCAGATAAATGATTTCCGAGTCACGCCCGATGCGATGAAAAAGCATGGCTTCGACGACTGGTGCATGTGGACCGGTTACGAGACAGGTAATAAACCCAGCGCGGAACGGTATTGGGATGCTTATATCAATACGCCGCAGGATGGCAGTAAACTTACGCCGGCAAATTCGGTCCGGATGTTTACACCGACTACCTGATTCGCTTCATCACTGAACATAAAGATCAACCCATGATGCTTTACTTCCCTATGGCTTTGACCCACGGTCCTTTGACTACAACTCCGGCCGAACCCGATGTTGAAACTAAGCTGGAAAAACATAAGGCCATGGTCTGCTATACCGACCTGCTTGTCGGCAGGCTTTCTAAGGCTCTGGATGAGCTGCGTATCCGAGACCGTACCATTATCATTTTCACGACGGACAACGGCTCCGGCGGCGGGCTGACCGGGACACTTAACGGCAGGAAAATCCGTGGCGGAAAAGCTAAAAAAACCGAGAACGGCGTCTGCGCCCCGTTCATTGTCAACTGCCCCGGGCTCGTGCCGGAAGGCGTTGTCACCGATGCACTGACCGACTTCACGGACCTTCTGCCGACCTTTGCCGAACTGGGCGCCGCCGAGGTCCCGAAGGATCTGAAAATAGACGGTGTCTCTATCGCCTCGCTCCTGCTCGGCAAAGCCAAAGATTCCGGCCGTCAGTGGATTATGGCCCTTGGCCATGGAGCGGCCAGGCTGGATGAAAAAGGCGTGCGAGGGCAGGTCGATTACACCGAGCGGGTTATTCGCGATAAGCGGTACAAAGTATGGGTGAGCGAGCAGCGGAAAATCACGCAGCTTTACGACTTGCAAACTGATCCGTTGGAGCAGAAGAACCTGATCGGCAGCACGAATCCAGAACATTTAGCCGCGATTGAGAAGTTTCAGGCCGTCGTGGATACCATGCCCGAAAAGGATGCACGCCCCGGATACACGCCGCGCAAAGCTAATCCGTGGGAAAAGAAGTTGCCGGGTAAGACCTGAGAAAATTAATAGATCGCTACAGGAGGTTTGACGAACCATGAGAAAAGAATTGGGATTAGCACTTGTTTTGCTGGTGGTAACAGTTGCCGCCGCGTCTGGAGTGGAGTTCTTTGTATCGCCGGATGGCAGCGATGCCAATCCAGGGACGATGGCCCAGCCTTTTGCCACAATTCAGCGGGCTCAGAAAGCCGTTCGTAACACAGCAGGCACCGAGCTGGTTACCGTTAATTTCCGCCGGGGGACATACTACCTTGCCGAGCCCATAGTTTTTACCCCGGAGGATTCGGGAACGCAGGACAACCCCGTCATTTACAAAGCGTTTGAAAAAGAACCGGTCAGAATAAGCGGCGGCCGGCGATTGCCGCTTCAATGGCAAGAGTACAAAGCCGGCATCAAAATGGCAAAAATCGACAGGAGGATTATCGATTCGAATTCCTTCGATCAGCTTTTTGTCAACGGCCAGCGCCGGCAGATGGCGCGCTTTCCTAATCGCAATCCCGATGCCTATGTATTCGACGGCGTGACTTCCTACGAGAATCTTTGCCGGCGTGCTGAAAACTGGAAGAATCCGCAAACCGGCTTCATGCACGCGATTCATATAAACCGCTGGGGGAGCATCCACTACAGGATTACCGGTTTCGATAGCGGCAAGGGCACGCTCGACCTTGAAGGCGGCCGGCAGCAGAACCGCACGGCGGATTTTCACAAAGGCCAGGTCATGGCCGAAAATATCTTCGAGGAGTTGGATGAGCCGGGCGAGTGGTATCTCGATCGCGAGAAGGCCGTGCTGTATTTCTATCCGCCACCGGGCGTGGACATGCGGACTGCCGTCGTCGAAACCGCCGGCTTGGAAGAACTCTTCTTATTCGATGGTTCATCCAAGCGGTCGGTCAGGCATATCAGTCTCGAAGGCATAGAGTTTATCCACACGGCCCGAACGTTTCTCGGCAAATACGAGCCGCTCTTGCGCGGAGACTGGTCGATCTGCAGGTTGGCCGCCGTGCGGTTCAAAGGCGCCGAGGATTGCTCGATTCGTGACTGCTTTTTCAACCAGCCCGGCGGTAACGGCGTATTTTTCGACGGGTACAACCGCCGCTGCCAGGTCACCGGGTCGCGTTTCCACAAGCTGGGCGAAAGCGCCGTATGCGCGGTCGGCAGCTACCAGGCCGTCCGAAGCGGGGCCATAAGCTACGACAATAACTGGCCTGAGGAGGATTTTGACACGAAGCCCGGCCCGAAAAGCCCCGACTACCCGAAAGACTGCCTGATTCACGATTGCCTCATCTACAATATCGGCCGGGTCGGCAAACAAACGGCCGGCGTTTTTATCTCGATGTCGGAGGATGTCACCGTTAGTCACTGTACCATCTTCAGCGTTCCTCGCTCCGGCATTACTGTAAACGACGGCTGCTGGGGCGGGCATGTGATAGAATTTAACGACGTCTTCGATACGGTAATCGAAACCGGCGACCACGGCCCCTTCAATTCCTGGGGACGCGACCGATACTGGAAAACGTCGCACCACGACCCGAAGCCTTTTCACGATCCGCAGGACAGCAGGGGACAGAAACTTGCGAAGGAACGCGCCCGGCTGGACAACTACAAAACCACCATCATTCGCAATAACCGTTTCTGGCACGCCGGGGGACATTCATGGGGTATCGACCTGGACGACGGCTCGACGAACTACTATATCTATAACAACCTGACGCTGGGTTGCGGACTGAAGCTTCGCGAGGGATTCTTTCGCAGAATCGAGAACAACATCTTCCTCGATTCGATTAATGTCCACGTCTGCTTCGACGATAAAGGCGACATCTTCAAAAACAACATCGTCGTTCCAAGCGAGGGCCGCGCCGCGTATGTGGGCATCCGGGCCAAACCGCTCGACGTCGCGGATTGGGATTACAATCTTTACCGGGCAAGCGATGGAACCTCTGTAAAATTCGTTCCCGGCTCAGTGGATCCGAAGCTTCAGGGCGTTCGCCAGATGAGCCTTCAACAGTGGCAGGCCGCCGGACTGGATGTGCATTCCATCGAGGCCGACCCGATGTTCGTCGATCCCGAAGCGCTCGACTTCCAGGTCAGGCCCGATTCGCCCGCCCGGATGCTCGGTTTCAAGAACTTCCCTATGGATAGATTCGGCGTTATAAAACCAGAGTTGAAAAAGCTCGCCGCCGAGGGACACCGCACGTGTAACGGCTACCTGCACCCGGAAATTCTCAAACGCCGACGGAACACGGGCGAATAAGCGCTGCCGCCGAATCTACTAAGAAGACTCCCTGAGCTATTAAAGTTTTCGCCGGACCCGATTTATCGCTACATCAGCTTTGTCGTGCCGGGCATTGAAACCGGCCTGACCGGCAGATCGCCGAGTTCGTATTTCTCCGGCGACAAATCGAGCTTCGAGGCCTTCATCGCCCAGTCCCATTTCAGCGCCCGGCCCGTGTAGGCACTTAGCCGGCCCAGGATAACGGTCATCGTGCTCTCGGCAAGCCGCTTGCACTCATTGATGGGTTTGCCTTCGCGGATGCTCCTTATCAGATTCGCACACTGAGCCACTTCACCGCTGTGAATCTCGTCCTCGTATTTGAAGATTCTGTTGCCCTTGACATCGTCGATATACCCTTCGCCCCGTGTCGTATAGGTCGCTCCCTTTGTGCAGACGACTCGCTCGCCGACTCGCGGCGTGGAGCCTTCGATCTGGGAGCACATACTCATCACTCGGATGCCGCCGGCATATTCATATTCGCAGGTGAAATGGTCGTATATGTTGCCGAACTCCGGGCCGGTCCGGACCTGCCGGCCGCCCATGCCCAGGCACTGGATCGGAGGCGAGCCGATGGCCCAGTTGAGAATATCCATATTGTGCAGATGCTGCTCGACGATATGATCGCCCGAGAGCCAGACAAAGTACGGCCAGCACCGAATCTGCCATTCCATGTCGGACCAGCCGGGCTGTCTTTCCTGGAAGTGCCACTTGGAGCTGCCCCAGTTCCAGTAGGCCTGGCCGCCGACGACGTCACCGAGCCTGCCATCATGGATGCGTTTCATAAGTTCGAGATACTGCGGCTGCCATCGCTGCTGCGTCCCGACGACTATGGACAGTCTCTTCTTATCTGCCAGTTCCGCCGAAGCCATCAACGAGCGTATGCCGACCGGGTCCACGGCGCCGGGTTTTTCCATGAAGATATGCTTGCCGGCCTCGAGCGCCGCTTTGACCATGGGCGGCCGAAATCCCGGCGGAGTCGTTAGCAGAACGATGTCCACTTCCTTCATTGCCATGATTTTCTTATAAGCGTCGAATCCGAGAAAGCACGTCTCCGGCGTGACTTTGACTTTATCCGGCAGCGACTTTTTCATCCTGGCCAGTGAGCTATCGATCCGGTCCTGAAAAATATCCGCCATTGCTATCATTTCCACACCCGCAGCGGACCTGAGACAATCGATAGCATCCTGCGTTCCCCGGTCGCCGCAGCCTATAATAGCCACCCTCATCTTATCCGAGCCAGCCGCGAAAACCCGGCCGCTACGTGATGCCAGAACACCTGCCGAAACAACCGCGCCCGCTTTCAATAAATCTCTACGTGATATCTGATTTACTTGGTCTTCCATCTTTCTTTCCTCTATTAGCTTTGAATAAGTGTGTTATTGCGAAATTTACTACACCGAGATTATAAGGCGCCAAAGCAGTTGATGCAACAACAACAAAATCAATCGCTTCCGGTCTTGACAGGATGGTTATTGAGCTTTTATAATAGCGGGCGTGATTTGGAGCTTTTCCGGGTCGAATTTAGTAAAACTTAACTTGTATATTTCTAAGACAAGGAGTTTATCATGGAGAGAAGGTCATTCCTGAAAGTCGCAGGCGGTGTAACCGGGGGTTTGGCTCTTGGCGTGCAGCCGGCCTTAAGTGCGGATACGTCATCCTCAAAACGAGAAGTCGAAAGGGTAGCCGGACTGCCGCGGCGGGTGCTCGGGCGGACCGGCGAGAAAGTCTCGATAGTGGGTTTTCCGGGACTGGCCCTTACCCATTACGAGCAGGACCGCTGTAACAAGGGCATCCGTGACGCCTTTGAGAAGGGCATTAACTACTACGACGTCGCTCCGGCCTACGGCAGGGACGGCGACTGCGAGAAAAAGATGGGCATCGGGCTGCAGGCTATCGACCGCAGCAAAATCTTCCTGGCCTGCAAGACGAAGATGCGTGACAAGGAAGGCGCGCAGATGGAGCTGGATCGCTCGCTGACCAGGCTAAAAACCGACCATTTCGATCTGTACCAGATGCACCACATTCGCACGCCGGAAGAGGTCAAACAGGCCCTCGGCCCCGGCGGCGCCATCGAGACCATTCTCAAAGCGAAAGAGCAGGGCAAAATCCGCTTCATCGGTTTTTCCGCGCACACGACCAGAGGCGCGATCGATGCCATGAACGGCTTTCGTTTCGATACGGTCATGTTCCCAATTAATTTCGTCGAGATGCTTAAGATAGGATTCGGCAAGGCGGTGCTCGAACTCGCCGCCGAAAAAGGAGTTGGTGTTCTGGGTATGAAGGCGCTCTCGAAGGGCCCCTGGCCGCAGGGCGCCGAAAGGACTCGAGAATGGTGGTACCGCGCGACCGAGACTCAGGAAGAAACGAATGCCGCGATTCGATTTACCCTTTCGCAAAAAGGAGTCGTCGCGGGAATACCGCCTTCGTTCCTCGATCTTCTCGACCTGGCGATCGAAGCGGGACGAACCTATCAGCCTATTACCGATGCCGAAACGCGGAAGCTTCAGGCGACGGCCGAAACGTGCCTGTCCCTTTTCCAGAGGGAAGATGAGAAGGTCGCACGCGGCGAGTCTCTGGATAAGCCGATATACCCGGACAGTCCGCACGAATGCTGTCCGTGTGCTTATGCCTGAAAATCCTGTAATGAGCCGGATTGCCCGGCTGCTAATCAAGCTCCTGGGCAATAAGGTCCGTTCAAGTGACATGATGTGTTAGCTAGTTCGTTCAGCCACCTGTAATGAGGGACAGAGAATATGCCGAGACGACAAATACTGGCGATAGGGTTGTGCGTACTTTTCTGTGTGGAATTGCTGCCGGCACAGGAGACGGAGACGATGTATCTTTCCGGCAGGGGCAAGGATGATCCGGTTCGCTGGGAGTTCCACTGCAGCGCCGGGCGAAACAGCGGTCGATGGACAACTATCGGCGTGCCCTCGAACTGGGAGCTGCAGGGATTCGGAACCTACAACTACGGCAATGACAGGCAAAAGGCGGCCGAACAGGGAAATTATCGCTACAGATTCCAACTGCCCGAGCGCTGGAATGACAAGGCTGTCTATATTGTCTTCGAAGGTGTGATGACTGACACCCAGGTATGGATCAACGGCAGCTCCGCCGGGCCCGTACATCAGGGGGGCTTCTACCGCTTCAAATATGATATTACCGAACTTGTCAAATTCGGCGCCGGCAATTTACTGGAAGTCACTGTCAGCAAGGTCTCATCCGACAGGAGTGTTGAGGCGGCCGAGCGCCAGGCCGACTACTGGGTGTTCGGAGGGATCTATCGGCCGGTCTACCTGGAGGCTTTTCCACGACAGTTTATCGAACGCTCAGCTATTGATGCCCGAGCGGACGGCACTATTTCTGTCGATGTGTACTTAAATGGTATCACTACCGCCGGTAAGATTACCGGAACTGTTTTAGATGCTGGCGGCGGAGGCACGTTCTCCGCAGATCTGTCCCCGGGTCAGGAGAAAGTGACTCTTAGAGGAAAAGTCGCGGACATTAAAGCCTGGACCGCGGAGACGCCGCATCTCTACAATCTCAAACTGTCTCTTAGGACCGGTAACACGATTGTTCACGAAACCACAGAGCGTTTCGGCTTTCGCACGTTCGAGGTCCGTCCCGGCGGCGGCTTGTACCTGAACGGGCAGAAGATTCGACTCAAGGGAGTAAACCGGCACTGCTTTTGGCCCGACTCGGGGCGGTGCCTGAGCCGGAAGATTAGCTACGACGATGTTCGCCTGATCAAGCAAATGAACATGAATGCCGTGCGAATGTCGCATTATCCGCCGGACGTGCATTTTCTCCAGGCGTGCGATGAGCTTGGCCTTTACGTGCTGGACGAGCTGGCCGGCTGGCAGAAGCCGCCTTACGATACCGAGATCGGCAGGAAACTCGTTAAGGAAGTGGTGACGCGGGACGTGAGCCATCCATGTATTCTGTTCTGGGATAACGCCAACGAGGGAGGATGGAACCGGGAACTGGACAGCGAGTTTGCCTTGTACGATCCACAGAAGCGGAAAGTTTTACATCCGTGGGAGAATTTCAACGGTATCGATACCGACCATTACGAAAATTACGAAAGCACTAAGAAAAAGCTAAGTAGTTCGACGCTCTTTATGCCGACCGAGTTTCTGCACGGCCTGTATGACGGCGGGCTCGGAGCGGGGCTGAACGACTGGTGGAATCTAATGCTGAATTCACCGCTGGGCGCCGGCGGATTCCTGTGGGCCTTAGTGGACGAGGGCGTGGTCAGAACGGACAAGAACGGCGTGATCGACGCCGCCGGCAATCAAGCACCTGACGGCATCGTCGGGCCGTATCGGCAAAAAGAAGGCAGCTTCTATACGATCAAAGATATCTGGTCTCCGGTTCACATTGGCCTGCAGAAGTTGCCGGAAGATTTCTCCGGGCGAATCGAGGTTGAGAACCGTTATAGTTTCACGGACCTGCAAAAGATTCGATTCGACTGGAAGCTGGCGCAGTTTCCAAAACCCTGGGAAGACAAAGACGAACACACAGTCGTGAATGCCGGGACTGTGTCCGGCCCCAGCCTGAAACCCGGCGGCCGGGGCGCGCTGGAACTGGAGCTTCCGGAGAATTGGCAAGAGGCTAACGTGCTTTACCTGACAGCTTCGGACACCTCAGGCAAGGATGTATGGACGTGGTCGTGGGAGACCCGGAAAGACTGTGCACAGTGCCATCAGTATATCGCGCAGGAAACCAAAAAAGATGCTGACATGGAAGTCATCGATAATGAGCCGGCGCTTCTCGTCAAGATCGATGGTTTGAATCTTTCGTTCGATAAGGAAACGGGAGAATTGGCAAAGGTTGAAAAGGACGGGGCGCAGATTTCGTTTGGCAAGGGACCACGGCTCATTGACAGCAAAAGCACGCTGACCGAGCTGAAACACTGGCGTGAGAAAGACAATATCTTTGTAGAAGCCAAATATGAAGGCGGCCTGAACTATGCAAGGTGGAAGATTTATCCGAGCGGCTGGATAAGACTTGACTATCAGTATGAACTCGAAGGCCGGTTCGACTTGATGGGAGTCACATTCGATTATCCGGAAAATAAAATGATGAATATGAAATGGGTGGGAAGAGGACCGTACCGTGTCTGGAAGAATCGAACCAGGGGAGGGCGGCTGGATATCTGGAGCAATGATTACAAGGATCACACTCCCGGGGTGACATGGGACTATCCGGAATTCAAAGGCTACTACAAGGACTGGCACTGGGCCGTTTTTGAAACGCAAGAGGGAA
>Ga0210003_1000891_pt1 | contig 26764 bp, 28 predicted proteins | sample LantaG_FD_182804 | JGI IMG/M metagenome (GOLD analysis project Ga0210003, IMG submission 182804) | Deep subsurface microbial communities from Baltic Sea to uncover new lineages of life (NeLLi) - Landsort_02402 metaG (SPAdes) (version 2) | ecosystem: Environmental > Aquatic > Marine > Oceanic >... | reverse complement strand
ATCTTCCCCTTGTCTCCCGCGGCCGCTCGCGTTGGTCGCGACAAAGTGAGCTCCCCCTCCTCCTCCGCCTCCGCCTCCCCCTTCCCCTCCCCCTCCGCCTCCGCCTCCGCCTCCTCCTCCGCCGCCTCCCCGAACCACCGGAATCATCTTGACGCCCTTGAAGTTGGGCCCGGCGATGAAGGAGCGGTGGTCTATCCCCACAATCGTGCCGGGCGGCACGTCGAGGAGCAGGAGCGAGGCGCCCGAGGTCGCCAGGGCGCGGGCGTCGTCCGGTGCGAGCGAGACCGAGTAGGGGAGCGGCGTCGATGGCGTTTTTGAATACGACGGTGGCGGCACCATCTTGCCTCGACTATGCTTCTTTTGTCGCTTCTTTGCTTCGCGTTCTCTCTTTAAGATCCAGTGCTTCGGGACGATTGAGAGCTTGCCAGCCTCAGAGGGAAAAGAGAAGCGGCAAGCGCGCTTGCCAAAAAGAGGCGGAAAACGTTCAAGCCATCGAGCGAGTTCCCCCCACCCCCTTTTTCTTCTTCTTCGGCCTCGAGAGGATCTGTGGCGCGGAGCTGGAGCATTTTTTCGCTAGGAGAGAGAAGGAAGTCGCCATCGCGTTACTAATCGACAAGAAGAAACGGTCGCCCTCGCACGCGCCTCGCTCTCTTGCCTGTCCCTTCCCCAGCTCTGCGCGACGAGAAAGACGCACCCGAAATGTCCCCTCCCGCTCCCGCGGAGGGAGGCTCCGCGTTCTCCAACAGCGCCGCTCAGGCGCCGAGGTCGACCAAGTTCGACGATGGCGGCGACAGAGACGACAACAGACGGGACTCGCTGAATGCCTTCTCCGCCGCGGCAGCGGCCGCCACGCTCACCCCCTACACCGCTGCCCGCGCCAGCTTCGACACGGGCGGGGCGAGGAGGAACGGCTCCTCTCCGCGCAGGAACTACACGGTCGACGGCCTCGCCGAGATAGACGAGCGAGAAAGCCGCAGCGGAGCCGGCGATCGAGCCACGACGTCCACGACCAATGACGTTGAGAATCCGGCGTCGCGGCCCGTCGCCGCCCGCCTTATGGAAGACGTGCCGCCCGAGAGCCGCATAGTGCTCGAGTTCCGCGACCTGAGCTGCTTCGTGCCGAGGCTGTTCCCGGCTGCTGGCGGCGGCGGAGGTTCAGGCGGTGCCGGCGCCGGCGGCGCGCTGATGCGCTCGGCGACCGTGCTCGGTCGCAGCGTCACGCGACGGAGGCGGCAGCAGCAGCCCGCTGGGAGCGGTGGCAACGAGTCCGTCGTCGCCGGCTCGACCAGCGAGGCGGGAGGCGGCGGCAGCATCGCCACACCGTCTTCTTCGTCCAAGCCGATGCGCCAGGTGAGCATTGGTAGAGAAGGGCAGGGGGAGAGGGAGAGGGGGAGAAGAAAAAAGAAAGAAAAACTCAACCCTTCCCTTTCGACCTCGGGGAAAACATACACACACACACACGCTCTCCTTTTCACAGGTTCTCTTCAATATCACCGGGTGCTGCCTCCCCGGCGAGGTCCTCGCCCTGATGGGCCCCTCGGGCTCCGGCAAGACCTCCCTCCTGTCGATCCTGGGCGGCCGAACGCCCAAGGGCGCGACCATCGCCTCGGGCGAGGGCGGCGGCGTGCTTTTCAACGGCGAGCCCCTCACAAAGGGCGCCAAGAGGCAGCTGGGCTTTGTGCTCCAGGACGACCTGCTCTACGAGTCGCTGACGGTCCACGAGACGCTGTACTTCGCGGCCATGCTGCGCTTGCCCAAGACGATGACGCCGGCGCAGAAGAGGGACAGGGTCGACGGCGTCATCTCCGCGCTGGGGCTGAGCAAGTGCCGCGACACCATCATCGGCGGGTTCTTCCGCCGCGGCGTCTCGGGAGGCGAGCGCAAGCGCGTCTCCGTGGGGCACGAGCTGCTCATCAACCCCTCGGTGCTGCTACTCGACGAGCCCACGTCGGGCCTCGACTCGACGACCGCGATGCGGCTGGTGACGACGCTGCGGTCGCTGGCCGCCGGCGGGCGTGCCGTCGCGACGACGATCCACCAGCCGAGCTCGCGGCTGTTCCAGCTGCTGGACAAGCTGCTGCTCCTGTCCGAGGGCCACGCGATCTACTACGGCAGGGCTCCGCTGGCCACGGACTGGTTTGCGCGGCTCGGGTACAGGATGCCCTACGGGGTCAACGCCGCGGACTTTCTGCTGGACGTGGCCTCGGGCGACGTCGTCGCCTCGAGCGGCGGCGGCGACGGCGAAGGCGGCGACGAAGGCGGCGTGGCCAAAAAGGGGACCCCTTCTCCTTCGGCCTCCCCTCCTCCCCTCTCGGGCGAGGCCTCCCGCCTCTTTCTCATCGACGCCTACGAGCGCTTCGCCGCCCTGCACGGCCACCGCCACGACGGCTTCGCCGCGTCCGTTGACATTGGCGGCCCCGAGAGCGACGGGAGCCAAGGGTACGAGGCGATGATGAAGGCCGCGGCCGACGCGAGGAGGAGGAGCCTCTCGGCCTCCCTTTCCGGCAACGACGCCGGAGGAGGAGGAGGAGGCCCGCTCGCCGTGGGAACGATGGAGGCCGTCGATCTCGACGGGAGCAGCCGCTCGCTCCGGCCGGGAGGCTCGGCTGCTGCTGCTGCTGCTGCTGCTGCTGCAAACGGCGTCGGCGGCGGCGCCGGCGGCGCGGCCAACGGTGCGACGGCCCTCTCGTCGATCGCCAAGGTGAAAGCCGCGCGCACCTCCGCGGCCTCCCTCCCCGGAGGAGGCGCTGCGGGAGGAGCAGGAGCCGGCAAAGAGCGCAGGTCGGATCGCTGGGGCGCCTCCTACTGGACGCAGATCTCGGTGCTCTTCTCCCGCGCGGTCAAGACCAGGAGGTTCGAGGCGCTCTCGCTGCAGGACTTTTTGCAGTTCATCATCGTCGGCGTCCTGTCGGGCCTGTTTTGGTGGCAGATCGGCCGCAACAAGACCGTCGCCGCGGCCGCCAACGTCAACGGCCTCCTCTTCTTCGAGATGCTGTTCCTGTCGTTCCGGTCCATGTTCGCGGCGCTGTTCACCTTCCCGAGCGAGTACAAGATGATGCTCAAGGAGCGCGCCAGCGGGATGTACCGCCTGTCGGCCTTTTATTTCGCGAGGTCGGCGTCGGACATCCCGATGGAGGTGACTGTCCCCTCGGTGTTTATCGTCATTGTTTACTTTATGGCGGGTTTGAGGCTCGAGGCGTGGGCGTTCTTTGCCAACTGGGCGTCGGTGACGCTGGTGCTGCTGGTGGCGCAGTCGTTTGGGCTGCTGATCGGTGAGTTGGTAGTTTTCCTTCTTTTTTTACGGGGGGGGGGGGCGAGAAGAGGAGAAGGCCGAGAGAGGGACGTTCTCCGTCTCTTTTCTCTCTCTCTTTTCTCTCTCTCCTCTCTTTTCTCTCTCTCTTTTCTCTCTCTCTCCCCTCTCTCTCCTCTCTTTTCTCTCTCTCTCTCTTTTCTCTCTCTCTCTCTCTCTCTCTTTTCTCTCTCTCTCTTCTCCGTTCCGACCCACTCACTCCTCTCTCCCCCTCCAAAACTCACCCCCGCTCTCGCCTCTCTCTCATCTCTCTCTCGTCTCTCCCTCTCAAAAAAAAGGCGCCACCGTCATGGTCCCCAAGACCGCGCAGACCATCACCTCGGTCATCATGCTGACGATGATGCTCGTCGGCGGCTTCTACGTGACCAACATCCCGGCCTGGATCGCGTGGATGAAGTACTTGAGCTTCGTCTATTACGGGTACAACCTGCTGCTCAAGGTCGAGTACTCGGGCGTCACGCTCTTCAGCTGCAGGGGGCCCGCGGCGAGCGACGGGTCCCCCGCGGGCGGCGCCGCGGGCGTCGTCGTGCGCAACCCCGAGGCCGACCCCAGCTGCTCTCCCGTGCCCCCGGGGGGGCTGCAGGCGATCCTGCACCTGCAGGAGAACACCGAGACGTGGCCCTGGGAGGCCATCGCCCTGCTGGGGTGGCTGGTCGTGTTCAGGTACGCGATCTACTGGGCGCTGCGGAGGAAGACGAGCTCGACGGCGAGGAAGTGATCGACTGGCGAGCGAGGAGGTTGTGCTTTTTTTGTTTTTGTTTCTGTCTTTTCGTTGCAGAAAAATAAAGAAATGGACCCCGCCGTCCTCCTACCTCGATCCCCTTGTCACCTTCCCTCCCACACACCGCTGCTGCTTCTGCTGCCGCTTCTGCTGCAGGGAGCAGTAGAAGCAGAAGACGAAGACGAAGTCGAACAGAACATCAACAAAGAACCGATGTGTGTTACTAAACAAAATTACAAACGAAAAGAGTGCATTTTTCTTCTTCTTCAACGATTCAGAAGCAGCAGCTCCCTGGCCTCGCTCAGCACGTCGCTCCAGAGGGCGGCGCCGTCTGCGGCTGCCGGCAGCTCCTTCTTGCGCCACGGAGCGAGGGGGGCGCCGCCGTCGTCCGTGTCGTCGCCGTCGCTCCTGCTGGCCGTGGCGCTTTCACCGCTTTCGCCGCGCTTGGTCACCCCGCTCCTCCTCCCTCGTCTCCCACCTCCGCCCCCGCCCCCGCCCCTGCCCCCGCTTCCCGCTCTTCCTCCCCTTTTCCTCCTCCCGTTGTCAAAGTCCCCAGCGACAAAGGTACGCACGCCCTTGTGCGAAGCGTACCTCAGAAACTCCGTAAAATAGTTGTCCGCCGAGCAAAAGACCAGGCCAGAGAGGCCCCCGCCGCCGCCGCCGCCTCCCCCTCCCCCTCCTCCGTCCCCGTCGATCGAGGCGAGCGCCCCCGCGGCGCAGGAGACCACCATGGCGTCCGCCGCGTTTCTGGTGGACGGTACCGTGACGAGCGAGACGCCCGCCGAGGACAGGGACCCGGAGAGCCCGGGCCGGCTCCGTACCGTGGCCTCGTTGGCAAAGGCGGCGGCGCGGACGGGAAAGGACGGAGGAGAGGCGCCGCCGCCGCCGCCGCCAACGCCGCCTCCTCTCAGGAGAAGCTCCTCCATCTTCTGCGCGAGCACGCTGACGACGGCGGAGGCGATCTCCGGGGTCTGGGAGGGGATCGGAGCGTTGTCCAGGTCGAAGAGGATGAGGATCGGTTTTTTCAGAGCCGCAGCAGCAGCGGGTGCAGCGGCAGCGGCAGCGGCCAAGGGGCTCGCGGTCTCTGTCTCCTCCGAGGTCGCCGAGGTGGTCGCCGAGGTCGGAATCGCTGCCGCCGACGCCCGAGCGACAGATCGTGTTCGCGTCTGCTGCTTCTGCTGCTGCCGCCTCCTCGACAGCGCCGCGGGAGACGCGCCAGTGCTCGCGCTCGAAACAGGGCGCAGCGCCTGTGCAGGCGCCATCGCAATTCGCGCGCGCTCCGAGGGAGCAGGGCAGGCGTTGGAGCTTTTTTCAAGCTTTTTTCTCTCTGAAAAGTGGTGAGGTTCTCGTCATTTTTCCTCGACCACGCCGACTGATTGCCTCCTCCCTCCGACGCAATGCCCACGCTCGCCTCTGCCGCGCGAGCTGCGGGCGCGCCAATCCGCTGCACCCAGCGACGGGCCGCGTTCTCTCCTCGGCCCTCTCGAGCGCACGAGCTGAGCCAGGGGCGGAGCGAGGCCCCGATGCAGTCCTTTTCTTCTCCTTTGTCGTCGAACGCCGAGCGCCGCTGCGGCCGCGGCGCCGCCGCCGTCTCTGCTTCTTCTCCGACCTCTTCTTCCACTTCTTCTTCTTCTTCTTCCACGACTGCCGCGGCCTCTGCCGGCGGCGACTCCGACTACCTCGCCCTCAAGGGGGTCCAGGTCTTCCCCGCGGCCTTCCCCGGGGGAGGCAAATCGCCGTCCCCCGTCGACCTCCTGTCCCTCTTCCGCGCCTCCCCGGAAGACAGGACGGCCCTGATCTTCCTGACGCACGGCGCGGACCTGGCCCCGCAGGAGCTGATGCCGCGCCTGGCCAAGAGGCTCCCGGCCCTGAGGGCGCAGGGCGTCAGGGTACTCGTGTTCTTGATGGGCACCCCGGAGAACGCGGCGGCCTTCGCGAAGACTGTCGGGCTCGCGGAGGAGGTGGAAGGAAAGGAGCCTTCCTCGTCCTCCGGCGGCGGCGGCGGTCCCCTGTTCTTCGCGGACCCGACCGCCTCTGCCTACGACGCCCTGAAATTTTCGAAAGGGTTTGACCCGGAGCTGCCCATCGTCGGCAAGGGGGTGCTCTCGGGCTGGGTCAGGTGAGAGAAGAGAGAGAGAGATAGAAAACGCGTGGCCTTTTTTTTTCCCCTTGGTTTCCCCCGTGCCTCTTTTTTCTTTCTGCTCTTCGTTTCTCGTCCAACAAAATCTCATTCCTTCCCTTCTTCGTCCCGCCTCTCCTTTTCTTCTTATTCCTTGGATAATAAAAAAACCAAAACGAAAACTAACCACCAGGACGGGCCTCATGCTCGCCGGGCTGGGCTCCCCGGGCACGATGCGAGAGGTCGCCCGAGGCTACCTCGGGGACCGCTCGGCCCCGCCCGTCTTCGAAAAGGCCGGGCCGTTCGACATCCTGGGGAAGGACTACCAGAGGCCTATGGAGCTGGCCACGCTCAGGCTCAACTCGATGGTGACCGTGCTGAGCAGGTGGAGCGAGCTGGCCCCGCCCGACGCGGCGCTGCTCCCCAGGCTCGGCGGCGCGGTCGTGTTGAGGGGAAGGAGGACCGTGTTCAGGCACGACGACGCCGGAATTTTGAAATACTGCGACCTGGACGCGCTGGTGAAGGCCGCCTCGGACGAGAGGGCACTCCCTGAGGGGAGGAGGGAGGGGTAGAGAGTAGAGGGAGAGAGAGGAGATAGAGACGAGTGGGAGAGAGAAAAGAGAGAAGAGTGGGAGAGAGAAAAGAGAGAGAGAGAGAGAGAGAAAGGTTTGCAAACGAGGAAACAGAAATAAACAAATTTACATATCCACTCCACCCCAATCTCCCTGGTTCTACTACCCGCGCCTCTGCCTCAGCCCCGAGGGAGAGGAAGAAGAAGGCCTCCCTCCCGCCGGAAGCTGCCTCTGCTGCTGCTGAGGAGGAGACGCAGACGAAGGATCAGCAGCAGCGTTGTTCCCGTTCGCGCCTCCCGCTCCTCCTCCTGCTCCTCCTCCACCGAGGAGCTCCTCGTACTCCTCGGGGTCGATCTTCATCCGCGGCAGCGCGAACACCGCGAAGGCGACGAAGCCGATCAGCATGCCGTAGGGCGTCTTGAGGAAGGCGACGACGTTGAAGGGCTGCGGGGTCTCGAAGTAGGTCGCCCGCGCCGTCGGGCGGAGGACGAGCAGGGAGGGAGCGGCGGCGGCCGTCTCGCCGCCGTTGTCGGATTCCTTTCTCGTCGCCCGCTCGAGCGGCAGGAGCACCGCCGTCGAGGTCGCTGTGGGGTCCCTGGGGGCGGTGACGACCCCGTTGTTGCCCGGGCTTCCCCCAACGGCAGCTGCGACGTCAGCCAGCGGAGCCACCAGCCAGGCCCGGAACGGATCGCTGTTGTCTCCTCCGCTTCCTCCTCCTCCTCCTCCTCCCCCTTCTCCTCCTCCTCCTCCTCCTTCTTCTTCTTCTTCCTCCTTCACCTCGACGAGCACGCGCGGAAACACCAGCGAGGGCGACGAGACGTCGAGCGAGTAGACCCTTCCCCTGGGGACCCCGTGGAACGCGAAGAGGCCCCCGTCAGAGGCCCGCGGCCAGGTCGAGAGGGACGAGGTGTCGTCGTCTTCGGCGTCCAGCGGGGTGAGGCGGAGCTCGAGCGAGGCCGGGTCGGCGAGGGCGGGGTCTGGAGCGTTTTTTGTTTTGAGAGAGACAGAGAGAAAAAACCAATGAGCGATCGGCGGTCGATAGTTCTTCTTCGAGCTGAAACTTTTTTCATACGACTTTCTCACGCAATCTTACCTGGCCAGGCGATCGCGCCCGTCACACAGGCCGTTCCCGCCGCAGCGAGAGCGGGCCGGCAAAAGGCCGTCGCGGCGGCGACGAAGGCGACGAAAAAGGCAACGAGCGAGAGGTCGATCGCCATTCGTCGCCGTCGCTGCGGCTTGCCGCCTGTTGTCCGCCGTGCTTGCGGTGTCATTTTTCAGCGCGCCGCCGTGCTTCGAGGAGAAGGGTGCACGCACGAGGGAGAGGCGATGACGACGTCCACTGAAAAGTGAAGGCGCGGAGAGAGAACTTGACGGAACGCGAAGAGAGAGCCGATCGGGAGAGGGAGAGAGAGAGCGAGTGAAACACAAAAAACTCCTCTTCAACTTTGACGCTCACTCTCCAACAAAGCAGGCACGCCTCCGACGCTTTTTGCTGCTCTCTCGCCTCTTTCGCCTCTCCCACGAAATGATCCGCTTCTTTCACTTGTTCGCCGCTGCGGCCGTGCTGCTGCTATCTCTGCAGGTAGGAATGAAAATAAAGCAGTAGAAAGACCCTTGGCGAGGCGGGCCTTCAATTGCTCTCCTTTGCTCTCTCGTTTTTGTTTTACTAGGCATTGCCGGGCGCGCCTCCCCCCCCCCCCCCACGCATGGGCCTCGCGTCGAGCCACTGGAGCCCTCCAGACACACTCGAGCTTCGACGCTCAAGCTCACCTGTCGACGCAAAAACACGAAACACGAAACGAAACGAAACAAAACAACAGCTCGCTAGCGGCGCCCCTTCTCCTTCTTCGGTTACGGCCAGCAGCAGCATCGGGGGAGGAAAGGAACACGCGCCCTCGCTCCTGGCGAAAGGGAGCGAGCTCTCTCTCCCTTCTCTCTGCGACGGCACCGCAGAGGACTGCTTGAAGGCGCCGCAGCTCAAGGTAAATGGAAGAGTGCCGATATACAGGAGGTGGAGAACAGGGGTTAATTGGTGGGGGCGCATCGAGAGGGGCAAACCGCCGCCGCCGCCCGCGTCTCCTGCTCCCCCGTTTGTGCCCACTGCTGCTGCTCGCAGGACGGACGGGCACGCGCGCCGGCTGGCGCGCGTGCCCTGTCAAAACTCCAGGAGTCTTTTCTCTCCGTCTCCTCATTATTACACGACATGAATTCAATGATGCAAAAAAACTGAAAACAAACAGGCCCGGCGGAGCCTCTCTCAGGCCTCTGCGGTTGCGGCGGCGGCGACGACGCCGACGACCGCAGAAGCGTCGGCGGCACCCGTCGCCGCAGTCGCTCCCGCTGCTCCCGCTGCTCCTGCAGTCGCCCCCCTGACCGCCGCAGAGATCAGCGCCCTCGAAAAGGACGCGGCGGCGACCGCAGCTGCTTCCGCAGCCGCTTCTGCTTCTTCCCCTTCCTCCTCCGCCGTCGTCCCTCAGGCAGCCCCGCTCGCTACGACCTCGGCCGAGGCGGCGTCTGCGGCGTCCGCAGCAGCGACCGCGACCCCTGCTGCCGTCGCCGCCGCCGCTCCTGCGGCTGCTGCTTCTGCAGCTGCAGCTGCTGCCTCCGCCGCAAAGACAGCAGCACCGTCTCCTTCTTCCTACCCCGTCGGGACGGGGACCGCGGCCCCTCCGGCCCCGGCGCTCTTCTCCACGGCCGAGCCCAACAGGGGCTTTGCCGCGGGCATGCGGGCGGGCCTGTCGGAGCTGCTCCAGGGAAGGGCCGGGGAGCACGCCGCCGAGGACGCGGCCGCGGCTGCGAGCAGGATCGCCGCGGCGCTGCCGCTGCCGAGGCTGCCGTTTTGACGAGGGTTGGGAGAGAGAGGGAGAGAGCAGTGTTTTTCTCCTCGTTCCTCTCTTCTTTCCTGTGTATTTTTTCCTCTCCTTTTCTCGAAGTCTTTCTTTTTCATTTTCCTTCCGACCGACGATGGGGCCCCAAGAGTCTCAAAAGAAACTCACGCTCGAAATCGAGGACGGATCGATCACGTTTCAGCTCTCTCGTGCCTCCTGCACGCGCTCTTGCTGAATGGATTCCGGAGCGATGGGCGTGGACGATGGTGAATAGAAAGAGAGAAAGTGAAAAGGAAACACGCTGAAGATTTAACTGCATCGGCGGGCGAATGTTCTCTCCCCTCGAGAATTTCACTAAACCCCGACCTCGACCTTATGGGGGCAAAAAAAAACGACAGGACGAAACCTCCACCTCCGCCAGGCAGCAGCTGCGGCATCAGCAGCATCTCAGGCTGCTCAGGCTGCTCAGGCACACGCGACAACCCACGGGCCGACCACTTTCTCCGCCCGCTCCTCCGCTGCCGGGCCGGAAGAGCAGCTCCTCGGCGGTGGCGGCGGCGGCGGCGGCGGCGACGGAGGAGGAGGGGACGAAGCACTAGCCTCGACCTCCTCCACCTTCACCGCCGCCGCGTTCGCTTCCGCCATCTCCCGAAACAGGCTCTTCGCTTTCATCGCGGCCAAGCTCTCCCTCGAGCCGTCCCCGGACCTCTTCGCCATCGCCCTCGCCTACTTCGTCCAGGGAGTGAAGATGCAGGTGATGCTCGCCGAGTCGTTCTTCCTCAAGGACGTTCTGGGGGTATCGCCGGCCTCGGCCGCGGCAGCGCTGTCGATAGCCCATATCCCCTGGGTCTGCAAGCCTCTATACGGCTTCGTCTCGGACTCGTTCCCGCTGTTCGGCGGCGAGAAGCGCAGGCCCTACCTGGTGGGCTGCGGGCTCGCGGGCGCTCTGGCCTTTGCGGCGCTCTCGGCGACCCCGGCGACGAGCTACGCGCTCGCCGTGCTCTGGATGACTCTGTCCGAACTGGCCATCGCGTTCTCAGACGTCGTCGTCGACGCGCTCGTCGTCGAGCGGGCCCGCGGGGAGTCCCAGGCCACGGCGGGATCCCTGCAGAGCCTGTGCTGGGGCGCGCAGAGCGTGGGCTCGATGTCGACGGCGTGGGTCGCCGGCGCTCTCGTGGGGCTCGTGGGCCCCAGGCCCGTCTTCGCGCTGATGGCGTGCTTCCCGCTGCTGATCGGCGTGGCGGCTCTGTTTATCGACGAGAAGAGGCTGACGACGATGGATTCCACCACTGGCGGCACCACGACGAGTTCCACCGCTGTCACGACCACCACCGCCTCATCAACGTCGTCAACCTCGAAGCTCTCCGTCGTCCTCGCCCAAGCAAAGACCCTGGTCACGGCCCTCCTCCACCCCGCCGTCTTCGGTCCCGCGGCCTTCATCTTCTGCTACGGCGCGCCGCCGCGCGCCGGGTCGGCGATGTTCTACTTCTACACGAACGAACTGAAATTCACCCCGGAGTTTATCGGCCGGATCAACCTGCTCGACGGCGCGGCGCAGCTGGCGGGAGTCGCGCTCTTCAACGCCAAGCTGAAAGGAGTGCCTCTCCGAAAGGTCTTTTTTTGGGTCATCGTGGTCGGCGCCGCGGCGTCCTGCACGCAGCTGCTGCTGGTGACGCGCGTCAACTTGAACCTCGGATTACCGGACAAGCTCTTTGTCGCGTTCGACTCGGTGCTGCTCACGGGCCTGGGGAGGGTTGCGCTGATGCCCGTGCTGGTGCTGGCGGCGAGGCTGTGCCCTCCCGGGGTGGAGGCGACGCTGTACGCGGCGCTGATGAGCTTGAGCAACGCTGGGGGGGGAGTCGGTGAGGAGGAAAAAAACTACGAGGAGTTTTTTTGGCTTTGACTTTCTTTCTTCTTCTTTCTTTTCTTTGACAAGGGGAAAAAAACTCACGCCTCTTTCTCTCCTTTCTCTCTCGATCGGATCCCCGCCTCCCCACCCCCCCGAAAACATCAAAACAGGCGAAACAGCGGGGGCAGCCCTGACGGCCTTCCTGGGCGTCACCGCGACCGACTTTACGAGGCTTCCGCTGTTGGTCTTGATCTGCGCCGCGGCCTCGGTCGGGCCCGCCCTGTTGCTGCCTCTCGTCAGAGGAAGTGGAAGCAGCGGAGGAGGAGAAGGGGAAGGAGGAGCACGAGGAGGAGGAGCGGAGAAGAGGAAGAACAGCGCCAACGGAGGCCTCTCTTCGTCGGAGCTGATTCCGCTCAAGAGCAGCGACACGGGGGACAGCGCCGTTTAGTTTATGTAAACGGCCTGTAAAAGAAAGAAAAAAGCACTGCAAACTTGTTTCAAGTTGAATCCTTTTTTCGAGGTCGAGATTGGGAGTTTTTTTGTGACGTCGATTCCGAAGTTCACTCTTTCTCCTTCTCCCTCCGCTGGTCTGTTCTTTTCGCCGACGGCCAGAACGGCGACACAGTTCGCGGCTGTCAGCTGCTCTCCCTCTCGCCCTCTCCTCGTGTCCAGTAGACGACGCGACAAGAGAGAAGCAGAGACAGCAGGCTGCTGGGAGAAGCGCAAGAGCAATCTCGGCTCGACGAACATCCAAATCGCCGCTCCTTTTTTTTTAAGACTCTCTTTCCCTCGTCGTTTCGCCGCGCGCTCGTCGCTCGCTTGCTCAAGTGAAGGCGTAAGATGGACCTCATCGCGCAGTACGGGTGAGTGAGAATGAATACGAGTCGGGGAAGGAGAAAAAAAGAAGGAAACACCGACGGCGGCGATGGCGACGGCTAGAACTTGCTTTTTTGCTCACCCCTCTGCTGTCTCTCTTTCTCCCCCCCTCTCTCTCTCTCAAAACCTCAACCTCAAACCAAAAACAACAACAGCGCCGACGCCGGCAGTGACGACGACAGCCGAGGAGGAGAAGCACCAAAAACAACAACAGCAGGAGGAGCAGGAAAATACCGCCCCCTCGCGGTCCCCTCTGCGGCCCCCGAGGTCGACACCCGGGGCCTCAAGCTCGTCGCCGGCGGCGAGCTCGGGAACCAGCAGCAGCAGCAGCGGCACCAGCGCCAGCAGCTCTCCGTCGTCGCCCCGGCCGCGGCAGCCGCCTCGGGCAGGCTCCTGCAGCCCGGGGCCAGGACCGCCTACGTCAACCTCCCGCTCGCGCAGATGCACGCCCCGCTCGTCGGGCCCACCCGCAACGGAGGGAACCTCGCGTCGGCGTCCGCGGCAAATCCGCACCAGGCCTTCAACTCGAGGTCGGGCCACGTCGAGGACGTCGGCGTCGCCGACTTCCACTTCGACGACCAGCTGGCGACGTTCGACAAGGAGGGCTGGGCCGCCGACGCCGCCGGGCGAGGAGGGATCGTTGGGAACGCCAGGGCGTTCGAGGAGAGCAGGGGGGCGACGACGATGGTGGGCGGCGGGAGCGGTGGCGGAGGCGGAAAGTCGGCGAAGAAGCGCAAGGGGGGCACGCGGAAGGATGCCGCCGCTGCCGCCGAAGAGGAGGAGGAAGACCCGGACGCTGCCTGGGCCCCCAAACCCCGCAAGCCCTGGGTGGGCAAGGAGGTGAAACCCGCGAAGCCGAGCGCCGAGCAGGTCGCCTGGCTGAAAAAGAGCGGGTTCATCAAGGAGGAGGAGGAAGAAGAGGAAGAAGAAGGAGCAGCAGCAGCAGCAGCAGCAGGAGGAGGCGAGGGAGAGGAAGCACAAGGGACGACGACGGCCGCGCCGTCGACGCCGCTCGTCACCACCTCGACCGCCGCGCCCGTCCCCGCCTCGGCCATCGGCTCCTCGCAGTTCCATCCGAAGGCTTCGCTCCGAGCGGACCCCCTGGGGCGCTCCTGGGCCTGTGCCCCCCCTCGAGCCGCTCGGCGCGGCCCGCCGGAAAAGTGCCAGGCGCCGCGGAGGCTCGCCAAGGCGATCCCGGGCGCCCACTCGGGCAAGGGGGTCGCCGCCGTGCGCTACTTCCCCAGGACGGGACACCTGCTCCTCTCCGCGGGCTTGGACGGCAAGGCCAAGATTTGGGACACGGGCATGAGCGACGCGGCGGACAGGTTCGCGGGGGAGGGAGGCGGCGGCGGCGACTTTGCCTACCGCTGCTGGCGCACCTACGCCCCCGGGACGAGCTCGACGGCGGCGGCGAGCTCGAGGTCGTCGTCCTCCTCCTCGGCGCCTGCCAAGGGCCTCCGCGACGCCAACTTCGACTCAGTCGACGGGTCCACGTTCGCGACCGCCTCCTACGACAAGCACGTGAAAGTATGGGACACGGAGACGGGCCGGGTCTCGGCCGTGCTGGGCAACGGCAAGGGGATGTTTTACTGCGTCACGTTCCATCCCGGCGGCGGAGGCGGCGACGGGGACGCGTCCTCGGCGATGGGAAAGCACGTCATCCTGGCGGGCTGCTCCGACAGGAAGATCTACCAGTTCGACACCCGCTCGGGCGACGTCGTCCAGGAGTACGACTACCACCTGGGCGCCGTCAACACGGTCACGTTCTTCGACGGCGGCAAGCGCTTTGCGTCGACCTCGGACGACAAGACGATCCGCGTCTGGGAGTTCGGCATCCCGGTCCAGACCCGCGTGCTCGCCGATCCCGAAATGCACGCGGTGCCGGCAGCTGCGTCCCACCCTCTCGAGCCCTACATCGCGATGCAGTCGATGGACAACCGCGTGCTGACCTACTCGACGCGGGACAAGTTCAGGGCCAACAACCGCAAGACGTTCTCGGGGCACACCGTCGCGGGCTACGCCTGCCGGCCATGCTTCAGCCCCGACGGGCGGTTTATCGCGTCCGGGGACGGGCAGGGCAAGTGCTTCGTCTGGGACTGGGGCTCGACGCGCGTGGCGAGGAGCTTCCAGGCGCACGACCCGGGCTCGGTCTGCATCGACGTGGCGTGGCACCCGCTCGAGGAGAGCTGCGTCGCGACGGCCGGGTGGGACGGCAGCGTGCGGTTTTGGGAATGAGTTTTTGTTGTCCTTGTTTTCGTTTGGCGTTTTTTGCTTTTTCGTTTCGTTTTTGCTTTCTCCTTCTTCTCTTTGATTTAGAGCGCAGAAAAGCGACTCTCTTGTAAAAACTCTCCTGGATCGCGTTTCGGATTTGATAAGGAGGGGAGCAGAAATAAAAGAGAGCGCGTGTTGCGAGGTTGAAAAAAAAAAAACCGACCTCGAAAACGTTTTTTTCCTATCGTTTTCTCTCTCTTCTTCTTCTTCAATGAATTACAAGTACAAACTCTCCCCAACTTCCCTACACCGTTTAGAAAACAATCGCGCTATTAATGATGATGATGATGATGGTAGTGTACACGCGTCTCTATCAGGATTCGACGAAATGCAACAGGAGGAAACAAGTAAGGAAGAAAAAAACTCACTCTTCTTCTTCTTCTTCTAGAAAAAAGAAGACTTTTTCTACGGCAGGATCGTCGCGAGTAGCTCCGAGACGTGAGCCACCACGCTCGAAGAAAGAAGCTTCTCCCCGGCGTCGCTGCCTGCCAGAAACCCTTCGAACGCCGTCGAGATCGCCGAAGAAGAAATCGCGAACGACGACGGCAAGGAAGAAGACGCAGCAGCTGCTCCTGCTGCTGCTCCTGCTGCTGCCGCAGCCCCCTCGCTCGCCTTTCTCCACCCGTCGAGGTCGTCGGCGAGCCTCCCGACTTCGACGACAACCGACGCCGTGGTGAGGGCGGTCAGCGCGGCCCTCCCGCCGGGGAGGAGAGGAGGGAACGAGGGGGAGCCGGGAGGAGCGACCCTTTGATGCTGCTGCTGCTGCTGCTGTCGCTTCGGAGCCTTTGTCGCCGCGGTTTCGACGCAGCCGACCTCCTTGTCCCTCTCCTCCTCCTGCTGCTGCTGCTGCTCCCGGAGCTTCCAGGCCATCACGGGAGGGAGCACGCCGTACAGCGCGGTCATGCCGTAGCCTCCGACGGCGTTCAAGACCCCGAAGAAGGAACCGGGGTTGGCGAGAGAGGCCGCGAGTGGCGGACCCAAGACGAGGGCAAACGCCGCGGCGCGGATCGCCGTCGTCGTCGCCGCTGTCGAGAGGAGTGCTCGTTCTTCTCCCTCCTCTTCCTCCTCCGAGGAGGACGAGTCGTCTTCGGAGAAGGACGCCAGCGTCGTCGAAAGGGCGCGGAGGAGCGGGTTCGACGCCAAGCTCGAAGAAGACCTTGCCGCCGCGGCAGCCCTTGCTGCCGCGGCAGCGGCCTCCTCGACCTTGCCCCGCGCGCCCGCGGCGGCGACGAGGCCCTTGATCTCGGCCGTCAGCGTCGACGACAGGCCCAGCGCGGTGCCCAGACACGAGGTGACGATCGCGAGCAGCGAGAAGGCCCCGACGGCGGCCCCGACAGCGCCCCCCCCGGAGGAGATGAGCGTCGCGAGAGGGTCGACGAACGTCGAGGTCGAGGAGGGGAGCGCTGCGCCGCCGAGAACGCTGTTGTTGTCTCCTCCGCCGACGAGCGCCAGTGCGACGGCGTCCCACTGTTTTTTTTTTTTTTTTTGCGAGTTTCGGTTTCGCGCGTTTTCAGAGGATGAGCTTTGGCGAGAGGACGAGTGAAGAGAAAGAAAGAGAGAGCAAACTTCCTCAACTCCTCCTCACCAGGACGAACATCGCGAGCGGCGCCGCCGACCCGACGAAAAGCGCCGTCCTGACTTTTGCTGCGTCCCCTCGCAGCTGCGCGCACACGACGGGGACCAGGTCGTGGTACACCAGCGACAGCAGGATGACCGGGATCGCCGCCGGGGCCGCGCCCCAGTCGGGCGCCCTCTCGGCCAGTGCGCCCCAGTCCGCCTGCGCCCCTCCCACGGCGACGATGACGGCGTAGGCGACGAGCAGCGAGAGCGTCATCGCCTTGTTGGCGCCGTCGACCGCCGCCGTGCCGCCAAACAAGGTCAGTCCCATCGCCGCGGTGAAGAGGGCGGCGCCCGCGCCGGGGGAGACGGAGAGGACAGAGGCAGCAGAAGAAGCGGTAGCAGAGGCGGCAGTAGAAGCAGAAGCGGTAGCAGCAGCAGCAGAGGCGACAGCAGCAGCGTCGCTGCCACCGCCGACCGCAAAGAGCGGGTCGAGCGCCGAGGAGACCAGCTCGCCGGCCTTGGAGACGTACGCGACCATCAGCGAGTAGCTCAGGGCCAGGTAGGCCGCCGCGACGAAGCGCCCGCCCTGCTCGCCTAGGGTCTCGCGGGCCATCTCCCGGAGTGTGACGATGGCGTCCTCGTCGTCGGAAGAGTCCTGCTCGGGTCCTGCGCCCGCCCCGCTCCCTCCCCTGCTCCCCTGCCCCCTCCGCAGGCCCAGCTTCCGCCTCCTCTCGCGCTTCTTCGCGCCCAGCAGCGACAGGTTGACCTCTGCGATCAGCAGCGCCTCGGCCGTCAGCAGGGCCCAGACCCCGACGAGCGCCGTCGCGGAGGGCGCGAGGCCCGCGGGGGCGCTGACCGCCGGGAGGGCGAGTACGCCGGCGCCGACCGACGAGCCGACGATGAGCGCGACGGCAGAGAGGACGTTGTTGGTCGACGACGACGACGACGACGAAGAGGAGGTCGGGGGGGTGGAGGGGGAAGCAGCAGCAGTGGCAGCAGTAGCAGCGGAAAGAAGAGCAGCAGCCGAGTCGCCTTCTCCTTCTCCGCGCTGCTGGGGCCTCAGGTCCTCGAGCGAAGGGAGCAGGCGCTTCCTGGAGCGGGAGCGCGAGCGCCGCCCCTTCGTCTTCGCCTTTTCGGTTTCGCCTGCCGCCGACGCCGAAGAAGAAGAAGATGAGGCTGCAGCGCCGCCGCCGCGGCGGCGATGCAAAGACCGCGACCGTTTAGAGCTCTCTCTCGTATCTCGTCCTCCGAAAGTCCGAGGCACATAATCTATCCTCGTTGCCTTCTCGACGCTGGGGCGGGCTAGGACAGGACGCGCGGAGCGAGGCGGCAGAGGCGATACCCCAACAACGGGAGGAGCAGCAGCAGCGAGGGCGCAGCGGAAGCACTTTCTCGGCGCCATTGTTCGCGCCGTAGGCGTCGCCATGGCGCGCGTCTCCAGAGCTTTTCCGCACGCTCGGCGCCTAGAGACTCTTCGCAGAAAGCCTCTGCGGGCGGCAGACTGGGCGCAAGAGCCCGAGAAAGGGTCCAAGTTCGACGCCAAAGCGAAAGCAAGGGCTTTTTTCTTTCCTTTTTTCCCCCCCTCGGCGAGCAAACCTCGGCCTCTGTTTTTTTTCTTGCGTCTTTTGGCCTCGGGTCATTTTTTCTCCGAGAAGAGCACAGCAAAAAAAAAAATCAAGAGCGAGAAAACAGAAGAAAAAAACAGGTGCGCCCCTCTTTCTGTCTCTAGTCTCTTCCGTTCGGTTTGCTTTGCGTCTCTTCCGAGCGCCTCCGAGGGCGGTCTGCGCGCTGCGCTGCTGTTTGCCGAGCGAAAAAGAGAGAAAGAGAAAAGAGCAAGCAAAAGAGAGAGCAAGGAAAAGAGAGAGAGAGAGAGCGATTGAACAGCAAACCAACGCCGCCGCCACGGCTGCTCTCTTCTCGCTCTCTCTCTTTCTCTCTGCCTTCTTCTCGCGCGCTCTCTCTCTCCCCGCGCGGGGCCTCGAGCGGGCAAGCTTACTCTCGGTGCCGCGAGGGATTGGGCGTTCACGCGCGATAAATTGGAAAAAGAAGAAAGAGAGAAAGAAAGGAAACCGCCGATCGATCGCATCGACTTTTTCTCTCTTCGACCTCTTCTCTTCTCCCTCTCTTCCAGAAACTCACCCCGGGTCTCTCTCGCGACTCCCTCTTGCATCGAAACACACCCAACCAATTTGGAAGCAGAAGACAGACAGCAGCAACACATCGAAAAGCAAAGCCAGAAAAAAAACAGCAAATACAATGCAGGGCCAGGACTGGAACCCGATCATCCTCAGCAAAAAGCGCCCGACGACCAAGGACGCCACGAGCTCCAAGGCCGTCAACGCGGCCCTGCGCTCGGGCGCTGCCGTGGAGACGGTAAAGAAGTTCACCGCCGGGACTAACAGATCCGGTGCCGGGCCCCTGAAGGACGCGGCCAAGCTCGACCGGGAGACGGAGGAGCTGGCTCACGAGCGGTGAGTCTTGGTTTTTGATATTTTTCTCTTTCGCACACGAGAGCGTTCGCACTCTTTCTCGTTCTCTCGCCTCTCACGCAAAGCAACATCGAACCCGACATGAACAACGGACGCAAAACAACAACAAAATAACGCGACAGCGTCCCCTCGGAGCTCAAGAAGCGCATCATGACCGCCAGGCTGGCCAAGGGCATGACGCAGGCTGCGCTCGCGCAGGCCATCAACGAGAAGCCGCAGATCGTGCAGGAGTACGAGTCCGGCAAGGCGATCCCGAGCCCGGCCATCCTGTCGAAGCTGTCGCGCATCCTGGGTGTGCCGCTGTCCGCGAAGAAGAAGTAAAGGGAGTGGAAGGTGGAGGAGGAAGTGGCGTGACGTTGTTGGAAGCGAGCGAAAGGAAGCGAGAAATGGTCTCAGGCCCTTTCTGTGCTCTGCCCTCTTTTCCCCGCTCTCTCTCTTTCTCTTCTCTCGATCCATTTCTTTTTTCTTTCGAGCGCACTTGTAAATAGAAAATACAAAGAGAAATCGGGCAAAAAATGGCAATGATGTGCGGTTGTGGAGAGAGAGAGAGAGAGCCCTTCTTCTTCGAGAGAGGGAAAAGCCAAAACCTCGGTGCTCTTTTCACTTTCCCACTTTTTTTTTTCAATGCCGCCCGCGTTGGCGATGTCGCCAGAAGCTTCTGCGTAGACCTTCTCTCTCGCGCGCTCTCTAGCCATGGGCGTCATGGGTCTGTGGCCGCTGCTGGAGCCCGTGGGAAGGAGGGTCAACATAGAGACGCTGGCCGGGAAGAAAGTGGCCATCGGTGAGGAGGGAGTTTCTTGTTTGACGCCTAGATTGGAATGACGCCTAGATTGGAATGACGCCTAGAGGCACACCGGGCGCGCTCTCTCGGTGTGCCTCGTCCGTGCTTCTCTCTCGTGTTCTACGCGGCGCCTGCCATGGCCCAGGAGGAGCACAACGGCAGAGATCAAGAAAAACGCGAGAAGCGCAACAGGAAAAGAGAGCCTTTTGCTCGAAAGGAAGGCACCCAGCTCTCGACATCTCGCCTGGATTCTTCTCGTCCCTCGACCCTCTCCCTTCTCTCGCTCTTCTCTCGCTCTTCTCTCTCGCTCTCTCACCTCTCCCTCTCGCTCTTCTCTCTCGCTCTCTCACCTCTCTCCCTCGCTCTTCTCACCCCCCAAATAAAACGATGCAGACGCCTCCATCTGGGTCCACCAGTTCGTCAAGGCGATGCGGGACTCGCGAGGGGAGCCCCTGCCCAACGCACACCTGCTGGGATTCTTCAGGAGGGCGTGCCGGTGAGAGGGCTTTGGATTTTCTGTTTTTCAAACCTTTTTTCGCTCTTCTTTCGCCCCTTCTCTCCTCTTCACGTCCTCGCCCCTTCCTCCTCCCTTTCATTTTTCAAACGATGGATCGACCGACCTACCAACCAACCAACCCACCAACCCACCAACCCACCAACCAAAACCGAAAAACCAAAAACCAAAAGCCTGCTCTTTCACCGCATCAAGCCCGTCTTTGTGTTCGACGGCGCGACGCCGCTGCTCAAGCAGAGCACGCTCGCGAGGAGGCGCGCGAGGCGCGAGCGCGCCGACGTGCAGGTGCGGCAGGCCGCGGAGAGGATCCTGCTGGCGCAGCTGCGGAGGAGGGCGCTGGTGCAGGTGGCCGCGGAGGGGAGCGGCGGCGGCGGAGGCGGCGGCGGAGGAGGCGGAGGTGACGGCGCGGGTCCCGGCCCGGGGACGCAGGCTGCCGCTGCTGCCGCCGCTGCTGCTCCTGCCGCTGCTGCTCCTGCCGCTGCTGCTGCTGCCGCTGCTGCTCCTGCCGCTGCTGCCGCCGCCGCTGCTCCCGCTGCTGCCGTTCTTGCTGCCGCGCCTGCTGCCCTTCCCCCCGAGGCGATCACCATCGATGACGACGAGGACGCGCAGCTCGCCGCGGCGATCGAGCTGAGCCTGAGGCCTTCCGGCGGCGGCGGCGGCGGCGGCGGCGGAGGCACTGGCAAGGAAACGGCGACGGCGACGACGACGACGACCGCGTCCGCGGCGGCGCGACGTCCTCCCTCCTCTCTTTCTTCTTCGTCCTCCTCCTCCTCAGACTCTTCGGATTCCGACGACGGGCTCGATATCCTCGTCCCAGCGGACGGCGCGGTTGACCCGGAGGCCCTCTCGGCCCTCCCGCCCTCGGTCCAGCTCGAGGTGCTCCAGCGCGCGCGCGACGCCGCGGCGCTCGACAACCGGGAGCGCTTCGCCTCGGCCTCGGCGGCCGCCCCCGGGACCTTCTCGGACCTGCAGATGCGGGAGTATCTCAGGGCTAGCGCGCTGAGGGCCAGGCTGGAGACAGCGAGGGACGCGCTCAACGCCGCCGCGGCGGGGAACGCGGCGACGGGAGGGGGCCACGGCGGCGGCGGCCGAGCCGAGGGAGGAGGAGGACGGGGCGGCGGCGCCGCCGGGGGCGGCCTCTTCCACGTTGGAGGTGCCCCCTCGAGGCGCATCGCCGCCGAGGCGGGGAGGGAGTACGTGCTCGCCCGCGTCGACGACGGCGACGGCGGCGGCGGCGGCGGCGGAGGAGGAGGAGGAGGAGGAGGAGGAGGAGCCCCCGGGGGGGGAAACTCCTCTCGCCCCTTTGGAGGCCAGTTCCCGCAGCAGGGCCAGGGCCGCAACATGCGGCGGCGGCAGCGCAAGGCCACCAACTCCGAGGACGTCTTTTCTGGCCTTGGGCCGCCGCCGCTGGGCGGGGGAGCGACGGGGGACGACGCAGCGACGACTGCCGCGGCGATGAAGCTCGGGGCGCCGCCTCCCGTGGCTCTTGGAGGGAAGGGAGGAGGAGGAGGGGGGGGTGGAAACGCTGCCGCCGCTGCTGCCGCGGCCACCGCTGCATCCGCCGCTGCTGCCGCCGCGGCTGAAGCTGAAGAAGAAGAGCGACAGAAGAGCAAGGCCGCAGGAGGCCTCTCCGCTCCCCTCGACGTGGACATCAAGCTCCCTGACGGCGTCACTGCCGCCGAGTTGTTCGCTGCGGGAGGAGGAGCAGGAGGAGCGGGCTCTTCTTCGGGTGACGACGACAACGGCAAAAAGGAAGAGGAAGAGTGGGAAGACGTCGGAGGCGACGGCACTGCCGGCATCTCCGCGGAACAAAACCAGCAGCAGCAGCACTGGCGCGAGCGAGCCCGCCAGCGCCAGAAGTACTGGTCCCTGTCGCACGGCTTCCGCTTTGGGCGCAAGCTCGGGGACTGGAAGGAGGGAGACGACGACGAAGGCGGTGGTGATGGCCAAGGCGGCGGCCGCGTGAAGCCAGCTGCTGCTGCTCTTGCTGCCTCTGCCGCCGCCAACAGTGACGACTCCGACGACCTCTTCGATGATCTGGGGGACCGGGGCGGAGCAGCGGCAGGCGGCGTCGGCGGCGAGAGAGAGGGCGAGGGCGAGCAGCAACAACAGCTTCAGGCCGCGATCGCGGCGAGCCTCGTCGAGGCCCGGAAACGAGAGAGGCGGACGCAGCAGCAGCGGACGCGGAGGATCGTCGTCGACGACGACGAGGGCGACGCCAACGATGCAGTGGAGGTCGCTGCTGCCGCCGCAGAGCCGGCGACTGCCGCAGAGGCCGCGACGCGCCCTCAGACTCCTCCTGCTCCTGTTCCTCTTTCGTCTTCTGACGTCGAGTTTGAGGACGTCGTCAACGATGAAGACGAGAGGAAGAAGAAGAAGGGGAAGAGCAGCGCGGAGGAAGCAGCAGCAGCAGCAGCAACAACAACAACGGCGACGGGAGAACCTGACGAAGGGAAGAAACCCTCTTCTCCCTTGCCGATTCCGCTTCCGCTCCCGAGTGCTGGTCCTCCTGCTTCTGCTAATGTTCATGCTGCTGCTGTCACTGCTGCAAGTTCTGCTCCGCCTGTAGCCGCCGCCGCGAGTCCTCCTCGTGCTGCTGCATTTGCTGCTGCCGCCGCTGCCGATGACGACGACGACGACGGCGAAGGAGAAAAGCCGGAGGAGGCTCCCGCTGCTGCTGTCGCGGCGGCCGCGAGTCCTCCCTCTTTTCCCGCTGCTGCTACTGCTACTGGTGCTACTGCTGCTGCTGCTGCTGCTGCTGCTGCTGCTGTCGCGAGTCCTCTTCCTTCTCCGCTCTCTCCTGTCGCGGCTGCTGCGAGTCCTCCTGCTGCTGCCGGAGGCGAAGTCGAAGAAATGGAGGACGAGGACCAGGAGCAGCAAGCCGCGCCGAAACCCGCCGCGTCCCCTCCCGGGAGCCCTTCTTCCTTCGCCACTCCGATGCTCTCTCCTCCCCCTCCTGCTGCAGCAGAAACCCTGGGTGCAGCCAACTTCAAGCCGACCTCGGCGCGCGTCGCTGAGCACGAGCGGGATGAGGCAGCGATGCTCGCCGCGGCCGACGCCGCCGAGATGGCCGTGGCCTTCCGGGCCGCGCGCGGGTGCATCGTCGGCGGCGACGGCGGCGACGCTGCTGCTGGAGACGTTGGAGTCGGCGACGATGACGACGACTGGGACGCCTTTGACGACGGGAGGAACGCCGCCCCTGCTGCTGCTGCTGCCGCTCCTTCCCCCCAACCTCAGCGACCTCGGAGACCGTTCGACCTCGAGGCCGAGTTCGACGCCCTCCACGCCGAGACCGCATCGGCCACCGACGACGCCCGCCGGGCCCGCTCCGCAGCCGAGGGCCCAACACCGGAGATGTTTGAGCAGTGCCAGGAGCTCCTCCAGCTCTTCGGCATCCCTTACATCGTCGCGCCGATGGAGGCCGAGGCGCAGTGCGCGTTCCTCGACGCGGCGGGGCTGGTCGACGCCGTCGCGACCGACGACAACGACGTCTTTTTGTTTGGCGGGCAGAGGGTCTACCGCAATTTATTTGCGGACAGCCGCAGCCGCAAGAAGGACGACAGCGTCGAGGAGTACCGGGCCGAGGACGTCGAGCGGGAGCTGGGCCTGACAAGGGAGCACCTGGCGTCGCTGGCGCAGCTGCTCGGCAGCGACTACGCCGAGGGCGTCGGCGGCGTCGGTGTCGTCAACGCGCTCGAGGTGCTCCGTGCCTTCGGCCCCGGGACCGAGGGTCTGAGGAGGTTCCGCGCGTGGATGGAGGCCCCCGACGATGTGCTGGTGGAGGAGATGGGCAAGAGGATGCAGCAGCAGGCGGGGAGGAGGAAGGGAAAAGGGAAGAAGAAGGAGGAGGAGAGGGAGAAGGGAAAAAAGGGGAAGGCGACGACGAAAAAGAAAAAGCGAGCCGCCGCCGACGAGAGCGCCGACGGCGCCGAGAGCATCAGCATCAGCGGCAGCAGCGACGACGACGACGACGACGACGAACAGCAACAACGCCAACGACAAGCCGACGACGCCTCCAACCCCAACTCCAACCCCGACAACTCCGACGCCATCGTCGCTGAGTTCAAGCGCCGGCACCGCGGTGCGCGCGTCTCGTGGCGCCTGCCGGACTCGTTCCCGAGCGATGCCGTCGCGGCGGCCTACCGTGCGCCGCGCGTCGACGCGTCGCGGTCCCGCTTCTTGCAGCACCCGCCGGCTGAGGCGGATCTCCGCGCCTTCTGCTCGAGGGCCTTCGGGTGGCGCGACGACCGCACCGACGCCGTGCTGGGGCCGGCGCTGCGCGGAGGAGGCGGGAGGGGAGGCGGGGGCGTCGGCGGTGGCGGGCGCGGCAGCGGGAGCGGGGCCCTGCAGCAGACGATGCACCAGTTCCTGGCCTCGAGGCAGCGCTTCGCCAAGATCCGCTCGTCGAGGCTCGCCAAGGCCGTGGCCGGGATCACGCAGAAGGGGGTGAACAGGGAGATCATGCTGGTCGACGAGGAGGAGGGGGAGCGAGGGGGAGGGGAGGCAGAGGAGGGAGAGGAAGGAGGCGGAGGCAGAGGCGTCGCCGGCGGAGGTGCCTCTGCCTCTGCTTCCGCTCGCGGGAAGAACAAGCGCGGCAAAAAAGCCAGCGGAGATGCTGGCGTGGCGGCGGCCGCGAAGAAGAAGAATAAGAAGACGAAGAAGGAGAACGAGCAGGGCACGCAAGCGCGACAACAGCCGGAGGCGGGGCGACGCGCCGGCGGGGGAGGAGGAGGAGGAGGAGCTGCCGCCCCGGCCGCCGCCGCAACGGCGACGATCGACATCTCTTCGTCCTCTCCTGATTCCGACTCCGACTCCGACGCCGACTCCGACAATCCCGTAGCCAAAAGGCCCCGGGATTCTGCTGCTCGTGGAGGCGGCGAGGGACCGTCGTCTTCGGCTGGTGGAGGCGGGAGCGCCGGTGGTCGAGGTGGAAAGAGAGGTGGCCGAGGTCGAGGAGGCGGTCGAGGTCGCCCTTGAATTTTTTATTTTTCTTTCGCACACTTGCTTGACGTCTTTTCCCCCTTACATTCACGCGTATCTCTGCAACAAAAGGAATGGTTCATTTTTTGGCCAGTGGGCGCGTTTTTTTGGGGCCGGGAGAGAAAAATGGTCAAACTTTTGACCCTAGAAAAACAAATTTGATAATCTTGGCCATCATGTAAACCTGTAACGAGAAAAGGGTTGGGCCTTGTTCAAGGAGCTCAAAAAAAAACTCTGCTTTTTTATGCTCGTCGAATTAACGATTTTTACAATGCACTCAGTGGCGCGCTGGCGTCAATGGACGTCGAAACGCAACCGCGGTGTCCTTGCAGCTCAAAAAGAGGGCGAAAATGGGGAGAAAGAACCGCCAAGAAAAAATATGTCACAGACCGCCGGCGCTCTCGTTTGCTCGCCGACCGGCGACGGGGGGAGAGAGGGAGAGAATGGAAAAAACCTTGATAAATCAAAAACAGAACCTCGGAGTTTTCTTTTGTCTTTTCCCGTTCCTTATTCTGTCTTGCACACGCAAGAAAAAAGGGGGAAAGGAATTGGGAGGGGTACACATGGGGAAAGAGAGGGGATGAGGGAGAAAGAAACCTCAAAGCGGCGAGGCCCGCTCTCTGAGCAACACTGGCCCTCTCTGAGCGACGACCACCTCGAGCTAAGTCTCTTCTGCCCTTCCCGCGGCACAGACCAAGCTCTTCCTCAAACAACAACCTCAGACGCTGGCGTGTTTGAGGCTTTAGGCCAGGGCGCGGGCGTAGAGTAGCGGGAGGAGGCTAGGTAGTCGCCGAGATTGGCCGAGGAAAAAGAGGGAGGAAGCAAGGGCCGCAGAAAAAGAGAAGGTTTCGAAAGAGGACGTTGAACAGTTGGCTGCACTGCCGCCACACCTTCTTCGCCCTCTTTGTCTTTTCTCCTCTCTCCCCTTCGAGCCTTTTTTCGAGGCCCCCGCCATGCGATCCAGAGCGGTGGTGCTTCCGCTGCTCGCGGGGCTCGTCCTGTTCTGCTCCGCGACGAGAGCGCAGGTGAGCGTTTTCTTTTTTTTTCCGTTTGAAATCTTGACGACAAAGAAACCGTTCGAGCCGATGTCACGTTGCCCAAAGCCACATGTCGTCTCTTCCTCGGCTCTGGAGGAAGAGGGCAGGGTTCTCGCTCTCTGCTCTTGCTTGCTGTGCTGGGACATGTCTCATTCATGGCGACTGCCGAAGTTTTGAGAGGAAAGCAAGCCTATGGCGGGGCGCTGAGAGCGCGATGGTTTCTGCGCGATGGCCAACAAATTGAAGCCCCAAACAATTGCGCCCTCCTTGGTCCTCTTTTCGCCGCGACCGCACCGACAGCTCGCCGCATCGAGTGTTATTTCCTTTGAATCGGGCGATGCAAATTGTCGAGTTGCCGGACCTGGGGAGATTTTAAGGGATAGGAGCAGCGAGGAAACTCTCGAGCGGCATCCAAGTTGGGGCGTTTCTCAATGGCTGAGAGAGAAGGAAAAAAAGAGGAGAGAGAAGCGCTCGTCCCGCTGCGGCGGGAAGCACGCATGAACCCTGAGGAAAGAAAAGGAGAAAAACAAAACGGATCTTTCTTTCGCGCTTTCTTTTCTTTTCTCCCCATCTCTCGTTCTCTTCTCGTCCTTGCTCTCTTGTCTTCCGTCCAAGAAAACTGAAATCATTCTCCCTCCCCCCTCTCCTCGTGAAAAAAACCATCTTCAGGCCACCGATCTCACTCGCTCCTCGCTCGTCTCCTGACCGCAGGGAACAAGAGCTTCCCTTGGCAGCTCCGCTCGTGGCTCCCGCCGAACAAAAACACGACCGTCGGCGCCCTCGGGCGGGCCGTCGGCTCCGTCGCCAACTCCTCCAACCCGCTCAACGCCACCAAGGCCGTCGCGCAGGGCCTGGCG
>Ga0210003_1000889_pt1 | contig 26790 bp, 48 predicted proteins | sample LantaG_FD_182804 | JGI IMG/M metagenome (GOLD analysis project Ga0210003, IMG submission 182804) | Deep subsurface microbial communities from Baltic Sea to uncover new lineages of life (NeLLi) - Landsort_02402 metaG (SPAdes) (version 2) | ecosystem: Environmental > Aquatic > Marine > Oceanic >... | reverse complement strand
AACATCACCTTTTACTATTCCAGTAGGTGAGTTTATAACAGGACTTGTTAATGTTTTATTTGTCAGGGTATCAGTTGTTGCTTTACCAACAAGAGTATCATCTGCATCAGGAAGATCTATGCTTCTGTTGGCTGTCTGTTTAGCTTTTATCGTGGTTCTTGTACCAGTCGTTGAAGCAACATCAGCTTCTATGGCAACCTCTTTAGTTCTATCAGTATCGTTTTGTACTAAAAGACCTTTAATTATAGATATTAGATTAAGCATTAAGTATCTCCCCTTATTATTGTGCTAAAGACTTAGCACGAAAATGTATTACACCAGAATAATTTAAAGAATTTATATCATTTGATTTATATTGAACTTGTCCACCGGAAGTAAGATTGAAATCTACACCAGAATTACCAACAACATTGCTGATACCGAAAGACCATCCTACAGCATTATCATAAATTAAGTGCATTTCACCAGTTTCAGCAAAACCAGAAGGATTTGCATCAGAAACTCGATAAACTGAATATTGAACAACAGTAGATCTTACTGATGCATTATTGAATATTAAACCAATTATATCAGTAAAACTGACTTGATTATTAACTATATTGAAGGATGATTCTAATATGTCGTTAGGACCAACAACGTCATTTAATACGCTAGTGACCTCTTCGGCCCATTTAGTTGCATCTGAACCCCAACCAGGCTCGTCACCTTTAGTTGGGTAAGAGAAAGGTTTATTATTGACTATCAACGTTTTGGGCAAGGTATACTCCTGAATTGTGAGTTAAGGCTTCACTTTATATTTGTTAATTTTATGCTTGACATGGCATAAATCTGTGATATAATACATATATGGAGATATTTAGTATATTAATGGTGTTTTTAATTATAGCAATAATAAGATCAACATCTGAAACAAGATTAAAGCAACCATTTTGTTATACATTAAAAATAACACATAAATGGGTAAGAAAGGGAGAAGAACCGGATACTTACTTAGTTTGTGAGACTTGTAAAATGTTGCCAGGTGGACAGATTGAGGAAAAGGAATAAAATGTACAAATTTAGTAGGAAATCAAGAGAGAAATTAGCCCAATGTCACCCAGATCTACAAAAGATATTCAATGAGGCAATTGAGATTATAGACTTAACAATAACCGAGGGTATTCGCTCCGTAGAGAAGCAAGAAGAGTACTTTAGAACTGGTATGAGTCAAACTATGCATTCCAAGCATTTAGAGCAGGATGATGGGTTCTCGCATGCTACAGACGCAGCTCCTTATCCTATCGATTACGAAGACAAGTTACGTTTTGCATATTATCAGGGAATTATTCAAGGTATATCGCATATACTACACAAGAATGGAGAAACCACGCATAAGGTTAAGTCGGGAATAGATTGGGATGGGGATGGAAACATTAAGGAACATTCATTGTTTGATGGACCTCATGTTGAGTTAGAAGACGAATAATTTGAAAGGATTACATTGAATATATACGATATTAATTTAATAAAAATATCGCTTATATTAGATAGAAATTAGTATTCACAAAAAGGAGAATTAAAATGACTAAAGCAGAATTATTTCAAGCATTGCTGGATGGGAAGAAGGTTAGAGATGAAGAGTGGCAAACTGGGTGTTTTGTTTATTTATCTAATAGTGGAGATTTTTTAGATGAAGATGGAGATTGCTCTTCTATTGATATTTCTTCTGACGATGAATACGAACTATACGAAGAGTCAAAACCAATAGTAATGCGGGCGCAGTATGCTTATAAACGTAATAGTTGGGAGCGTGCATGTATAACTATTGGTTTATATAAAAATGACGAAGATTTTTTAGCTTCTATGAACAATATGGAGTGGTACAAACGACTAGATGAAATCGAGTGTGGGTCATGACAAGCCTAACATTCTCAGTTTAATGAGAAAAATAAACAAAAACGAGGATAATATGAAAAAATCACAGGATAATGAGATGAATTATAAAGACCCTTTGCATGTGCCTCGTGCAAATCTTATTGTAACACATAAAGGTAGAGAAGTGTTACTTTTAAATAAAAGATTATTAGACAAACAAAATTGTTGGGAAAACTTAGATAAAATTAAAGCTCTTCATTCAGAGAGATTACACTTAAATGATATGATGTATGAGTCTGAGGATAAGGATTTCCTAGCTTTATGTGATGCATATTATACTCTTATTGAATTTGAGTTACAGGAAGCTTGGGGGTTTTCTTTAAATAAGAAATTTCATACGTTTTGGGAAAGACCTCAATGTAAATGTCCTAGTATTGATAACACAGACTCATATCCATATGGTTATTATGTTATTACTGTGGAGTGTCCTTTACATGGTGCTTAAAATCTTAGCTTTTATTTATAGAAATACAGGATGGTTTTGTCCTTTGATTAAAATGTATGAGTATGACGCTGTTAAAGAATATATACACAAACAACAGTTTAAACTTAGTACGTTAGGGGTTAGTATATTTATCGGGGCGTGGCAAGTGTCTAATGGGCTTTATAGGAGTCATCGGAGAGTAAAATAATGTAACATAAATATACTAGATATTGTTACATAAAAAAGGAGATTGGAATGAGATTTAATGAAAAGATGACAATGGTACCCACTGTTGAATATGAAGAAAGTAAAGAACATATAAAATTTCTTATTTCTTGCCTAAGTAATTTCACTCCATTTAATGGTAATTTAGAGCAGGGATACGACATCACAGCGTATCAAACTTTGAGCTACGAAGGTGATAAGAACCTACTTGGGAAGTTTTATTATATAAAGAATAAGTATGAAAACCTGCACAAAATGTAAAGAGTTAAAGTCTATTTCACTTTCTTTAACTTTATCTTACCACAATCATATACTCTAAATAGTTTTTCTGATAAAGCATGTTCGTGTTCTGTTATGTTTTCTGGTGTATTTACTTTAGACTTTCTTCTTGATTGTTTTGGTATTATTTTACTAGTTTTAGAATCTATATAGAAATAATCCGGCTTTAAAGTATGAACTACATTCCATCCATTATTTATCCAGTTTTCTCCGGTAGAAAACCTCAAGTCAATCCAAGTAGAAATACTTCCATGCGTATTTACTGCATGTTTAGTTAACTTAGATAATCCTCCAACAACAGTTACATCTTCTTTACCTATAAATCTATTTAGTATTAACTCCCCACCACCTCTATGATGTTCATTTAATGTTATTAGAGATAATAACTCATCATTATGTTTTAAACCATAACAATATTTAAAGTTTACTTTTCCTAATATATGATATTTATCTAAAAACTCTTTAGCTTGTTTTTTATCTACTTCAAATAACTCGCATTTTCTTGCATAAACCTTACGGGTATTTTTACCAAGCGCAGATCGTATAAAAGACTTTAGTTGAGATTTGCGATTACACCACTCAAAATCAAATATCTGTATCAGTCTTTTTTTACAATTATTAGTTTTATTTAAATGATACCTTGGCGTTATTTTAGGGTTAACTTCGCTATGCCAATATGCACCATTAAACTCAAAACAAATATCAGCCCCAATAACATCTATATCTATCTCTTTAGGATCAGAACCACCTATATAACTCTTCTTTGTTTCAAACCCCAAGAATTCGATGTACGATTTAAGTTCTAATTCACCCTTAGATGATCCTGTAGATTGGTTCTTTATATGAGATTTCAGTATCTTTTCTATTATTTTCGGGTCTTTTGATGGGTTGTCTACGCCATATTTCTCTATATTTGATCTCTTCAGTTTAGCGACAATGTCAGGATCTTTCATTACATTATCAACTCCATATTTATTCATAATAGTAGATTTAAGTGTATTCCGTATTTCCCTAGACTCCATTGGGTTGTCTACTCCATAATTAACGCTTAAAGTATTCCTAGACTTCTTTAATAATTCTTTATTTTGTAAAGCATTTTCAACGCCATACTTTTCTATCATAGTCTTCTTAGCTTTAGCTCTAACTTCTTTGTTCGCTCCAGGATTTGCTGCTCCGTATTTTTTCATATTAGTGGCAACTCTCCTTGCTTGCACTGCTTCTGGATGTGTGCTTGCTTTAGCTGATTGTATAGCTTTAAATGTAGATTTAAATTCACCATATAATATATCTGAAAATATCATTTCAGTTTCTTTATTATATCCAGGGTTATTCAGAGTATCTTTTAGCGTAACTCCTTCTGGTAAATTGTATTTAGAATTATTTCTTTTTTGTTTGGCTCTATGTTTTCTCATATCAACTCCTATACCATTAGTATGTCAGAGTTATATTACTTTGTCAAGCTAGAAAATAAAAGGGGATGCATTGCACATCCCCCAATCTCAACAGAATAGTTAAGTGTTTGAATTAATTAACGATTCCTTTAATTAATGTATTTTTTCCAGGTGCGTAACATAAAAGTGCTTGATCAGAATATGCTCTCAATTCGTACCCAGCAGCATTTTCTAACTCACGAAAGAAAGTGTCACCTTGATCAGGTCTGCGGAATGTGATATCAGATGAACCGATTCTCAACATTTCTTCTTCACATAGAACATATGCAAATCCTTCTTTAACATAAATGCTAGGAACGATTTCAACTTTACCGTTTTGGCCGTAGAAAGTGATTTCTTGATGACCAGCTTCTGAAACAGAAACACTATAAGAACTGTCATACTGACGTAATGCAGTTTGCTCAGTTAATAGGTCAGACCAAGTTCTAGGGTTAACGAAAACACAAACGTTGCTATCAAGACCTTTTTCAACAGCACGAGCTATTGCATCCTGAACTTTAGCGAAAGAAAGAGGATTTCCAGCTAAATCGATTTCGTTACCTTTCCAAAGGTTAAATTGAGAAGCATCAATACCGAATAAAACTCCAGTATTAGTTAAGATCTGGTGGATACCAGCAGCTTCTTTACCTTTAGCTCCTTTATAGAAAACAACATCTGTAGCAACTGTACCAGCAGGAAGTGCATCTAAAGTAACCTCACGAGTGTCCATGTCAATGCTAGTGATTTGAGCAGTACCACGTAAAGTAGTTAAAGTCGCATCATAGATGTCTATTTTCATAGATTCAGAACCAGCAAATATTCCAGGTGCCCATTGTGCAGTAGATATGATTATTACGTTACCTACAGGAAGTGCGTCTACAGCTCCAATACCAACACCACCATAAAACATACCAACTTCTAAGCGTCTAGCCATAGATCTAAGCATATTTCGTACTAAAAATTTAGTAGCGTTTTCAAAAGCTTTAGGCTCTCCACCAGCAGCACGAGATGCAGCAGCAATACCAAGACGAGATCTAAGCATCATTTGAGAACCTTGAACAGAAGCATCACGGATTACACCGTTAACAGCATCGTCAAGAGCAAAAGCGTCATCAGTAGGTCCGGCATAAGTAATACCATGCTCTAGTCCTAATATAACAGGTTGATGGTACAAGCTACCAACAGCTTTTTTTCTTCCAGAAAATGGAACTTTTTGCATAAACTTTGTTCCTTCTGGGATTAAATTTTCTAATTTATCTGCGTAAACTTCTTTAAATAGTCCGTTTAGCGTGGTTACGGTATTCTCTCCGGCCATAATTATCTCCTTATTTAGATATTATTAATTTATTGTTAATTATATTCTTGACATTTAATCAACAATTAGTATCTATTTAGGGGTTTATCTTATAGCTCCTTACGGTTTACTATAGACTCCATGTAAACTGATATCCAATTTTCATTGTCTGTCATTTTATATTTGTTAAAATATACGCGTATTTGATGCAAATAATGTACCAAATACGCTATTATCTTAGAAATTACTCCAGAAATCCTTAGCTTTTTTAGCTGGTGCTGGCTCTTTATCGGCTAAAGCCTTATTAATTTCAGTCTGACCTGTAGGTTTAATATCAGTAGCACTTCCTGTAGTTTTCTTAGCTCTACTAATTCTTCTCTTACGAAGTTTAGTTGAAACATTATTTCCGAGGATTTTCTCTATAATATCTTCAGGCATTGCTTCAAACATCTGTCGAATTTCATCCTTTATTTGCTTTTCAACAATCGGTAATACATCAGGAACCGATATGTCTTCTTTACCTTGCTCAAGACCTATCATTAAGTTTTCTGCAATTCTTTTAACTACATAAGGACTTTTGGGTAGATCGGATTTCGCTAAAGATTCAGTAATCTCAACATCTAACTGTCTAGAATACTCTTCTTGTGCTCTAGATTGCTCTAATTGTACCTTTTCGTTCTCAAGAGATTCTCTTGCTTTTCTCTCAGTTTCGATTTCTTTCTGTAGCTTTTCAAGCTCTAGCTGCTCAGGAGACTTCTTCATATCCTCAACACGCTTTTCTAAGTACTTCTCAGCAATCGCATCAACATCATGTCCTGCAGCTCTTAAAGCTTCAACTGGGTCCGATTGTAATAGTTCAGCAAAACTTTTCATTTGTTTTTCAAGACCTGAAGCTTTTTGGAATCTCTCATCGGCAGCAAAGCCTTTTTGGAGAAGTTCACGAATTGAATCTTCATCACCTAAATCGATTTCTTTTTCAACGTCTTTACCGTTAATCTTAAAAGTCATTCTTCTTTTAAGCTCTTGGATCGCTTCTACTTTTTCTTCTTCTGAAGCATCCTCATCTTCAAGAACTTCAGTAAGTTCTTCCTCGGTAGCGTCTTCTGGATCTATTTCACCAGAATCATCACTTTCATCAGACTCAACAACATCTTCATTTGCTGAATCTACGGACTCTAGGACTTCTTCTGCTGATTGTTCTGGACTGTCTTCTTGTATTGACATACGTTTCTCCTTAATATCCCTTACAGGGGTAATTAGTGCCTTATATAGGCAGTTGGTTAATTAGGCTCTCCACAATTGGAGCTACCTTAAAATATAAATCAACTACATAGTCTATAATTTTAACTTGATATGGTTCTGATATAAAATATATATTCCCAGTCATGCTTAAAATCAAAAGTAAATTGTGCGCTTTTCCGTAAACTTTGCGCTTAAGTTTCAACTTACGTTTAGCTTTAAGTCTCTCTTGTATATTTGTTAATTTTTGTTTAGCCATATAATTTAGTGTTAAAGCGACTTATCATCACCTTCATCATCCTCTACACTTTTTTCTACATGTTTCCATTCAAATAAATCTAGAAAATCTGATAAAAACCTAGTAAAAGAATTTCTATTTCTATTTTTACCTAATCTAGAAGAAATTGTTTCATCAGGGTCACCGCCAAAAACGGTGTTAACAAATTGATCTATAGATATCAATATATTCCAAAAGTATTTTTTTATTTTATCTATTATCGACAATTGAATCTACTCCCTCTATAGTTGTTTCTGCGTTTACTAATATTTTTAAAGCTCTACCTGATGCAACATGTGCAGACTTTGTGCCTAATCCTGTAGCATAAAATGCAGTTAAATCTGCTTCATCTATTATTGAATGTTGTAAGTCATCCTTCGTTGTAACGTCATAAGGAAATGATATCAGTCCCAAAGAAGATGCCTGTTTTAATCCTATCCAATTAGTTTGTGCATTTGATGATAGACTAAAAGTGCTACCGTTATATACAAAGCCCTGTGAAATTAATTCTTGTGTTCTGTTATCTATAAGAAGATTTTTATTTGCTTTATAACAATCGATGTATTTCGCATCCAAGGTTTCTTTTGTTATAACTGTACTTTCAAATGTTATATTAGAATATACTGATGTATCACCATTACATGTAGCAGCTACACCCGGATGTTTTCTACTTAAAATCATCATATAATCTATCATGAAATCCTCCACAACATAAGTACAGCTTCTCTTATTGTAACAGAACCATTATTATCAGAATTCAATCTTCTATAGTCTAAATCAATTGTATGTGTTGCATTAGTTAAAGAAAAAGATCTATAACCACCAACATGTCTGTAACCGTCCGTGTCATCTTGTCCACTTCTAGGGTCCGTAGCTAAAACTTTAGTTGTATTATCTATCTGTATACGAAATTCACATTTAGATCGGTCATTGTTTAATTGGTATTCAAAATTCCAACCTATAAAATAATCACCTGCAGGTATAGCTGGACTTATAACTAAAGATAACTTTTCTTGAAATGTCGTAGAACTTGTGGTTGAGCTTCCCAAAGAGGAATTAGTATTATATTCTGTACCAAAAACTGATGCACTAGTTTCATCTACTTCATATTCTAAATTACCACTAGTTGAATTATATTTTAATATTTTACCATTAGCTATATCTGTATTATCTACCGTTATTCCGTTTATTTTATTTGCATTCCATAAAGCGTTAGCTTCACCTTGTTTTAATAAATCTAAACCGTTGGCTACAGATAAATCCGAAGTACCATCGTTAACGTTAACATCACCAACAGTAACTGGACTTGTGATATCTGTACTGGCTGCCCATAATAAATAATCGGTTTCCGGTATAGTATATGTCGCAGGGCTTGCTGGTAAAGTTGCACCTGTATCCGATATAGATATGGGGGAGCCTGTTGTGTTTTTTAATATCTTAACAAAGGCCATTAATTAGTTCCTTGTAATTCTAGTCCACCAACAGCATTTTTAGCTGAACCATTCACGATTCTCATTGCCAATTGTTTACCTGTAGTTACAGACCAACTAACTGAAAATTCTCCACCAGTTGAAGCAACAACACTAACGCTACCTAAAGATGTTAAGTTTGTTTCATCTCCATCATGAGAAAATACTTCTACATCAAAAGTTGAAGCCAGTTGAACTGCAATAAAAACTCTGGTAACCATTGCACTATTTATATAAACATATCTACCTGATATATTAGATGGAACACCTTCACATTCTAAATAAGCATTTGCCGAAACATTACCACCTTTACCAAAACCAAATCCAGGAGATGCTGAGGTATTTACTTTATTATCAACTTCAATAATAGCCGCTTCTACATCTTCTGACAACAAGCCAGAACCTGCATTATCAAAAAATATTTGTTTAGCTACATAAGCAAATACGTCTCTAAAACTCATTATGATCTCTCCGCAACAATAACATCTGTTGTTCCATTATTTGATAAAATATACATTTCTTGTGTAGCTGATGCTTCATAACTTTCTTTAGCTTTTTTGAAATGAAGAAAACCATCTGCAGCGACTGTTGCAGCACTAGGAACTGTAACACCATCACCAAAATATACTCTAATAGCATCATCAAGTGGTTGTAATGTTACGGTCTTTCTTTCTTCAAGCTCTGATTCTGTAGGTTTAAGAACACGTAAAACTGTTACAGTACCAACTGACACTTTGTATTGCTTTGCTGGACCATCTAACGGATTTAGCATTATTTTTTACCCTTTGGTTTATTTTGCACTTCGGGTTCATGTACTTTTTTAATCTCTAATATATTCGCTTCAATTTTAGGCACAATATGCTGTTGCATATGTGCCAATAATTTAAAGTATTTTATTATCTCTGAAGTATTTAATTCAAATTTAGCTTTTTCTGCGACCATGTTTAAAAAACTTATAAAGTTCTGTTTATCTTCTTCATTAAATTTATCACCCATAGTCACTCCTTATTAGCTTAACTCTAATGTTCTTATTTCTTGAGCAGTATTAACTCCAACCCACTCTATATCAACCGCAGCACCTGCACGAAGTTCAATAACACTCCCTGGAGAAACTGGAAATCCTGTTGCAGCACTTACGCCAGATTGACCTATGTGAATTTGTCTATTACCATTGTTATATATAAATAAATATTTTCTATTAGCTAGAGGTGAAACAACTACATCTTCAGCGGTTAATGCAACACTTAGTGGATTTGCTGCAGCGGCTATTGCTGTATTTGCTAAAGCTGCATCACTAGTTGATAAAGTTCCACTTGCAATATTAACATCAATAGCTCCAGCAGTGCTACCAATAGCATTACCAACTCCATCAAACATCCAAGCTTGAACAGCATCGTCAGTTGCATTTAAATTGTCAATATCTAATTGAACAGCATCAACAGTAATTGAGTTACCACCATCTTGAATATTAACAGCAGAAGCACCAGCAGCGTTATTTATAGTAACGTCACCAATATCTACTCCAGAGTTAGCTCCAAGAGTACTTCCAGACACATCTACTTTATCTGTAGCGAAAACTAAATTTCTGATGTCCAAATCAACAGCATCAACAGTTAAAGATCCACCATTATCATCTATTGAAATTGGAGAACCACCATCATCGATAGTTACTGATGCATTTATTATATTAACATCTAAACCGTTGTCTGCTCCAACAGTTGTTACTGTAGTTAGTGTTGTACCATCACCAAGTCTAACCGAATCATCAACATGAGATAAATCTACCTCAATGTTTATACCTTCAGCAACTCTAACGTCTAACGCTTTCTTTCCACCTACATCTGTATGTGTAAGCAACGTACCATCACTAGCACGCAAAAATGCCCCAACACTGTCACTATCGACAATTGTGTTAGCATCTGTTGTATCAAAAATTAAATGATCTTTCATCTTTTTATCTCCTTATTTGTTGTTTAGTGTACCCATTCACTCACTTTATATTTGTTAAATCCAGTAATGTATTTCCAATGTATCTCCAGATTTCGTACTGCTTATATACAAGGTACGAGCTGCTGTTGTAATTATATCGTCAATTTTCTTAGTATTTCCAGGCATAATCGTGAAATTTCGATTACTTGTGGCATATCCAAAACTTATTTTACCTCTAAATCTAGACCTAATTTCAATCCATTTAACCCCTATAGGAATTGAATAAGTATACTCAGTTCCTGATATCGGCATAGAGACTGTTGCAGTATCTCCAGTTTGGCCTACGGAATTGTTAATAACATTAACATCTAACGCAGTTTTAGCACCTATTGCTGTGGATGTAAATAATGTAGTGCCATCACCAAGTCTAATAGAATCTGTAGTATGGTCAATAATAACTTCAACAGGACTTCCACCGGAGGCACCGTCAACGATACAAACTCTTAGGCAGTTTTTATCCACATCAAAAACACTACGTAGTACTTGAAATGCGTCATATCCTTTTAAATTATTAGGCATTATGATCCTTTATTATTTACTTCGTTTGTCGCCATAATATGCAGATTTCATCATTTTTTTGGTTTTGTCCCACATGCCTTTTTTACCCCAAAGTTTTTCTCGCTCTTTATCTGGATGTCTGCTGTATTTTATTTTATCTTGTTCTTCTTTTGATAAATCCTTATCACTGTCATATTGACTAAGTATTGTTTTTAAAGCTTTAGCTTTTCTTCCACCACTATCACCCATTATTCACCCCTATATTTATTATATTTTTTTACATAATCATGTTCTTTATAATTTCGTTCTTCGATTGACTCAGGGCTTAAGTTGTGTCCTTGATTCCAAGAATACGCAGCTTTCTCTGGGTCTTGTTGTTTATCTAAAACAAATTTAGCTAAATATCTAGCTATTTGATTTTCATGTTCTGGATTTGATTCTATACTCTCTGATATTGCCTCTGGAGGTAAAGATCTCAACGACTCTAACTCTGGTGTTAACTGACCGTTTTGACGCATCATGTTTAAAACTTCGTTGACTGTATTAGGCATAAAACCATAGGTTCCTGCAGCTCGATGACCTTTATGTATACCACTATCCATTCTTTTATGATTAAAATTAGTTCCACCACTAGATTCTACTTGCCCAACTGCCTTTAAAAACTTAGATATATTTTCATCTTCTTCTACTTTATTTTCAATAGACTGCTGTTCATCCATTTGTTGTGCAAGTTTATAAGCTTCTATTAATTTTGGATCAGGCATCATAATTCCTATTGTAAAAAGTGCAGGTAAAAACATTAATTAACTTTGTGGTAATAAATCAGCAGCATCAGTTGGAAGATTCTCAAAAGGAGCTGGAGGTGTTGCTGGTTGAGGTAATGTTGGATCTGCAGTTTCTCCTGGTTGTTGTAACATTTCTTCAGTTTGTCCCATAGCACTCTGATTAACCATATCGTCTGGAGATGGTTGATTCGCTGGCATTCCACCAGGAGGTGCTAATGGTTGTTCTCCTATGTGCATTAGTATATCAGGATCTACTTGTCTAAGAGCATTTATATGTTCTTGGATGTGATTTAATACTATACTAACCAGATTTGGATCTTCTTTTAGTGCCGGATCAGAAAGTATGTCTCTGTGTTCTTTTATGTGTAATGAATGCGGCTCTATATCTATAACTTGAACTTCTCCACCTGCTATCATCTTCTCGTTTTCTGATTTAACTAACATTAATTGACGATCAATGCTATCTGTCATGGTTTCTAATTTACCACTATTAATAACACTAATATATTGTTCTGGAGTTTTTATCAAATTCATTTGAAGCATTTGTTCTGCCATTTGAACTTTACCAGCGGTTGTCTTACTTAAAGGATTACCAACATCAACAATAACTCTATTAACCTCAGATAAATCATCACCGTTAAATTCTTTCATGTATGTTCTATTAGCTTCCCCGACAATAGAAGCAACTCTCGGTGCTGACGCAAAATCTTTGAGTAAAGATATCAGACCTGTACCAACGTCTTCGATTAATTTAACATAAGAATGCTGTAATCCTGAAATAAATTGTAAAGACATACTTTGAACTAAAGCTAAAGCGTTACCAGATTCTAATGAAGATTCTGGATTTCCTCTAGATACAGAATTAACACCAGATACAGTCTCCATTGTCTTTTCTAAGATAGTAATAAAGCTAAACACTTCAGGAGGTGTTGCTGTTAGATTTAAAGGCTCAGGCTTTCCTGCTTGAGTATTATATTCTATTACATTTAGTCCACCAGCGAGCTGTGATGGAGTTATATCTGCACCTCTAGGTATCAGTACGTTTTGAACAGCAAAAGCGTTGTGGTTGCTTAATACTGCACTATAAAGACTATTTATTGCATCTTGTATTGGGAGTAAATCGAACGTATCAGTGTATCCATAAGGTGTTCCTAAGATATCCCCAGGAGATACTCTGTATAAAGGTAGTTTTTTATATGGATTGATTGTGTCTAGTAATACCGCATCAGATTCAACGAACAATAAGTATCGACCATTAGGCATTGATTCCGATTGTCTATGAAAGAATTCATATATAGCGATATCATCAGATTCATCGTAGAATGCACCATTAAAATCGTATCTTTCCTTTTCATCTTTAGTTTCTTGTCTTAATATTTCGTCTTTCATCTCAGGGTATTTGGCAGCTAAGTCAAATCTATTTTTAAAAGATCGTATAAGAACCCAGTCTTGCTTCTGGTTATCTTCTTTTGTGCTATCAAAGACGACATCAAAGGGAGAAACTGTACTAAATACAACATCACCTTCATAAACTGGATATCCAGATTCTTCTTCTATTGGATTACCATCATCATCTAATTCGTCTTCTTCTACAGGATTACCCTCTTCGTCGAAAACATCTTCTTCAATATCTTCACCCAATTCATCATCAAATCTAGATTCTGTTACTTTTCTTTTTTTATTAACAGGTTCAACATAATCGTGGACTTCGCCTGCTGTAGAATTCCACTCCATTTTAACATATCCAGACCCAAATACGATTGCGTGCTCAATTGCTGTTGTTAAATAATCTTCTAATCGTTTTTCTCGCATATAATAGTCTAATAGACCGTTTGCTAATTTGGTTTGAACTAATGATTTATAATCGGTATTTGTTGCTCTAGCTTGCATTGCTGGGCGATTTGAAGTAACCATTGTTAACATATGACGACATATGTTTCGATAGTGATTGACTGGTAAATTAACCAATTCTCCCTGTTCTCCAGAAAACGTTAATTTGTGTCCAGAACCAACATCTGTGTAATATGCACCATGATATGCTGACCATGCGTCTTTTAATTTATCTAGATATCCGTTAACATCAAGGGTATGAAACCATTTATTTGCCTTTTGAAGCACTATTCTGGCGGTATCCTCACCATCTTTAGCTGCAAAATATTCGTTGTCTTTAGATGTCATTTAACCACCTTTGGGTAAATTATAGGTTCACTTTATATTTGTTAATTTTTGAGAGATTTACGTACTTTAAACATATCTGCTATAAATTCATACTTATCAGTACCAGCATCTCTTGAGTAGGAATTATCTGGAGCTAAAGCCCCATAATGTGAAGGATATGGATTCTTAGAAAAGACGATATTACGGATAAGATATATTATAGCATCCAGAGCATCAAAGTGACCACCATCAGCACTCCTAGCAAACTGCTTATAATTACTAACATTTGTACTATTATTAGCCCTTTTAGCCCATTTTCCGTTCTTCAGATGATATATCAGAGTTTTACATCTAGGATGTATTATCAACTCCCTATTTAATACCTTTAATCTGACATGATTAATTGCAGCCTCTTTATTGTCCTTCTTTGTTGGAAGAAAGTTCAATCCGTGGCTCATATGTAGGTCATTTAGTAATATTATGTTATTATTATCTGCAAACATCAAATATGGCAGCTTTTCCCCATATAATTCGGCTAATTTGGCCTTTATACCGTTAGCTATATCTTTACTATTCTGTTTTCTACGTAAAACATACTCATCTTCAATAACTACTGTATTTTTCGTGAAATCAAAATATGCAAATAAAGCAACTGTGAAATCTTTACCACCGATATCCATAGAAACATAATAATCAAAGTATTTTGGTCGATTATACTCACCATTTACTATATCTTTCTCAGCTTCTGTATCGAACTCAGGGATTACTGTTGTTTCACTATCTCTAATGATCTCACATAGATACTCCGCTCTGAATCTAGGATGATTTCTTCCACCAGGGTATCTTCTTATTATTCTTTGTATTTCTTCTGTTGATAGTCTAACATTATCATCAATAGTGTATTTGAATAGACGATTTTCCAAATCTGCAGGCTCTACAAATAACGTAATAAATGGGTGTTCGGGGTCTTTTGGGTCAGGGGTTGATGATAGTATGCCAGTACCCTTGGTCATTGTTGTTGTTGGTATTAAAACTGAATATACAACCTCTTCTAAATCATTACAGAATCCAGCCTCATCAACAATCCATAGATCACATGTGCCACCCCTAACTGAATCGTAGTTCTGATTATCAGACCCTGCTGCTTGAATTTCACTTCCATTAGGGAATCTCCACACTTTCTCGCCTTCTTTCCATTCAGGCATTAAATCTGGGGGACAATCCTTTAATATAACCTTCATATTCTTATTCAGGATGTTCTTTACCATCTTTAGTTTTGGTGTAACAAACTTAACAACAGCGTCCGGCTTCCGTAAGCATGTCTCTATCGCTAATATTGATAATAAGTATGATTTGCCGTTTTGTCGGCTAATTAACATCGTTGTAATGTCGTCGGTATCATCATAGAACTGATGATATATCTTTTTTTGTAACTCGTCGAGCTTCCACTCAAGAATACCTTTATTCCACAGTATTTTTATTACTTGTTTTCGACTTAACTCGTCGCTTTGGTTTCTCTTCAGAATCGCCATCTACACTTCCAGCTATTTGTAAAAGATCCGCTTCGGTTAAACCTTCGGGTACTTTAGTGTAATCTGCGTTTATTGTACTCTTATCTTCTAATAAACGTTTATTCTTAATATGAAGGTCCAATGCTCTAGTTTCTTCTAAGGTTAATTGTCTAGCATTAGATACTTCTTCTAATCTTTGTATTTGTAAATCCAGTATTCTTTGTTCTGGAGATAAATGTAATTTAATCAATGAAGGTTGTTTTGTTTCTCGCAATTTATCAACCTCTTTAAGTAATAAAGTAACAGTTTCTTTCAGTCCTTCATTTTCTTTTTTAAGTTCTAAATTTAAAGTTTGTAATTTACCTTCAGATGCCATTAGAAGTATTTCTTATCTTTAAGTTTATTAGTTGCTTGAATTAGATTCATTTTACTTAACGCACTTTTAACTTCCATCAGATCTTTAGCAACTTCTTTATCTAAATTATATGGTTGGAATTGTTTTAAGTATTGTGTATACCCGTACAATGAAGCTAACACCAATACTATTATACTATCAGCAAAAGATGGTGTTAAAATTATCATTTTACAAACAAAGATAAGAAAAACTATGAGGGCATAGTTTAACGACAAATCCTTCAATTTTTTAAGCATATAACTTCCTTTTTATATAAAAAATAGAATCTGCTGGCGTAATAACCTTGTTGCTTTCGCTCTTTCCCAGTTGGGCCGTGTTTCTTGCCTTTAGTATTCACTTTATATTTGTTAATTTTATGCTTGACTTTTGAATTTTGATCGATTATTATAAAATATATGAAATATTTATTGTTTAGTTTATTATTAACAAGTGTAGCTCATTCCAGACCTTTACGGATTGCTGTAATTGATACTGGGATAAATATCAAGTATGTAAAGCAGGCTAATCTATGTAAATCTGGGCATAAATCTTTTGCCGAAAGTAAAGACATATATGACACCCACGGACATGGCACAAATATTGCAGGATTGATTAAGTATGGTTCTGGAAATGCTAAATATTGCCTGATTATTATCCGATACTTTAGTAAGAACACAAAAGACCTCCAAGATTCTTTTACTAGATCTTTGGAGCACGCTTTTTCGTTAAAACCAGATATGATTAACATTAGTGGTGGTGGAGTAATCCCTGATTATAGAGAAAGGGTTATAATCAAAAAATTACTAGATAGTGGTGTTACAATTAATGCTGCTGCTGGAAATGAAAAATCAAATCTAGATGATAAATGCAATTACTTTCCTGCATGTTATGATGATAGGATAAATGTAATTGGAGCGAAGAACGTTCCCCAATCAAATTATGGGAGAATCATTGATTTTAAATTAAACGGAAAGAATAGGTCAGCTTTTGGTATTAGTTTATCGGGAACAAGTCAGTCTACCGCTGTATTCACTGGTTTAATGATTAGATTATTGGATAGATAATGAGTTTTATTAATATATTAATTTTAACAACAGTAATAAACACGAGAACCCCCAGTAGTACTTCAGAAGACGCTCTTACTGCTATGGCTAAAGCAAGTTATATACAAACAGGTCTTGATAGAAAAGTGAAAATATTAGAAGAAAAGTATGTACCAGAATCTATAAGGAAAAACATGGGATGGATGACGTTGATGATAAAGATTACGAACGAGAAGAAGATAAGTTACGAGTGGACATTTTAGATTTAATAGAGAGATATAGAATTATGTCTCATGTATTTTTTAGGAGGCTAGACAAGGATGAAAAAATTGACGCACTTATCGAAGTTGCAGAATTTATTAGAGATAATAAGTGACCGAATTGAAGATATAATAGGACCAATACGTAGATTTCCACATAAGATTAGCAGATCTTTTGCTTTCGCTAAGATTGGATATAATAATCACGACTTTGATGATTACTATATAATCGAACTAGAGGTATTCAAGTTGAAACGGATGTTATACGCCTTTGAGAAATACGGATACCACGATCCTGAGTGCGATACATATAAACCTAAGATGAAATCACTTAAACTTGCAATTAAATTGGGAGAAAGGTGGATGCGTGGTGATTATTATCGATTTCACGATCTACATGAACAAAAATACGGTAAAATTGAGCTTGGTTGGGAATCTATTCCTGGTTCAAATAATAGCAAATCTATTAGTTTAAAGAACGGAAAGAAGTATGAAAGATCAATTGAAGAAAGGATTGAATTTCTAGAAGCACATTTTGCTGATGAAAGAGAGCAAGAAAAACATAGAAGATTATTTTATAACATAATAAACAAATACGGAAGGTATTGGTGGGACTAAATTTATGAAGAATTTAATAATTATAATATTTATTGTATATATTTTTGCGACACAACATATGATCGGTGGTTATATTAAGATGAATGACGATTTATCGAAATCTTTATTCAATTTAATGTATGTATGTTCCAATGCTGGTAGTATTGATTTAAATAATCGATATGAATACTTGACAAAATAAATTAGATATATTATAATAAATCATGGAAAAAGGTCAATATTGGAAGAAAAAAGGAAAACAAAGTATCATCAAAATAACTGATGTATATATTGTGGACTCAACAAAAGTAAAGGTTGATGTTAATTTTTTATTTAAAACAGCATCAAATAAATATATGATAATAAATAAAACACCAATTTTACTTGAGGTTGCAATTAAAGACTTTAAAGATTGGGAAATAATAGAAAACGTGAAGGAGTTTAGATATGAATAAAAATAAATCATTAACCAAAAGGTTGCTTGAAGGTATTTTTGTTGGATTAGGAATTGGTGTTGGTGTTGTTTTAACACAAACAATATTGGTTTTTGTCATTAATCTTTTAAATATGGTGTTATAGATATGGAAAAAAAGAAAAAACAACCAGAGGATTATATTATAGATATACAAGAAGCTTGTTCTGAACTTGGTTGGGATATATGTATCGAAGATTCGAATAAAGTGCAAGGTTTGGTTATTGGATCTGGAGATTATATAAAAAGCGTAATCTCTCAATTAGAAAATGGAATAGAGTATGAAATATGGAGTTATCCTGATAACGATAACTCTAATTTACACTAAAGGAGACTAAAGTGAAGTCTGATAACAATAAGTTTGATACTAATTATTACAAGTTTATATTCGATGGTCAGCAGGAGTATATTGTTGTTCATGACTCTGATGACATCAATGCTGTTATTGATTCTATCAGTGGTAGTTTGTTAAATAGTAAGGAGTATCTAATTTTACAGTACCAATTAAGCGAGCCTGTTTATATTAAAAAGGATCGTTTATTTTCAGTTCAGAAATTATTACCAGTAACAATAGGAAATCAAGCTAGATTATGGAGGCTAAAATGAAAGTATATATATTAATTAATAGTGAGAGTGACATTGTTGCTGTTTACAATGATAAGGATCTTGCTGCAAAAATGCAACCAGTAATTGAGGAAAAAATTAAAGACACTTTAGTTATACAGGTGTTTAAAGTAAATCAAGATATAAAGTTGATTGGTCTATGAAAATAATAATATTATTGTCTATATTCTTGAGTTCTTGTTCTGGATTTCAACGAGTCGGACACATAGATCCTGTATTTAAATCCTATGTAAAATCCTTTGAAGAACATAAAGGAGCAAGAGTTAGGGACATGGATATTATTTTCAATGTTCAAAGTAACTACAGAGTTGGTATATGTATTTATAGAACAGAAAGACCTAGGGTAGAGATAGATCCTATTTTTTGGATGACAGCTAATACTACAATGAAAGAAAATTTAATATTTCACGAACTAGGACATTGTGACTTAAATTTATCCCATACAACGGAATACAGTATCATGCATCCAAGCATCATAGACCCCGTATTTTATAACGACAATAGAGAGTATCTGATAAACTTATTATTCAAAAGAGGTATGTAATGGAAAAAGAATTAATATTACTAGTTGGTCCAATAGGATCAGGTAAAACTACATTTGCTGAGACTTTAGCTAATGAAACATCTATACGTATATCGCAAGATGAAATGGGCAGAAAAGCGTACCTAGAGCATTTTAAAGCAGCTATCCGTGATGGTATTCCTAGAATTATTATAGATAGAATGTCATTTAATAATGAACAAAGAGATCGGTTTATTAAACCTGCTAGAGATGCTGGTTATTGTGTGACTGTTTTTGAATTTAAATTATCCCGAGACATATGTTTTGATCGGGCTTTAAATAGAAAAAACCACCCAACTATAGGTAATAACCCAAAGGATATAAATGGAGTATTGAACTTTTATTACAATAATTATGAACCAGTTGATTTAAATATTATTGATAATTATAATGAGATTAACCATGAAGGATATTAAATTTTGTAATAAATGCAAAACCAATAAACACATTTCTTGTTTTCATAAATCTAAAGCACAAAAAGATGGATTGGTTAGTGTCTGTAAAAGTTGTAAAAAAATATACAAACACAAATGGGATATAAAAAACAAAGAAAAAATGAAAACATATTTCAAAGAATATAGAATTAAAAATTTAGATAAAAAGAGACAGTCCGATAAGGAGTATTATAAAAATAATAAGGATAGATTGTTAAGTTACAGATCTATTTGGGCTAAAAATAATAGAGAAAGAATTAATAAAAGACACCATGAAAGAAATAAAACAGATATTCAATATAAATTAAATAGAGCCGTTAGGTCTAGGTTCAATCAAGCATTTAGATCTATATATACTGGGGGAGTTGCTATTAGAAATTTAGGATGCTCTATTAAAGAATTAGAGCTTCACCTAGAGTCTCAATTTCAAGAAGGAATGTCTTGGGATAACTACGGAGTTAAAGGTTGGCATATAGATCACATAATACCTTTAGACTATTTTGAATTAGATGACCCTACACAAATATTGGTCGCGTGTTACTATAAGAATTTACAACCACTATGGGCTGTGGATAATTTAAAAAAGGGAAATAAGGTAGGTTAACATGAGAGAATATGAACCATATAAATGGGAACTATTAAAATTTAATGATGGTAAGAATACTTGGTATAAAGTTTTAGGTTCTTGGGTAGGTGGATACTTGGATGGCGACTCTTGGAGATTATCATCTGTTGTAGATAAAATAGACGAAGATTCTGATTTTTATATAATGTTTAATTCGTCAGGATCTCTGTATAGGTGTGGGAAAGAAGGTAGAGGATTAACTGCATATACTTCATCTATAGTTTCTGATATATTAGACCAGGGTGAGCAACAAAATATAGAAGTATCTATAGTTGATGTTAGCGATTTTAAAGGGAAGGTTCTGAATGTTTAAAAAATATAGTTCAATAGAAAATTCATATCAACAAAAATATATACTCAAGGCGTTAGAGTTGCACCCACAATTAAAGGATATGAAGTATTCTATCAGAGAGAAGATTGATGGTTCTAATTTACAATTATATTTTGAACCAAGGAAAGAAATGTTAGTTGGTAAAAGAACTTCATTTTTAGAAAATGGTGATAAGTTTTTTGATGTATGGAATGTTCTTGAAAAATATAAATATCAAATAGAAAAAATACAACAATTTACAGATAGTGGTGGTATTTCATCTGTAAGAATCTTTGGAGAGTTGTATGGCAAAGGTATTCAGAAAAGAGTTAACTATGGAGAAGATAAATACTTAGCATTTTTTGATATTGAAGTTAACGGTAAGATGTTATCTCAACAAAGGTTTGAGGAATTAATGTTCAATTTACAAATTTTAGATTTTGCGCCATTGATAGGTTACGCAGATTCATTATCCGAAGCTCTTGAGTTTAGCGAAGACTTTGATAGTAAAATACTTGGAATAGAGAACAATCCTGCAGAAGGGATAGTAATTAAACCATATACTGAAGAAATAAGTATGGGTCCAGGTCAAAGATTTATTCTTAAGAAAAAGTCAGATATATTCTCTGAAAAAATGAAGGTAAAGCCTGGAAAGAAACGCACCGAAGAAGCAACTAAAATGATTAACGCTAAAGTTGAGTTTCAATCTTATATAAATGATAATAGGCTTCAAGGAATATTTTCTAAACATGGAGAGATTCAGGACCAGGGGCAGTTCGGTAAATATATTCAGCTTATGTTAGCTGATGTTAGAGAAGATTTCTTAAAAGATTATGATGTTTCAGACTTAACTGAAAAAGAATTAAAGAAAGTATTTAGTGGTGGTGGAAAACATATCGCATTATTGTTAAAAGGATATTTATGAGTAAAACATTTTTTACGAGTGACTTACATTTTGGTCATAGGAATGTTATTAATTTTTGTGCAAGGCCATACAAAGATGTCAAGGAAATGGATGCTGCCATAATCAAACAATGGAACTCTCAGGTTAATCCTGAAGACACTGTATATTTCTTAGGCGACTTTGGTATCAATAAACGCAAAGCTCTAGATAAAGATTTAGTTAATAGCTTAAATGGAAAAAAATATATTATAATAGGAAATCATGATGCTGGGTTTATTGGCGGTCATTCTAAGACCAAGGATTTCACTACAATTGAAAACAAATATATTAATGCTGGATGGGTCAGAGCTAGTTTAGCAATGACCGTACAACTTAAGAATGGTATGTTCGTCACAATGACACATCTACCTCCAGATAATTCTAATGATACTCGGTACTCCAGGTTTAAACTTAAAAACGAGAAGGATCGTATATATATACACGGACACCTTCATGCACATTACTTAAAAAAGGACAATATGATTGATGTTGCTTTTGATGGCAACTTAACTCTACTTTCTGAAGATGATATAATTAATTTAATCAGAGATAATAGAACTTTTATACCAACTAGATTAACTGATACGTACAACGATAATAATTTATTTCTTATGCCATTTGAAGATGAAGTAAAAAATAAGAACTTACGTAAAGTAGTAAAGGGAGATCTAGTTCTGTATAACTACACAGATCAATGTACTTTCGATAGAGCTTGGAATGAAGTGACTAGACATTCTCGTGGATTAATTATGAATAGAGTAACTGGAGCATTCGTTGCAATTCCATTTCCTAAATTTTTTAATTTATCAGAAATGCCAGAGACTAGGATTGAAAACCTTCCAGATGAACCATATACAGTTACTGATAAAATGGATGGAAGTTTAGGTATAATCTATCACTATAATAATTCGTGGCATGTAGCTACTCGTGGGTCGTTTGACAGCGAACAAGCAGTAAGGGCTGAAGAGATACTAAAGAGATATGATATGAGTAAAGTATATACACGATTGACGTTACTTGTTGAGATCATATATCCTGAAAATAAAATAGTTGTTAATTACGAAAATGAAGAAAAATTAGTTTTACTCTCAATGGTGGATAGAGAATCACAAAAGGAACAAACTAGGAATCAGTGTGAGATGATATCGAAATGTACTGGAATGCCTTTAGTTAAAGAATATGATCACACTATTGAAGAAATGATTGAACTTAAAAAAATAATTTCTAAAGATGAAGAAGGATTTGTTGTTAGATTTGAATCAGGATTGCGTGTTAAGATCAAGGGTGACGAATATTGTAGAATTCACAAGATGATATCTTGTATGAGTCCTCTATCTTTCTGGGAGTCTATGGATGATGGTATTGTTAATATCGATTATCTAAAAGAACTTCCTGAAGAGTTTAGAGCTGAAGCTGAAGAGATAACAAATAAATTGGAATCTCAATATAAAGAGATACAAATTGAAACGCTTGGTTCATTTTTAGAAATAAAGAATAAATTAAACTTAGACATATCTAAACAACTAACTTCAGATAAGAAGAAATTGGGGTTATATCTGAAAGACAATAAATCAAAGCATGCTGCAGTATTCTGGGCATATTATTTAATGGAGCCTGAGAACATAGATAAATATATAAAAAACAGTATTAGACCAAAAGGTAACGAATACATAAAATAAAGGATAAATAATGATAAAAGTAGTAGTAGATGTAAATCAATTAAAGAATGAATTAACACAGATACATAGTGAATTATTCGCATCAGTTAATGGTACAGACAACGAGCGTAGAGATGCCGTTAATCTTGTTGTTGAAAAGATACGAACATTAAAGAACTCATTATCAAATATTGATGTTAATGTAAAATGATTAAGGCCAGAGTTTTTGTTTAACAACAACTTCGAGTTTAGTAATTTCAACTTTAACTACACCACAGCTTTTCCAATGCTTGTGGTTTTTTTTTAAATCATCTAATGATGGATATACTTCCGTCCCACCTGGAGCTTCCCCAAGTTCATGATCAAAATCTATGGAACACATATATCCTATTTTTTTCTTCATTCAAACCAACCTTCTAAATACTTATCTAAATACTCTTTCAATTCTTCAGCCTCTTCTCTAGATAACTCTATATGATAATGATTCATCTTGTCCTTCATTGATGGTGTAAACAATAGCACCGGAATTTTGCCTTCTCCCATGTCGTCAATATCTATCTGTAGATTATTATATCCCTCGCCCTTTATTACCATTATACGTCTCCATTGCTTTCTATTTTTTCATCTTCATAAGGCCCAACTACACGCCTATAGAACTCCATTTGTGCTCCAGCTAACGCTCCCATTATATCGTTACAGTTCTGATAGTTCAACCCTTTACGTTTAAGGTAGCTCTTAAGCATTACAGCTATTGCGTATTGAATCTCGCCAGAAGTCTGAATTCTATCAGAATGAATTGTATCTCCATTATTAACGATTCTAGTTCTATCCTCTTTTTTTATATATGGCATAATTTATCCTTTTCTTTTTATTATAACAAAGTACTTGACGCTTGTCAATATGTGATATATACTACACTAGTGAGCTTTCCGATTAGGCAGGAGAAAGGTGCTCTGTTCATCCAGCTAGGCAATCAATATATACGAACCTAGGTAGCCAACGACAACACTGAGCTTACATTTAAAGGAGATAATATGATTAAAAAAGATAAATATGGTATTGTAAGCCAAATACAACCAGACGGTAGTTTTGAAGGTGGGGATTCTGCATGTTTTATGGGACATTATATATATCTAACAAATGATGTTGATAAATTCCCATATGTTGAAAACTTTGAAGTTTCATATGGAGCTTATGTTAGACACTTTGATAAAAAACTAACTAACAATGGATTTGGTGCATACTACAGGAATCCTTATAATGGTTGCATTAGTCGGGATCAACTTACTGGGGTATTAAGTGCGATTATTGCTAAGAAAGATGTTGGTGCGATGTTCAGGCTTGTGTTTCACCATATGCTTAGTTTGTTTCTTTTCTCATACAACACTATCCACAATGGTCAGAAACCAGAAGACGCTAAATGGAAATTACCAGATCTAACTTTGTTTGATATCTGGGCAACACAGCTAAGAGGGTTTGGTAAACTATCATATATATTCTTTCCGTTATTGTGTATTCTGGATATTCACATGTTACTTAATACCTTTGTTACAAATAATGATGACAGTGATGATCAAATTAATTATGCAATGAAATTAATAATAAGCAGAGAACATGTATCTACACCAATAAGCAAATTATCACTAATATTACTAAACAGGGATCGTTTGTTGTATAAAATTAAAAACTTCTGGAGTGGATGGAGGTCAAATCCTGATATGTATCCTTTGTATGAAAAAAGAATAAAGGAGTTAACATGATTGATACCAGAGAATATACAAAGATATTCCAAGAAGTGTATGATATGGTAAAACCTATATTGGGTCAAAAGAAGGCATTACTTTGGATGCACACAGAGAATCTTAATCTTGGTGGAGCAAAACCATACCAGATGATACTCAACGGTAGAGTAGATAAACTAAAAGCATATATAATCACACAGTCGGAGGAGAATATACGATGAAAGAACTATTAGTGCCATTCCCAAAAGAACTATTCAATAGTTTAGACAAAAAAACCCAAAATAAAGTATATGACGTATTTAATACCTTACATTATCTAGCTGGAGGTATTCCAGTATGTAACTCGAATGGTACTTTGTTTTCAAGTAACGGAGAATCACTTATTATTCGACTGGAGCTTATCAGTTTAAACCAAGCGATTAATGTATCTCAAGATCTAGAGAAGATGTTAGATAAAGAACGCGAAGATACTAGAATTCTAGAATTAGAGAAAGAAGTTAGAGAACTTCGTAAACTAAAACAATCAATTCAAACTATTAAGAGTGTAATTGGTGAATAATCCTAGACTAGACGAAGACCTTAGACGTAGGCATGAGATTCTAGATATGGATATGAGAACTTACGCTCCCACGGAATTAACATTTCAAGCATTAGCCGATAAATATGAAGTAAACTGGGTTACAGTAAAAAGACGTAATACTGAGTTGGGGCTTAAACGTGCTCCAATTAATTTTCAAGGACTGGAACACGATTTAAGACTTCAGCTATTATCAAATATTGAAATAGCAGAAAGATACGGAGTTGACGTTAAAACTGTGTATAACAGAAAGAAGAAATTAGGGCTTGTTAAGAAGAAAATACAGAAATAGACTGATATATTGCCCTATACTGCACCAAAATCCCACTTATAGTGTCATATAATACCCCATAAATCATCTGAGGATCGATTTTCGTGATATTTTTTCTATTAAGCCCGTCATAGTATACCCTCTCTCGAAAAAAGGGCGTACAGGGCGATATAAAGGCTTGTTTGGTCCCAACAGTAACTCATTTTATACAAAGTAACTCATTTTGTACAAAAATAACACTTGACATACTCAGGGTACCTGTGATATACTGGTTTAGCGCATAGGCTGTAGTTTAATGGGAGAACGCCTGGATAAAGGGCAGGTGGGGGTTCGAGTCCCTCCAGCCTATATTTTATAAGAATTTAAAGGTAATGTAGGTTCGATTCCTACTCGCTGGTCGAGATTTGGTAAGAGGAAGTGGGTTCAACTCCCACCTTAGAGCGGAGGGTTCCGTGGACCATTTTTATATATTGAGGCCCCAAGTTGGTGTAACTGTTAGCACGACACCCTGTGACGGTGTAGGAAAGGGTTAGAGTCCCTTACTTCGGACCTGAGTATATAAAGGAAATATATGATTAAATTAATAATAATGGCTCTATTGCTCTCTGGATGTATGTCGGTTGACATATCTTTACAAGATTGTCGGTATATTGAAGATAATAACTCAGCTTATTGTAGAATTACAATAGAATAGCAGCTAAGTCGTCCGTAGCATCCTGAAGAGTATCCCCATATGCGACTAAAGTGGTATCGTCATCCAATGTGACCCCAATTTCAACTGAGTTTT
>Ga0210003_1000887_pt1 | contig 26806 bp, 25 predicted proteins | sample LantaG_FD_182804 | JGI IMG/M metagenome (GOLD analysis project Ga0210003, IMG submission 182804) | Deep subsurface microbial communities from Baltic Sea to uncover new lineages of life (NeLLi) - Landsort_02402 metaG (SPAdes) (version 2) | ecosystem: Environmental > Aquatic > Marine > Oceanic >... | reverse complement strand
ATCCTAAAGGCTTTAAAGCTTTTACTGTTCCTCTGGCAATATCATCAATATAAGTAAAATCCCTCTCCTGGTTACCATCTCCGAAAATCTCCAATGGAGAACCTTCCTCAATCCACTTGATAAATCTAAAGATACTCATATCCGGTCTTCCCCCTGGCCCATAAACCGTAAAGTATCTTAAAATTGTTACATCAATCCCATATAAATAATGATAGGTATAAGCCATCGCTTCAGCTGCTTTTTTAGAAGCTGCATATGGAGAGATAGGAGTATTTACTGGTAAATCTTCCTTAAACGGCATTTTTTGACCAGCATATAAAGAGGAGGTTGAAGCTAAAATAAATTTTGCTACATTATATTCCTTACATAATTCTAATAAATTTAGAGTTCCTCCTGAATTAGTGGAAAGATAAACAAATGGATTCTCCAAACTATAACGCACTCCCGCACGGGCAGCTAAATTAATTACTGCCTCGGTGCAATGCTTCTGAAATATTAATTTTAAATCATTGTAATTCTCAATATCAACCTGGTAAAACTTAAAGTTATTGCTTTTCTTTAAACTTTCGAGACGCCACAATTTAAGTCTCGTATCATAGTAATCATTGAGATTATCTATCCCTATAACATCATACCCATCTTCAAGAAGCACCTTTGAAACTTTACTACCAATAAAACCTGCCGCACCTGTTACTAATATTTTTTCCATTTTTTAACTTTCCTCACGAATTTTAAAATTATTACGTCAACACAGTAAGTACTTGAATCATTAAATACCATTAATGAATCATCTGGTCTTAATATATTTTTAGCATATACCACTTCTGTTAAATATTTATTTTTTACTATTTTTCAATATTATAACCCAATTTTATTATGCTTCATTTCACATTTTTGCACATTTAATTTTATTAATATTGAACTCATTGCAAAAATGAAATAAGTATGCTTTATGTAATAATTTACACTTGCTAAATCAATTATAAATAAACATAAAAATAAGGTTAAAAATAGATATTTTAACCCAACATTGTCTTTTATTTTTTTTAAATACAATAAAGTATAAACATAAATTGTATAATAGATTATTGTACCCAAAATTCCTACATCAACTAATAACTCAATATAATTACAATGTGCGTATGTTTTCATATTAATCGACGACTTCTCAAGTAATACTCTGAAGTTATCAATACCATAACCAATAAGGGGTCTTTCCTTAAACATATTAAATCCAAATCTAATCATATAAACTCTTTCAAAAATTGATCTATCATTCATCTCTCCGCTTCCGACAAATTTTAATGCACTTTCTACCCTTTTCCCTAATATTGAGTAAAAAAGAGAGGTATTAAATACTAAATAATAAAATATAAATGATATTAATAACAATATTATTATATTTTTAATTATTTTTCCTTTAGAACTATTTTTATTTTTAAAATAAGTCAAAAATACACTACCAAAAAAAATAAAAACAAATGCAACTCTTGATCCAGTGAATAAAATCATAGTTGTAGTAATAATAGCAGGAATTGCATATAAATATTTCTTTTCAAATAGGATAAAATAAATTGAAAATAACATTGATAACCCTATTACAAGTCCTATTCTATTTACATTTCCTAATAAATCTCCCAACCTCTTCGCGTTGTAAATACCAGAAAAAAATAAAATACATAATGCTGCAACTACACCAGCAAATACAAAAAACTTTATTAATCTTATTAACTTTTCGTAATCATCTACATAATTAACAAGTACTACAATAAATATAAAATATAAAATAAGTGTTTTTATTCTACCCAAAGCTATTAATTGATCTAAAGCATAAAAACAAGAAATACCACAAATAAGTACAAATAATAGATAAAGAAATAGAAACCTATTGAAAATAATTTTTCTTTTTTCCATTAATATTTTAATTACTACCAAAAGAATAAATAAAGCTGCAATTTCATTTGAAACGTTATTTAAACCTGGCACAAATGTAAAAATATAAAGACTAAGGATATATAAAAATAAAACTGAATTTATAATCGAGTCTATTTCTTTTCCCTCGCTTTCAAAATAAAAATATTATTTATTTTAAAATGTTTTCGTACTCCAAAATAATTTTATCTTTATCAAAATCTTTTACTCTTTCTTTTGCTTTAACGGTATAGTTTTCTAAGAGGTCCTTGGATGAATATAATTCTACAATGCTTTTTGCCAATATCCTTTCTTCAGTTGTTAGTGGAAGTTGGGCGTCATAATATTTATCATCACAAACTGGAATTAATACCCCGTATTTAGAATATTCCACTTTTTTTGCTTCTATTTTTAAATCTGTTTCTGGTGCTAATATTTCTCTTGGTCCTGACTTGCAATCTGATGAAATTACTGGAATCCCGCAAGCCATAGCTTCAACGAGAGCATTCGGAAATCCTTCGTATAAAGAGGGAAATACAAATATTTTTGATTTAGAAATAAATTTAAAAGGATTTTCCTGAAAACCCAAAAAATACACATCTTTTTCCAAATTCAATTCACCAATTAATTTATTTAAATAATCTTCCAATTCTCCCGTTCCTAAAATTATAAGCTTCATATTTACTATTTCTTCTTTTATTTTTTTAAAAGCCCTCATTAAATGCCACTGACCTTTTTGTTTGGTTAATCTACCAACATTTATAATCACAGGATAATTAAATAGGTCTTTGTAATTATCTTCTATTTTTTCTCCCGCTAATTTTTGTATTTTTTCAAGGTCGTACAAATTATATATTACCTTAATTTTATTTTCTTTTATTTCATAATTTTCAACTAAGTCCTTCTTAACCCCCTTAGATACTGCCACCAGCATATCCACTCGATTATAAAACATTTTTATTAAACAATTATATATCTTACCGTATAAGCCATTAGAGCTTTTTGATTTAAAATTTCTAATAGATATAATAACTTTGTCTTTATTCTTACTGAATATATTTACTATATTTGCAGCCTCAAGAAAACTTATAGTTGTTTGTATATTTAATTTTCTTTTAATTCTTTTTAATTTATATATTCTTCTTATAAGAGTAAATATTTTAGCTAAAGGATTATTAATTGCTTTAATATTTAAATCTATTAAATTCCCTCTATAAGGATATTCTATTTTTTCGGCGCTATATAAAATAATATACTTATTATATTTCTTATCTGAAAGATAAAGAGATAAATTAGAGGCTACTCGCTCAGCTCCTCCTCCTCTTAAAGTTGGAACAATAATAGCTATACTTCTTTTTTTATTATTTTCCACTTACAACTTCTCCTGCATAATTTAATCGAATTATAAATTCTAATGATAAACATTTGAGATGGTATATCTATACTTCCCAGACTTGGTAGGTAAAATATCATCAACTAATTTATATTCTACTTTTGTATTTTCTCCCATTACTAATTTTATTTTTTCTGTAATTTCATCAAAATCTTTTTTATTTTCCACAAATGATTCTTTTTTATCTAAAACTAATTTAACTATAATAAGATTTTCTTTTTCTTGAATAACTTGAAATTTCTTTATGATCCCTTTATTCAAAACTACTCCGATAAAATGTATAAAATATTCTCCAGGAACAACCCTGCCTTCCTTTGTTCTAAAAACATCCATTACTCTTCCTATTAAATTTTCTATCATTGGTAATCCTCTACTACATGAACATTGTTTATTTGATAACACAGACATATCTCCTATTTTAAATCGAATTAAAGGCATAGTATAATTCCTTAAAGTAGTAACTACGACTTCTCCCATTTTGCCAGATTCACAATTCTTTCCTTTTTTGTCAATAATTTCAATATAATGTGTAAAAACATTTAAATGTAATCCTTCATGCCTATCGCAATCACAAGCTATATCTCCAACCTCTCTTGTACCATAGCGATTGAAGATAGGACAATTAAACTCTTTTTCTATTAACTCTTTATATTCGGGATACAAAATCCCAGCGGATGCCATTATTGAATTAGGAGAATGTAATTTTAAGTTATTTTCTCGGGCAAATTTAGCCAGCTCATAAATAGATTGCACATAAGCTAAAATCATTTTAGGTTTATATAGGTTTATTTCTTCAATATATTTTTTAATATTTTCTTGAGTCATCCGAAAGGAATTTAATAACTTTAAATTCCTTACCCAATTAGCTGATCTATGCGCAAAACTTTCGCTTTGCCCTGAAATATCTCTCTCTGAACCCCATAATTTTATTAAAAGTTCCCCTATTCTTCTTCCTGCCCATTCATTATAAAGTATCTTAGTAGATGCACTCCAATCGGCATAGTAATTATCTTGCATAAATTTAGTGGGTTCTCCGGTAGATCCACCAGATTTATTAGGATAAACTCTTTTCAATTTTGGATTAATTATATATAAATTATCGTATTCTTCTCTTAATTCTTTTTTAGTTAGAAAAGGAATGCTTTTTATATCTTCGAAAATTGTATCTTCTTTAAAACTGCCGAAATCTATATTTAAATTCTTGTAATAAGCTATATTATTAAAAGAAAACACTAAATTTTCAAATAAAAGATGCTTCTGTATTTTAATATTTTCCTGCAGTGAATTCCATTGATTTTTCTTTAAATAATTAAAATATTCTAATTGTTTTGAACCTCTCCACCGATATAAAACCGGCAATAACGTCTGCCTAATTATATTCATCTTCTTACACCTTCCTTCAATATAAATATTTTTAAAACTAACTCATTTCTATATGAGATTTTCATCCTGAAGTGGGTTTATATTTTAATGTATCTTCGAAATTAATATCAGTAATCTTCTTAGACCATACTTTATTGTTAGAAATAATTTTAATATCCTCATAATTATAATTTGAAATAGGATATTTTTTTATACTATATGCTTTATATATATTAGGTATTTTTTTAAAATCAAACCCCATTATAGTTGCCACCACCGTATCAATAATTAAAGGATTAAATCCAGCCATTAAAATACCACTATATTTAGGACTTGGATTTAAAGGACCTTCTCCTTCTCCAGAAATAATCATATCTAAAAATGCAATATATTTTCTTTGAGGAATTTTTTGCATAACTCCCTTTTTGTCAGCATAAATCAATAATCTATTTAAATCACATACAGTTCTCCACACAGTATCATTGCCCCACCAGCTACCTTCCGAATATTTATCTTTTGTTGATAATTTTCTAAAAACACTATTTGCCTTTTGAAAATTTCTAAGTATATAAGCTTTCATTTTCTTGTTTTTTATTACCGCTACATCTATTTTTTCTTGTAACGAAACATTTATTTCTTTAAATAGGTTATGATTCAAATATTCATCTCCTCCATCAAATTTTGAACCCTTTCTATGATGAGGCAACCAATCTTTGCTGCCATTAATACCCACTAAATTTTTCATAGCCCCAGTAATCCCTGCTTTTCTATGAGTTTTAGGTTTTGGTAAATTAATAATAACATCAGCTTCTAAAATTGTATTAGGAACTAGATATTCATTTTTCTCAAGATTATGATGTTCTTTCATTAAATTTGGATTATAATTAGTGACTCTAAACTTTTCATAATCATCAATAATATTGTATAATAGACTATCTTCTCCTAAATCAACTACTGTATATCCCCGAGGGTCCCCATTTAATTTTTTAATTCCTTTTATTCGGCCAGATGAATCAATAATTGCTCTTTCTTTTCTAAAATCAACTAATTCTATTTTTATCCCATTTTTTTTATAAAAATCTACAATTGTTTTTGTACCATTTTTTATAATTACTTCTTCAAAATCACATTTTTGTAATGGAGCAGCATCCCCTATAATTATCCTACCTTCACCTTTCAACGCTATATATACATAATCTAATATTGCTCTTATAATAGAACCATGGGTAATTAAACAGTCCGTTGAAAATTGTTTGTTTCCATTTTTATGCATCACCATATTCGGTTTTAAAACTACCATATCCTCTGGTTTAATTATTTCTCCGAAAGGATTCCATTTTACTGTATTAAAATTATCTCTATCTAAATTCATTTCAAAAAGCAAATTTCTTAATTCTTCATAAACCACATTTGATCTATCTAATTCTTTATCGCCAAAAGGATATTCAGGAAAATTATTAGGTGGATTATATGGCGCATTAACAGGATATTTAGGTTTATTTATTTGTTTGATATAAACTACTTTTCCTTTATTCATTTATATAAATCCTAACCCTTAAATATTAATTATTATTCTTACTATTAAGCTTAAAAAATAAATAGACTTATAATCAAATTAATTAACAATTCTTATATTCTTTTTATTGTTCTATTTAGATAAAATAAACTCTTTACAATGAAATTTGGCATTAAAGTTATTAAATAAAATTTCATCCATATCCCTTTAAGATATTTAGTGTTTTTGCATTCCATTAGAATATTTTTTGCTTCTTTTAATTTTCCTCTAACTATATATTCTCTTGCTTCAAAAATCTTCCATTTTATTAAATATTCTTTAAAATATAATTTAGCTTTTGTCTTATACTTATATTTACTAAAATAATCTTCTAATTTATTTGAAAAAACAGAAATATTTTTATCGTCTAATGGTTTATTGCAAACTCTATTATCTGCATTTTGATAATATGTTACGCAAACTTTGTTATTAAAAGCTATTGGATATTCTAAAGCAATCCTACACCACATATCCAGATCTTCTCCTCTTACAATATTTTGAGGGAACTCACCAACATTTTTAAATACTTTTTTAGGTATCGCTACAGATGAGGCGGTAATAAGAGGATTTTTCATGGAACACTGAAAATAATTATCTATAATGCCTTCCCACGCTTCTTTTGATATTGATTCATATTGGGCTAACTTTACCGATCCATCAGGCATCTTAAATTCAACTGCAGTTCCATAAGCTCCAGCTTGGGGGTATTTTCCCCTTAAATTTATTATCGTTTCCAAAAAATCACGCTTCCAAACATCATCGGCATCTAAAAAGGCTACTAACTCTCCCTTCGCTTCCTCTATTCCCCTATTTCTGGCGGCTGAAACTCCTCTATTATTCTGTTGAATTACTTTGATTCTATGATCTTTAATTTTTCTTATTTCATTTATCGCTCCGTCGGTTGAACCGTCATCTATTATAATAAGTTCAAAGTGACGATAGGTTTGGTTTAAAACCGAATTAATCGCACGCATAATATATTTTTTTTTATTATACAAAGGAATAATTACTGAAATATTAAACATATTTTTTCAACCATATTTTTATTTTTACGCACACTATTTTTATTAATATTACAGGAAAGACAAGGTGTATTATCAGTTTTTTTGCGTAAATTGTTGGAAGTAGAACTTGAAAATAATATATATTGTATTACTTTCAAGTGGTGTTTACAATTTCTACTCTTTCCTATAGAGAACAATACTAACTATAAGGGTTCAGGTAAAGCATATTTTCGCCTACTGTTAAAGAATTTCTAATAATGTTTACACATTTAAAACTCTTAGATTTTTTATTCGAGTATATATTTTTACACTTGCATCCTTAATTAAATTAATGCGGATAGTCGAGTAGATGGGTATCTCTTAACTTTAGGAACTGCTTTGTATTCCCCGTTGCTTCCCGTTTCCTAAATGGAAGTGTCACCATATTTGTTCCATGGCAATTGAAATCCCACTCCTCACAGATCCGAATGTGCCCAATTAAGGCATTCGGCTCTTCATATCATCTTATCCATAAGCTCTTTAGCTATTTGGATTATTTTTACTAATTTCGTTTCCATTCATTAATCTACTCCTGTGTGTAAGTTAATGTGTCCTTAATAAGAACGATAATAGGTAGCCCCCTTCCCTCTTTCGGCATTATCCGAGGTCATCGGTACTATGGATGGGCTATCCGACTCCCTACCGATTATTTGATATCCTCCCTTTGTATCGGTTGTTTATCATACTCCCTTATTTTAGGAAGTATCAGCAGGGTCTGGAAGGTTACCGTATCCGAACGTCAATGAATTTCTGAGTGTGGTTCACCTCGATTCCATCAGCTCCCAACTTACTGGTGTACCTTTTTTGATATCTTGCGATGCTTGTTTACCTAATATATCCTTTAAATATTTTGGTGGTAAGCCATAGCCGGGTCTTATGGAACGGATATTTTCTTCGGTAAAGATTTCGCCTGCTTTTATATCTTTTATTACAAATAAAGAGCGGGAAAATTCTCTGCTCTTTTTCATCTTTTCAGTTAAATCATAAGAAACTTCTCCCAAGGCTTTCTCTACTTCTCTCACTGATTTTACCATTGCTTTAAATTCTTCCGGTTCTAATGAAAAGGCGGCATCTGGTCCGCCTAATTTCCTATCTAAAGTTAAGTGTTTTTCTATTATGCAAGCCCCCAGTGCAACAGAAGCAATGGGAACAGATATGCCCAAAGTATGATCAGATAATCCTACCACCGTTTTAAAGGTATCGGCTAAATTGGGAATAGTCCGTAAATTTACATCTTCTAAAGGTGTAGGATATGCACTTACACATTTAAGCAAAGCTATTTGTTCATTCCCCATTCTCTTGCATGCATTTACTGCTTCTTCTATATCAGAAAGAGTAGCTATACCTGTAGAGATAATCATCGGTTTCCCTTTTGATGCCACATATTCAATAAGCGGAATATCTGTTATTTCAAATGATGCTATTTTAAAAGCTGGAACATTTATTTTTTCTAAAAAATCTACTGAGGTTTTATCAAAAACAGATGAAAAAAATATCAAACCTTCCTCTTCTGCAATTTTCTTTAATTTTGGTTGCCATTCCCAGGGAGTATAGGCTTTTTTGTAAAGTTGATAAAGAGTTTGATTAGCATGTAAACCATGTTTTATCTGAAAATATTCATTATCACAATCAATAGTTATGGTATCAGGTGTATATGTTTGAAGTTTAATTGAATCTGCTCCTGCTTCTTTTACTGCTTTAATAAGTTTTACAGCGTTATTGAATTTTTGTAGATGATTTGCAGAAAGTTCAGCTATTATGAAAACAGAAAATTTTCCTCCAATTTGTACATCATCTATCTTTAATGACGCATTCATTTTTTAGATACTCCTTCCATTTCAACCAATCATTTAAAGTAAACTGAAAAATAACATTTTCAATATTATTCTTAAAAGGAACTTTTTTTATCTCTCGGAATTTAAACTTTTTCATAAAACTTAAATTTACAAAATTACAAGATAATACAGTAACATATAATATTTTAAATTTCATTTCTTCAAAAAAGATTTTCATTTGTTGAAACCTCATACATTTTCCTAAACCCTTCCCCTTATACCTATTTTCACCTATATAAATTCCGGTAAATGCACTTTGTTTATGGTCATCAATTTTAGATAAATTAACTAAACCTATTGGTGCTCCTTTATAAAAAACTACCCACGCTTTGTAATCTGTCCTTGATGTTAAACTCTTAAGCCAGTTTAAATGTTCTTCTTTGGAAATAATATCCTGGTTAGTCATAAATTTCCTTATTTCTTCTTTATTTCTCCATTGTCTTACTTTTTCCTTCAATTCATCATTGACATTTAAAATATTTACTAATTTTAATCTTTCCATAATGTCTCCTATAAAAACTATTAAAAAATACCATTTTCATTTTTTAAATCTGGTATTCAATATTCCATAGAATAATAAAATAACTTTATTAACTAATCTTAAACTACCTTTTCCATCAACAATTTTTCTTCCTAATACTGAAACACGTTTTCGAAGATTATAATCCATGATTTTTTCTATTGCATTTTTTAAATTTATTAAAATATTTTCATTACTACAATAGCCAATATAAGAAATAAAACCCACTCTTCCCCATTCCTGAATATTTAATCTTTGATTATCTACGACACAAATTCCTATAGTTGGCACTCCCACTCGGGCGAACTCATATAATGTTTGCCCTCCTGCAGATATAGCTATATCAGATTCTAGCATAATTTCTCTTATTTTTCCTGCGTTTGAATAATAAATTAAATTAGTATTTTTATCAATTTCTTTTTTGATTTCTTCAATATTATGAAAGGCTTTTCCAATAATAATGTCTTTTTTAAGAGCAGGATATTCTTTATTTAATAATTTCATTACTTTAGGAGTCATATTTTTTGTATCACTTCCCCCAAAAGTAACCAATATGCTCTCAATTTTCTCATTTATTTTTTTTTCCGGTAATTCCCAAAATTCTTTTCTTAATGGAGTGTATTTAGTTCCTAATAAATATTTTACTCCATCTTTTTTGCGATAATTCAATCTTTCAGCATATATATTTCCATTTAGAACAATTCCTTTAGGATACTCTAATCTTTTATTACCATCTATACAAACAGGTACTCTCACTAAATCAGATAAAGTATTATATAGAGAAATATTCGCTAAGTAAGAATCGATAATAGCAATATCGGCATCTTTTACCATTTCGAATAATTTGCTTTTCTCATCAAGCCAGTTAAACATCTGATAATTTATATTCTTTAATAAATATTCAATATCGTTATCTCCATTTATTATAAATTTTGGCTTTATTCCTCTTTCTTGAAAAGCCTGATAAAGAGAAAGGCATCTAGTAATGTGACCAAAACCTATATTTTTTCCACCTTCGGTTATTATAAAAACATTCATCTTGATAAATTCTCTTTCAAAATATTTTAGACTTTATTAAAACTTGCATATTATACAAGCTTAACTTAAATTATTAAGGTATGCTATCCGCTATCCAAATCTTTTATTGGCCTACGAGGCTTATTTTTGATTATATTTTTACCTTCACTATAATCCTCTAACTGAAGACAATTTTTCTTTACGTTCGATATGATTTGAAATTTCTACTGCGGTTATTTCTCCTTCTCCTATACATGCAATATCAGCACTCAATGTTTTTAATGCTATATCAGGAATGGAAGTAGAAACGCTTCCCCCAATCATTATAGGAATATAATGTTACTTCCACCCTCTGTAAAGATTATTACTTTCATATTTTCAACCCTAACTATTCATTTTTTTCTGGTCACTATGTTCGTTGATTTTATATAGATCTGGCTCTCAGTTGAATAGTCCTACTTTCGATAGTAATTAATAACTTTTGTAACAGCCTCAATAACACTTTTTACATCTTCATTTGTTAATGAATAATATAAAGGTATTGTGATAATCTCTTCATACAGACCTTCAGCTACAGGACATAAGCCCTTTTTGTAACCTAAAGATTGATAGTAAGGATGAAAATACACAGGAATATAATGTACTTGCACCCCTACATTTTCAGCATTTAATGCACTAAGAATTTCATCTCTACCTACTTTTAGAGAACTAGACTTAATTCTGATTATATACAAATGTCTTGTAGTCTCTGATTCAGGAATTTCTTTTTGAATTATAAGTTGGGGTATTTTTGAAAAGGCTTCATTATACTGACTCACAATTTCTTTTCTTCGTTTAGAAAACATTCCAAACTTTTCTAATTGACTTACACCAAGCGCTGCTTGAAAATCTGTCATCCTATAATTGTAACCCAATTCTATTTGCTCATTATATCCATTAAAAGGAGCTTGAGTCATTAGATTAGGATCTCGAGTTATTCCATGAGATCGAAATAATTGCATTTTTTTATGAAACTCTTTGTTGTTTGTTAATATCGCGCCCCCCTCACCACAAGTAATAGTTTTTACAGGATGAAAACTAAAAGTAGTTAAATCTGCTATCCCTCCTACAGGCACGCCTTTATATTTGGTTCCAATTGAATGGGAAGCATCTTCTATAAGTATTAAATTATATTTTTTGCATATTTCTTTAATTTCATCAAGCTGAACAACTTGCCCAGTAAAGTCTACCACTATAACCGCTTTGGTTTTATCAGTTATCTTTTTTTCTATTTCTTTTGGATCAATATTCCATGTATCTGGATCAATGTCAGCAAATACTGGTATGCCTCCGCAATATAAAACACAATTTGCTGATGCCGCAAAGGTAATTGGTGTCGTTATTACTTCATCTCCTGGAGTTATTCCTGCTGCATAACAAGCTGCATGTAAAGCTGATGTTCCATTTGAAATCACTATTGCGTATTTTGCTCTCGTTAGCTCACACAATTTCTTTTCAAACTCTTGTACTTTAGGTCCTGTTGTCAAATATGGTGATTTTAAAACTTCATTAACGGCCTGTATATCATTCTCATCAATATACTGTTTCCCATATGGGATACGTTCGTTTCTCGTGGGTTTTCCACCTTTTATCGCTATTGTCATAATGTTCGTACACTCCTATCTCGCTTAGTATAAAGTCTTAACTTCGTCATTTCATCTTTTAACCCATCAATATCTAATGCGATATCGGTGGGCCATCATTCATTACCCCAATCTGGCATATTTAGCTTTTGCTCTTCTTTTGAAACAAAAGGATAAAGATTTTCAAGCAAAGACGAGGTAAATGTCCCATCCGGATTAGCAATCGTCATTGATTTGGGTATTTCGTCAAAATTTATAGAACCCACAACTTCACAGAGAACCGGATGGTCATCACTCATTGCTATGTTCAAAATCGAATTGATTTGCTGATCATTTTCTATAAGAAAGTATTTCAGTCCGTATGTTTCAGCCACATTTCTTAACGAAGGGAAACGCAGTCCGCTTTCCTGGTTACAGCCTGCAAAGCGTGAAGCGAAATTATTTCTTTGCATCGTCAATATTGACGCATAACCACCGTTAGAAAATACAAAAATCTTAAGCGGCAATTTATATGTGTTAATCAGTGCTAACTCTTGGATATTGTGCTGTAAACTTCCATCACCTTCAAATACAAGAGTTCGGCGTTTGCCGCTTGCAATGCAACACGATATCGCACTTGGAACACACCAGCCCATTGAACCTATTCCCATCGAAGAAATAAACCTCTGGTTTGGCTTCAATTTATATGCCATATGCGATATTCCACAGGTGCGACCGGAAGAAGACCCGATGAATATATCTTCTGCAACCGAAAGATCGGACAGCCTTTCCGCAAACAAAAAGCCGTCAACTTTTCCTTCATTTGATACAGGCTGAATCTCTTTATTGAGTGGATACTTTTTCTTGATATATCTACAATAGCTTAACCACTTTTCACGCTGTTTTGGGATATATTCACTTTTTTGCTCGACGAAAGCATCTAAGAACACACCAGCGTGAGTTATGATTTTCATGTCAAACGGAATCGATAGTTTATCAACCTCACCTTTGTCGATATCAATAATGATTTTCTTTGCATTAGGTGCAAATCGGTCCTCCGCATAAGCTGTTATGGCTGGATTAAGCCGGCTTCCGATTATTAACAGAAAATCTGTGTTCTGCAAAACGTAGTTTGAATAACGAGTTGTCCGAATACCCGGTGAACCCATAAAAAGTTCCTCATCGTCACCGAAAACACCTTTTGCTCTCCATGTTGCAAGCCTCGGAATTTGAAATTTTGTACAAAGCTGATGAACAATCTCACCTTTTCCAGCGGCTACAACGCCATGCCCGATAAGTATCGCAGGGCGGTTAGACGCGTTAAGCATTTTGTAAATATCTGAAATTTGTGTTTTTTCTACGCAGTAATCCTCAACCAATCCCTCAATTTCGGGATCGAAAGAAACCAGTGTAGATTCATCAACCTGTGAACCCTGGATATCAAGCGGGATATCAATCCACACAGGTCCTCTGCGTCCATGAGTTGCCAGATAGACTGCCTTTTCGAGATGATAACGAATCTTTTCTTTCTCCAGAACTATAACCGCATATTTAGTTATAGGTCTTACTAAGGAGATTATTGCAACTTCCTGCGCACCATATTGACGTAATCCGCGTAATTGACCCATTTGTTCAGTTTTGCATTGCCCCGAGATAAATAAAACAGGTGTGGAATCAAGCCAGGCTCCGGCACAGCCCGTAATCGCGTTTGTTGCGCCGGGACCGGTTGTTACAAGACATGCGCCCAAATGGTTGGTATACTGTGCGTAGCTGTCAGCACATATGCCAGTAGCTTGCTCATTAAGATTGAAAACTAAATTCAAGTTCTTTTGTTTAGCAACACTATCAAGGAGGTGCATAATGCCTCCGCCTGATATTAGAAACAAATCCTTTATTCCATTTTCTGTCAGGAATTTTGCTACATAATCAGATGCTTTTACTATTTCCATTTACAACGCTCTCCATTTCTTTGATTATTTTGACCTCCATTTGAAGGAATATATGTACTTATTATTGATATTATGGAATTACCTCTAGAAAAGCATAACTGCCTTTTTTTTTGCCCATTTCAGTAAACATTGCCTGTGCCATATCTTTAGCACCGTTGGTAGTTACAAACACTATTTCTTCTGGATGATTACGAATAGCATTCGGTGATTCCGATTGTAAACCTTCAAATACTACCCTGCGGTATGTATCATAGACATGCATCAGTTTTGCATTAGGAAATCTTCGTGAGATATATTGAACGGTAAGTATCGACATTTGAGTTAACCCCCAGACCGCATACCTATATTCGGCATCTTTGTCGGTAAAGTGGCTATCAATAAATAGTTTTATTGATTCGAAAGCATTTACTATATATGTCTTTTTATCCCTTTGTTCATAAAACCAACTCAAATCATATATAGCACTATATTTTTGGTACGCTTCCTGTAATCGTTTTATTGTAATTGTCAAAAGCCTTTTTTTGTGAGCTTCATATTCCAACGGCAGAGGATTCCATTCGATGTTAGGAAAATCTTTCATATCATACAACGGAAGCAGTTTTTCTAACCATCCGAAACGATAGGAAATATACTTCTTCGCCACTATTACAGGAATTCCGGCTGCCAAGCATGGCACTGAACAATGCAACTTACTTGTGATTACTAATTTCGCTTCGTTTTTGTAGCGGTTATAATACTCCTGCATTAATGCCTTTGGGTCATCTAAAGCTTCGTTGTGTAAATGCGTCAGATATACCGCGTCTTTTTTTAATTCTTCGGGGATATATGGTATTAATTCATCAGGAGCATCCACTATAAAGACTTTATTGAACTGGTTCCCTTCCACAGAACGTTTTGGAAGAGCGGCTGTTATACATCCATGCAAATACGCTTGAACACCGTAACTTCGCAAAGTATTCAGTGTACGTTCATCGCGGCATCCGACAGGTTCAAAACGGCGATAATATTCCACTTCCTGTGGAATTAAACTATCCTTGGCGAGAGTAAGTCCTAAAAATACGGGGACAATATGATCAGAAAACCTACCGCTTATACCACCTTCGGTATAATCGACAAGAGGCATAGTCACCGGCATGACAACGTATTCACCTTTATACGTACTTGTTTCGTTTTTATCGATATAAATAATATCTTCTTTAGGAATTCCCATGTGCTCATATATTAAATCGATTGCAATTAACTGCATGTTGTCACCGAGATTATTTACACCTCTTGCATAAAATTTATAATTAGCATATTTCATTCTCATAGCCACCTTATTAATATTTCAACAATCGTCACAGACGATAAGTATACTGTTTTTACCTTGTATTTCCACATCAAAATTTCCTGAAGGGTCAAATTCAAAGTATGCTCCGTGTGTTATTTGATACCCTGGTGAGTTTTCTTGTTTGCTTTTGAAAAGGGTATAATAGGAATCCACCCCACCGGATACGCCAGTTCCTACGGCGTTTGCCGAATCAAGTTTTGTACTGTCTAGTTCGCATTCTATCTTAATATTATGGTACCATTCAATACATTTGACTAAGGTTGGTATATAATGTGCATGTAATTGATAATAAAGTTGCTCAGAAATCGGTGCCTGACAAATAATTACAAGAGGGTCATTGTCAGAGGAATGAGCCATCGCATAAGGCAATACGCCTACAACAAAAGCATCAACTCGTTCTGTACAAAGGTACTTCTGATATTTTTCCTCCACCTCATACCATAATGTAAATGGCTCACCTATTCCTACTATGTCAGCACACAGAGAACAATACCCCCCCCCGCACAGTGTTCTGGATATAGGGTTTACTTATTTTTATCTCCATTATTATCACCCTTTGTTGATTAAAGATATACAGATAAACCTGTTAATAACCCAATTGTTCCAATTCCTTCCGCAACCCGCTAACATCCAGCCATTCCTCATTTGTCTCTGAACAATATTCAAACCCACTGTTTACTTTAACTCCATTGCCAACATCCCCTGGATCTGCCTTCCACCAATCAAAATGTGGAGAAATTATAAAATACTTCTCATATTCATACGTACGCATGGAATCTTCCTTGGTGATCATAACTTCATGTAACTTTTCGCCTTCTCTAATTCCAATCTCTTTTATCTTTGCTCCCGGCAACATAGCTTCTGCCAAGTCAGTTATCCGAAATGAAGGTATTTTTGAAATGTAAGTTTCTCCTCCATTTGATTCTTCCAAAGCTTTAAAGACCAGTTCAACGCCCTGTTCCAGTGTAATCCAGAAACGAGTCATTCTTGGATCGGTAACTGGCAATTCCATTTCACCATTTTCTATAATATTTTTGAAAATCGGTATGATAGAGCCCCGACTACCAGCAATATTACCATATCTAACAACTGAAAATTTTGTCTTACTTATTTTACTGTACGCGTTCGCTGCAATAAATAACTTGTCAGATACCAGTTTTGTTCCACCATAGAGATTTATAGGATTTACTGCTTTATCCGTTGATAACGCAACTACCTTTTTGACACCCCTATCGATGGCAGCATCAATTACATTCTGCGCTCCATAAATATTGGTCTTGATGGCTTCAAATGGATTGTATTCACATATCGGAATCTGCTTCATAGCCGCAGCATGGATGACATAGTCAACGTGGTCGAAGGCTCTGTATAAGCGGTCCTTATCTCTTACATCACCGATAAAGAATCTGACCTTCGACATATCGTACTTTTTCTCATATTCAGCTTTCATCACGCTTTGCTTAAATTCATCTCTTGAGTAGATTATGATTCTATGGGGTGTATATCTATCAAGAATCATCTCCAAAAATTTCTTGCCAAAACTGCCTGTTCCACCTGTAATTAGTATTGTCTTTTCGTTAAGCAATTGCTTATCCTCCTTATTTCTGTTCTATAACGTTTACTGTTCATTGATATAGTAATGAATGCATATCTATATTTTTTTCGTGATTTTGATACCAAATATATAAATCGCGTATGGCATCTTCCATTGGTGTAAAAGAAAAGCTATCCAACTCGTTCAAGAGTCGTTGGTTATTTGCTGAGTATTCATTTGCTAATCCTTCGTAACAAACATATACCGGAAGTTCTTTGCCGCTTACTTTCTTTACAATACCTGCCAACGTTAAAAGATCAATTCTTTTTCCTGATGTTATGTTATACGACCTGTGCTTAACGTCGTGGTCGATAAACCACTTTACTATTTTACAAAAATCATCAATATACAGATAGTCAAAATAGACATTCTGTCGAATTGTAATGGGTAGCCCTTTAAGTGCCTTGCAACAGGCTCCAGAAATAAACGTTTTTTTCCAGTCCTCGTATTTTCCAAACAATCCAAAGATGCGCAGATTGTATATTTTTTCGCTGTTCTGTATAGATTGATTTATGATGTATTTGTAAAGGCCATAATCGGTCTCGGGGATTCCGTTTCCAGCATCATCCTCATTGATCATGCTAATTTCTCCACGCTTATCAAATTCAGCACCGGAACCAAAATACAGCATCTTGCCATAGAAGTTCTGATATCTCTCAAAATTGAAAAACATTCGCAAGTTTTTCTCCAATTCCTTTGAGGGATCTTTATTAGAGCCTACTCTAGGATTGTAGACGGCAGCGTGTATAATGACATCGTAATACTGCTTTTCAAGTTGCTCCTTTACTGCTTTTTCATCTGTTACATCAAATTCATTACTTGTAGGAGCATAGATTCCATATAAATCTTTTTCTTTTTCTAAGAACTCCTTGAGATTTCGTCCTATAAAGCCGCTCGCACCTATTATTAATATTTTTCTTTTCATTATTTCCATACCTTCCATGGTGCCTGTTCTGATTCCCAAAGGGATTCTAGAACATTTTTATCACGCAAAGTATCCATGGGACGCCAAAAGCCATAGTGTTTATAAGCCATTAATTGGTTTTCTGCTGCTAAGCTTTCAAGTGGTTCTTGTTCCCAGATAATTTCATCTCCCTTTATATACTCAAATATTTTAGATTCCAGTACGAAAAATCCACCATTAATCCAGCTGCCATCCCCAATAGGTTTTTCAACAAAAGATAGCACTTCATTATTGGCGTTAATATTGGCAAGACCAAATCGCGCCGGCGGTTGTACAGCGGTAAGGGTAGCTAACCGTCCGTTGTTTTGGTGGAATCTTATCAAAACATTGATATCAATGTCAGCAACACCATCCCCGTAGGTGAGCATAAAAGTTTCATTTCCCACATATTCTTGAATTCGCTTGATCCTGCCACCGGTCATGGTATGAAGCCCAGTATCGACTAACGTAACTTTCCATGGTTCTGCTACATTGTTATGAATCGTCATTCTATTACTACTTGTGAAATCGAGTGTAATATCACTGGTATGCAGATAATAATTTGCATACCAGTTTTTTATAAGGTGCTGCTTATAACCACAACAGATTATGAATTCATTAAATCCATAATAAGAATACAGTTTCATAATATGCCATAATATTGGCCTCTCGCCAATTTCTATCATTGGCTTAGGTATTAATTGGCTTTCTTCCGATATGCGTGTTCCAAATCCACCCGCTAAAATAACAACCTTCATAAATAGCACCTCCTATATATTTTTTTCTCCTTAATTATCTCTTGTATAGGCTATATTGATTTGTTATATGTAAACAGCTTCCTTTATTGTCTTCGCCATATAATCAATCATCTCATCGGTCATTCCCGGATAGACACCAATCCAAAATGTCTTTTTCATGATCTCATCTGTTACCTTTAAATCACCTACAACTCTATAACCTTCCTTGTTTTTTCTCATCCCATCAAAGCAAGGATGTTTCGTGAGATTTCCAGCAAAAAGCATTCTTGTCTGAACACCTTTAGACTCTATATACGGAACAACTTTTTCGCGTTCAACTCCGCCCTTGCAGGTAACAAGAAAACCGAACCATGACGGTCTGGAGTTCGGACACGCTTCAGGCAAAATCAATTTATCCTGCATATCTGTAAGAGCAGCTTTCAATCTATCGAAATTGTGCCTTCTTCTTTCAACAAATATCGGCATTTTCTTCAGCTGCGCACAGCCAATGGCTGCCTGCATATCCGTTGCTTTAAGGTTGTAACCGAAATGAGAATATACATATTTATGGTCATAACCAAATGGCAACTCACCATACTGTCTGTCAAAACGATGTCCACACAGATTATCCGTACCTGATGGACAAACGCAATCACGTCCCCAGTCCCGGAGAGAGCGCATAATCTTATCGAGTAAAGAGTTATTTGTATAAACAGCTCCACCTTCTCCCATGGTCATGTGGTGCGGAGGATAGAAGCTACTTGTACCGATATCTCCAATTGTGCCCGTCATCTTCATCTCGCCGTAAATTGTGTATTGTGCTCCAAGAGTATCGCAGTTATCTTCTACCATCCATAAATTGAATTTATCACAAAATGCCTTTACAGCTGAAATATCAAATGGATTACCTAATGTATGAGCAATCATAACTGCTTTTGTCTTTTTAGAATATGCTGCTTCAAGTTTGGTAACGTCTACATTATACTGAGGAATGGTTACATCTACGAAAACAGGGACTGCACCGAACTGTATGTATGGAGTTATGGTTGTCGGAAAGGCCGCGGCGACTGTTATTACTTCATCCCCCCGCTTTACTGCTCTGTCTCCAAGCAACGGAGATGCGAGAGCCATAAAGGCTATCAAATTCGCTGAAGAACCTGAGTTAACAAGCCTGCAGTATTTTACACCGAGATACCCCGCAAACTCTTTCTCAAATTGTTCCGTATACCTTCCGGCGGTCAGCCAAAACTCCAATGAACTATCCACCAAATTGACCATTTCTTCGTGGTCATAAACTCTGGAGGCATACGGAATTCTGTCGCCTTCTTTATATACCTTTTTATTGTGGAATGTGTCACAATACTTCTTGACCATTCCGAGTATTTCTTCTCTTGCTTGTGATTCATTTTTATTTTCAAACATTCCGATTACCTCCGTTTACTTGTCCCGGCTTGATTACTCGCCTGCCACGATATGTTTATATTAATTATTCAAAAACTCATTTATCTGCTTGTCCATACAAGCAATCACATCTCCGCCCGTTATCCAACACTTAGACCACTCAATAGTTTTTTCAACCGCTGTAAGCAAATTCCAACGAGGCTTCCACCCGAATGTGGCTTTCAGTTTCGAACAATCGAGCTTCAAAAAGTTGGCTTCATGGGGACCACCATCATACTGGTTAATCCATTTCACGCCTTTTCCCCATTTTTCTACGAACAAGTCTACGAGAGCACCAGTTTTTAAGCAATCATATTCATCGGGTCCGACATTATAATAACCTGCATATTTGTTGCAGTCCTCATACTGCTTTGCAGCAATCATCAGATAGGCATACAATGGATCAAGTACATGCTGATACGGGCGTGTTGAGTAAGGATTTCTCACTATAATATCTCTCTTGCCAATAGCTGCCCTGATACAATCGGGAATAATCCGGTCATTGGCAAAATCACCTCCTCCAATTACATTTCCAGATCTTGCAGTCGAAATGGCAACTCTGCCATCTGAGAAAAATGAATTTTTATAACTATGCGTAACAAGCTCCGAACAGGACTTACTGTTTGAATATGGATCAAAGCCTTCAAGTGGTTCATTTTCACGATAGCCCCATTCCCATTCTTTATTTTCATATACTTTGTCAGTTGTAACATTTAAAAAAGACTTGACATGTGTAGACAACCTGATACATTCTAATATATTGACTGTTCCCATCACATTGGTTTCATATGTGTAACGAGGATCTTTGTAACCATCACGAACAATCGGCTGTGCGGCAAGATGTAACACTATTTCCGGTTGTGCTTCATCAAAGGCTTTTTTAAGCGAAGCATAATCTCTTATATCACCTATAACAGAGGCTAAGCCTTGGCTTATATCCGCAATATCGAACAACGACGGAGTCGTAGGCGGCTTAAGTGAATAGCCTGTTATAACCGCTCCTGCATTAATGAGCATCTTGCAAACCCACGAGCCTTTGAAGCCAGTGTGACCTGTAACGAGCACTCTTTTGTTTTCATAAAAATTCATATTAAACATAGCGCTTACCTCTTTTTAATGTTTTAACATATCCTACGACAAATGTAAATCCCTCAAGTTTAAACAATAACGAAAGTAATAAATAAATAACTATTCCTAATGGTATCTGAATACACATCTTAATAATACTTGAAAAGCCTAATAAATTAATCAAATATACAGCAACCCCCATAATAGCTGAAACAGCAAGAATAGGTGCATTGTCTAATAAATGTTCACGGTATGTGTAACCAATCATACGCTTGCTGACAATTGCTTTCATAACCACATTGAATGTACCTGATACGATCGACATCAAAGCGATTACCATAACACCTTGCCTCATCACGAAGATTAAAAGCGTTATACCTAACACTTTACTAGCGATATCCATCTTGAGGAAAACATCGCTTCTACCTAGCGCCATTATTGCATTTTGTATAGCAATCTGCATAATTATTATCGCATGTGTAAAGCAAGCGATTCTCAAATATGGTACACAGGGCAACCATTTTTCGGTCAGTAATAGTTTTATAAAAGGTTCTGCCACCACAGCCAGTCCCATCATCATCGGAAATATAAAATATGATGAAACCCTAATAAACTTTCGGGTTAACATCTTTAAACGTTCCAAGTCATCTTGCAATTTTGATACTACGGGGAACATGACAGCACTTATGGATGTGTTTATATTGACCATAATAAGTTGAGGAAACTGCAATCCTTTATTGTAGTAAGCCAAATCACTTGGTGAATACATTTTTCCGATGATCAATTGCCTGCTCTGGCTATTTAAAGTATCCAACAAACCAGCAAAAAGTAATTTCCACCCAAAAGAAAATAAGCTTTTAACACGTATTATAGAAAACTGCAGTTGAGGTCTCCATTTCACTGTAAACCATAACACAATTGTATCTACAGTTGTATTGACCATATATTGTGCAACAAGCGCCCATACACCAAAACCCATATAGGCCATGATTATACCCACAATTGCGGATACCAGTGTTCCACCAAGAGTTGCATAAAAGAACTTCTTAAAAATCATATTTCGGGCAACATACGCTTGTTGAACGGTATTTATCGCGGCTAATATTAAACGCAGCCCCAGAACTCTCATTACCGGAGTCAATATTTCATATCCATAGAAATTAGCAACAGTAGGTGCGCTCATGAAAATAATACCGTACAATATGATAGAAAGACTGATATTCAAAAAGAATACAGATGAATAATCAAGATTATCAGCATCCTTTTTTTGAATCAGCGCACTGCCAAATCCACTTGATACAAACACGTTTGCTATTGTAATGAAAACGGTGACCATAGCGATCAGTCCAAATTCAGCAGGCGACAGTAATCTTGCCAGAACGATTGCTACAATCAAAGATACAACCTGGGCTCCTACTCGCTCGGCAAATTTCCAAAACATATTTAAGATTATACTTGATTTTAAATTTTCTCTATTTTCAGTTATATTCACGATGACCTCTCACTTTTAATCCTAAATATATTAATAAAGAGCTATAATATTTGTAAAGATTAATATATCCCTATTTCATAAAAATGCCTATGCTCATATTTATTTCCATTCCAAATGCTCGCAACCACTGAAGCGCTAGCCTTACCACATACCAGGCACGTACATTTAGACAATAGATACACTTCTTTCAGATAGTCAATATTTCTTTGTTGTACTGTCATGGAGTTAATATATTCTATTGCTCTATTTAGAAAATCATTATAGCCCTCACTTGACATATCTCTTCTTAGCCTTTTTGTAAACAGAAGCTTATCACCAAAGCTTTTTTGCATAAATTCAATAGTTTGCTTTGATTCGGTTGAGACAAAAATATAATCACAGTTCCACTCATCTAATCTTCTATGCAAATCCTGAGAAATAATTTCTATTTCTGGTTGTACAGGGTGTCCTTTTATCATATTCATTTCAAGTTGATTAAACTTAGTATAACCTTCCCTAATCATGACTCCTATGATTCGCTTGGCATTAAAGAAACTTTCATGCTCTTCCCGGAACTGCTCTTCCAATTTAACATTTAATCTCATATATCTTTTATCAACATTGTGCCACTTCAAAATCAACTCGTCAGTAAGAGAAGTTCCATTAAACAATTCCATCGCATTTTCAGTTGTAAATCCTTTTCCTAAAATGACATGTCTACTATTGTAAACATCTTTCAAATCATAATCAGATATTTGTTCAAAAAACTGTTCCCATGCATTCACCCTGTTTGCATCTTGTGCTGAGATGTGCGACATAGGGTAATAATTTGACATCATATCAACTATAGGAATATAGTTTTTACCAGCAATCAATTCCAATTGCCCCAAATAGGTTAAATAACATGATAATAATCCCGTCGCTTTTGGATATTTCCGCAAAACGTAAAAAATCTTATCTGTATTTTGAGAGCCAAAACATTTTCTCTTTTGTCTCCAATATCTTTTTAGTTTATAATCCTCATGGTCTATGAAAAACAAAATAATCGGACGTACTCTTTTTCTTATATATAATGGAACATATTTTTTGTATGCCATCTTAAACCATTTCATCCAAGCAACCTCATCTCAAACAATATTGGTACCACTTAATCCACTGACCCAGTCATGAAAACATATTGTTTTCTTCTTCTTTGAACCAACCATCTGTCTTCTCTTAACTTCAATCATTTTATTAATATGCTCTCTCTTCACGCATGTCACCATGTACATAATCGGCATTTTCTGAAATCACACAATACTTATTGTTATGTCCTATTGAGATAGTTCATATGTAAACTTTTCTGCCTGGGAATAATGCGAAAATTCACTCGCAGTATTATCGGATATGTTGACTCCGATTCGCTTTGCCAAAGCTAAATATACTGCTGCTTCAGTAATTCTAAGCATTTGGTAATTGTCGATAATAATTTTTTCGAGTGTTTCTTTTGTGAAGTCAACATTTTTTAAAAATTCCTCATAGACATATTTTGATTTTTCTTCCTGCTCATATAAATACAACTCACGCTCTTCTTTTGTTCCGGATATAATTTTATAACTATTTTCATATTTATTCGCTTGAATCTTGTTACCCAGATGTTGATGAATTTTAGAAAAATATTTAATTGCATTTAAATCTTCAGCGTCTATCATCGCATATGGAAAATAATCTTTGTACAGCTCATAAGCATCATGATAATTCCCCAGCTCTATAAGGCATCGCACCTTTAAGTTTACGCATTTCCTTATACAAGTCGTCGTAGGCATTAACATATCGATTTTTTTTATGGCAATTTCAGATGACTTATTATCTATCAACCGTTGAATAACATATAAATTTAATTTTTCTTTCAAATTCACAAGATATCTGCTCCTTCTATGGTTTCATAACTCAGCTCGCCCAATTTGCATATACATGCCTAAAGTATTCAATTTCAAGATAATATTAACACTCAAATTCTCCTAATAAATGAATTTATTTGAAGCAAGTATTACGTCCTGCATAGTTGTAGCTACATGCGTAACTGCCCTGAATTAACTCATCAATTAACCAATATTTATTAATTATCTAAATAATCGGCTAATCTGCCGATCTATTTTAATCTGCCGGTCAATACGGTCTTCCGGTCACCCAGTCGACCAATCAAGCAAAATACGAAATAAGCGTATAGTAATAGCGGATAGTTATAGCGCGGGTTATAAGTGCAAGAAAAATACAAGCTATAAAAACCGTTTTTCGTTATTCGTTTTTAGTTTTTAGATTTTACAGATTGCGCGCTTTAAGTGATAGTTTTTAGGATAGTTTCTATATCAATTATTTTAATATTTTTGGATATATTTTTATGTTTTTTAATCTCTTGCTGAAGTGTATCCGGGTTGACGGTAGATATAATTAGCAATTCTTTCTGAGATTTTTCAGAAAGCTGCTGGGAATATTTTTCGATAAAATCAGATAGGCTCAGGACTTCATGGCCCAGGAATATCTTTTTGGATGGATCATCGCTTATAATAGCGTTTAGTTTTAAGGAAGTGTCTATTCCGGCATAGTAAGTGATCTCGGCGAGCTGACCGGTGCCATAAATATTTATAGCTTTTTCTCCTTGCTGGTAGAGTTTCATTAAGTAAGCCGTAAGCAAATCCTTGGTATAATGATAATAGTGGAGAGTTTCCTGGAAACGGTTATACATCAAACGGCTGACATTTGCCAGGCCTTCGGGGGTGATAAGATAGAGAATCTTACGGCCAGTCATCTTTTGGACCTTTATCCAACCACGATGAATCAAGTTTTGCAGGATAGAGTTAGTGAGGCCGAGGGAGATGTTGAGTTTGAGAGATAAAGACCTTTGGGATTGGGAGGGGTCGGCCTTCAATTGTAATAGAGTGTCAAGATGTTTTTTAGTGGGCATTGTTAACACCTCGCGGTTTCGGGTTTAAAACCTGTTTTTGGTTTATGGTTTTTAGTTTATGGTTTTTTAGAGATTTAATAAGATTAGTTAACCTGCGAATAATAGATTGGATTTTTGCCAATAAAAGTTTATATTCTTCGTTGGTGATGTAGTTTAGATCCTTAGCAAGAAGGAGTTGATATTCTGTTTCGAAGGCGGAGCCTTTGGATATGCCTAAAAATCTGATTAGATTACCATTTTCCAATTGTCCACAGCCTTCGACGATGTTAGTTGGGATAGATGATGATGATCTTCTGATTTGGGAGGTCAGTCCGTATTGTTCGTTATTGGGAAATTTCTGAGTAATATTGTAAATGTCTACAGTAAATTTATGAGCATCTTCCCAGACTTTTAGTTTTTTGTAGTCGGACATGGGGGTCTCCCTTCGGTCGACCAGTTTTTAGTTTACAGTTTTTGGTTTACAGTTAATAAAAAATACAGAATTAAAGAAAGATGCAAGATAAAAAGATAGTTTTTAGTAAATTCAAAATAGAAATATTTTCTTATAGAAAAAGACAAATATAATACTGTCAATATTGTTCAGATTTTAAAACTTTTAATATATGCTTCTTAAAAGATATTAAATTTTTATTTATAGTATCCCATATTGCTTCTAAATCTATGCCGAAATAATCATGAATTAAAACATTCCTAAAACCTGCAGCCTCTTTCCATTCAACTTCCAGATATTTTTCTTTTATTTCTTCAGGAACATTTTTAGTTGCTTCACCAATTACTTCAAAATTTCTGATAACAGCATCTACAGCCATACCATTATCAGCAAACTCTGTAAAAGATAGATTTTTAGTATAATTTTCTATCTTTTCAAGGGCATCCAAAATATCTTCTAAAAAAAGAATATAGTCTCTTTTCTCTTTAGACATATTCTACCTCTCTAAAGATCCTTTCTTTTAATCTCGGTTTTATAGCTTCTTTAATCACTAAATCAACTTCTCGACCTAGGAGTTCTTCCAAATAATATTTCAATCTCATATAATTAAAGAAGTCTTTGTGTCCTTTTCCAAAGGCAATCAGGATATCAATATCACTATCA
>Ga0210003_1000886_pt1 | contig 26832 bp, 20 predicted proteins | sample LantaG_FD_182804 | JGI IMG/M metagenome (GOLD analysis project Ga0210003, IMG submission 182804) | Deep subsurface microbial communities from Baltic Sea to uncover new lineages of life (NeLLi) - Landsort_02402 metaG (SPAdes) (version 2) | ecosystem: Environmental > Aquatic > Marine > Oceanic >... | reverse complement strand
CTCTCTCTCTCTCTCTCTCTCTCTCTCTCTCTCTCTCTCTCTCTTTCTCTCTTTCTCTCTCACCCGCGTTCTCTCTCTCTCTCTCTCCCCTCCTTCAAAAAAAACCACAGAACCGTCCCCATCCGTGTCATCGGCGACGACGACGGCGACGAAGACGGAAACACCACCGCAAAAAAAGTGAAACTCACGGCCGAAAACGTCCGCGTCCTGCTCGTGACCTCCCGCTCCGGCGCCGGTCTCGTCTTCCCGAAGGGCGGGTGGGAGACGGACGAGTCGTGCGAGGCCGCGGCGGCGCGGGAGACGGTCGAGGAGGCCGGCGTGCGCGGGGACCTGGAGCCGGAGTCCCTGGGCACGTTTCGGTTCGCTTCCTCGAAACAACAAGCAGCAGCGACGACCGAGAAGGACGGGGGCGGAAGTGGAAACGGAGGAGGAGAAAACGGAGAAAACGGCGGCGCCAAGCCCAAGAGCAGCGCCGCGACGATGTTCTGCCTGAGGGTCCGGGAAGAACTGAAGGAGTGGCCCGAGAGCGCGCAGCGGTGCCGCGTGTGGCTGAGCCCCGGGGACGCGCTGGCGGCGTGCAAGCACGGGTGGATGCGGGAGGCGCTCGGGGTGTGGGCGGCGCGGCACGGGATAAGCGGTGGAGGTGGAGGTGGAGGTGGAGGTGGAGGTGGAGGTGGAGGTGGAGGTGGAGGTGGAGGTGGAGGTGGAGAAGAGGCGAGCAGAAACGGTCAAGGCGCCTCGACCTCGACCTCTTCCTCTCCTCCGCCGCCTCCTCCTCCTCTGGAGCCCTCGCCGGGAGGCAGGGAGCGCGCCGCTGCCGCCGCGATCGAGGCGGCCAAGGCCGCGGGCTTGAAGGTCGTCCCTTGGATAAAGATCGCCGGGGAGGAGGAGGAGGACGAGGGGGGCGGAGGTGGAAGGAGAGAGGAAGGAGCGAAACCCGCGAAAAAGTGAGAACCTTTTTTCTCTTTCATCAAAACGAAAACAACAACAGCAACAACAGCAACAATGATAATACCAACAATTTCAGTATCATATATCCAGAGCTAGTATTAGCTTCCAGAGGAAGAGTAGAAGAGGTGAGAGCGCGGCTCTGTGTGCTCCCCGCGCGCGCAAAACTGTAAAATGCCGAAAGTGAAAAAAAAAAGATGAAGACGAAGACTCTTCACTTTTTCAACGTCAAGAAGAGAGAAAAAAAATCGACGTCGATTTCCTCTCTCTCTCTCTCCTCTCGCTTCTCTTTCTTTCCCAAAAAGATGTCCGGCGGCCGCCCCATAGACCACCTCGAGCCGGCGGCCAAGAAGCGCGGCTCCGACCGCCAGCTGACGAAGGACGACGTTGAAGGCAGCGACGACGAGAGCGGCGGCGAGGTAAAGGGGTTGATGGGAATGGAAAAAAAAGAAACGGAAGCGATGGATGGAGATGTTCATCTTGCTCGCCGCTGGCCCTTGCTTGTCTCTTTCTCTTCGAGCCTTCTCCTCTACGATGCAGAGGATATCATCTTCGTCACTCTGCGAGTAGCGGAAAGCGCAGGCGTGCTATCCAAGCATCGAAAAGGGCAAAGGCGAAAGTTCGATGGCATGAAAGAAAAAAAAACTCGACGCCGAAATCATTCGTTCGTTCTTCTTCTCAACCTCTCCTTCTCCTTCCTTCCTCTCTCTCTCTCTCAAAACACCTCAACCTCAACTAACCAACCAACAACAGGGCCCCGGCGGCACCCTGGCCCAGGCCCCGGCAGAGGTCCTCAAGCAGCGCAAGATCATTCGCGCGAGGCGCAGCGGCGGCAGCGGGAGCATCAGCGGGGGAGGAGGCGGAGGAGCTGCCGCGCCAGCGGCGGCGGCAAACCCCTTTGCCGGCGTGACCCTTGCCGCCCCGGCTCCCGCGGCTGCTGCCGCCGCGACGACGACGACAGAGGCTCCCGCTGCTGCCGAGAACCCCTTCGCTGCGCTGGCGACCAAGGCCAAGGAGGAGGAGGAAGAGGCCGCGGCGGCGAAGGCGAAGGCGAAGGAGGCAGAAGCAGCGGAAGCAGCACCGGCAGCGGCAGCCAAAGAGGAAGGAGAAGAAGAGAAGAAGGAGGAGGCCGCCGCGGAAGCAGCAGCAGCAGCAGCAGCAGCAGCAGCCGGCGGGGAGAAGAAGGAAGAGGTCGCAGCAGCTCCTCCTGCTGCAGCTCCCGAAGCAGCAGCTCCTGCTGCTCCCGCTCCCGCTCCCGCCTCGACTCTCCCGACCACCTCGACCTTTGGCTCCTCCTCGTTCGGCGGCAAGCCCGCCCTCGGGGGTGGAGCTGCTCCCGGGGGCTTTGGCTCCTCCGTCGGGGGCTTCGGGGCCTTTGCGAAAACGATAGGAGAGGGAGGGAAGCCCGCTGCTGGCGCTGGTGTTGGAGGAGGAGGGGGTGGATTCGGCTTCGGCTTCGGCTTTGGCGGGACAGCAGCAGCGGCTGCGGCGGAGAAGAAGGAGGAGGGGGGAGAGGAAGAAGGAGGAAGCAAGGACGACGGCGACAAAGAAGAGCCCAAGCGCCCTCTTTTTTCCTTCGGCGGCACTGGCGCCTTCCCGCCGACTTCCACCGTTTTCGGAGGAGGGAAGAAGGACGACGACGGCGAGGAGAAAGCGACAACAACGGACGGAGGAGCAGCGACGACGGCGGCGGCGGCAGCTTCCTCGCTCCCTCCGGCGGCCGAAGCCAAGACCGGCGAGGAGGGAGAGGACACCGTTTTCTCCGCCGACGGCGTGCTCTTCGAGTTCGAGCAGCCCAGCAGCAGCATGTCGGCGACGGGAGAAGGGGGAGCAGCAGCGACTGCGGGGAGGTGGAAGGAGCGCGGGCGCGGGGAGCTGCGGTTGAATGTCGCCTCTGCCGACAAGAAAAACGGCGACGGCGACGGAGAAGAGAAAACGGAACCCTCCTCTTCCTCCTCCTCGTCTGGTTCCTCCGCGCGGCTCGTCATGCGCTCCCGCGGCCTCCACCGCCTCTTGCTCAACGCCAATCTCTGGGCAGGGATGAAGGCCTCGAGGATGGAGGGAGGGCGCGGGGCGACGTTCGCCGTCGTGAACGCTGCGGCGTCGGCGGCAGCGGCGGCGGACGAGGGGAAGAGCAACGACGGCGGCGGAAACGCGAACAAAGACTCCGCCGCCGCCGATGCTGCTGCTGCCGCCACCGCGGCGGCCAAGCTCGCGACCTACGCCTTCCGCTGCTCGTCCGCCGCCAAGCTGGACGAGTTCCTGGCGGCGGTCGAGGAGCACAACAAGCGGGCCGCGGAGGAGAAGGAGGAGAAGGCGGAGAAGGAGGGAGGGAAGTGAGAGGGTGAAGAGAAGAGAGGAAACAGAGAGAGAGAGAGAAAAAAGAGAGAGAGGGAGAGCGAAAAGTGCAAATCTGGAAAACAACAACCAACCAACAAAAGCAAATCACCGATCTTCCTCTCTCGCTCGCTCGCTATCTCTGGGACGTCTCTTTGCGATAGATGATAAGAAAGGATCGAAATTAGAGGCAAAACGCAAGTTCGTCTTCTTACTTACACCTCTCTTTTCTGAATTTTGATTTTTTTTTAACTTTTCATCATCGTCAATTTTCCATCTCTCTTTCTCTTTCTCTTTCCCCTTTCCAACGGCGCCTCGACTCTCGCAACACAGGAAGCAAGAGGAAGAGGAAGGCATAATTTCTCGTCTGGGCTGCTGTCCAGGGGAAGAGACAGAGAGAAAAAAGAAAGAGAGACAGGAAGAAGAACAACAGAGAAAAAAAAATCAAACTTTTCTCTTCTTCTTCCTTCCTTCCTTCTTTCTTCCACCTTCTTCTCTCTTCTCTCTTCTACTTGCCCCCCGCGGCAGCAAACCTCTCCCCGACCTTGTCCCAGTTGATCAGCTCCGAGCAGAACACGCCGATGTACTCGGGCCTCCTGTTCTCGTAGACGGGGTAGTAGGCGTGCTCCCAGACTGGTTTTTTTGTTTTTTTTAAGTTTTTTTTTTTGGAAAAGAGAGAAAAAGAAAGAGTTGAGAGGAGGGTGAGATGGAATTTTCGAAGAAGAAAAAAAAACTCAAAAAAAAAGTTCTAAAAATAAAAGTTCCCCTCACCGTCCATCGTCAGGATCGCGGTCACAGACTCGTCCGTCAGCGGCGTCTCGGCGTTGGCCGTCTTGCGGATCGACAGCTTCCCCGCCTTGTCGACGACGAGCCAGGCCCACCCGGAGCCGAACTGGGTCGCGCCGGCGGCCGAGAACTCCTTGACAAAGCTGTCCATGGAGCCGAAGTCGCGGTCGATCGCGGCGGACAGAGCGGCGTTGGGGGCCGTCTTCTTGGGGCTCATGTTCTCCCAGTAGAAGGTGTGGTTCCAGACCTGCGCCGCGTTGTTGAACGCCGGCGTCGGCTTGCCTCCGGCCCAGGTGGCCTTGACGATCTCCTCGATGGTCTTGTTCTCCAGGTCGGTGCCCTTGATCTGGCCGTTGAGGTTGGTGACGTACGCCCGGTGGTGCTTGCCCCAGTGGAGCTCCATGTTGTGCTTGGAGATCTTGGGCTCGAGGGCGTCCTGTTTGGTGGTTGAGGAGAGGTGGGAGAGAGGAGAAAGGAGGAGGAGAGAGAGGTCGTAGGTTGAGAAAAAGAAGTTTGCGGAAGCGGAAAAAAGAAGAAGAAGAAAAAGAAGAAGAAAGAAGCGAATGTTTTCGATCGACGAAGAAGGAATCGAACGTCGATCGCGCGCTCTTCCGCTCCGCATTGCCGTCCCCACCGCGCAGATTTCAACAGGGAACGAAGAATGCGGCGCATCAGACCGAAGAAAAGAGTAGGAGAGCGGCGATTCGACATCGCTAAGGAGCGCCCGAGAAAGGGAGAGAAGAAGAAGCATTACTACTCTTCCAAAGCGACGACACTCGAACGGAAAAAAGAACAAATCCAAAACCAAAGAATCTCCTCACCAGCGCGTAGGGGAGGTCGGGCAGCTGGATCTCGGCGCGCGGGGCGACAACACCGGCCTGTGACGGAGGGATTTAGGAGGAGGAGAGGGAGAAGAAGAGAGGGAGAGACGGTGAGAACGCCCAGCAATTCAGATCAACCAACAACGTCGTCGTGGTTTGACGAAAGTCGATCTATGGCGATTCCTTTTCGCGTTTCTCCGCGACTAGCCCCCAAACTCACCGTGCGACGAACGCCAGCGGGGCGGGGAGCGGCAAGGCGCGAGCCCAGGAAGGAGGAGGAGGCGGCGGAGATCATTTTTGATGAGGTGTGGAGAAAGGGAAAGAGAAAGGGAAGAAGCGGAAGGCGAACAAGAAGAGATTATGTTTTTTTTCGTCCGACCTCTTCGGCGAAAATATCTCTTCCACCTTTTCACTTTCGGATCAATGGTTGCAAGTTCGTTTGGTTTTGTTTTGATTTACAGAGGTGGGGGGAGCATGAAAAAAGACGCGTTCGTGAAAATCGCAGAAATGCCAATCAACAGCGGGGCTGGCGGTGGCAGAGGGAGTGTCGAGCTTTTTTTCGTTCTCGGGTTTTTTTTTCGCAAAGGAAGAAAGAAGAGAAAGCGGCTTCTTCTTCTTCTTCTTCTTCTTCTTCTTCTTCTTCTTCTTCCGCCCAGCGTCACCGCCCGAACAGCACCTGCACCGCCATCGCGAAGCACCCGATGGCCACCCAGGGGCTGAGTCGCTCGCCTGATTTTATTTGTTTGGGTGAGTGAGTTTGGGAAGAGAGAGGGGAACCCAGAGGTGAGAGAGAAGGTCGGGGTCAAAGGTCGAGGTCGATACGTCGAAACCGAAAAACAAAAAAAACTTCAATGCCTCCATCGTCGCCTTTTTCAGCTCCAAAAGCACAATTACTTCCTCTCACCTATCCTCGCAGCCTTCCAGAAGAGTCCTCGGAACCTGCGGTGGTGATTTGATTGGGATTTAGAGATGCAGAGAGTGAGGAAAATGGAGGCGTAGAAAGAGGTCGTTGTCGCTCGTTCGATTGATGGTGCCACCAAAAATCAACCATCAATCAATCAATCAAATTCATCTCCTCACCCTGTCCTCTCGCTCAGCACCCCGGGCGCGCGCATCTTGACGTAGGCGCACGTGCAGACCGTCAGCAGTACCACCGTCAGGAACGCGTTGAAGTCGAAGAGCGCGGACATGAGGAGACGAAAGGGAGAAGAAAGGCTCTTTTCGATTGTTTTTTCTTTTTTTTTTGAGCAAAGACTCTTTTTTCTGTTTTTTCATTTCTCTCAAACTCTCAACAACACCAAAAACGCTCAACCCCTTCCTCCTCTCTAAATATCCTCGTCCGAGTCCCAAACGGGGCCATCATCGTCATCCAGCGCCCCCTCGAACTGCGTCAGGTCAACAGCGTACCTCAGCAACCCGCCAATCCCCCCGAACCCGCGGCAGAACTGAGATCCCTCCTGCGACTTGTTGGTCACAAACTCGAGCTGGCAGCCGAACTTCTTGTACGAGTCCGCGAGCCACTCGAGCAAACTAGTCTTGGCCTGGACCTCGAGCTCTGCTCCCGTTTCTTCGTCCTTGAAGGCTTCCGGGAGGGCCTCCTGGTCCTTTGTCATGACCTGGTGTTATGGAGTTTGGGTTGGAAGAAAGGGGAAAGAAGAAAGAAAAGGAAAGGGTGAGTTTTTTTTTCTTCTTCTTCTTCTTCTTCTTCTTCTCTCTTCTCTCTTTCTCTCCTCTCTCTTCTCTCTCATTCTCTCTTCCCTCTTCTCTTCTCTTCCTCTCTTACCTTGGTCTCCGTCGCCCCCGTCACCGTGTTCATCAGCGTGTACCTGTTAACGTCCAGGCTTTCCCACACGATCAGCGTCTCCACGGCGCCCATCTCGAGGCACGCGAGCGTGTCCGCGACGCCGAAGACGAACTTGCCCGTGTCCTGCGAGATCTCGTCGAAGAACTTGGATATCAGTCGTTTCTCCTGCACGAATTTCACGTTGGCGAGCGCGTCGGCCGAGAGCTCGATGGCCTGGTTGAAGCCGTTTTCGCCGCCTGAGGGGGGGGGGGGGGGGGGGGGGGTTGGAGGAAAGGAAAGTGAGATTTTGAAGAAAAAATAATTCAAAAAATCAAAAATTGTCCACGCACGCCCCTCGGTCCCCCGCGGCACCAAAATTTAAAAAAGAGTCCAAGCGGGGGGTTTTGCGATTGAGGAGGCGCAGTAAAAAAGCGCGGCCCGTCGAGGGACAGGGATCTATCTAGGGTCGAACCGCCATTTAATCAACGTGCCACGGGAAAGTTTAGGGCAGGAAATTGGTAAAGGCACCCAGGTTTTTTGAAATTATTATTTTCTCTCTCTCTTCTTTCTCTTCTTTCGCCTCCCTCCCTTCTCCCCTCCCTTCCTCTTCTCACTCACCGTACGATACGTCCACCACGGACAGCACGATCGCCTTGAGCCTCGGGTCGAACAGGTCCGACACGCTCAGGTCGTTCTTGAACTCTGCCGAGCCCGCCAGCACGATGCCGGCGACGTTGGGCCTGTCGCCTCCTGGCACGAAGATCTGCGTCGCGGTCTCGGCGACCTTGCGCACGTAGTTGTGCCTCTTCTCGAGGCGCAGGCGGGCGAAGCGCAGCGCGGACTGCCCGCCACGGCCGTGCTTCTTGGGGAGCTCGACCGAGAACTTGTGCAGGACCTCGCGGGTGTTTCCCGAAAGCGTGCCGAAGAGCGAGCCGTTGCCGTCCATGACGATGAAGCCGTACCTGGATTTTTTGGTTGAGTTTTTCGAGGTTTTTCCGATTCGAATTCGAGCGTGAGATGAAAAGAAGCAGAAAGAGGAGATCTCGAGAGCAGATCGGTATAAGAAACAGTCAAAAATGATGAAGAGAAGCAAGGAAGAACAAAAGAAGAAAAAAGAAGAAAAAAGACCTCACCTAGAATCAGATTCCAACAATTCTGCGAGCGCCTCGGTGTGGAACTTGTTGTCGCAGAGATACAGGCTCGTGTTGATCGGCTTGAAAGGCTCGAAGTCGATGTTCAGCTTCTTCTCCTTGCCGTCGTCGGTCATGACCGTGCCGGTATACAAAACGAGCCCGTTGTTGGGCACTTTCGTGTAGAGCTTGAGGCGCTGCTGCGCGCTGGTGATCGCTCCGAGCACCGACTGCCGGTTGACGCGGTTCTTGATGTTGGAGGCCGTTCCAAATTCATCCCCTAACATCTTGGCGACGCGCGAGATCTGGTCTCGCGGGGGCATGATGAGCGAGATCATGGAGGTGCCGTTGCCGCGGGCCTCCTCGAGGCCCTTGATGAGCTGTTTTTGGGGTTTGGTTGAAGAAGGTGGAGTTGAGAGGTTGAGAGGTGAGAAGAGAGGAGAGCCGCCGAAGGAAAAGAAGAGGTCGAGTTTTTTTTCCATCATCTCGCTTTCTTCTTCTTCTCTATCATCATCGTCATATCAAATCCGCACCCTCTTGATCTTCCAGATCTCGATCTGCTTCTCTCCCTCCTCGGCCATCTTGTCCGCCATGGTTCACAGAAGGTCAACGAAGCTGCGGTTGAGCGAACGAAGCAGGGACGGCGGAGGAACCCGGCCGTCAATGGTCGTCGCTTCGATCGATGGATTCTCGACGAGCGGCGGCCCGACAAGAAAAAACGACTTTCAGGCCCCCCTGCCAAGCAGCCACGCGCCCGCTGCTGCTTGCTGTTCTCCCTTGGGGGAGAGCGAGGCTCGAGAGGAGGCGGCTTCTCTCCTGCGGGTTCGCGAAAAAACAGACAAGCGAGAGAGAGAGAGAGAGAGAGAGCGCGGCTCACTCGTGTGGGTAAGAAAAGAAGAAGAGCGAACGAGGAAGAGTGACACGAGGCGAGGAGGCGTCGATTTTTTTCGGTTTTTTTCTCTCTCTCCACAATTCTTCTCTCTCTTCTCTTCTCTCAGCAGCGCGTGGTAGTGCGCTTTCTCCCACTGCCGCGCCGCTATGGAGACGACGACGACAGCGACTACAACGGCATCGCCGCCCGAAGCTGTTGCTGCCGCACCGGCGCCAGCGAGCAGCACCGACGCTGCGAAGCGAGCAATTGATTCACACTCAAACTCAGCCGTCGACGTCGACATCGTCGACGATTCCAATGCCCCTTCTCCTCCCCCCGTCGCCCAGCCCCCTGCACCAGATACCCCTTCCGTCGCTCCAGCGATCAAGCAAGGGGGCATCACCACGCTGGCCGAGCGAGAGCGCGCAGCGAGGGAGGTGTTACAAGCTCTGACGGCCTCCTCGTCGCTCGCCGCATGCGGTTTGACGAAGGCGGCTAGCGGCAGCAGAGACGGCGGCGGCGGCAACGCCTCGACCTCGACCCCTTCGGCCCGCCGCGTGCTCTTCACCGCCGACGACGCCGACTCGGAGGAGGACTTCGCCTCCGACGACTCTGACGCTGTCGAGACAGCGCTGCGCAGGGCGAGGGGGAAAGCAGCCGCGGTCGCAGGAGGCGGAAGCAGGAGGAGGCCAGTCGTCGCTGCTTCTTCGGCGCCGGCAGCAGGAGATCGAACAGCGACGACAGCCGCAACAGCAGCAGCACCACCAAAGGGCTCCTCTCTCCAGCCCGCCAACGCCTCCGCGCGCAGGCTCGACGCGGTCTTCGATGGCGCGCTGCGACAGGCCTACTTCCATGGCAACGACGACGACGACGACGACGACGACGAGTTTGGCGAGTTCGAAGACAACAACACCCTCAACAACAACGGAGGAGGCGGCGGCAACAGCAGCAGCAGCAACAAGGGCAAAAACAACAACTCCTCCTCCTCCAACTCCTCCCTCGCCGCCCGCAACCGAGACAAGTCCGACCGCGCCACGGTAGAGACCGTCCTGGACCCGCGAACCCGCCTGGTTTTATTCAAACTGCTCAACAACGGCGTGTTCGCCTCGATCCACGGCTGCGTCTCCACGGGAAAGGAGGCAAACGTCTACCTCGCGCTGCCCGGTCCCTCCAAGGCCAGCTCCCCCTTCGCCGCGCTGGCCGTAAAAGTCTACAAGACCTCGATCCTGGCCTTCAAGGACCGGGAGAGGTACGTCGAGGGCGACGCGAGGTTCAGCGGGAGCAATGGTGGTGGAGGCGGAGGCGGCGGCTTTGGTGGGGCTGGTGGAAAGGGGGCGAGCTCCAAGGCCGGATACTGCAAGGGCAACGCCAGGAAGATGGTTAGGGCCTGGGCCGAGAAGGAGGCGCGCAACCTCGCTCGTTTGGCTGCTGCGGGCGTCAGGGCCCCCGCCGTGGTGTGCCTGCGCTCGCACGTGCTGGCGATGGAGTTCGTCTCCGACGGGAGCTTCGGCGGCACGAACGCTGCGCCGCGACTGAAAGACGCGCGCCTGTCGAGGTCGAGGGCCGCGCGGTGCTACAGGGAGACCTTGGGAGCCATGAGGGCGATGTGGAGCAGGGCGAGGCTCGTTCACGCCGACCTGAGCGAGTACAACATGCTGTACGCGCCCGTGAGGCAGCAGAGGAGCAGTGGTGAAGGAGGAGAAGAGGGAGCGGAAGAAGAGGAGGTGGAAGAAGAAGAGGTGGAAGAAGAAGAGGTCGTCGGCGAAGGCAAAGACGGCGGCGACAAAAAGCCCAAGAAGAAAAAGTCCACCTCCAAGCGCTCTTCCTCCTCCGAAAAGCCGCCCACGCACTCCGTCGTCGTCATCGATGTCTCCCAGTCGGTCGACCTCGACCACCCGCGCGCCCTGGAGTTTCTGAAAGTCGACGCCAACAACGTCAACTCGTTCTTCGCGCGCCGGGGAGTCCCGCCGCTGACGACCAGGGAGGTCTTCGACTTCGTGACCGCCGACGCGGGGGCTTACCCCGACCAAGAGGACTCCGGTTCCGGTTCTTCTTCTTCTTCTGTTTCTACTCCCGCCACCACCGCCGCCAAGGCGACTCCTTTCACGGCGGTGACTGCGGCGACGGCGACCTCTTGCGCCGACTTCGACCCCAACAAAACTTCGATGATGACAAAGGGAGAGGAGAAGTTCCTCGACTTGCTGCTGAAACAGGCCACGGTCCGCAGCGAGGCCTCGGTGGCTTCCGGTGGGGCCCTGCAGATTCAGCAGAGCTCCGCGGACGTGGTCTGGGCCTCAGCGCACATCCCTCGGAGGCTGGCTGACGTCGCCGACGCCGAAGGGGATGCCCTCAGGTTGGAAAAGGGGGGAGGGACCGCGGAGGGTATCTATTACCAGCGGTTCGCCGGGATGAGCGAGGACATGGGGAGGGTGAAGCTCGAGGAGGAGAGAGAAGGTGGGGAGAAGGAGGTGGAGGAGAAGAAGAGGGAGAAGAAGAAGAAAGAGAAGAAAGAAAAGAGGGCGGTTTCGTTTGCGAGCGAAGGAGAACAAGAGGAAGGAGCTGCTGCTTCCGACGACGCCTCTTCTTCTTCTTCTTCCTCCGGCTCCGATTCCGATTCCGCTTCCGACTTCTCCGACTCTGGCGACTCAGACTCCGACGCCTCGGACTCCTCGCAGCGCCTCCGCCGCCGCTCGCTCAAGGCCAGGGCCTGCAACCTCCCTCCTGAGGAAGCAGACGCAGCCCGCGCTTTGCGGAAAGCCGCGAAGGCCGAGGCCAAAGCCGGGGCCCGGGAGAGGCGCAAGACCAAGACCCCAAAACACGTGAAGAAACGCGCTGCTGCCAAGGCGAGGAAGAAGAAGAAGTGAAGGAGAAGAAGAAGAAGAGAGAGGGTGGAGAATTGTAAAACAAAAACGAAAAAACGGAATGAAAAAAGATCAGTTTTTTTTACTTCTTCTCTCTCTTCTTCCTCTCGACCTCATCCTCCTCCTCCTTCTCCTTCTCCCTCTCCCTCTCCTCCTCTTCCCTGAGAGCCCGCACCACCGCCTCGACCGCCTTCCTCCTCAGGAAGCTCGAGGGCTGATGCAGGCTCTTGCCAAAGATGCTCGGGAAACGCGAGGAAGAGGAAGAGGGAGAGGAAGAAGACTGCTGCTGCGAAGGAGAAGAAGGCGACGAAGGAGGAGAAGCGCTCTCGCCGCCTCCACTTCCTCCTCCCTCGCCGACCTCCCTGTACTTGGACAGCAGCGCCGCGAGCCTCCTCCTGCCCCTCGAGGCCAGGGCGCCGTACTTCCTCTCCCGTAGCTCCCTGGAGGCCAGCTCGTGGACCTTGCCCGTGACGAAGACGTGGCAGAGCTGCGCCGGGGCGGCGAGGGCCTCTGCCGCTGCCGCAGCTGCCGCTGCCGCTGCGGCCGCTGAAGCGGAAGCGGAAGCAGAAGCGGAAGCGGAAGCCGAAGCCGCCGCTGTCGCCGCCGCCGCCGCCGCTGTCGCCGAAGAAGGTGAAGAACTTTTCGCCGTCGTCGTCCCCAGGAGCGCGTCCTTGGTCACCGTGGCCAGGTAGCACAAGTCGTCGTGCAGCTTGAACACGGCGTAGGCGTTGAAGGCCTGGACGCGAGGGTCCTCGAGGAGGCCCGAGACGAGAGCCTCGCCAGCTGCGGAGGCCGCCGCGGCGACTAGCGAGCGGCGGCCCTCCGACGCGGCGGCGGCGCTCGCTCCGCCTTCTTCTGCGCCTCCGGCCTCGCCCTTCTCCTCTACCGGCGAAACGACGGCGGGAAGGATCGCGCGGGAGGAGGGAGCGGACGCCGCGGCCTGCGCTGCAGCCCTGATGACGCCCTCGAGGGCCGAGACGTGAAGGGACCTCCTCTGTCGCGCGCCTCCTCCTCCTCCTGCTCCTGCTCCTGCTCCTGCTCCTGCTCCTGCTCCCGCTCCCGCTCCCGCTCCCGCTCCCGCTCCCGCTCCCGCTCCCGCTCCCGCTCCCGCTCCCGCTCCCGCTCCCGCTCCCGCTCCCGCTCCCGCTCCCGCTCCCGCTCCTCCGCTTCCTTGAAAGCTCCGAGGAGGCTGCGACGGGAGCCACTGCCTCTCTGCCGCCACGCCGGCACCGCAGACGGCGCGCTCCGCCGCGGCCTTCAGCAGGGCATGCGCCGCGGAGACGGCCTCGAGCCTGGCCCTGGACCAGGGGGCGGCCGCGGCGGCGGCGCCCGGGGAAGGAGAAGAGGAAAGAAGGTTTGTCGTCGTCGTCGTCGTCGTCGAAGAAGAAGGAGAAACCTCCGCGAACCGAAACCAGGGCTCCAGCGGCGCGCCTCCGTCGGCGACCGCGGCGAGGGTGAAGGCGTCGAGCGAGGGAGCGGCGGTCTCCAGGGCGGCGGCGTCGGCGGCGGCCGCGAGCGCGGCGCCGAGGGAGGCGGCGAGAGGAGGAGGAGAGGTTGTTGTTTCTTCTCCTCCGTCGTCGGCGGTGGGCGCGAGCAGCAGCAACGGCGCCACCAGCAAGGGGGCCAGCGCGGTCGCCGCGGCCGAGTCTCTCGCGGCCCTCACGTCGGCAAGAACGTCGCCAAAGGGGCGAGGGGTCATCCTTCGCTGCCGCGGCTGAGGAGCAGGAGAAGCGGAAGAAGAAGCGGAGAAGAAGGTCGGGAGCCCGGAGTGGAAGCCGGCCGTCGCGACGACGAGCGCGCGGAGCGCCGCGGCGAGCGCCGGGGCCGCCGCGGTGAAAGGAGCGACAGCAGCGACAAGAGCGTTCGCCTTCGCGCTCGCTGGGAGCAGTCCGAGAGACTCCAGCGACGCGACTTCTGAAGAAGAGAGCGAGAGCGCCGGGCGAGGCAGAGAAGAGCCCTCGACGAACGGGGAGCACGCCGCGGTGGCCGAGGCAGCGGCGTCCGCCGCCGCCGCGGAGGCGTGCGCTGTCGCCGCCGCGGCGAGGGCCCCCAGGATCCCCTCGCAGGGCCTGCGCGGGGGGCGGAAGGCAGGAGGATGAGATGTTTTTTTCGTTCTCGTTCCTCGAGGAGAAGGCGTCAGGGGCCGCGGCGGAGACGAAGAACAAGAGGAAGGAGAAGCTTCGTTGTCGCAGTCGTCGTCGTCGTCGTCGTTATAACTCGAGCTTGCGCTCACCCCTCCCGCGGCGTCCGCGGCCCCCGACGCGACGTCGCACAGCAACAGCAGCGCGTCCTTCATCTCCAGCAGAGATCGAGAAGATATCCTGGCATGCGGATTCGAATTCGAAGAAGAAGAAGAAGCGGCAGCAGCGGCGCGGGAGACGGCGGCCTCGAGCAGCGACGAGGCCTCCGACCACCCCCCCTCAGCGGCGTCGTCGTTCGCGTCGTCGTTCCCGCTTCCTCCATTTCCGCCTCCTCCTCCCCCGACGCCGAACAGCGGCACGGCCCTCGCAGCCGCGTCCGACGCCACCAGGTTGCCCGCGACGGCGGCTGCCTGCGCCAGGCCAGGGAGAACAACAGGGAAAGACGAAGAAGAGGAAGAAGAAGAAGAAGAGGAGGTGCCTCCTCCTCCTCCTCCGGAGAGGAGCTGCAGCAGCAGCGGCCGGCAGTCGGCTGCGAGCTGCATCCCCCGGTTCCCCAGAAAGTAGGCCCGGAGCGCCGACAGGCCTGCCTGCTTCTTGTCGCTCGCGGCGGCGGCGCGGGCTGCCCTTACCAGAGGGGAAGGGTCGGGGGGCACGACGGAAGAGGAAGAAGAAGAAGAAGCCGGAGACTTGAAGAGCAGCTCCGCGGCGACGGGGGCTGCCGCCGCCTCCGCTTCAAAGTCAAACGAGCTCGTCGTCGTCGCCTCTCTTTCTTTGCTCGCCGCTTGCCTCCTGCCGCCCCTCGACCTCCTCTCCGCCGCGGCCCTCCTCGCCGACGCCCTGGCCCCCGCCGCGGCCCGCAGCGCCGCCCTGCCCAGCGCCGGGGCGTCGGCCCTCGCCGCCCCGAGCCAGCTGTTCACGCCCGAGGCGGCCTCCTTCCGGGCCGAGGCCTCGACGGCGGCGGCGGCGGCGACGACGACGGCGGCCAGCGGCTCGAGCGCTCCGTGCTCCTTTTTCCGTCGTTCTCTCTTCTGTTCGTTTCCGTTTTCGTAGTCTTCTTCTCCTTCTCCTTCCATGTCACCTCCTTTGACAGTCTTCTGGGCCAGAGCAGCGAGCTCGAGAGCGCGAGAGAGCCTGCCTCCTGCTCCTCCTGCTCCTCCTACTCTTTCATCGTCAGCGTTGACATGAGCGGCGGCGGCGCGGGCCGCCTCGAGCGCCCTCCGGCCCTCCCCAAGCGCGCCCGCAGAGGCCCTGAGCGCCGCGCGCGCCCTCCTCAGCGCCGCGTCGTCGTCCAGGGCCGAGCAGAGGGATCCCCCGGCGGCGGCCAGCGCCGCGGAGCGCCTGGAGAGGGCCTCTCGCAGGGCTCCGGTCGCCCTCGCTGCCCGCGGGAGCGCCTCCGAGGCGGAGAGGAGGGTCTCGGCCGAAGAGGCGGCGACGGCAGCAGAGGAGGAAGCGGCGGCGGCGGAGGCCGCTGCCAGCGCTCGCAGCACGGGCTGGGCGCGAGCGTAAGCAGAAGACGACGACGACAGTGGAGGTGCTAGCAGTAGCGGCTGCGGGAAGGAAGAAGAAGAAGAAGTTCCTCCTCCGAAGCTCGACCGAGGGGTCGAGCCCTGAGAGGGCGGGAACGCTGCCACCCCGTCCGTCGAAGGCCGAGGGAGGAAGCTGCTGCTGCTGCCGCCGCCGCCGCCGCGAGACGACGAATTGGAGTTATTATTAGCTGGCAGCGTTATCCGTGGCCCCCCGGCGAGCGCAACGCGCGCCAGGGAGGCGAGGTCCCCTTCGGCCAGCGCCGCCCTGATGGCGTCGGCGTCGGCCGGCGAGAGTGTCGTCGTCGAGGTCGAGGTCGAAGTCGAAGAAGATGATGACGATGGCATCAAGCTCGACGAAGAGCTCGATGCTCCGAGCCACCTGGGCGACTGCTGCTGCTGCAGGTGATGCAGCCTCTGCTGCTCCGAGGACCTCGGGGTCAGCATCGTCGAGCGGCGCCGGGCGCTGTCGCTGGAAAGGAAGACAGAGCGCGAGAGAAGAGAAGCTGCGGCAAGAGGCAGGGCAATCGATGGATCGATGCCCCCTTTGATCGCGAAGTGAGCGAGAGGTTTTTTTGTTTTTCCTTTTTTCATTTTCAACCTCTTCTCGACCTTTTCTCTCTCTTTCCTTCCCTCCGCTTTTTCCTTTCTATTCGTCGCAAGCGTGCCTTTTGTCAATCAAGAAGAAGAAGAAAATTACAGTTTGAGTGAAGAGAGAAGAGAGAAGAAGAAGACTTTTGATTCCTTCCTTCAATCAACACGCCTCCCTCCGGCCGGCACCGCCACCGCCGCGCCTCCAGCCGCAACCGCCCCTCCTCCCGCTCCGCCCCTCCTCCTACTCCTCCCTCCACCAAAAAGCAGCGTCAGCACCCGCGGGGTGCCCAGCGGCCTCCTCCCGTCGGTCAGGCGAGGGTACACGTCCTCGAAGAAGTAGTAGCAGTGTCCGACAGCGAGGCCCAAGAGGTCGACGGCGACGCCTCCGCCCGAGGGCCTCAGCAGCGCAGAAAAGGCCAGCAGCACCCAGGGCAGGTAAGGAGCGGTGAAGGTGGCGATCCCCAAGAAACTCATGCGCACGTGCCTGTGCCTCCTGGACCAGACGTAGACCATCATGAACGCTAAAGATGATCCCAGGAACTGGACTTTCCCCCGAGCAAGGGGTGCCGCGGCAGCGATGGCCGCCGCTCCGGCCAGAAGCATCCAGGCGAAATCCACCGACCTGTTCCGAAAAGACCCTTCCTCCAATTGCTTGGCGTATTTCACCAGGAAAAACATGTGGAACACAAAGTCGAGCGAGAGGCTGCCGAAATACAAGAAAGAAGTCGCGAGGCGCCAGACCTCGCCGCGCTGGAAGACGAGCCTGGCGTTGTAGTAGAGGGAGAAAGGAGTTACCAGATCTAAAGCGCAGGCCGCCGTGGTGAGGACACAGAGGGTGACGTAGGTCCGCGTGACGACGGGAAGCTGAAGGTGGGAGAGGTGGGAGAGGTGGTGGAGAGGTTGGGTTTGGGGTGGTGGAAGAGTGAGGAGAAGAGGTGGAGGTTGAGGTTGAGGTTGAGAGAAAAAAGGAAGAAGAGGCATTCGTTCGAGGAGGAGTCGTTTCTTCTCTTTGTCCTCGTTCTCTTCGTTCTCTTTCTTTCTCTTCTCTCTTACCTGCTTGTACCAGTCCTCGAACGACTGTTTTTGTGTCGTGGCAAAGAAGGATGCGGAGAGAAAGAGACAGGGTTGTGAAGGAGAAAAATACGTGAGCAAAAAAGAAGGAAATGGAAGGAGAAGAGCATCGATGGGCCTTCCGAAAGAAAAAAAACGTCCTCCTGTTTCGCCTCTCTCTGCGCAACGAACGACGAGGGAAAACGCACCATGGCTGTCGGCTTGGCAAGCTCTCTGCGAGCTCCAGGAGAGAAAGAGCAGAAAGAGATCGGGTGATAGAGAGAAAGAAAGAGAAGGAAGCGATAGTCTCTTTCGTCGCGATTTTTTCAAAGAGTGATCGACAGATGACGAAGAAGAAGAAGAAGAAGAAGAAGAAGAAGAAGAAGAAGAGCGAAGCGACCTTGATGCAGAAAATCGAAAAAAAAAAAAAAACTAGCTTTCAGATGATGATGCGCCTTCCTCGCCGTCCTCCGCCTCCCATGCAAGCGTGTCCATTTCCTCAGAAGGAAACATGGCGACGATCAAGAGCCACGCTTCTGGGTCTTTTGATTCTGCTCCTGAGGACCACGGAGGCAGCTAGACTCGATTCTCCATCCGGATTGCAGCAATTGGCCAGCGGCGCTCTCGACCTCCTCGACCTCAACCTCCAAAACCTCGAGGAGGAGCACGAGCCCTCTCCGGGGGGCCCCCTCCTCTTCCCGCTCGTCGTCCACACCTGGCCCTGGCCCCAGGCCGCCCACGCGGGCTACGCCGTGTTCAAACATTCGAACCCTGGAAGCGCCCTGGACGCGGCCGTCGCGGCGGCGGAGAGGGCCGAGCTCGACAGGTGCGACGGAACAGTGGGCCCCGGGGGAAACACCGACGAGGACGGCCGCGTCTCCCTGGACGCGCTCGTCATGGACGGGGAGACCATGCAGGCCGCGGGCGTGGCCGCCATCCGGGTGTCGCGGGCCGTTGCTGCTGCGAGGCTGGTGATGGAGGCGACGACGCATTCGCTGTTGGTGGGAGCAGCAGCGACGGAGTTCGCTCACTCTGTTGGTGGCAAAGAACTTTTTCCTCGTCGTCATCAGAAACTGGAGAACAATGTCTCTGACTCCAAGGTGGAGGCATGGAGAGAGAACAGATGCCAGCCCAACTTCAGGAAGGAGAAAAGAGGTCTGGTCCTGGAGCCGGACCCGAAGAGGTCCTGCGGGCCCTACAGAAGAAAAACTGAAAGCTCTTCTTCTTCTTCTTTCTCTCCTTCTTCTTCTTCTTCTTCTTCTCTTTCACCCTCTCCTCCTCCTCCTCCCTTCCCCTCGCGCTCCTCCCACGACACCATCGCCGTCGTCGCCATCGACTCCCTGGGCAAGACCGCGGCGGCGGCCTCGAGCAACGGCGCCGCTCACAAGGTCCCGGGGAGGGCGGGCGACGCTGCGGTTCCGGGAGGAGGAGCTTACGCCACGGAGCTCGGCGGCTGCGGCTCCACGGGGGACGGGGACCTTCACCTGCGCTACTGGCCCTGCGTGCGCGCCCTGGCGAGCCTCGAGGCCGGAAAAGGACCGCGGGAGGCCGCCGAAGACGCCGTGCGGAGGATCGCCGAAAGAGAACCCCAATACGTCGGCGCTCTTGTCGTCGCCTGCGCTCGCACGGGAGAGATCGGGGCCGCGGCGTTCGGGTGGCGGTTCTCCTACACGGTAGCGAGGAGAGGGGTGGAGGGAGGGGAGCCCGTGGTGGTGGAGGTGGAGCCTTTGGTGGTGGGTGGGAAAGATGTGGTGGAGAAGAAGAAGAAGAAATGAAGGGTGGGAAAAAACTTTTTTGGATTTTTTTATGAACTGTTTTTCGTTTACTCTTTTTCTCTCTTTTCCCGTTCCATTTCCCTCTCTATCTCTCCGAATTCCCACACACACACACACACCCCGCTCCGTGTGGTTTCTCTTATTTTGTACAAATCTGATCTCTCTGCCTGTCTGAAAAAAAAAAAACTGGAAAAGAAAAAGCCGGAACTACTTTCTCTTCACCCCCTCCTCGACAAAAACGAAGGCTGCGGAGGCTGAGCTCCTCCTCCTCCTCCTTGCACCGGAGGAGGAGGAGGCCCCATCGCCGTCGCCGCCGTCACGGGCGCTCCTCCCGCGCCTGGCACGGCGTAGCCCATCGCCCGCTTGTACGCCAGCTCCTCGGCCCAGGTCGCGCCGTCGTCGGCCCAGTTCCCCGAGGAGCCGCGGCGCGACTCGTCGGCGTAGCGACTGTTGCTGTTGTTGTTGTTGTTCGTCGTCGCTGTCGTACCGTTTCCAACTCCCCCCCCACGGAGCGGGTCCGGGTGCCCGAAGAGCTCGTCCAGGGGCACGGTGGTCCTCCGGGCGCCGAAGACCACGTCCGGGTCGACGTGCGCCTGCGCCTCGAGCGCGTCGCGGAGGGCCCTGCCCCTCGCCCAGTCGGGGATCGACTTGTTCGTTCTGTTCGCGTTTTTGTTCTCATTCTCGTTTTCAAAGTCGTCGTCGTCGTCGTTGTCATCGTCGAGGTCGTCGTCGCGGTAGGGGGAGATCTCGTAGTTGTCAGGGGGCTGCTTGTAGGCATTGTTGTTCTGGGAAGTCTGCTGCTGCTGCTGCTTCAGCTGGTTGAGGGGCGTGGAGGCGAGAGCGGCGTTTGCGTTTGCGTTTGCTTTCGAGGGAGCGAGCGCGCCGCTGCCGCCGCCGAGAACTGGGGCCTTGTGGAGGCCCACGGCGGCGGCAACGGCGGCGGCGTTCGCGGCTCTCTCGCCACGGGCTCTCTGCTGCTTCTCCTCCTCGTCTTCTTCCTCTTGCTGCTGCTGCTGCTGCTGCTTCGCCGTGGCCGCAGCAGCAGCTTGAGCTTGAGCTTCCTCCTCCTTTTCAGCAGCAGCCTTGGCGGCTGCCTCCTCCTCCTCCTTCCTCTTCCTCTCTTCCGCCCTTTTCGCCTCGATGGCAGCCCGTATCCGCGCGTGCTCTGCGGCCTCGCGCTCCTTCTGCTCGGCGCGGCGCTTCTCGCTCGCCGCGGCGGCGTCGGCGGCGGCTTTCGCTTCCTCCATCTCCTTGAAGCGCGCCCTTGCCGTCGCGGGGGAATGGTGCGAGGACGAAGACTGCTGCAGCTGCTGCTGTAAAGATGGCACCGGAGCAGCAGCAGCAGCAGCAGCAGCTGCTGCTGCTGCTGCAGCGGGAGGCAGGATGAGGGTGTTGGACTGCGGTAAAGGCAGGGCGCGAGGCGGGGCGAGAGGGAGAGGCGCCGGGTGTTGTTGTTGAAGCGTCGAAGTCGTCGTCGCGGCCGGGCGCGAAGAGGCGTCTGCCTTTTCGGTCTCTCCTCCTCCTCCTTCTTCTTCCCTCGACGCCGCTGCCGCCGCCGCTGCTGCGGCAGCCCTGCCCGAGCGCCCGCTCTCCTCCGCGGGCGAGTCGGCGTAGGGGATCAGCGCCTCGAGGCCGCGGCCGTCTTCTTCTTCCTCCTCCTCCTCTTCGACTTCCTCCTCCTCGTCTTCTTCCTCTTCGACGACGACCTCCTCGTCCTTTTCTTCCTCCTCCTCCTCCTCCTCCTCCTCGACTTTCTCCAAGGGCGAAGAGGGGACCGGCATCGGCGGCGGCGAGGGCAGGAGGGCCGGGGGGGGCTGCGGCGCCCTTGGAGGGGGGGGCGGGGCCCTGGAGCGGAGCAGGGCGGCCGCGGCGAGGAGCGCCGGAGGGGGTTGGTGGCGCGAGGCAGAGGAGGAGGGCGTCGGGGCGGGTTGCTGCTGAGGAGGCGCCGCTCCTGCAGCCGCTGCGGCCGTGGAAGAGGCAACGGCGGCTAGAGGGGGCTTCGAAACAGCAGCAGCAGCAGCAGCAGCAGCAGCAGCAGAAGTGGCGGCAGCAGGCTTGGCGACAGCAGCAGCAGCGTTCGTCGTCGCTGCCGCCGCGGGGACAGGGGGAGGGTGAGGAGCAGGAGCGGCGGCGGCGGCGGCGGGAGGAGCCGCGGGCAGGGGAGGCCTCTGCTGCTGCTGCTGAGGCTGAGGAGGGCGAGCCGTCGTCGCTGCTGCGGTCACAGGAGCAGCGACGCGAGCGGCCGGCTGCTGCTGAGGCGGCGGGGCAGAGGGCTTGGCCGGGAGTTGCTGCTGCTGCTGCTGCTGCTGCTGAGGCGCCGGCGCTTTCGCGAGAGGCTTCGGGGCAGCAGCAGCAACGGCAGCAGAGGGAGCAGCAGCGGCAGCAGAGGGAGCAGGAACGGCCGGCGCCTTCGCCTGCTGCTGCTGCTGCGTCGAGGCCGCTGCCGTGGAGGCGGGATTTGGAGCAGGAGGAGCGGCGACGGCGGCGGCGGCGGGGCCGCCAGCCGAGCAGAGAGATGCCTTTGCTGCCGCTTTCGCCGTTCCCGTCGCGGCTGGAGTGACGAGAGCCGCCTTCAGGGAAGCGCCACGGGACGCTGCGGCCGCCGCTGCGGCTCCGTCGGGGCCAGAAGAAGAAGAGGGCGCGGCGGCGGCGGCGGAAGAGGGAGCGGCGTCAACCTGCGGTTGCGGCGGCGGCACCGGAGCGAGAGCAGCAGCAGCAGCAGCAGAGACGGCGGCGGCGGAAGCTGCTGCTGCTGCCGCGAGCGCCTTTTGCTTCTTGGGCTGCGGCGCGGGAGCAGGAGGAGGCGGGGGCGCGTGCGCCCTCGCGGCAGCTGCAGCGGCGCCCCAGCCCCCGGAAGAAGCTGCGGGCTTTGGCGCCGCAGGAGGAGGAGGAGGAGGAGGAGGAGGAGCGGCGGGAGCGACGGCGGCGGGAGCAACAGGCGCCGCCTGCTCCTTCTCTTGCTCTTCTTCCTCCATGGCGACGGCAGCAGAGTCGGCCTCCTTGGAGGCGGGCGCCTCAGCGGTGGGGCCAGGGGCAGCCTCCTCCTCCCCCTCCTCTTCTTCTTCGCCCTTCGAGGCGGCGGCGGCGGCAGCAGAGTCGGAGGGAGGCGACGCGCCGCTCTTGTCGCCGGACCCCGAGGCCGCGGCGCCACGGCGGAGGCCTCCGCGCGTAGTTCTCGCGGGTCCTGCTGCTGCGGCGGCGGCTGCTTTCTTGGCTTCCGCCGCGGCGGCCGCTGCCGCCCTCCTCTTCGGGGCGGGAGCGGCCGCGGCGGCGCCTTGTTCTTCGCCATCGCCTTCCTCTTTGACCTTCGCGGCGGCAGCAGCAGCGCCAGCTCCTCCTCGCCCGCGCTTGGGGCGAGACGCAGCGGCGGCGGCAGCCTTCGGCACCACAGCTGCTGCTGCCGCCCTGGCCCCTCCTGCTCGGCGGCCTCCGCGAGCCGGAGCAGGCGCTGCCGTCGTCGCGGCCCTGGCCGTCGTCGTCGTCGTCGTCGTCGTCGCGCCGGCCCCGGCCGTGGCGCGCTCCGCATGGCCCAGCGCTTCCCTCTCCTTCTCCTTCTCTCTGTCCTCCTCTCTTCTCGCTTCTTCTTCTTCCTCCTCTTCCTCGATCATGTCGAGCTCGTAGGGGTCCTTGTGCTGAGCGTGAGAAGCGGGAGGAGCGTGAGAAGCGGGAGGAGCAGCAGCAGCAGCAGCAGCAGCAGGAAGGGCATGCAGCGCGTCGTCGTCGATGGCGAGCTGAAGGAAGAGGGAATTGGGAGGAGTTGAAAACGAGACAACGAATGTGAGCTCTATCTTTCTCTTTTTTCGTTCTTTCTCTCTTTTTTTGCGGCAGCAGCACAAGATGTTTGTAGAGTCCACGACAAGTGGATAGAGCGAAAAGCAAAAGCAAGAAACAGCGTGAAAACTGAAGCGAGAAGAATCAGCGCGGAAGGGCGAAACCGGCGAAAAAAACGAACCCGGCGAAAAAAAACGACGCGACGGAGCAATTCGCCTTTCTCTCTTTCTCTCTCTCTCTATCTTTACCTCGTGTCCAGAAGCCGCTGCAGCTCCGTACACGGTCGCGTCGTCGCCGTCATCGTCGTCATATGCTTCCTCGCCAGCGCAGAGGTCGAGCGCGAGCGTCTCCCTCGAACGCAAGACCTCGCCCGAGAGCCACCGCTGCTCCCCGGCCGCGGCGTCGGCGAGCAGCGCCATCTGCTCTCTCCCGCCGAGCAAGCTCAGGAAGCCGTCCAGGTGGAGGAGCGGGAGCGAAGACAGCTTCTCCTCCCGTGAAGGAGGAGCTGGTGGTGGTGGAGGAGGGTCCTCCATTGGTGGTGTGACGAATAAGAGAAAGAGAGAGAGAGCGCACGGAGGAACTCGCTCGGCTCGAATGCTCGCGACGGTTTTTTTTCTTTTTCCGTCGTTTGTGAAGGCGAGAGAGTTTTTTCTTTCATTTATCCTTTCTCTTTCTCTTTCTCTCTCTCTCGACCCCGCGCTCTGCTCGCTCCTTCGCCGCCGCCACTTCCTCTTCCTCCTTTCTCTCTCCATAAAGTCATGCGGCGCGCCTCGCGGGCGGCGCTCCCCGCTGTGGCAAAGGTCCTCTTCTTCCTGCTCCTGCTCGCCTCTTTCGCCGCTGCTGAAACGACAACAACGAGCGAGGGCGACGGCGACGGAGCGGCGACGACGACGACAACAACGACGACAAGCGTCTCTCCTCAGCAGCAAGAGCCCTCCTCGCCCTCGCCCTCCCGCGTCAGCCCGCTCCCGCAGTCAGGGCTCGAGAAAGGTAGGAGAAAAAGAATTGCTGGGGAACAAAGGAAAAGAGAGATCGCAGGGCCGAAAACGGCCGCGTTATCTTTTTTTCGAGCCCAGAAAACAAAATAAAAGAAACTCCTCTTCTTCTTCTTCCACCTCTTCTCAACCCCTCGCGACAGAAATCGCCTCCTCGCCTCTCGCGGCCTCACTCGCCGCGGCGGCCACGGGTGCGCCAGGAACGGGCGACGCCTGCTTCGCCGCAGCACTGCGCGAAGCTCTCTCGGACGGCGGAGATGAGGCGGAAGAAGAAAGAGAGAGACAGCCGGCGACGACAAAAACAAGTTCTTCTTCTCGCTCTTCTTCCTCTTCTCGCTCTCAAGCTCCTCCTCCTCCTCCGCTCCCCCTCAGCTGCGACCGCCTCGACCACGGCTCGCGCGTCAGGCTCTCCCTGGCGCTGCTGGGGTGCCAGGCCGCGGCTCTCGGGGAGAATCTCCCTGCCTGCGTTAGCGACGCCGCGGTTTTGAGCGGAGGTGGCGGCAGAGGAGGTGGCGTTGCCTCTCGCGGCGGCGGCAACGGAGGAGGCCTCTTCGGCGGCAAGAAGACCTCTTTTTCTTCCTCCTCCTCCTCCTCTTCTTCCGCCAACGTCGCCGCCGGAGCCTGCGCCCGCTCGCTCGACGACAGGCACTACGCGACCTTCAACGAGTTCTTCGTGCACGTGGGGACGTGAGTCGAGTCTGAAGGAGTGTTTTTTCGGAAGTGCTTTTTTCTTTTTTCTTTTTCTTTTTTTTCGAAAAACCTTTTTTTTTTCGTCGAATTCTTCGACGCGCTTCTTTCTTTCTTATTCCACTATCTCTCACCTTTCTCCACTCCTCAAACACCCCTCAACAAACAAAATCAACAGAATGTGCCTCCTCATCGCCAGGCGAGAGTTCGAGGCCTCGGCGAACCGCCTCCTCCTCGACCTCCAGCGGGGCGCCGCGGGCGCCGCCTCTGCCCTCCGAGACCTGCGAAGCGGCGTCGGCGCCTCGACCGCGGCCCTGGACTCCCTGTCCAAGGGGATGAGCGACCTGCACGAGGAGCAGCGCAGGCAGTCCGAGGAGCACGCTCAGAGGGCCGCGGAGGCTCTCCTCCGAGTCGGGGAGCGGGCGGAGGGGGCGAGGCTCTCGGCAGAGAGGGCCGCCCGGGGAGGAGAGACCATCCTCTCTCGCCAGTCGGCGCTTCGAGATTTGATCTCCGGGATCGAGAGGTCCCAGGCCGACAGGGCCAGCGAGGCGTCTGCGAGGGCAGAGAGGCTGGCAGAGGCGGTGGCGAGGGCTGCGTTCTCTGCCGAGGCGGCCAGGCAGGCGCAAGAGACGCTCGTCTCCGGGGTCCGAGAGCTCCGAGAAGGGGCTTCGACAGTCTCCGAGATGCTCCGTCGATCCCTGAATTACCAAAGGAGGCTCGAGAGCGTGCTGCACGCGAGGCTGTTCGGGAGGCTGGAGCGCGGGGGGGGCAGGTTTTATCTGGGGTCTGCCGCGGCGACGGCGGCGGCGGCGGCGTTCGGGCCCGAGAGGGTGAAGAGTGGAGTGGCGCCCGCCGCGGTCGCGCTGGTTTCTGCCCTGAGTGGGGAGCTGGCGCTGGATGCGGTGAGTAGTATTCGATGTGGGGGGGGGGGGGGGGGGACGGTGAAAGAGAACGCGGCGGCGGAAAAAAGGAAGGGAAAAAGAAAAAAAAACGAAAAAGAGATCGCGCGCGAAATCGTAAACCTAAAAAGGGTTCTGGCTTTGTTTCTCAACTCTCTTTGTTTACAAATCGACTCTTTTTTTTTCAATTTCCAAAACAGCTCCAGCACCTGATCCCTCCCTCGCTCTCCTCGGTCTTCCCGCGCGCCCTCCGACGGGCCGCGGCCTCGCTGGCGCTGCTGGCGGCCCTGCGCGCCGCCTGGCGGTGGGAGTCGAGGGAGGCGAAGTACGAGAGGAGGCTCTCCGAGGCGGAGGCCTCGGCCGCCGCGGCCGCTGCCGCATTCAGGGCCGCGGCCGCGGAGGCTGCTGCCGCCGTCGCGGAGATCGAGAGGAGGCGGAGGGAACGGGAAGAAGCAGAAGAGCAGGAGGAGGAGCGGCGGAGGCGAGCTGCTGAATCGACTCCACCTCCTCTTCCTGCTCCTCCGACAACAACGACCGCCGCTGCACCTCTCGCGCGCCCGCCGCTGCCGCCGCTGCTGCTGTTGCCGAAGAGGACGGCGACGGCGGCGGCGAACGCCGCGCAACAGCAAGCGACAGGAGGTGGAGCGACGAAGACGAAGCTGGCCACGCCCCCGACGGCGAGGAGGACCTCGCCGCGGCAGCAGCAGCCCGGCAGCAAGCGCAAGACGAAGAGCAGCAGCAGCAGTGAAGAGAAAGAGGAAGAAGAGGAAGAAGAGGAAGAAGAGAAAGAAGAGGAAGAAGAGGAAGAAGAGGAAGAAGAAGAGGAAGAAGAAGCGACGCCGAAGAGGAGCGCAAGAAAGAAAAAGCCTTCTGCTACTCCTCCTCCTCCTCCTCCTACGAAGACGACAACGCGAAAGAGGAAGGCGATCAGCAGCCCCGCGACGGGCGCGGCGAAGACGAGGGGCAAGACCCCGGGGGCTGCCCCTTCAGCGAAGCGGCGGAAGTGAAGAAAGGTTTTGAAAAAAAAAAAATTCCGAAACTTTATCTGCTCCGATCTCTCCCTGTGCACTCTCTCCCTCAGAAAAAAAACAACTCCCTTCACCTCCTCCCCCTCCCCGAACGCCCGCCATGAACTGCGCCCTGTCCACCCGCTCCACGTCCGCGCTGCGCGCGCCGACCCGCACCGCTCGCAGCGGGCGCAAGACCGTCGCGCCCAGGGCGCTGAGCGACGTGAACGTCGTCATCGGAGGAGGTAAAGAAGAAGAAGAAGAAGATTCGCAGTCTCGCTTCTCTCTTTCTCTCCCTCTTCTTCTCGAGGAAGGCCTGCGTCGTCGCCGGCAGGCCTTGTCCGCCTCTGCCATCCGGCCTGATTGCCTTTCCCGACCACGCCGCGTCGAAAGGGGCGAAGAGCTCGTTGGTTTGATGCTGCTATCAGCGAGAACGCGAGGTCTCGGCGATGCGTCCTTTTTTGAGCTCAAAGAGAGAGAAAAAGCCGAAAAACTCGACCCTCTTTTTTTTCCTCGTCGTTCGTCGTCGTTCGTCTGATAGCATCACTCCTCCTCTGTCGCCTCTCGCGCTCTCACGTCTCTCTTTATCTCACTCTCTGACTCACGACACCACGAACAACTGCAAAAACGAAATTAACGTATAAAAACAACGCAGCCACCGTCGCCTGCCTGACTCTGGGCCGCTTCGTCTTCACGCCGCAGCAGCGCAAGGCCTCGGCCAAGGCCGGCCCTCCGATGCAGAACGGCAAGTCGCACAAGGACGCCGGCGACCGCCTCGCCGAGGTAAGGGAGTTGGGAGGGGACTTGCTGGTTTCTTTGTTCATTATCTTTCTTTTTTTATGAGGAGGGGGGG